>Ga0315290_10003779_pt1 | contig 10875 bp, 8 predicted proteins | sample YL17G12_0_MG_FD_203627 | JGI IMG/M metagenome (GOLD analysis project Ga0315290, IMG submission 203627) | Sediment microbial communities from Yellowstone Lake, YNP, Wyoming, USA - YL17G12_0 | ecosystem: Environmental > Aquatic > Freshwater > Lake > Sediment | place: USA: Wyoming | collected...
AACGAATGAAGCTCGACCAGTCGCCGCTGTCCGCGCGCAAGGTCGGCATCAAGGCGGCAAAACATGTTGCCTGGATCGCGCTCGGCCTGTGGACCGGTTTCACCTTCGTTGGCTACTTCACGCCGATCCACACCCTCGCGGGCGAGGTGGCCGGCCTGGGTCTCGGTTCGTGGGAAACTTTCTGGATCTTTTTCTACGGCTTTGCCACCTACGGCAATGCCGGCTGGATGCGCGAGCAGGTGTGCAAGCACATGTGCCCTTACGCGCGGTTCCAGAGCGTGATGTTCGACCAGGACACGCTGGTCATCACCTACGACGGCGAACGCGGCGAGCCGCGCGGGGCAAGGTCGAAGAGCGCCGACCGCAAGGCGAAGGGCCTGGGCGACTGCGTCGATTGCGGCATCTGCGTGCAGGTGTGTCCCACCGGCATCGACATCCGCAAAGGCCTGCAATACGAGTGCATCGGCTGCGCCGCCTGCATCGACGGCTGCAACCAGGTCATGGACAAAGTCGGTTACCCGAGGGGACTGATCCGCTACACGACGGATAACGCCATCAAGAAACACTTGAGCCCGGCGGAAGTGGTCCGGCGCGTATTCCGGCCACGCGTGCTGGTCTATACCGGGATTCTCTGGGTCATCATCATTGCCGCCGGCATCACGCTCTACCAACGGGCGCCGGTGAAAGTCGACGTGATCCGCGACCGCATCAGTTCGTCGCGCGACGCGGACGACGCCGAGATCGAGAACGTCTACCGGCTGCAGATCATGAATACCTCCGAGGTCGGTCGCCGCTTCCTCATTTCCGCGAGCGGGATCGAGGGCATGGAGATCAAGGGATTGCAAGGCGAGGACGGCCGGCATGCGGTCGAAATCGGCCCGGCCTCCTCGCGCATGATTCCGGTGCGCATCGAGGCGGCCCGCGACCATGTGCACAAGGGCGCGAACGCGATTGTCTTCACAGTCCGGACGGTGGGTGAAGGCGATCCCATCGTGATCACGGAGAAAGCCAGTTTCGTCGTCCAGTGAGGAACACATGAACCCAAATGCAACGGTTTGCGCAATACCCTGGTATCGCGAGCCCTGGCCGTGGCTGTTGATGGCGGGGCCGGCGCTGGTGGTTGTGGCGGGCATGATCACCGCGTGGATCGCGGTCACGCATGAGGATGGCCTGGTTGCCGACGACTACTACAAGCGTGGATTGGCGATCAATCAGGAACTGCGGCGCGATTCCGCGGCGGTGTCGCTCGACATCAAGGCGCGCATCATGCTCGGTGATTCGGCGGTGCGCGTGTTCCTCTCGCTTGCGCAGCCGATGCCGAAGCGACTGGCCCTGCAACTGGTGCACCCGACACGCGCGACGCTGGACAAGCGCATTGTTCTCGATGCCAATCCGGCCGGATGGTACGAGGGCCGACTTGCGGGATGGGGCGCGGGGCGGTGGGGCGTGCTGCTGGAGGACGAGGCGCGAACCTGGCGTCTGACCGGCGAACTGAAGTCGGACAATACGGGCAGCCTGGAACTGTCCGCCAGGCCGCAACGGAAATAGCGAGGCTGACATGAATCCACGGAAACTGATCTGGATCTTCTGGCCGTCGTTCATTGTGGCCGGAATCGCGGAAGGGATTTTCTTCACGATCTTCGATCCGATGGAAATGAACGTCTTCGGCGACCCGGTCACGTGGAGCCGCACCGCGGTCTACTCGCTGGGTTTCTTCGCCTTCTGGGCGGTGACGTCGGCGTCCAGCGCGTTGACCTGTTTCCTGCAGAAGACCCCCGCCGAAATCAATCAATGCCCGATCGACGATCCGTCGCAACGGCCGCCGGGCTGCCCGAGACGGGAAGAGGGTGGCTGCTGCTAGCCGGTCACGGTGCAAAGGAAACTTAGGGAATCTCTGAACAGGTGTCTTCCCCGCGAAGCTTGTCCCCGAATGAATCTATCGGGGACAAGCTTCGCGGGGAAGACAGATCAGGACATGTTCAGAGGTTCCTTAGTAGACTGTGCACCCCGCCCGTCCGGTTGCACGTTGAGCAACGCACGCCGCGGCCAGCAACGATAACAAGATGCAACTCACCTTTCTCGGCGCAACCGGCACGGTCACCGGCTCGAAATACCTGGTTACCGCGGGAGGCCGCAGAATCCTGGTGGACTGCGGCCTGTTCCAGGGCCTGAAGCAATTGCGGCTGAAGAACTGGGAGCCCTTGCCGGTGGACCCGGGTTCGGTGGATGCGGTCGTCCTCACCCATGCGCATATCGATCACAGCGGTTATCTGCCGCTGCTGGTTCGCAATGGCTTCCGCGGCAAGGTGTATTGCAGCAGCGCGACGCGGGATCTGTGCGGGATTCTTCTGCCGGATTCCGGGCGCCTTCAGGAGGAAGAGGCGGACTATGCCAACCGGAGCGGATTCTCCAAACACACGCCGGCACTGCCGCTCTACACGCAGCAGGACGCGGAGCGGTGCCTGTCGCAACTGGTGCCGCTGAATTTCACCAGCGATACCGATCTCGGCTCCGGGGCCGTGCTGCGTCTGGCACACGCGGGGCACATCCTCGGTTCCGCGTTCGTGTCGTTGAAGCATGCCGGCGTCGACCTGCTCTTTTCCGGGGATGTCGGACGGCCACGCGACCCGGTCATGCTGGAGCCCAGCGCAATGCCTCGCGCCGATTATCTGGTTCTCGAGTCGACTTACGGCGATCGCCTGCACGATCCGGCCGATCCGCTCGTGGAACTGGCCGCGATCATCAACCGCACCGTCGAACGCGGTGGCGTGGTGATCGTTCCGACCTTTGCGGTCGGCCGTGCGCAGCAGTTGTTGTACTACCTGTACAAGCTGAAGGCGACACGCCGGATCGCGGACGTTCCGGTGTACCTGAACAGCCCCATGGCGCTCGACGTGACGCGCATCTTTCTCGCTCACCGGGATGAACACCGCCTGACACCGGAGCAATGCGAAGCCATGTTCGGCTCGGTAAGAATCGTGAATACGCCGGAGGAATCGAAGCATCTCAATCGGCGCGGCGGTCCCATGATCATTCTGGCGGGAAGCGGGATGGCGACAGGCGGCCGCGTGGTCCATCACCTCAAGGCGTTTGCGCCGGATCCGAAGAACACCATCCTGTTCGCCGGCTTTCAGGCAGCGGGCACGCGCGGCGCGACCATATTGAGCGGCGCGGATAGCGTAAAAATCCACGGCCAATACGTGCCGGTGCGCGCGGAAGTGAAGATCCTGTCGAACCTGTCGGCCCATGCGGACTATGCTGAACTGCTCGAATGGCTCGATCACTTCGACGCCCCGCCGAAACAGATTTTCATCACGCACGGCGAACCGGTGGCGGCCGATGCACTGCGTCACCGGATCGAAGAGCGCAAGGGCTGGCGCTGCAAGGTGCCCGAGTACCGGGAGCAGGTCGATCTGAACTGAGCCGCTGCGCGTTGTTCTTCACGCTAAGAGCGGGAAATCTTTGACCTGTCGTGCTGGCTGCGATTGCTTTATGTTGTGTAGTCGCGACTCCATCTGACAGACAACGTCCGCTGCTTGAGAATTCCAGGCCGGCGAGCAACAGGCAAGAACCGGCCAGGTACAGCCGCTCGAGTATTTCCTCCAAAGTGGCCGCTCGATCCGCACTATCATTACCTGTGCGGACAGATGTCCTCGGAGCGTCGGCTCGGCACGTTCTGCGAATTTCAATAGCCCTGATCGGTCTTGTGAATTGCTGTTGGACCTCATGAAAGAGGCGGGCGTGGAACTGAATGATCTGGGCGTACCGCGCATCGGTGGGGTGACAGGGTGATCCAACGGTTTTCTCGCCGAGTGTTCATGAGCAGTCTTGGCGCTGTGGCGGCCAGCCCCGCAATAGTACTTATGTCGCGGGGTGTCTACGCACAGCAGCCGGCGGCGCCCCGCTCGCCAATTCAAAATGGAAGTGCCCGAAGTAGACTTGCGTAGAACTATCCGGTAGTTATCCCTCCTCCCGACAGTTTATTCGTCAAATTGACGAGATATTTCCCGTCAATGGCATGGCTACTTCTAGTTGGGCGTCTGGGCCAGTGGTGCCTTATGACTTACGCATCGATGGCTATCGGAGCGGTAGATGAGGGTCAGTCGCGCTGAGCGTGCTCGGCAGCTAGTGGCAGTTGTTTCTGTTGCGGTGATGACGCCTGCGTTTTCGGTTGCATCGGCTGCGCCATCGGAAACAGGCCCTGTCTCGTTTGTCCAGCAGCTATCTCCCCTTATTCCAATCATAGCGGCTGGCTTGGGTGGGCTAGTCGGGCTACTCAGCGGCATCTTCCTCGAGCGTGGAAAGGCACAGCGAGCGGACCAAAGGCTATTCCTCGAGACGCGCATGCGGCTCTGGCTGGATACCGCGTCTGGCTTCTCCGCTTATTTGCTCAGTTGGTCGCGCTTGATTGCCATAGCACGACACGAGCAGTCATCAGAGGGGCTCAGCGAGCTCGAGCAAGAACGAAAGAACACCTATGTGGAGGAGAGAAATCGCGCCAGACAGCAGTTATATTGCTGCATGGACCAGGCTTTTCTCTTCTTTAGCTCCGACGTTCTGAGCAAGATAGATGACTTTCGAGCATTTGACGATCGCTATCGGATCGCCACGTTGGAAGCGCTTCCGCCCCATGAGGCATGGCGCAGGCATCAGACTGCTATTCTTCACGCGATGAAGCGAGAGGTCGGAGCCAAGTGAGAAGCCTTGTTCACGGGGTGGTACTGCCTCTTGCTCGGAGGCAAGTCGTCCTTCTTCTTGGCTTCGTGTGCGCAACCGCCTTAGGCGCACAGAGAGATATCAACTGTCCGGGACCGGGTTGCCCCTCAGAATCGCTTAAGGTGGTCGCGGACTTTGCTGATCGGGTCTGCAGTTACGCTGCGGTTCCTGGCGGCGGCGGCGGCACCCCCTCGGAGACCGTCAAAGCAGACCTAGATGCAACACTTAAGAAGCTCGGTAATCTCAGAGGTGCGGCGATTCCCGAAGCGTATACCAACTTACTGCAAGCGGATCTCGCCAACGTTCGAAAGCAAGTGGACTGTAGGGCCGCAGTCGCTACCGCTCTGCTCGACCGACTCAGACTGGCCAACGATACGGTGGTAGCGGTGACCGAGACACTTCAAGACCGTTGTGCTGGCGATGTTGCGATAGTGCCCAGGTACGATGTAGGTCCCAGCGCGCCTGGAACTCTGATACTGAAGCGAGGGGCTGAAGGAAACACGTCGTGGACGGCACCGATTCAGGTAACTCTAGACAAACACGGGGCGTTCCGTTGGTGGTGCGCTACCGTTAGCAATTTGCTTGATCCCGGTACCTGGCGAGTTGCCGATGCGAACGTTGGTATCAGGTGCATTGACGACAGGAATGGCGGTGTAGATTGCCACGCCGCCACCACAGTCAAGTTTCCTCCCTCATACTTCGAGGGCTGGGTCGCGGAGCGCGCGAGGTGTGCTGATGGGGCCAGCCAGATCAGAATGCGATTGGACCCTGACCGAAGGGTTGTGATGGAATGCATTGCAAAGAGATAGTCATCGATTCTCTAGTGCCTCCTTAGTTTAGTTAGCCACACATCATGCTAGGGAACGTGACGTCGCCTACCAAGCTGCTACTCCTGCCAATGGATCTCGGCCACCATATGCCTATTGGGAACGATGCCTAGCGTGGAAGGGAGCAGACGTCCAACCAGGGGCTCCAGGCGACCCACAACAGCGGCGCTGCGCTTGCTGTTGCGGGCGCCTGAGCCTCCGCGTTATGCCGCAACACGGCACCGGTCTGCGTGAATGTCGCCAGCTTGGTATGCTGGCTAAATGAAAGTCAGTGAAATACTGCGAATTCTCCAGGAGGACGGCTGGTTTCTGGTAGCAACACGCGGCAGCCACCGCCAGTTCAAACATTCGGCGAAACCCGGTCGGGTCACGGTGCCGGGTAAACCTGCCGACGACTGCCGACGACGACTTGGCACCTGGCACGCTAAACAGTATTCTGAAGCAGTCTGGTTTGAAGAAATGAGGGGCCCATGCGCTATGCGATCGTAATCGAAAAGGCCGAAGGCAACTTCTCGGCGTACGTTCCGGACCTACCGGGGTGTGTAGCTACTGGCGGCACCATTGAGGAAGTCGAATCCCAGATCCGCGAAGCAATTGAGTTTCATCTTGAAGGTATGCGCGAAGATGGCATTCCCATTCCGCCACCCGCCAGCCGCGTCGATTACGTCGATATTGCGGCATAACGTCGCTCAACCGGATGCGCGATAAAGCACCCCGCTCCGATTAGCTATGCTGCAAGGGCTTCCCCAAAAGTCAAGTGACGAGATAGTTTTTTAGCTCATCGCTTTTTTCCTGATTCGATTCATGGTGCGCTGCTGGCATGGTGCGAGAAGGTGGAGGACTGCGAAACTACAACTGGTCATGTTGGGCAAATTACCCGAAGCAAGCAACGAAGCAAGGGGGTCACAAAAAGCAAGGAAAAAAGGTGTGCGTCCCCTTTCTCCCTTCCCATTATCGCCATCGCCAATCGCCCATCACTCAATCGCGGCGGCGGATTTGCTTTCGCTCGTCCGCCGTCGCTCGCCGCTGAACGTCAGGCCGTCGCCTCGTACACGCTTTTCTCGAAGGCGTAAAACAGCGGCAGCGCCTTCGCGTCCGCGAAGGGCAGCACCTGCGTCATGTACACGCCCGCCACGCCCTTGCGTTGGTCGATCCAGTAATAAGTGTTCGCCAGCCCTGCCCAGGCCAGACTGCCGGGGGTGCGGCCGGTTGGCGCCTGCTGCTCGTTGATCATGAAAGTCAGGCCCCAGTTCTTCGGCATGCCGGGGAAGAACTCCGCGTCGTTGGTCAGCGGCGGGATCGCCGTCTTTAACATCGTGACCTTCGTGTTGCCCATGGCGTTCTTCGACATCAGCGCCACCGTTTCGGGTTTGAGCAACTGGTTGCCGTTACCCTTTCCATTGTTCAGCATCATGCGCACGAACTTGAGGTAGTCGCCCGTGGTCGAGTAAATCCCGCCGCCGCCCATCTCGAATTCCGGCTCTTGCGTCATCTCGAATTCGATCGGCGCCAGCACGCCTTCGGGGCTGCGCTGGTGGACCCTCGCCAGGCGTGCACGCATGTCGGGCGTAATCTTGAACGCCGTGCTGTTCATGCCGAGCGGCCCGAACAGGTTTTCCTGGAAGTATTCGCCGAGCCGCTTGCCGCTGACGGTTTCCACCATCTTCCCCGCGAAGTCGATGTTGATGCCGTACTCCCAGCGATCGCCCGGGTCGAACATCAACGGCATCTTCAACGAATCGTTCTTGCAGGCGCCGATGCCGGGAAGTTCCATGACCTTCTGGTATTGCTGGATATCGGTGTTCCACAACTCGTAGGCAAAGCCGGCGGTGTGGGTGAGCAGATGCCGTAAGGTGATCGGCCGCTTCGGCTTGCGCGTGACCGGCTTGCCGTTGCTGTCCCAGCCGGTGAGTACCCTGATCTCGTCGAGCGGCGGGTAGATCTTGGCGGCCGGCGCGTCCAGGCTGAGCTTGCCTTGCTCGACTTGCTGCATCGCGGCAGCGCCGGTCAGAGCCTTGGTCATCGAGGCGATCCAGACCACGGTGTCGAGCGACATTGCCGTGTCCTGGTCGAGCGCACGCTTGCCGAAGGCGCCTTCGTAAATCGTCCCGCCCGGCGTGGTGGCCATGGCGATGACGCCGGGGACGTCACCTGCGTCCACGCCGGCTTGCAGCACGTGATCTGTGCTTTGTTTGAGGTCCGGACCCGCAAGGGCGACCCGGCTTTGCTGGGCTGCGGCGCCCGCGACGAGGGCGGCACCGGCCTTCAAAAATTCCCGACGATAGATAGCCATTATTCCTCCGTATTTATAGTTGATGACTGAATCGGCGTTCGCCGCACATCGACGCACGTCGATGTCTTAGCCTACTCCTTAAATAACGTGGGCAGGGTCCCACCGGAGAACAGCATTACCATCGCGTTGAAGAAGCAAGGGGGTCAAAAGCAAGGGGGTCAACGCTTTACCTTATAGGAAGGACGTATTGGCATCCCAGTATGTCTCGTCCGCTACGTCTGCAATTCGCCGGTGCGTTGTATCACGTCACCGCGCGCGGCAATGCCCGCGAGGACATCTTTCGCGATGACGGGGACCGCGCAACGTTTCTCGATCTGCTCGGCCGCGAGAGCGCCCAGCAGCGCTGGCGACTCTAGGAGCCTGTCGGACTTAGGTGTTCGATAGCGAAACGGTGGCAGAGCGAGGACAGATTTTGACGATTTCGACGCGCATATCGGGAATATGTAAGGAGAAAGCGGCGAAATATGGACCGCTCTGCCACCGTTGCAGCCGAATCATCCTAAGTCCGACAGGCTCCTAGGCCTACTGCCTGATGGACAATCACTACCACCTGCTCATCGAAACCCCCGAGCCCAACTTGACACGCGGCATGCAACGGCTCAATCAGGTCTACACAGCGCTTCAACCGACGCCACCTGCGGCGCCGCCCTGGCGGCAAGCGCGGTGCGGATGTCTCCCGCGCGCAGCGTGAGCCCGCCCGAACCCGGAGGAACTGCTTGCACAGGTTGCCAAGGCATTCGATCTTCCGCGCCATGCGGTGCTCGACCGCCGCCAGGCGCAGGCGTATCGCTGTGCGGTTTATCTGCTGCGGCGGGTAGTGAACGAACCGATCGCCAAGGGGGCGCGGCGTGCCGGCATATCCGCGCCACGGGTGTCGCAAATTCAGGCCGAGGCGGAAAGCACCAGGCCGCAAGGGCTGGCGCTGCAAGGTCCCCGAGTACCGGGAGCAGGTCGATCTGAACTGACCCGCTGCGCGTGGTTCTCTACGCTGAAAACGGGAAACACTTGACCTGTCGTGCTGGCTGCGATTTCTTTATGGGGGAAAAAAAGGGGTCAGCGGCGATTGCTAATGCTCGGTCATGGAATAAAATAAAATTGACTCTGCCCTCCATGGCACTACCTTAAGGCGCTTATCGCGTCATAAGCTCCTTCCCTCGCTTGCGGGGGAAGGCGGGGATGGGGGCATGAACGTCACAGGCCTATAGCATCATTTGCCCCCTCCCTAGCCCTCCCCCGCAAGCGAGGGAGGGGATAGAAATTTCCCAAGGTAGTGCCATGGGACTCTGACCCCATTCGTTGGGGAAGATAGTCTAGACTATAAAGTATAGCCCTGACCCTTTACTTCCATAAAACCCTCGCCTGATCCATCGCCGGGCTGTCGTTCGAATAAACTTCCATCGCCTCCAATCCCGGCTGGCAGCCTAGCGCAGCGCTAGCATTTGGCTGCATGAGCGCCGCCGATGAGGCCGCGGGCGAGAGAAAAAGCGTGGCACGGTTGAAATTCCTAGCCGTATCCGTTGATTTAGAAATACACCCGCACCCCGAGCAGATACGTCCAGCCATCGAAAGCGCCGCCATCCTGTGCGGAATCATGCATCACGGAATGCTCTGCGCCGGCCATCAGCTTGAGCCGATCCCGGAAGATGAGGTAGTTGATGCCGGCATAAACCGCCTGATAGCGGTCTCCGACCCCATCGGGCACGACTTCCTGCTCGTAGCGCGGTTGCAATTGCAGTCCGTTGTCCCCGTCGCTGACCGCGAATTGATAGCGCAACACAGCCTGCAAGGCGTCTCCATTGCGGAGCACATTCTTCGCGAACACAAAAGTTGGCAACACCGTCACGCCGAAGACCGTCGGGTGGGCGTCCAGTCCATGTCCATAGGTCACGTCCACGCCCATGCCGAAGGGTCCCGTCTTTCCCTCGTGCCAAAGCGAGATCACGTGATCGTACGGTTCCAGGGCCTTGTTCGACGCATTGCCGTGGTTGTAGAGGTAGTCCAGGTGGAGACTGCCGTCGGAGTAAAACAGCGGCAGTTTGTAGCCGACACCGGCCACCGTGCCGAATCCGCCCGCGGAGGTCGTGAACTCCTGGTAAGTGCTGCCGCTGAACACCCCGGCGCGGTAGGAAAAATCCCCAGACTGGCCCTGGGCCACGGCGCCGACGATTTCGCCGGGCAGCAACTGGTTCACGAGCAGACCGCGCTCAAACGTCGGAATCTTGGTGGAAGAAACCGTCCTTTCCAGACCGGTGTAAAGAAAATCCAGCAACCCGACACTCAGTGAGAACCCTTCGCCCGGCGACCATTTCACGAACGCCTGATAGAAGCCGTCGTAAACAGGATCGAAATCCTCGCTGAACTTCATCTGCACCTGGACGGTGAAGTCGTGGAACAGAAGCGCTTCCGCCCCGGCGTAAAAACGCCGATTCTCCCAGCCGTCGGCCTTGCCCTCATCGGCTTTCACGGACCAGTATTGACCTTGATACCGGCCGATGACGGAGAATGCCTGGATCGTCGAGTTGTCTTCGTTCTCGTAGAGCCGGGTTGCTTCCCAGGCCCGTTCGTAGAGGCCCTTCTGCTGGATGCGTTTCCAAAACGTAGTGGGCTCGACGTCCTGGGCGGCCGCTTGAAACGCGACGACGAGGAGCACCAAGCCGGCAATGAGGCATCGCGCGACCTTCATCGCTATCACCGCCGGCAATTCGCCGGCGCTGTTGAATGATGAGGCGGTCATGCTTCTTAACGGGGCATCGAAGGCCGGAGCATGGGTCGGAGTGTGGATGAAATCGAGGACATCGGCGTTGGGCACGGCGTTGAAGGACGATAGTTCGGCTGCTCAGGATGCCAGGGCCGCTCTGGGCAGCGGAGGTCTGACAGGGGGTCGGACTCGATTATATGCGCGTCGAATTCGTCAAAAATCTGTCCTCGCTCTCCCACCGTTTCGCTGTCGAACACCTAAGGAAACACTGAACAGGTCCTGATCTGTCATTCCCGTGAAAACGGGAATCCATGTTTTCCAAACAAAAATAGTTCCCCGCT
>Ga0315290_10003780_pt1 | contig 10875 bp, 6 predicted proteins | sample YL17G12_0_MG_FD_203627 | JGI IMG/M metagenome (GOLD analysis project Ga0315290, IMG submission 203627) | Sediment microbial communities from Yellowstone Lake, YNP, Wyoming, USA - YL17G12_0 | ecosystem: Environmental > Aquatic > Freshwater > Lake > Sediment | place: USA: Wyoming | collected...
TCTCCTTCAAAATATCCGATGCATTTTTTTCTTTAGAGATCGCAACCTCAAATTCAAGTTTTTTAGTATCTTTGTTATACAACAGGATTGAGCAAGCCTCTGCCTTCATGATATCCTTTGCCTTTTCCATAACAATGGTCATAAGTTCTTTTAAATCGAGAGTTGATGAGATAACAGGAGAGACCTCGGTAAGTATCTTCAGCGCTTCGACTTTTTGTTCTAAACGGGCAAGGTAATCCCCGGCTACACTCACTTTATTTCCTTCTTTCATACCATATTGGATACCAGATTTTAAGGAAGATTTCAAGGTAAATAAAAACAAATATATTCCCGGATAGATTCTTCAGTCGGACTGCTACTTCAGAATGACACAAAAGAGGCGTTTAGTTCGTCATGGCAAATGAAGGCTTTTACGAAAGAATTTTGAGAAAAACTTCTGCGACCTTTGGGTCAAAATGCCGGCCGGATTGCTCGTGTAGGTATTTCAATGCATCTTCTCTATTCCAGGCAGGACGATATGGACGGTTTGACATTAGAGCGTCCCATACATCAACAACAGCAAATATGCGGGCTTCAAGCGGTATCTGATCACCCTTTAACCCATGAGGATAGCCTGTTCCATCCCATTTTTCATGGTGGCAGTAAGGAATGTTCAATGCCTGTCTTAAAAAGGAAATTGGCGATAACATCTTATGTGCATGGGCAGGATGCCTTCGCATGATCTCATACTCTTCATTGTCGAGCGGACCCTGCTTGAGAAGTATTGTATCAGGGATTGCCATCTTCCCGATATCATGGAGTAATGCTCCTCTCCGTATGTGTTCGAGTTCAGCTTCGCTTATGCCCATACTGCGCGCAAGCTGAATGGTCATCTCGGTTACCCGCAGGGCATGTCCCTCTGTCTCTTTGTCACGCATATCAAGTGCATGTGACCATCCTTCCAGAGTTGTGTCGTAAGCCAGTGAAAGTTCAATATTTGAGCGCTGTAGTTCATCAAACATTGTAGCGTTATCTATGGCAATGGCTGCCTGTGATGCGAGGGCTTCAAAAAATTCCAGCCACTCAGGGTCCGGTGCGAGTTCCGACCTGTGAAAAACTTCGAGAACTCCCTTTACCTGGCCCTTAGCAATGAGCGGGGCCGCATGATGTGCAATAAATACTTCACCTGACAGTATTTGTGTGCGAACGCATGGGTCTTCTGTCTTTAACACATTCGGAATGCTGATCAACCGTCGTTCGATTGCTGCTTGTCCTGCATGGCCCTCACCTAATTTCAGCCTCGTCTTTTTAATGGAATGTGAACGAAAGCCACGGCTTGCAGCATATTCGAGAGTCTGCGAATAGGGATTAAGCAGCAGAACTGTTGCAGCGTCTGTATGAAGCTGACTCGTAACATGTTCAAGCAGAACATTGAGTGTAACACGAAGATCCAGACTTGCTGTTATAGCCATATCAATAGCGTGCAACGAATAAAGGCGTTGCAGACGTTGTTCAGTCTGCTCATAAAGTGAGGTTCGATGTATGGCATTTGCAGCAATCTCTCCGATTGCTGTGAGCAGCTGGACTTCATATTCTGCAATTTCAGATTTACGGCCTATCCAGATCGCACCTATTGTCTGCCCCTGTGCAATAAGCGGGGCACAGGCAACAGCATGGAGATCACCGATCAGCTCGGGCCTGGCAAAGCGCAGATCAGACAGTATATCATTGCTTAAATAAGGGAGCCCTGTATCAATGACATGTCCGCTTATCCCCTCACCCGGCGGCAATCTTAGGCCTGTCCAGTTTGCCCATTTACCCCGCGCAATTTCGATCAGCGTCTCTCCACTGACTGTATCGCGGATAGCCAATGATGCTCCTTCTGCTTTCAGCAGATCCATCAACTGATCGATAACTACAGGCAGCATATCTGCACGGGTTTGGGCATAACGCAAGGCAGTAGTTAACATAACAATAGCTTCCATTTCCCTCTGCCTGCGCTCGGTGATTTCCAATAAAGAGGCTACCCTCATTTTTGTTCCCGGTATCAAAGAAACAATTGCTATGATATCTTTAACATTGCCATGTTTGTTGACAAACCTGAACTCTAAAGAATTTAAAGAGTTTTTCAGGGGAAATGATTTTGTATCATAATTCTCTCTAAATCTTTCGAAATCATCTTTCAGAATAAATTCCAGCAGGGTTTTTTCGCCTTCAATTTCATCTCTTAGATATCCTGAGAATTTTACGAATTCCTTGTTTACCATGGATATCACCATATCTTCTTCCACAATTATTGTTGGGGTCCCTGTGTTTTCGAAGATAATCCGGTACCTCTCTTCAGATTTACGGAGCGCATCTTCTGCGTTCTTTCGTTTAGTGATTTCATTTGATATATTTTCGATTGTTTCATTTGTTACATTCTTTAGTGATTCAAGCAGCTCCACCTGTGAACCTCCGGTTACCTTTGCATTGAGATCACCCTTTGAAACCCTGTGCAATACGTCAAAATGTTCTGCAAGGCAAATAGCAAACTCATGCGAGAGATCAATGATTTCACCGATGCCTCCAGCTGTCATATTAACGATATGTTTTAATTTGCTGATAAGCTCTATTGTAGAATCTTCGGATATCTTTACCGATGGATCTCCCAGAGAAATTTTCTTTAATGCTTCAAATACCTCAGAGAGACTTATTGCCAGCTCAAGACCGATGCTTTCCACCTCTTCATCCCTCTCCTGAACAATCGCCCTGAATTCCCTGAGCTGTTTATCAACTATTTTTAGAGTTTCTTTTATTGAATCGCCATTTACATTTATTGAAAAAACATTACACCCTATGCATAATTCAATCTTGTCCAGAAAATTTCCCTGTATTGAGTTTCGACAGAGGGTCCCTGGAGTAAGCCAGCACTCTAAATTGCTTGACATATAGGCAGGACATGCTTTTTCATTACAGTCAAGAACTTCCCAGCATTTAGCCATCTTTTCTGTTTTTATATCAGACTGCTGATTCAATAATATATCGGTTTCCTTTTTTATCATGGACATTATCTGTATTTTTCAGTGCCTCAAATGAAACATTCTTAATAAATAGCTATTGCTAATTTTATCAGATAGTCTTTCGGACTGTCAATATCTCGTTATTTTTTAAAAGGTTGACAAAAAAAGAGCGTCATTTTAACGTATACGTATTATCAAAATAATAATTTTATAAAATTCACCATTTCTCAATTTTATTTAAAAGTGTCATCTCATATACACGACATATTATCGAATATCAGCATGGACAGGCTCAGGGAATTTGTCAAAAGAACAGAAGGGTTACGTCATGGATGGGAAAATTATAACTCATTGGAAGAAAAGGCAAAATATGTTGAAGATACCTTGCGCTCATTTAATCTTTCTGTAGATAATCAGGAAGTATCATTTAATGGGAGAGACTACCGCAACATTACAGCCACGAAGGAAGGTTTTGACAATGAAAATGATTGGATACTCCTTGGCGCACACTACGATGCTGCATGGGGGAGTCCTGGCGCAGACGACAATGCCAGCGGGGTGGCAGTATTGCTTGAAGCAGCAAATATTATAAGTAAGCTCAAGCTAAATAAAACTGTTCAATTCTCGTCATTTACCCTTGAGGAGCCACAGCCTCAAACCATTCATTTTTTGATCGGCAGTGACCTTTTCGCTAAAGAGTCAAGGAGATTAAATAGGAGGTATGAAGCTGTTTTTATTCTGGAATCGGTCGGCTACACTGATAATGAGGAAGGAAGTCAGGTCACACCCCTTTTTGTAAGAATCCCTGTCCCCAAAAAGGGTAATTTCCTCGGAGTTATAGCAAACAGAAAATCTAAAGACATTATGGAAGCCTTCTGCAGCATATCAGATCAATATGTACCTGAACTCAGTGTTGTAACTTATAAGGTTCCTTTCAACGGCCGAATTATACCTGAAACCCGTTTCAGCGACCATGCTTCATTCTGGGATCAAGGTTACCCGGCGCTTATGCTTACAGACACAGCCATGTTCAGAAATCCTCATTACCACACTTCTCATGACAGATACGAAACCCTTGATTTCAATTTTATGCTGAATGTTACGAAGGCTGTTGTCTCTGTTATTTTAAGGCTTGCCAATAAGGCTTAAACTTGCGGGAATGACATTATTCGGAATTTTCCGTTTATGGACAGTCCCTATCTTAGACAATCGCCTGAAATTGTTCTAAAATACAATATATGTTTATATTTAGATTTAACAGAGGCTGCTAATTTTATGAATATGCATACAAAAACTTATGGTTAATACAATGGGATCGGTTAAATGCTGGGAAGTTTTTCAATGCAAGGAAAAGGGTTGCCCCGCTTTCAAGGCAAAGGATCTTAAGTGCTGGCTTTTTTCCGAAACCCTCTGCAGGGACGAAATCCAGGGAATGTTTATCGAAAAGATAGAAATGTGCCTTGATTGTGATGTTTTTAAGGCAAATAATGATATTAGCTCAATGAGAGCTACGCTCAATATTGTAAACAAGCAATTCAGGGAATACGGCAATATCATTGGAGAGAGGGACAGAGAACTGGAGAGCATGAGCATGGAACTGGCCCTGAGTCTCTCGGAAGTCTTTGAGGCATTAAAAAAGATTTCATCCGGCGATCCTACGGTAAGGATACCTGAAGAATCAGGCATCGAGCTTATCAGTAAATTAAAACATCTTATTAATCTGACTGCTGAGGAGATCGGCGAAATCGTTGATCTCTCGCATGAGTTTGCTATTTGCCTTGCAGAACATTTTGATGTACTGCATAAGGTATCCATAGGCAACCTTCGTGCAAGGGTATCCGGACAATCACAAATAGAGCTGCTGGAATCCCTGAAAAAAGTAACGAACGAGACTATTGAAAGTATAGCCAGAGAAATTTCCAAACGTAAGCGGGCAGAGACAGCTTTGCAGAAAGCCTACGATGATCTGGAGCAGAGGGTTCAGGAACGAACCGCTGAACTGACAATAGCAAATGAGAAGCTCCAGCAGGAAATTGCAGAGCGCCAGCGTATTGAAGACGCTCTGCGCAGGAGCGAAGAGCATCACCGCACATTAATAGAGACGATGAACGAAGGGCTTTCAGTTATTGATCAGAATAACATTATCACATTTGTAAACGAACAGTTCTGCGAGATGTCCGGTTACAGCCGTGATGAATTATTGGGTTATAACTATTCGGTACTTCTGGACAAAGAGAACCAGCACATATTTAAAAAACAGTGGGCTGAAAGATTGAGTGGAGATGCTACACCTTATGAACTTGCCGTAACCAGAAAAGATGGCAAGAAAATATATACCCTTGTTTCACCTAAACCGCTTTTTGATGATGAAGGTAAGTTTGCCGGCAGCTTTGCCATCCTTACCGACATTACTGACCGAAAGCAGACTGAAGAAAAGCTTCTTTCGTATCAAAAGCAGCTTCGTTCTCTCGCCTCGGAACTTACCCTGGTCGAGGAGCGTCAACGCCGGTGTATTGCAACTGAACTGAACGATTACATTGGACAAACACTATATTATTGTAAAAATAAACTGGTAGTGTTTAATGAACTGGTTTCTTCAACTGAATTCAAAGCCACTGCTGTTGAAATAGTAGATCTGATCGACCAGACTATTGAATATGCCAAGTCACTCACATTTCAACTTGGGACACCACTGCTTTACGAGGAGGGATTAGAGTCCGCACTTAAATGGCTCGGCTATCAATTTCAGAAACAGCTCGGTTTGATATTCCATTTTAAAGATGATCAAAAACCCAAGCCTTTGGCTGATGAAACCTCAATCCTTCTTTACCAGGCAGTACGTGAACTGATGATCAATGTGACAAGACATGCAAAGGCACGCAATGTAAAAGTCTCAATGCAGAGAGATTATAAAAATGTTCAGATTGATGTTGAAGACGACGGCATAGGGTTCGATGCCTCGCATATCGACTCTCATACCAGTAAATCCGGCGGTTTTGGTCTCTTTACCATACATGAGCGCTTGAAGTATCTTGGGGGGCATTTCAAGATCGATTCAAAAACAGGCTTCGGAACCCACGCTACGCTGACAGTGCCGTTAAAACCGGTCAAAAAAAGCACTGAATAAATAATGTCAGGGTTTCACTGATAACTGATCGGCATTATTCTTAAACCTTCAAAAGGATTAATCCTGAAACCGGGTCAAATTCTCTTTTAACATCGATCCCCTGTATTTCGATAATAATTACTTCAAGTACAAGAAATGTTTCTGATGATCCTCTCAGACAACCGACCTTAACCATGTCTTTTTTCCCGAATGCCCCGTGGAAGTGAATCTTTGGTTCATTTTCCTGCCAGAAAATTGTGCCATTGCCTATAACCTCATGACTCTCTTTGATATCTTTCCATACTGGTTTCGGAGGCATTTTATCCTCTTCAGGGCCAACTACAACACTGCCCTGCCTTATCCCACCTATGAGATGAAATACTGCGCTTTTAATATTTTCCTTTCGGGCAATCTCAATAATATTTGCAAGAATATCTTCCCTGTCCTCAAATCTTGCCACTATAACCCTTCCAGTACTGCCAATCTGATATTTCATACAGCCTCCTATATATTTTTTAAAATAATTTTACCTGAAAAAGATCATTTTAATCGAAGATATGATATAATTTTTCTAAAAGCTGTTCAAGGCAATATTATTTTGCAATATATACTATTATAAGGGGGTGATATATGGATAACAATATTCAGGCTGTATGTTTTATTCCCTGATTTTATTAATAAGGAGGTGTAAAAATGAATGCAATTGCTTTAAAAAGACTTTTACTTTTTATTACACTGTCTTCCCTGGCTTTTCTTATCGGTTGCGCCGGACTGGAATTTGCTCCCAAAAATGTTAAAAATGCATGTTGCTGGTATTTCCCTCCGGAGCTTGTTCAAGCAGACAGGGCCGTAGCAGATGCTCAAAAGTCAGGAAAAGATAAGGTATGTCCTGTTGAATTTGCAGAAGCAAAATTGATGAAGGACAAGGCCTATGACACATATGTATCCTGCAGAACAGAAGAAGCTAAAAAGATGGCTAAAGAGGCAACGAAAATGGCAAAAGCCCTATGCCCGGCAAAACCTAAGCCAATAAGCATGATGCCATCTGACAAGGTCATTGACAAATTCACCTTAATAATTAATTTTGATTTCGACAAGTCTAATATAAGGGACAAAGACAAGGGACAACTCAAGCAGGCTATAGATTTTGTCAAGAAATACAAAGGCCATAAGATAAAACTCGAAGGCCATACTGACTGGATAGGTACAGATCAATATAACCAGGGCCTCTCTGAAAAAAGGGCTGAAGCCACCAGTAAATATCTGATCGGAAAAGGCAGCGTTGCAGCACAACGGATCAGCTCTGTTGGTTATGGTGAATTAAAACCCGTAGCCTCGAATAAAACCCGCGATGGAAGGGCTAAAAACAGGAGAGTAGAGATCCTCATTTTAGCTGATTAGGAATATTCTCAATTAAAACGCCTTTCAATATTTACCCCCCGTCCAAAAAGGCGGGGGGTTTTTCTTTCGCCTAAACATATATTGTATTGTACAAAACCAACGGTTAATCTGCCCTGTGAATTTAGTATGTGTCGATGTTATTATATTCAGGTTCATTCAATAAGTTTACTGGCAGTAAAACTTTTGATTCTCCTTCTCTAATCATTCTAAAAAGCAATAGAACCGGAAAGGAATTGGTATGAAACATATCAGATGGAATCTTGGCCTCCTCTTCGATAGCGACGATGACCCTTCAATTGAAAGAAAAAGAAAGATTGTCGAAAAAAAGAGCTATGAGTTTATCAATAAATGGAAGGACCGGAAAGATTACCTTGAAAAGCCGTCTGTACTAAGACAGGCCCTTGATGAATATGAATCATGGAAAAAGGATTATGGAAGTGAAGGCGATGAAGGATATTATTTCTGGCTCAGGTATGCACAGGACCAGAACAACCCTAAACTTAAAGCGCATTTCAATAAAATCGAGGCCTTCAGCAAGAAGGTCGAGAATGATATTCAGTTCTTTTATCTCAGGATAGCAAAGATACCTGAGGGAAAACAAAATCTTTTTCTTGAGTATCGCGGCCTAAAAGATTACAGACACTTCCTTGAACGCATATTTGCCGAGTCAAAATATTTACTGACTGAACCCGAAGAAAAAATACTGAATCTCAAATCCCCGACCTCCCATTCTAACTGGGTTAAAATGACATCGGGCTTCCTTGCAAAAGAAGAGAGGACAATCATTCTCGATGATGGCAGAAGAGAGAGCAGGACATTCTCTGACATACTGAGTCAGATGAACAGCAAAAGGAAAAATGTCAGGGATGCTGCAGCAAAGGCATTCAATGATATTCTGAACAAACATGCAGATGTTGCCGAGGCTGAGATGAATTCAGTCCTTGCAAACAAAAAGATTGACGATGAACTCCGCAAAGTATACAGGCCAGACCTTATCAGGCATATCAGTGACGATATAGACAGCAAAATTGTAGATGCCCTCATAAAAACAGTCTCTGACAGGTTTGACATATCTTCAGGATACTATGCGTTGAAGGCAAGGCTTTTGAAAGTCGGGAAACTGAAATATCATGAGAGGAATGTCGAATACGGGAACATCAGCAAGAAATATCCCTACAAAGAATCAGTCAAACTTATCCGCAATGTATTTCAGAATATCGACAGTACATTTGCTGAGATTTTAGACAGGTTTCTGTCAAATGGTCAGTTTGATGTCTACCCTGGAAAGGGAAAGTCAAGCGGTGCTTTCTGTGCCCATCACCTGATTTCCCAGCCCACCTTTATTCTTTTAAACCATACAGACAGGCTTAATGATGTGCTGACCCTTGCCCACGAATTAGGTCATGGGATAAACAATGAATTGATAAAGGAAAAACAGAATGCCCTGAATTTCGGAACGCCGATATCAACTGCTGAAGTCGCCAGCACTTTTATGGAGGATTTTGTTCTTCAGGAGATACTGAAAAAGGCAGATGACGATCTGCGTCTTTCAATCATGATGATGAGACTTAATGACGAAGTCTCAACAATATTCAGACAGATTGCATGCTACAGATTCGAGCAGCAACTCCATCAGGATTTCAGGCAGAAGGGTTATCTTTCAAAAGATGATATCGGGAAGCTGTTCCAGAAACATATGGCGACCTATATGGGTGATGCTGTTGAACAATCATCCGGCTCTGAAAACTGGTGGATATATTGGGGACACACCCGCAGTTTTTTCTATGTGTATTCTTATGCAAGCGGCCTTCTGATTTCAAAATCCCTTCAGAAATCCGTTAAAGAGAATCCCCATTTCATAGAAAAGGTTAAAGATTTTTTATCAGCAGGCCTCTCGAGTTCTCCGGAGAATATCTTCAGGAGACTCGGAATTGATATTACTGACAAGGGCTTCTGGAATAAGGGACTGGATGAAGTTGAGTCATTGTTGCAGGAAACGATGAAATTAGCAGGGAAACTTGGTAAATTCTGATAAACAGTAAATAACCATTCAGTGACGGGTCGAATTTGGTAGGCGCAGGCTTTAGCCTGCGTTCAGGACGCAACCTAAAGGTTGCGGCTACCACCTGTGACTGAAGGGTTACAACAGCGAAATTATTTCAATTGACAATGGCATTTTTCTTCATTAGACTGTATTACTTAAAATGAAAATAAACACAAAGTTACTTTTAATAACTGTATTATTCACATTCCCGTTTTTTTCGCCGGCATCTCTGCCGGTTTTTGCTGAAACAATGGAAGATGCCTGGAAAGTTGCCCTCTCCAGCAATCATCAGATACAGGCAAGCCAGAGAAACACCTTTTCTTCTCAGCTCTATCTTGAAGCAGCGAAATCCGCGCGAATACCTTCACTTACCCTTGAGAGCGGATATACGATTCTGAATAATGCACCCGCTGCTCTTATAAGCGGCGCTGCAATAAAAGAATTGCCTACGGGCGAGGATAAAACCCTATCCTATAAAGCCATGATCAGCATTCCTGTTTTCACAGGTGGCCGAATATCAGAGGGTATTTTTTCCGCAGGTTCCGGACTAAATTCAGCAAAACAGGATGAAATAAAAACAGTCATCGATATCAAGATGAGAGTGGCAGATGCATACGTAGCTGTATTGCGTTCAAAACATCTGGTTGAAGTAACCGGTAACAGCGTTGAAAGTCTTTCAGCGCACACCAGGGATGTTACACATTTCTTCGAGCAAGGCATGATAACCAAGAACGATCTGCTTGCCTCACAGGTGGCCCTTGCAGATGCCCGGCAGCGGTCTTTCCAGGCAATAAACAATCTGAACCTTTCGTATGCAGCCTATAACAGATTATTGGGACGACCCCTTGACAATAGCGTTGTCATCGATGATTTGTCTGCAGGGCCTGTAACATTAGATTTAAATGATCTGACCACGAGGGCCCTGTCAAAACGTCCTGAGCTTTTTTCACTATCTGAGCAGTCCCGCGCATTGCAACACCAGGCTGCAGGTTTGCGTTCAGCGATCTGGCCTCAAATCGTTGTCTCCGGAGGATACAGCTACATACAGAATAAATATCAGTTATATGAAGATGTATGGTCTGCAAACATAGGACTGAAATGGGAGATCTTTGACGGCGGAATTGCGAGGAATAATGCCAATGCAGTATTGCAGAAAGCAGAAGCCTTGGACAGCATACGCTCAGATATTGCTTCAGTTATTTCATTGCAGGTGCGTCAGACATGCCTTGATATCGAAGAGACTCAGAAACGCATCCCTGTAACCAGCGATGCCCTTGCACAGTCTGAGGAGAATCTTAGGGTTGCGAAAGACCGTTACCGTGAAGGGGTTGGCACCAATACAG
>Ga0315290_10003783_pt1 | contig 10874 bp, 9 predicted proteins | sample YL17G12_0_MG_FD_203627 | JGI IMG/M metagenome (GOLD analysis project Ga0315290, IMG submission 203627) | Sediment microbial communities from Yellowstone Lake, YNP, Wyoming, USA - YL17G12_0 | ecosystem: Environmental > Aquatic > Freshwater > Lake > Sediment | place: USA: Wyoming | collected...
GGCAGGAGCGGATCAAGGCGCAGCTCGCGATCGCGCTGCAGGCCGCGAAGGCCCGCGGCGAGGCGCTCGACCACGTCCTCCTCGTCGGCCCGCCCGGCCTCGGCAAGACGAGTCTCGCGTTCATCATCCGCGAGGAGCTGGGCGCCGGGATCCGCACCGTCGCCGGCCCCGCCCTGGAGCGCAAGGGCGACATGGCGGCGATCCTCACCGGCCTCGAGCAGCGCGACGTGCTCTTCGTCGACGAGATCCACCGCCTCAACCGCGCGATCGAGGAGATCCTCTACCCGGCGCTCGAGGACTTCCGGCTCGACATCATCGTCGGCCAGGGGCCGGCCGCGCGCACGCTCACGCTCGACCTGCCGACCTTCACGCTCGTCGGCGCGACGACGCGCACCGGCCTGCTCACGACGCCGCTGCGCGACCGCTTCGGGATGACCTTCCGGCTCGAGTACTACGAGCCGAACGAGCTGGCGACGATCGTGCGCCGCTCGGCCCAGATCATCGGCGTCCAGATCGAGGACGAGGCGGCCGAGGAGATCGCAGGCCGCTCGCGCGGCACCCCCCGGATCGCGAACCGCATCCTGCGCCGTGTGCGCGACGTCGCCGAGGTGCGACACGCGGGCGCGATCACGACGCCGATCGCCCGAGAGGCGCTCACGCTGCTCGAGGTCGACGAGGGCGGGCTCGAGCGGATCGACCGCGAGCTGCTGCGCGCGATCGTCGAGCGCTTCGACGGCGGCCCCGTCGGCCTCTCGACGCTCGCGGTCGCGCTCGGCGAGGAGACCGACACGGTCGAGGACGTCTACGAGCCGTACCTGCTCCAGCTCGGCTTCATCCAGCGCACGCCGCGCGGACGGATCGTGACGAAGCTCGGCCGCGCCCACATCGGCGCCCCGGCTGCGGCCGGCGACAAGCTCTTTTGACGCCGCTCGTCCCCGACGGCTTCGCCGTGCCCGCAGGGCTCGAGACCGAGCGCTTCCGCCTCCGGATGCTCACCGTCCGCGACGTGCTCGCCGACTTCGAGGCGATCCGCGAGCGGGTCGATCCAGACGGGACGCCGCGCGGCGAGCCGGGCCTCACGCTCGAGCAGAACCTGATCGACCTCGGCTGGCACCAGAAGGAGTTCCAGCGGCGCACCTCGTTCGCCTACACGGTCGTCGCGCCCGGCGACGACGGGCACGTGCTCGGCTGCGCCTACATCGACCCCTCGGACGAGCCCGGCTTCGACGCCCGTGCCCACTGCTGGGTGCGCCGCGAGGCGGCCGCGCTCGACCGTGAGCTCCACGACGCCTTCCGCGCCTGGATCGAGCGGGAGTGGCCGTTCGAGCGGGTCGCGTATCCTGGGCGCGATGCCTGAGCTCTGGATTCCGGGCGCGGCGGGGCCCTCGATGGAGGACTTCGTGGACCGGATCCACAGGCAGGTGCAGCGGTTCGCGGAGGAGCACAAGGTCGAGGAGGCCTCGCTGGAGGTCGAGCTCTACGACGGCGCCGTCTTCCACGTGCGCTCGCTCTCGCCCGAGCCGGGCTACGGCTTCGTGACGCTCCGCCCTTACGACGAGGAGGATCCGGGCGCCGAGCTCGCGGAGGAGCTGATCGTCCCGGTCGGCTCGGTGCGCAGGATCAAGCTCGAAGCGACTGAGGCTCGGCACGCACGGTTCGGCTTCGCACTCCCCGAACCACAATGAGCAGCGCCGGCGCGAGCAGGAGCGCCATCACGTCGAACCAGACGTAGCCGCTCGCGACGCCGCTCGGCGGGTTCCCCTGCGGGATCCCGAGGCCGGGGAGCGCCGGCGCCCAGCGCCACGTGCCGATCGCCGTCCCGTAGAGCTCGAGCGCGGCGACCGCGAAGAAGACGCCGGCGTAGGTGGCCCGCGCGCGCGAGCGCCAGAGGAAGAGACACAGCATCGGCACGCCGAGCGCGCCCGCTACGTCGAGCCGGGGCAGGAAGGCGATCCCTGCGACGCCCCAGGCGATTGCGGCTGCCCCCGCGGCCCAGACGAGCACGCGCTCGTGCCGTTGCAGCGCCGCCGCGAGCGCGAGCCCGGTCAGGTAGACGAGCCCGTGCCCCGGCGGCACGAAGAGCGGCAGGTTGTGGAGGCGGTAGCGATAGACGCCCCAGAGGATGGAGCCCACCACCTCGCCGGTCGTGGCGACGGCGACGACGATCGCGACCTGCGCCCGCCGCTTCGGTGAGAGCGTCCAGACCGCCGCGAGGAGCACGAGCCAGGTGAGCGCCCCGAGCAGCAGTTGCTCGTGCAGCGTCGTGCCGCGGTCGACCCAGAGCACGAGCGCTACGTACGCCGGAACGAGGGGCCAGAGCCGCCTCATCGTTCGAACTGCAATTCGTGCCAGGAGGGGACGGGCGCGAGCTCGAGCAGCGCGCGGCCGCCGTCCGGGTCGCTGTAGGCGAAGTCGGTCGCCTCGTCGTCCCAGGCGACCTCGAGCAGCCCTTCCTTGACGCGGTGGTCGAGCCACGCGCCGCGGAAGACGAGCTTGCGCAGCCAGTAGACGAGTGACTCGCCGCCGACGAGGGAGAGCCGCTCCCAGTGGCGAACCACGTAGCGGCCGAGCGGGCCGCGCGGCTCGACGATGCGGCCGTCCGCGACAAGCTCGACCAGGTCGGCCGTCTCGTCGTCGTCGAGCTCGTTCCCTCCGAGGAGTCCGAGCCTGACGGCGGCTGCGGTGACGCGCTGCTCGAAGTCGGCCTGGTTGAAGCCGAAGCGGTAGCCGAGGAACTCCACCACGTAATCCTCGCCGGAGGAGTAGTTCGTCTCGACCATCGGCCTCAGGATAGCCGCCGCTAGACTCGAATCCGTGAGACGGAAGGTCGTCATCGCCGCCGTGGTCGCCGTGGCGCTCGTGTTCTTCGCGGCCTGGGTGCTAGTGATCCCGCTCGAGCGCGCGATCGCGCTGGCCCCGGTGATCGTGTTCGCGGCCGCCGCGCTCATCGGGCTCGCCGTCTTCTGGGGGCGCACCGCCGCCCAGCACGTGCGCGAGCTCGAGCATCCGCGCCGCGCGGTCGGGATCGCGGTCGGGGTCGTCGCGCTGCTGATCGGTCTGACCGTGCTCGGGATCGATCTACCGAAGGAGTAGCCGCTCGAGCGCGGCGATCAGGGCGTCGAGATCGTCCTCGTCGTTGTAGCCCTGGAACGAGGCGCGCAGGAAGCGCTCGTCGCCGCGGACGAGGACGGGCACCTCGATCCGGAACTCGTCGTAGAGGCGCGCTTTCAGCGCGTCTGCGTCGAGCCCGGCGGGCAGCGGCGCGGCCGCCATCTGGGCGAGCAGCTCCGGTGGGGCGAGCGGTTCGAGGCCGGTGAGCCCGGCGAGGCGCTCCCGGGCGGCTCCCGCGAGCCCGTGGCAGCGCGCGCGAACCTCGTCCCAGCCGTGCTCGTCCTGCCAGCGGATCGCCTCGGGCACTGCGAGATAGGCGGCCGGATCCCGCGTTCCTTGCCGCTCGTTGCGGGTGAGGAACGTCGAGTCCTCGCCGAAGCCCCAGCCGACCGCGAGCGCCTCGATCGAGTCCTGCAGCTCCGGCCGCACCCAGAGGAACGCGGAGCCCTTCGGCGCGCAGAGCCACTTGTGGCAGTTGCCGACGTAGACGTCCGCGCCGAACGACGCGAGGTCGAGCGGCAGCTGGCCGGGAACGTGGGCCCCGTCGACGATCGAGACGATCCCGGCCTCGCGGGCCCGGCGGCAGAGCTCGGCGGCCGGCAGCACAAGCCCCGTCGCCGAGGTCAGGTGACTGACGAAGACCGCCCGCGTGCGCGGCCCTGCATGCGCCCAGACCGTGTCGGCGATCTCGTCCGGCCCCCGGGTTGGGAGTTGCACAGGTGCGCGGACGAAGCGCGCGCCCGCCTGCGCGCAGAGCCGCTCCCACATGTAGTTCAGGGCGCCGTACTCGAGATCGGTGGAGAGCACCTCGTCGCCGGGCCCGAGGCCGAGCGCACGGGCGGCCACGTTCACCCCGGCCGTTGTGTTCTCGACGAAGACGAGGTCGTCCGCTCGCGCGCCGACGTAGGCCGCGAACACGGCCCGCGCTTCGGCGAGGAGCCCCTCGACGCGCCGGCCCAGGAACTCGACGGGCTGGCGCTCCAGCTCGGCCTGCCAGGCCTGGTAGCGCTCGAACACCACCCGCGGACATGCGCCGTAGGAGCCGTGGTTGAGGAACACGACCTCAGGGTCGAGCAGGAACTGGGCCCGCAGCGGGTTCGCCACGGGCCCAGTCTGTCAGGCGGTCTCGAGCGCCGGTTCGGCAGCCGGTGCGACGTCGACGTCGCTGCGGCGGATCACGACGAGCGTCACCACGACGCCGACGAGCGCAAGCACTGCCGCGACGGCGAAGGCGGCGCGGAACCCGCTCGTGAGCGCGAACGGCAGCGCCGTGCCGGTCGTCAGCAGGTCCGAGGTGCGGGTCGTGGCGATCGTCGAGAGGATCGCGATGCCGACGGCGCCGCCGATCTGCTGGGAGGTGTTGATCAGCCCCGAGGCGAGACCCGCCTCGTGCTCCCTCACGCCCGCGAGCGCCGCGATCGAGATCGGCACGAACGAGAAGCCGAGCCCCACCGCGCCGATCAGGAAGCCGGGCAGCAGGTCGGTGACGTAGCTGCCGCCCACGCTCACCTGCGTGAACCAGAGCAGTGCGATCGTGTTGCAGGTCATCCCGGCCGCGAGCACGGTCCGCACCCCGATCCGCGTTACGAGCGCCTGGGCGACTCCGGCCGCGGGAATCGTCGTGAGCGCGATCGCCAGGTACGAGACGCCCGTCTTCATCGCGCTCCAGCCGAGCACCTGCTGCATGTAGAGCGAGAGGAAGAAGAACATCGCGAAGATCGAGCCGCCCATCAGGAAGCCGACGACGTTGGCGCCGGTCAGCGTGCGCAGACGCAGGATCGAGAACGGCACGAGCGGCGCCGAGGAGCGCCGTTCGATCGCGATGAACGCGACGTGCAGGAGCGCCGAGACGACGAGCAGGCCGATCGTCGTCGCCGAGGCCCAGCCGTGGTCGTGCGCGGTCACCACCGCGTAGACGAGGATCGAGAGCCCGGAGGTGATCGTGACCGCGCCGGCGACGTCGAGCTGGCGATGGCCGAGATCGGCGGTGCTCTCCTCGAGCAGCGAGCGGCTGAGCAGCAGGACGGCCGCGCCGACCGGGACGTTGACGAAGAAGATCCACTCCCAGCCGAGCCAGCTCGTCAGGATCCCGCCGGCGAGGACGCCCACTGCGGCGCCGGCGCCGCCGATCGCGCCCCATACGCCGAGCGCCTTGTTGCGCTCCGCGCCCTCCTCGAAGGTCGTCATCACGATCGAGAGCGCGGCGGGGGCGATGATCGCGGCGCCGAGGCCCTGCATGGCGCGCGCGCCGATCAGCCAGCCCTCGGACTGCGCGAGCCCGCACAGGAGCGAGGCGACGGTGAAGACGAGCATCCCGATCATGAAGACGCGCCGGCGCCCGTAGAGGTCGGCCGTGCGACCACCCAGGAGGAGGAAGCCGCCGAAGACGAGGGTGTAGGCCGACAGCACCCACTGCAGGTTGCCCTGCGAGAAATCGAGCCCGGTCTGGATCGAGGGGAGAGCCACGTTCACGATCGCGACGTCGAGCACGACCATGAACTGCGACGCGCAGAGGAGCGCGAGCGCCCACCACTTGTGCCCGGCACGGCTTGCTGTGTTCATTCTGCCTCCACGGTTTGCCTGGGCCTGAGAACGCAGCCGCGCCCGGGTTCATTCCGCGCCGTCCGGCCCTGGACCTACGCTTGAGCCCGTGTTCGGAACCTGGACGATCGTCCCCTGCCCGCCGCACGAGGCGCGTGCGCTCGCGGAGGCGATCGGCGTCTCCGAGGTCACGGCGAGTGTGCTCGCACGCCGCGGCTTCGGCGACCCCGAGGCCGCGCGCGCGTTCCTCGAGGGCGCCTCGCCCGGGCACGATCCGTTCCTGCTCGGCGACATGGCGCAGGCCTGCGAGGCGCTCCGCGGCGCCGTGGCGGCCGGCAAGAGGATCTGCGTCCACGGCGACTACGACGTGGACGGGATCTGCGCGACCGCGCTCGCCGTCCTGGCCCTGCGCGAGCTGGGCGCCGAGGTCGAGTGGCACCTGCCGAGCCGCTTCGACGAGGGCTACGGGGTCTCGGCGGCCACGCTCGACCGGCTCGCCGGCGAGGGTTGCGGGCTCGTGCTCACGGTGGACTGCGGGATCACCGCCGTCGCCGAGGTCGCCGCCGCGAAGGCCAACGGCCTCGAGGTCGTCGTCACCGACCATCACCGGCCCGGCGAGGCGTTGCCCGACTGCCCGATCGTCGCCACCCGGCCGTCCGACTACCCGTTCCCCGAGCTCTGCGGCACCGGGGTCGTCTACAAGCTCGCGCAGGCGCTGCTCGGCCCCGACGCGCCCTTCCTCACGCGCCACCTCGACCTCGTCGCGCTCGCGACGATCGCCGACGTCGTCCCGCTCCTCGACGAGAACCGTGCGCTTGCGATCGCGGGGCTGCGGGCGCTCGCCAGCACCCAGAAGCGCGGGCTCCAGGCGCTGATGCGCACCGCGGGAGTCGATCCCGCGGCGGTCGACGCGGGCGCGGTCGGCTTCCGGCTCGCGCCGCGGATCAACGCGGCCGGGCGGCTCGGCCACCCCGGCGCCGCGCTCGACCTGCTCCTGACCGAGGACGTCGAGGAGGCCCGGCGGCTGGCCGGCGAGCTCGAGGGGCTCAACCGTGACCGGCAGATCGTCGAGGAGCGGATCCGCCGCGACGCGATCGCGCAGATCGAGGCCTGGCCCGAGGCGTGGCGCCGCCGCAAGGGCTACGTCGTCGCCTCGGCCGACTGGCACCAGGGCGTGATCGGGATCGTCGCCTCGCGCCTCGTCGAGCGCTACCACCGCCCCGTCGTGATGATCGCGGGCGGCGAGGAGACCTGGAAGGGCTCGGGGCGCTCGACGCCCACCTTCGACCTCCACGGGGCGCTCGCCGCCTGCGCCGGGCACCTCGAACGGTTCGGCGGCCACCGCGCCGCAGCCGGGCTCTCGATCCGTCCCGATCAGGTGGAGGCGTTCGCCGAGGCGTTCGCCGCCCACGCCGAGCAGGCACTCGACCCGGACGAGCTCACGCCGGTGACGCACATCGACGCGATCGTTCCCGCCGCGGCGCTGACGCTCACGCTCGCCGCCGAGCTGGAGCGGATGGCGCCGTTCGGGCTGGGCAACCCGGCCGTGACGCTACTGGCTCCCGGCTGCGAGCTGACCGACCTCTCCACCGTCGGCGAGGGCAAGCACCTCCGCTTCCGCGTCCGCCAGGGCGACCGGGACGGCGGCTCCGCGATCGGCTTCGGTCAGGGCGGCCAGCTCGACCGCCTGCGCAGGATCGGCCGCTACGACGTCGCCTTCCGCCTGCAGGAGAACCACTGGAACGGGACGGTCGCGCCGCAGCTCGTGGTCAAGCGTGTGTTCGACGAGGACGAGCGCATGGAGGAGCTGCGCGCCCGGTTCGCCGCGCAGTGGAAGGGGGAGGCCGAGCGGACGCCCGAGGCCGAGGCGATCTTCGCCGAGCTCGAGCTCGAGCCCGGCGCCGCGACGAAGCGGAGCCTGCTCGAGTCCGCGACCTTCCGCGCGCTGCTCGGGCAGGAAGAGCCGCCACTCGCACGCGCGGCGTGACGGACCGCGAGCCGCTCTAGCGGGGCGAGAGCCGCGTCACGGTCGAGCGCCGCGCCGGAGCAGGGCGTCGCTCAGCGGCGAGGGCCTCCAGCGCGACGAGCAGCCTGGCGAGCTCGGAGACCTGCTTTCTGCGTCGGAACCTGCGCATCGGCAGACACATTCATCGGCGCGGCGTCCACTCCTCTGAAGCCCGAACGGGGCACTACACTGAACGCATGGCTCTCGTCGAGACATCGGGCAAGCACCAGGACCTGGTCGACGAGCTGCTCGCGGACGTCGGCGCGTACACGCCGGATCTCGATCGCGACCTGCTCGCCCGGGCCTTCGCCTACGCCGAGCGGGCCCACGAGGGCCAGCAGCGGCGCTCGGGCGAGGAGTTCATCCACCATCCCTGGGGCGTGGCGAAGGTCTGCGCGGGCCTGCACCTCGACGAGCCGACGATCGCCGCCGCGCTCCTCCACGACGTCGTCGAGGACACCGACGCCGACATCGAGGAGGTGCGGGCCGAGTTCGGGGAGGAGATCGCCCACCTCGTGGAGGGCGTCACGAAGCTGACGCGGATCCAGTTCCAGAGCCGCGAGCAGGCCGAGGCGGAGAACTACCGGAAGATGATCGTGGCGATGGCGGAGGACGTGCGGGTGATCCTGATCAAGCTCGCCGACCGCCTCCACAACATGCGCACGATCGAGTACCTCGGCAAGCAGAAGCAGGTGCAGAAGGCGAAGGAGACGCTCGAGATCTACGCGCCGCTCGCGCACCGGCTCGGCATCCACCAGCTGAAGTGGGAGCTCGAGGACCTCGCCTTCCAGACGCTGCACCCCCGCAAGTTCGAGGAGATCCGCAAGATGGTCAGCGAGCGCCGCACCGACCGCGAGGAGCACGTCGAGCAGGCGGCCGAGGTGCTGCGGCACGAGCTCGAGAACGTCGATATCCCCGCCGAGATCTCCGGGCGCGCGAAGCACTTCTACTCGATCTACGACAAGATGGCCAAGAAGGGCCGCGAGTTCAACGAGATCTACGACCTGACCGCGATGCGCGTGATCGTCGAACGCTCCGGCGACGAGGGAACGCGGGACTGTTACGGCGCGTTGGGGCTGATCCACTCGCTCTGGAAGCCGATGCCGGGCCGCTTCAAGGACCTCGTCGCGATGCCGAAGCTGAACGGCTACCGCTCCCTGCACACGACCGTGATCGGGCCCGAGGGGCGCCCGCTCGAGATCCAGGTGCGCACCCGCGAGATGCACGAGACCGCCGAGCTCGGCGTCGCCGCGCACTGGCGCTACAAGAGCGGCGCGAAGTCGGCCAGGACCGACGAGGAATGGCTCGCCTGGGTCGGGCAGCTGATGGACACGGGCCAGGACGAGGCCGATCCGCGCGAGTTCATGAAGTCGTTCCGAACCGACCTGTTCGAGGACGAGGTCTACGTCTTCACCCCGAAGGGCGCCGTGAAGACGCTGCCCTCCGGCGCGACGCCGATCGACTTCGCCTACGCCGTCCACACCGACGTCGGCCATCGCACGGTCGGGGCGAAGGTGAACGGCCGGATCGTGCCCCTCCACTACAAGCTGAGGAGCGGCGACCGGGTCGAGATCCTCACCGCGAAGTCGGGTCGCGGCCCCTCGCGCGACTGGGTGAACCTCGCCGCGTCGTCGCGCGCCCGCAACAAGATCCGTCAGTGGTACTCGCGCGAAACGCGTGAGGACACCGAGCAGAAGGGCCGCGACGCGCTCGAGCACGCACTGAAGGGGCAGAACCTGCCGTACAAGAAGCTGGCCGGCTCGGCCGTGCTGGCGCAGGTGATCCGAGACAGCGGCTACCGGAAGGCCGAGGACTTCTACCTCGCGCTCGGCTCCGGGAAGCTCTCCGCGAGTCAGATCGTCAAGAAGGTGCTGCAGCGGCTGAAGACCGACGACGTGACCGAGGCCGAGCCGGTCGTCCTCAAGAAGCCGAAGTCGTCGACCGTCGGGAGCGAGAACCTAGGGATCACCGTCAAGGGCGTCGAGGACGTGCTCGTCCGGGTCGCCAAGTGCTGCACTCCCGTGCCGGGCGACAAGATCCTCGGCTACATCTCGATGGGCAAGGGGATCACGATCCACCGGGCCGACTGCCCGAACGCCAAGGCGCTGATGCGGAACCCGGAGCGCTTCACCCCGGTCGAGTGGGACGGCGGCGGCTCGACGAGCTTCCGCGTCCAGATCGCGGTCGACTCGTGGGACCGCCCGCGCCTGCTCGAGGATGTGGCCCGCACCTTCGCCGAGCACGGGGCGAACATCGTCGCCTACGGGGGCACGGTCGAGGACCAGATGGCCAAGAACTGGTACACGGCCGAGGTCGGGGACGTGAAGGGCCTGCGCGCGCTCCTGATCGCGCTGCGCAACCTCGACGCGGTCTTCGACGCGTACCGCGTCACCCCGTCGTAGCTCTCGCCCGGCAGTGCTCGACCGCGCAGAGATCGAGCGGCTCGTTCGCGGCGCAGGCTATGACGCCGAGACGCGGTTGGCGGTCGGCGTGAGCCTGCCGTCCGGCCCGCCGGTCCACGTCGCACAGGGAGAGGGCCCGAATGCGACGCCGTTCGATGCTGAGAGCGTTGCCTACGCAGGATCACTGGCCAAACAGGTGACGGGCGCGTGCGCAGTCGTCCTTGCACGAGACGGACGGCTCGACGTGGACGCACCCATAGCCGAGTGGCTTCCGGAGCTTCCGAGTTGGTCACGGCAGGTCCGGATCCGGCACCTCATCCATCACACCGCCGGTCTGCCAGCCACCGAGACCGTGTGGGCCCAGATGCAGCGCGCGGGCGAGTGCGACTGGACCTCCGCGGGCGTTGTCGCAGCTCTCTCGATGATGCCGGAGCTCGAACACGAGCCGGGCCGGGTGTACGCCTACTCGAGCGTCGGCTACGTCTGTCTCGGTCGCATCGTCGAACGGAGCTCCGGCCGGGGCCTCGACGACCTCGCGCGCGCGCTCCTGTTCGAGCCGCTGGGAATGGGCAGCACGAGGTTCTGGTCAGGCCCGGAACCGTGTCCGCCGAATGCGGCGGCCCTGCCGCAATCGCTCCGGCCCGCGCCGCTCTCGGTCGGCGACGGCGGCCTCTGGGCCTCGGTCCACGACCTGCTGCTCTGGAACGCCGGGCTGCTCGGCGATGCGCTCGGCATCTCCGACACGCTCCACGCTCCGGGGAGCCTGGACGACGGGTCACCGCTCGACTACGCCTGGGGCGTCCGGGTCTATCGCG
>Ga0315290_10003785_pt1 | contig 10872 bp, 5 predicted proteins | sample YL17G12_0_MG_FD_203627 | JGI IMG/M metagenome (GOLD analysis project Ga0315290, IMG submission 203627) | Sediment microbial communities from Yellowstone Lake, YNP, Wyoming, USA - YL17G12_0 | ecosystem: Environmental > Aquatic > Freshwater > Lake > Sediment | place: USA: Wyoming | collected...
ATAGGCGGGGCGTATTCTTTCCTGCCTCTGCTGGAAAAAGAACTCGTGCAGAATCATCAGTGGCTTAGCAAGTCGGAATTCCTGGAGGTTGTCGGATTAGTAGAGGTACTCCCCGGCGCCATTTCCATCAAATTCGCGACTTACACTGGTTACAAGGTGGCCGGTGTTCCCGGCGCAGTGGTGGCCAACATTGCCAATTTACTACCAACGGTGTCTTTTATGATGATTGCTTTGCTGGTTTATTCAAAATACAAAGACATTCCGACTGTGAAGGCGGCGTTCAAAATGGTCCAATACGCCGTTTTTGCGATGATAGTAGCCGTTGCCATAAAGTCAGTTGATAAAAGCAACTTTCTCCAATTCAAATATCTGGCCGCTGTTGTTGTTGCATTTGTGCTGTTTGCTTTCACAAAAACACATCCTGCCCTCATTATCATAGGGGCTGCTTTATTTGGAGGACTGATTAATCAATTGAATTCTGTTTGAACTGGGCGTAATTAGTAAGTTACGTCTAATTGCCGTTCACTCCTTCCTTGCTCATAAAACACATAACACAGGTCAACCATCAGCAAATCTGCTCAGACCTGCGCGCTTCCCGCTGCGACGGACTGCGCGAAAAATACGTAGTCCCCACAATAAAACTGTTTCGTGGTCGTATGGTAAAATTGTTATGTGTGAAGATGTTCTGTTGCCTGAAAATACGGGAAAACCGAATGAAACAGTGACTTTTGTGTAGCCCCCACAACCTGCGGGATGGTAATTTATGAAACTTGACCCATTGAAAATGAAGGACTGGGAGATTGCGGAAGTCGCAGAGCAATCTATGAAGCCCATCCGGCAGTTAGCAAATGAGCTCGGGCTCAATGAAGACGAGCTGATTCCTGTGGACCGGCAACTGGCCAGGGTTGACCACGTCAGAGTTGCCGAACGGCTGAAGGGCAATCCTGTGGCCAAGTATATTGATGTTACGGCCATTACTCCTACTCCCCTTGGCGAGGGAAAGACAACAACCTCAATCGGGCTGATTCAAGGCCTGGGCAGAATGGGCAAGCGAGTAACCGGTGCAATTCGTCAGCCAAGCGCCGGCCCCACTTTCAATATCAAAGGTTCCGCGGCAGGCGGCGGGCTGGCCCAGTGCATCCCCATGGTGCCTTTGTCTCTGGGTTTTACCGGCGATATCGACAGAATCACCAATGCCCATAACCTGGGAATGGTTGCTCTGACGGCGCGTATGCAGCACGAAAGGAATTATGACGATGTTCAACTGGCACAGAGGGGACTGAAACGCCTGGATATCGACCCTGACCGCGTTCAGATGAAGTGGGTTATGGATTTCTGCGCGCAATCACTTCGGAATATCACGATAGGCCATGGCGGGAAAATGGATGGCTTTGAAATGGAGTCAGGTTTTGCCATTTCGGTCTCCAGCGAGTTGATGGCGATACTTGCGATTGCCAGGGACCTGAAGGACCTTCGTGAAAGAATCTCGAGGATAGTAGTTGCTTACAATAAAAAAGGGGGCGAAGTTACAACCGCGGACCTTAGAGTTGACGGTGCGATGGCGGCTTGGATGGTCAATACGCTTAACCCAAGTCTGATACAGACCATTGAGGGGCAGCCGGTATTTGTGCACGCCGGTCCTTTTGCCAATATCGCCATCGGGCAGAGCTCAATAATCGCTGATAAAATTGCCACCAAACTTGCGGACTACCACGTAACTGAGAGCGGTTTCGGCGCTGATATAGGATTTGAAAAATTCTGGAATCTCAAATGTCGTTTGTCGGGCCTTAAACCTGACGCAGTTGTGATTGTTGCGACTATTCGCGCATTAAAAATGCACGGCGGAGGACCAAAGGTTAGGCCGGGGATACCCCTTTGCGATGCCTATACAAAGGAGAATATCTCGCTGGTGGAAGCTGGCTGTGAAAATCTTGTTGCTCATATTGGCATTGTCAGGAAAAGCGGTGTGACGCCTGTAGTTTGCATAAACAGCTTTCCGACGGACACCAAAGATGAGGTCAAGGTTGTTCGGCGAATATCGCAGGAGCATGGCGCTGTGGCGGTGGTCTCTGAACACTGGCTTAAGGGCGGAGAAGGAGCATTGGAACTCGCAGAGGCAGTATTGGATAGTTGTGCGCAGAAGAAGGAGTTCAGATTCCTTTACAACGGAAACACAACCCTTGCACAAAGAATAGAACTGATAGCAAAAGAGGTGTACGGTGCGAAAGGTGTTGAGTACACACCTGATGCAATGAAGAAGCTCAAAGCCATAGAAGCAGGCAATGGGCAGTTCGATGGATTTGAAATATGCATGGTCAAAACACATTTGAGTCTTTCTCACGACCCAAATCTAAAGGGCCGGCCAACGAACTGGACACTGCCAATACGGGATTTTATGGTGTACAGCGGCGCTCGTTTTGTTGTGCCAATCTCCGGAGACATAAAGTTGATGCCGGGTACCGCCTCAAGCCCGGCATTTCAAAACATCGACATTGATGTCAACACCGGAAGGGTAAAAGGTCTCTTTTGATACGCATTCTGATTATTTCTCGTGCACTCGTAGTCGTAGAGCGGGGCTTGCCCCGCCAAATAAAATCGGTGAGGTAAACCCCACCCTACAAAACTATCTCGCGGGATTTTTTCATAAGGCATATGAGTGGCGTTTAGCAGTTCTGCAAGAAAGATTTTCCAATCATTACTGCCGGGATTTCCCGGTATTTCGCAGGTCAACAAGCAGTTGGCTTGCCAGATTTCGCCCCTGCGGCGTCTCAAATGAGGCAGCAATACGCGCTGAGGCGGTATCTTTGCCGACATCCGAGAATATTGTCTGGAAATCTGCAAGTTTGTGGGCATCCGAGAGTATTCTAAATTCCAGGCGGTCTGTGCCTTTCCCGCAATGGTGGGCAGCAATTATGGCACATATCTCCTTCGCCGTTTCCGCGTTTACGCCATGTTTGCTTAATATCTCTGCCGCAAGCCGGACAGCTTCTATTTTGCCGGGGGTTGCGGTATTCGTTTGGGCAGGATGGCTGCCGGGAGCAGAAATATCGTGTAAGATAGCAGCGGCTTTGACGACGAGCGGCTCTCCCCCCTCTACGGCCTGTATGGACTCGGCATATTTGAGGGTTTTAAGGGCATGGCTTATTCGGCCCCGGTCATCGGCAAAAATTTCCCTCATTTCTCCGATAAGCCGGCTGCATAGATCGCTGTTCTCTCTATCCGGATTGGTACCCAGACATTCAGCGGCATGTTTACACCACTTGGCGCACCCAAGGTCTAATCGCGGATTGGCTACAAGGCATTTGCAACGGGGGCACTTCAACCGCGGCTCATCCTTCCAGAATTCTATGGCTGTTCCGCACCCGGGGCACTCGATATCAAAAATGTCGTCCGGTTTCCAGAATCTCTGATCCTGACCTGGGCATCTAAACATATAGCCAACCCCCCTTGTATTATGTTGCTTTGTATCGCGCTGGCCGCCTGATAACCAAACCCGGCTCGCAAGCTTCCAGATATTATCAGTATATCTATTTTTCGCACAAGATTAAATATTGTTCGCAACAACTTTTTAGGTGAAACCGTAGGATGAATAAATAAACGGTGAAAACGACGTGGAAACGTGATGCAATATGAATACTGCGGATTCCACTCGTGCCCAGTTTACGTAGTTTCCACAATAGTATGACCCGCAGTGAAGGTGATATACTTTTTAGAGTCAGCCGACCATTTGTGGGGGCTGGGTGCTTGATTCTGGAGTCCGTTAAAGATGCTCTCGATATAATGGGTGTTTACGCAATCTTAACAATGGCATTATGCCGGCACAAGAAAGGGAATTGGTTCCCTCTATGTTTTTGCAGAACAAGCCGGTATATCCCCACAACATGCCTTTATTGCGGTTTTTAGCAAATTTTGAAATTGATAAAATATGGGTGCCATTGAAGAAGAGATTAATCTGAAACAACTGGACAAGATACTGGAGTCGGCGACTAAAGGCAATGTGGCGGAACTGATTCCAATCTTACAGGAAATCCAAAAGGCCTATGGCTATCTGCCTGAGGCTGTACTTGCAGAGCTTGGTGGGCGAATGAAATTTCCTGCGAGCAGGATTTACGGCGTTGCCACTTTTTATGAACAATTTTACCTTGAACCTCACGGCCGGCATATCGTCAAATGCTGTCGCGGCACGGCCTGCCACGTAAAACACGGGCCGGAAATTATCAATGCTGTTGCACAATCGCTCAATATCGAGCCAGGTCAAACCACGGACGATATGCAGTTCAGTTTCGAGACGGTAGCGTGCCTTGGCACCTGTTTTCTGGCACCGGTGATGATGGTTAATAACGATTATTACGGCAATTTAAAACGCAACCAAATTGGCGATATTCTTAAACAGTACAAATAAGAAATGAGTATAAAAAAAATAACCTCATTAGGCCAACTCGAACAACTAAGCGAGACGCTGCGCACTAAACAGCAGGCGTATAAAACCAGAGTGCTTATCTGTATGACCGGCTGCCGGGCTATGGGCGCCAAAAGCGTGGCCGAACAATTCAAAAAAAGCCTTGCCGCAACAGAACTTCAGCAGCACACCGCCATCGTAGAGGTCGGATGCATCGGCATCTGTGCCCTGGCTCCTACTATCCTGATCGAACCGTATGAATACCTTTATGGCGGCGTGAAGCCGGAAGATGTCGAGGAAATAATCGATGTAACCATCCGGCACGGCAAACCCGTCTCGCGACTTGCGATACCGCAAAACGGCACGGTTGAGCCGGAAATTTCGAAGGTGAATTTCTATAAGAAACAAAAGCGGTTTGTGCTTGAGAACTGCGGTCGAATCGACCCCAAGCGCATTGAAGACGCCATTGAACGAGGCACGTACTTCGCGGCCGTTAAGGCCATTACACAGAAACAACCCACCCAGGTGATAGACGAGGTAATCAGCTCCGGCCTTCGCGGTCGCGGGGGAGCGGGTTTTGCAACGGGCGTAAAATGGAATTTCTGCCGCAAAGCCGCCGGCACTGAAAAATATCTTATTTGTAATGCCGACGAAGGCGATCCCGGCGCGTTTATGGACAGGGCGCTTCTGGAGGGCGATCCCCACAGGGTTATCGAGGGCATGATCATTGCCGCCTATGCCATTGGCGCGAATCACGGGTTTGTGTATGTACGAGCCGAATACCCCATTGCGGTTGAACATGTGACCATTGCGTTGCAAGAGGCGCGGTCAATGGGGCTGCTGGGCAAGGGAATCGCAGGTTCCGATTTTAATTTCGACGTAGAGGTTCGCATGGGCGCAGGCGCATTTGTTTGCGGGGAAGAAACCGCTCTTATCGCCTCGCTCGAAGGTAAACGCGGTATGCCGAATGCACGTCCGCCTTTTCCGGCACAAAGCGGCTATATGGGCAAACCGACTAATATCAACAATGTTGAGACGTTTGCGAATGTACCGCTGATCATAAATAAAGGCGCAAACTGGTACAGCGGGATAGGAACCGAAAAAAGCAAAGGCACAAAGATATTTGCTCTGGCCGGCAAAGTTAAAAGAACCGGTCTTGTCGAAGTTCCCATGGGTACTACTCTTCGACAGATCATTTATGAAATCGGCGAAGGCATCCCCGGCGACAGAAATTTCAAGGCCGCTCAGCTTGGCGGGCCATCGGGCGGCTGTATTCCCGCAAAGTATCTCGATAATGAAATAGATTACGACAGCGTTCAACAAATCGGCGCCATAATGGGATCTGGCGGGCTTATTGTCATGGACGAAAATACGTGCATGGTGGATGTGGCACGGTATTTTCTTTCCTTTGTGCAGAATGAATCCTGCGGCAAGTGCACGCCGTGCAGGATAGGCACAAAAAAAATGCTTCAGATTTTAGAGGCAATCTGCCGCGGCGAAGCAGAACTGGGAGACCTCGATATTCTTGAGCAGCTTGCCGGCAATATAAAGAAATCTTCGTTGTGCGGTCTTGGCCAGACCGCCTCCAATCCGGTGCTTTCCACATTGCGGCATTTCCGTGATGAATACGAGGAGCATATTGTATTAAAGACCTGTCGGGCAGCGGTTTGCAAGGAGCTTGTGAGGGCGCCGTGCCAGCACGTCTGCCCCGCCGGAGTAAACGTCCCCGAATACCTTGCTCTGGCAGCCGAGGGAAAACTCAATGACGCCGCAAATATTATCCGACGACGCAATCCCTTTGTCTCCGTGTGCGGCCGGGTGTGCGACCATCCGTGCGAGAAGCGGTGCAGACGAGGCGACATTGACAGTCCGCTGGCCATTCGCGCTTTGAAGCGTTATATCGCCGACAACATGGATGGTTATGATAATCTGCTTACTCGGCCTGTAAACAAAAAGGCCGAAGTGGCAATAATCGGCGGCGGTCCCGCCGGCCTTAGCTGTGCCTATTTTTTGGCGCTTATGCAGCGAAGTTCGGTGATATTTGAAGCCCAGCCTATTCCCGGCGGTATGCTTAGTTTGGGAATCCCTGAATTCAGGCTGCCCAAAGAAGTTCTTCAGAAAGAAATTGATTTTATTCTGTCTCATGGCATAGACCTTCGCACGAATTCGAAGGTCGAGAAAGCATCAGACCTCTTGAGTCAAGGCTTTAAATCGGTCTTTATCGCCACTGGCGCCCAGCAGGGCAAATCGCTTGACATCGAGAACATTAATCTCGACGGCGTGATCGACGTGCTTGAGTTCCTTCGCAACAGGGCCCTTGGCAAAGGGTTGAATTGCAAAGACAAAAAAGTAGTTGTGCTTGGCGGCGGAAATGCCGCCATAGACGCGGCACGATCGGCTATTCGCCTTGGAGCAAAAAAGGTGACGATACTTTACCGAAGAACGGTGCATGAGATGCCCGCGTATCAGGAGGAGATTGAAGGGGCTGCGGAGGAGGGCGTTGAGCTTATGCCCCTCAGCATTCCGCGGCGCATCCTAAGCTCGAAGGGTGTCGTTGCCGGCGTCGAGTTCATACGCGCACAGCTCGGCACAGCCGACGCCGACGGCAGAGCCCGGTCTGTACCGGTCGAGGGAACAGAAACAGTGATAGACTGTGACATTGTAATACCCGCCATCGGTCAGGTTGTATCCACAGAATCGGCAAGTTATCAGGGAGGCCCGGAATTAACTTCCTGGTCAACAATAAAGACCGATCCGGCGACCTTTTGCACCACTGCCGAAAAAATCTTTGCCGGAGGCGATTGCGTCTCCGGACCTTCGACGGTCATCGCGGCTATCGCAGGCGGGCAAAGAGCCGCCGTCAGTATTGACCGACTGCTTGGCGGAACCGGCCAGTTGCCGCACGACATCGGATTCTCGTTCACAAAACCAGATGAGGAAACGCTCGCCAGAGTAATAACTCGAGCCGAAGAAAAAACCATATCCCTGGAAAATCGCAAGCGGGGCTTCGCCGAAGTCGTGCTTGGACTCGATCGCCAGCAGGTTATTGTTGAGGCATGTCGCTGCTTAAGATGCGACCTTGAGAGATAAAAGTGATTGAAAATATGACCAAAGTAGAAGTTACAATAAATGGCATAAAACTTTTTGGCCGGGCGGGACAGACGATTCTCGAACTGGCGTCGGAAAACGGTATTGAGATACCGAATCTCTGTCATGATCCGAGGCTAAAACCCACCGGCTCCTGCCGTATGTGCCTGGTAGAAGTGGAGGGACAGCAAGGCCCTGTGACGGCCTGTACGTTCCAGATACAAGACAGGATGGTGGTAAAAACGGAGACGGAAGATATCCGTTCCTTGAGAAAGGCGGTGCTTGAGCTGCTGTTCTACGAGCATCGCGGCGTATGCACAACCTGCGATGACAACGGCGAATGCAAGCTTCAGCAATATGCTTATGAATATCAGATCGCCGATGATGTTTTCAATGTGACGCCGGGAAAATCGGAGCCAAACTATACTACCGGCAACGAGGCGATTCAATACGACCCGAATAAGTGCATCCGCTGCGGCAGATGCATACGAATATGCGAAGAAGTCCAGATGGACAGCGCCCTGACTTTTCGCGAAAGAGCAAATCAGGTCGAGGTTTCCACGGCGTTTGGCATGCCGCTAAACAAATCCACCTGCGAATTATGCGGACAGTGTATTTCCACTTGTCCTACTGGTGCGCTCTACGACCGTGCTGCGGTAGGTAAAGGCCAGTGCAAGGATATTGTGCGCACCACAACGACATGTCCGTATTGCGGGGTGGGCTGCCAGATGAAGCTGAACGTTAACCCCAAAACCGGCCAGATAGTGCGCGTGACCAGTGAAGTGGGGTGTGTGCCCAATGACGGAAACTTGTGCGTAAAGGGGCGTTTTGGTTTTAATTATGTACATTCAGACGAGAGACTCAAGAAACCTCTTATACGCAAGGATGGCAAGTTTGTTGAGGCGGAATGGGATGAGGCAATTGCTCTTACAGGCAGAAGGCTGAGAGAAATACGCGATAAGTACGGGCCTGACGGCATAGCATTCTTGAGTTCATGCCGCTGCACAAACGAAGAGAACTATCTTATGCAGAAAATTTCCCGTACAGCAGGCGGAACTAACAATATCGATCAGTGTGCGACAACATGTCACGCGCCGACGGTGGCGGGGTTAGCTGCAGCTTTTGGTTCAGGGGCCATGACCAACTCGATTGGCGAAATTAAAAATGTTCAGACCCTTTTTATAATAGGTTCAAATCCCACCGAGGCCCATCCAATTGTCGGCCTGGAAATGAAAAAAGCCCTGGCGAATGGCGCAAAACTGGTTGTTTGTGACCCGCGAAAGACATGGATGGCCGGGCGTGCCGATATCCATATCCAGCACAGACCCGGCACCGACAATATGCTCACCAACGCCATGATGAATTACATCGTAAGTAACAATTTATATGACCGTAATTTTGTTGACCAGAGGTGTGAAAACTTTGACGCATTTGCGGCCAACCTTAAGGATTATCCGGTTGAACAGGCAGCCGCGGTCTGCGGCGTTGAAGCTGATTTGATTCGACGCGCAGCCCGTATATATGCAGCCGGAACTCCTTCGAGTATTTTCTATACTCTCGGAATAACCGAGCACACCTGCGGAACGGAGAATGTCCAAAACCTTGCTAATCTGGCAATGCTCTGCGGGCAAATCGGCAAGCCCTCCTCCGGCGTTAATCCCTTACGAGGCCAGAACAATGTTCAGGGCGGCTGCGATATGGGAGCGATGGCTTCGTCATTGCCCGGCTATCAAAAGATAACCGATGAGGCAGTACGCGAAAAATTCAGCAAGGCATGGGGCGTGGAATTGCCGACCAACAAGGGCGGACGGGTAACTGATTTTATTGAGGCGGCAGGCGATGGCATACTGCATGGGTTCTATTGTTTCGGTGAGGACCCTGTCAGCAGTGAACCAAATCAGACCAAGGTTATCAGTGACTTAAGAAAACTCGATTTTATTGTCTGTCAGGAAATTTTCATGTCCGAAACGGCCAAGCTGGCTCACGTGGTATTGCCCGCGACAAGCTGGGCTGAAAAAGACGGAACATTCACCAACACCGAACGCCGGGTACAGCGGATACGCAAGGCCGTTGACGCACCCGGCCAGGCAAGATCCGATTGGCAGATTATCTGCCAGGTCAGCACCGCTATGGGCTATCCGATGTCATATTCGAATGCGGGCCAGATTTTCGACGAGATGGCAGGTCTTACCCCCATTTTTAGCGGCATATCTTACGAAAGAATTGATAAAGTCGGGCTTCAGTGGCCGTGTCCGACAAAGGAGCATCCCGGAACAATATACCTGCATAAGGATAAATTCAGCCGCGGCCGCGGGCTTTTCTCTGTTATCAAGTTCCGCGAGGCGGCGGAGATGACGGACAAGGAATACCCCTTCATCCTCTCGACCGGACGCACCCTTTACAATTACAACGTCGGTAATATGACCCAAAAAAGTAAGGCAATCCGTCAGAAGGAGTCGAAGAACTTTGTTGAAATTCACGATAGCGACGCCGCAAAGCTGGGATTAGCAAATGGCGACCAGCTTACGGTAAGTACGCGTCGCGGCAGGATGACAGTTAAAGCTGCCGTAAGCGACAAGGTTCGGCCTGGCGTTCTCTGGATGCCTTTTCACTTTGTTGACCAGCCAACAAATGTTTTAACCAATGACGCCTTTGATAATATTACGCGCACGGCAGAATACAAGGTCTGTGCAGCCCAAATCGAGGTGACAAAATAACAATGGAGATGGTCAACAATGCAGCATAACAGACTTAAGAGTAAACTGGAAAATAAATCAGGTTTTGTTGTGGTCGCTGAACTCGTGGGCGGCCCGGGGTTCAACGCCGCACCCATTGAAAAGTTCGTCAGCGGATACAAGGAAGCGGGAGACATTGCGGTCCCAAAAGGGTTTGATTTTGTCGGGATTACCCTGCCGCAGAGCCCGGGCGGCGTGGCAAACATTGACCCAGCTTATGTGCTCAGGCGACTGACTGAAAAAAATTTGCTTGGCGAGCTTGATTTTATTCCGCACGTTTCGTGTAAGGACCACAATGTTGATGCCATAATCACTTCTCTGGCAACCTACAAGGCATCCGGCGTGGAGAATCTTCTGGCTCTGACCGGAGACAAGCCGGTCAAAGCAAAATGTGTCTTTGAGCTGGAATCGATAGGGCTGCTGGAATTGATACGGAACATGAATAACCAGGCCTGCTTGGCAGCCAAACCCGAAAACCTGGAGGATGTTCACCAGTTTTTTGCTGGCGCCGCGGTTTCGCCTTTCAAGTACACCGAAGCATCACAAATGCAGCAATACTACAAAATGGAGAAAAAGGCGGCTTCGGGAGCCGGTTTCTTTATTACCCAACTTGGCTGGGACTGGAAGAAGTCAGTTGAGCTCTTCACCTAC
>Ga0315290_10003786_pt1 | contig 10871 bp, 7 predicted proteins | sample YL17G12_0_MG_FD_203627 | JGI IMG/M metagenome (GOLD analysis project Ga0315290, IMG submission 203627) | Sediment microbial communities from Yellowstone Lake, YNP, Wyoming, USA - YL17G12_0 | ecosystem: Environmental > Aquatic > Freshwater > Lake > Sediment | place: USA: Wyoming | collected...
TGCGCCGGAACCGGTCGAGGCCGGCGCCCGACGCCAGCGCGTCGCGCACCTGCCGCTCCGCGTCGGCCATTGTGTCGGCACGCCTCGCGATGAGCACCATGCGGGCGGCGAGGAGCACCGAGAGCTCAGTCAGGTCGCGCGGGCCCTGGCCGCGCAAGGTGTCGATGGACTCGATCACCTCCATCGCGTTCCCCACCGCCCGACCCAGGGGCGCGTCCATGCGCGTCAGCATCGCCTCGGTCCGGACGCCGGCCAGCTGCCCCGCCCGCACCATGGCCTGCGCGAGCTCTTCGGCTTCGCGCACGGTCTTCATGAAGGCGCCGTGGCCGACCTTCACGTCCAGCACGAGCCCGTCGATCCCCTCGGCCAGCTTCTTGCTCATGATCGACGCGGTAATGAGAGGGATGCTCTCCACCGTCGCCGTCACGTCGCGAAGGCGGTAGAGTCGGCGGTCCGCCGGCGCGATGTCGCGGGTCTGTCCCACGATCACGCACCCCACGTCCGCCAGCGCATGGACGATCTCGGGAGCCGCGAGATCCACGCGAAATCCCGGGATCGCTTCGAGCTTGTCCAGGGTGCCGCCGGTATGGCCCAGCCCGCGGCCGGACATCATCGGAACGACGACGCCGCAGGCCGCGGCGAGGGGCGCGAGAATCAGGGAGGTCTTGTCGCCGACGCCGCCCGTGCTGTGTTTGTCGACCTTGAGGCCCGGCAGGCCCCGGAGATCGAAGCGGGCCCCGGAACGCGCCATGGCCTCCGTCAGCCAGGCCGTCTCCTCGTCGCTCATCCCGCGCAGGACGATGGCCATGAGCAGCGCGGAGATCTGATAGTCGGGCCACGACCCATCCGTGGCCCCGGCGACAAAAACGTCGATCTCCTCCCTGCCCAGAGGATTGCCGTCGCGTTTCGTCCTGATGATGTCGACTGCACGCATGGAAACCAGAAGTATAGCGAAAGTCCCGGCGCGAATTGCCGATAATCCCTAGAGAGCCATTCCCGGTGGGTGGCCAGACCTATGCCCGTTGAACGATGACATCCACGGCCGTCGACCCAAACGCCGCGGTTGAACCGATGGCGCCCGATCTTGCGGCGCGCGTGACGGCATTCGCCCGCGCGACCAGGGCGGCCGCACGTTCCGTGGCGCTCTACCCCGGCGAGCACCCGGCGGTGGCTGCCGCCCTCGGCGCGCTCACCGACGCGGCGCGTGAAGCGGCAAGCTCGACGGTGCTGCGCCTCGAGGTCCTTCCGGACACGCTCATGGTGAATGGGCGCGCCCCGGTCCGGCCGGACGCGGCAATCTCCGACTTCGCGGCCATCCTGCACCGTCACATGGTCGGTCAACTCTCGATTCACCCGCTGACGGATGCCGACCTGTGGAAGAGGTTCGTGGCACTGCTCGCGCTGCCCCCCGACCAGGCGCAGCTGCGTGGCGGGCTGGGCAAGCTGTGGGCGAGCGAGGGAGAAACACGGATCGAGCTGCGCATCCTCGACTATGCCGAACTGCTCCGGGCGGGCGTCCGGGGCGATGCCGCAACCTGGGAGACCATCGTCGCCAGCTGTCTCGGAGGCCATGCCACCGCTGTCGACGAGGCGCTCGTCGACCTGCTCTTCGGCGTGCTGAACGACCCCGGCAGGATCTCCAGCGTCGTGCGCGCCGTCGACGCTCGGCTGCCGGCGGAAGGCACGCAGGCAGAGAGCGCGATGGTGATCGCCGAACTGCTCCAGGCGGTTGCGCAGTTCGTGTCGACGTCCACGCCCGAACAGGTCGACAACGTGATGAGCGCGCTGGCCGAGGCTGCCACGCGGCTGCCGGTCGAGACCCTGGCGCCGATCGTCGAGGCCCGGGGAGAGACGTCCCGCCCGGGCCTGGCGCAGTTTGTCCAGGGGCTGTTGCAGCGCATCTCCGACGGGTCGATCGCCGATCTCGTGGCGTGCGAGGTGCGCGCCGGGCGCGGTGCGTCGCCACGCCTGGCGGATGCGTTTTGCGGCCTCGCCCCCGCGGTCGATCGCCGCTCGGCGATCCTGGCGCTCGCCCGCAACACCGTCGTGCAGACCGGCGGTAACGCGGACCCGGCCCTGGCGCAGGCGTGGCAGCAGTCCGAGCAACTGCTCCTGGCCTACTCGGACAAGGCGTTTGTCTCCGATGCCTACGACACGGAGCTGAAGCGGCTGGCCGACCGCGCCGTCGATCTCGATAAGGACCGGACCGACCCCCCCGAGAGAATCTCGGCGTGGTGCGGCAGCGTCGACGACAACGGCATCAGGCTGCTGGATTCCTCACTGCTGGCGGACCTGATGCGACTTCAGCAGGACGCGGCCGGGTGGCACGACCTCGCCGACCTCGTCCTGGACCGCCTCAACTTCCTGGTGGTCGTCGGAGACTTTCACGCAGCCGCGCTCCTCGTCGAGGCGCTGCGTTCGCAGTCGCTGCATCACGACAATCCCGGAATTCGCACGGCCGCGCAGGAAGCCCTCAATCACGTCCTCACCCGCTCCACGATGCGCCACGTCGCCTCGCACCTCGACACGGCGGATCAGTCGGTCGTGCAGGCGGCGCTTCGGTTCTGTCTCTCGATGGGGACTCAGGGCATCGACTCGCTGTCCGAGGTGCTGTCGCGGGAGGCGCGCAGCCGCCCGAGGAAGCACCTCATCGACATCCTGGTGAGCTTCGGCGCGGCAGGGCGCCAGTCGGTCGAGCAGCTCCGCCAGTCGCCGAACGCGGCCGTCCGCCGCACGGCGGTCCTGCTCCTTCGCAAGTTCGGCGGCCAGGAAGCCCTCCCCGAGCTGGAGTCGCTGCTCAGCGACGCCGAGCCGCACGTCCAGCGGGAAGCCACGCGGGCCATCGCGATGCTGGGTGGCGACGCGGCCTACGCGATGTTGATCCGGGCGCTTGCCCGGGGCACAGGCAGCGCCAGGTCCGGAATTCTGGGCGTCCTGTGGAGCCTTCCCGATGAGGACGCCGAGCAGATCCTGTCGTACCTGGTCGTGCACGCCCCGCACCGAGGTGCGATGTGGCCCATCCGCAGGCGAGCGATTGAGCGGCTCGGCTCGCGGGGTGGACGTCTGGCCGTCGACGCGCTGGCGGCCGTCCTGGCGAGCCGGCAGATCTGGTCGCCGTTCAGGATGATGGCGATGCATCGGGCCGCCGTCGATGCCCTCGCACACATCGGCACGCCCGACGCGGTCGCAGAACTCGAAGCGATCGCGCTTGACGGTCCGCGGTGGGTGCGGGCAGCCACCCGGGCGCGCCTGGACGCCGGGACGGCTGCACCGGCCCGGGAAAGACCACAACGATGAGCGATTACGCGCGACGGATCCGAACGGCCGAGGAACTGCTCCAGCACTTCTCCGCCTGCATGAAGGCGGTGCAGCTCTACTCGACCGATCACCCGATCGTGAAACGCGCGACCGAACAGCTGGTCGAGACCCTCGAACGGGCCCACGCGGAAATCGAGGAGATTGTCATCGGGATCGTCGGTCAGGAGGTCGTGGTGGATGGCATGCCGATCATGAGCACGCACGGCCACGCCAACGTGATCGAGCGGCTTCGGGCCATCGGCGTCGAACGCATCGCCCTCGACCGCGGCGTGACGGACACCGAACTGAGCACCTTCGTGCGCGACCTGGCCGCGTGCCAGGCCCGGCAGGACGGCGACCTCGACGAACGGCTGGCCGCGCTCTCCTTTCCCCACATCCACATTGGGCGATTGCAGTCGCAACAGCGCATGGAGCGGGCCCATATCGACATGCGCGCCACCAGGCGGGACTTCCAGGAGGCCGTCGAGGGCGCACAGAAGATCTGGGAGCAGGCGCAGGCCGAGGGCGGTCCCGACCCGGCGATGGCCATCGGCGTGGTGGAGGGGCTGGCGAGCTCAGTCGGACAGAACCGGCGGGCCATGATGGCACTGACAGCCCTGTATCAATACGACAACTACACCTTCACCCACATGGTGAACGTGAGCGTCCTGACAATGGCGCAGGCCCGGAGCCTCGGGATCGAGGGGGCGCTCCTTCGGAAGTTTGGGCTGGCGGGCCTCATGCACGACATCGGCAAGATCAAGACGCCCGCCGAGATCCTCACGAATAAGGACCGCCTGACCGAAGCCGAATTCGCCATCATCATGAAACACCCGGCCGACGGCGCCGAGATGCTGCGCCGCCGGCTCGAACTTCCGCCCCTGGCCGCCGCCGTTGCGTTCGAACACCACCTCCGGGTGGATGGCACCGGCTATCCGGCCGGCGTCTCCCGGCCGCTGCTCAACCTGGCCACTCAGCTGTGCAGTGTCGCCGACGTCTACGACGCGATGCGATCGCAGCGGAAGTACCAGCAAGCCTTCCCCACCGAGCGCATCCTCGCCGTCCTGAAACAGAACGATGGCCAGCGCTTTGACCGGCACCTGGTGCGGCGCTTCAGTCAGTTGATGGGCGTCTACCCCGCCGGCAATCTTGTTCGGCTCGACAACGGGTCGCTCGCCGTCGTCCTGCGAATCCACGCCCCCGACCCGTCGCGGCCGATGGTGCGGGTGATCGTCGGCCCGGACGGCCAGCGGTTGGCGGCTCCGCACGATGTCGCGCTCTGGGCAGAGGACGACCCCGCCGGGCCACCCCCGCGGATCGTGACACCGGTCGATCCAGCGGAGGCCGGCGTCGATCCCCTGCCCTACCTCGACGTTGACGCCTAGACCGGGTCGCCAGCAATGGCAGGACTTTAGTCCTGCGTACTTTAGTGCTGCGTCTGATCGGCCTGCCTTGACACCACTGCAGCCGTCGCCTAGGCTCAGGCGAGGAGTCTGCCTGGAGGTTTTATGAATGCCACGGTGCGGCCCAGCCGCTGGATCCTGGCGGTCGTTGCGATCGGCCTCACGCTGCCTGTGCAGCCGTCCGCTCAGGGCGGCAGCGGCATGCGTGCCGTGGCGGCCACCGCCGTGCGGGACCTGCGTGAGTGGGACACACAGATCACCCGCATGGTGCGCGACGGCGAGGTACGGCAGCGCCTGGAAGACGCCGACCCGCTCGTGGAGAGCCGGACGCACGAGCGGCTCGACCAGTTCTACCGGGGCGTCCGCGTCTTTGGCGGAGAGCTGGTTCGGCAGGCCGATGGAGGACAGACCGTCTCGGTGTTCGGGGCGCTGTATACCGGCATCCGGATCGACGTCGAACCCACCCTCAGCCCGTCGGACGTCACGGACATCGTCGAAGAGATGACGGGCATCGCTCCCGGTGCCGAACAGATGCCCGAACTGGTCGTGCTGCCCCGTGACGAGGGCGGCTACGTGCTCGCGTACCGCGCCCGCGTCATGACGCCAACGGACCTGACCGTGTACTTCATCGACGCCGGCAGCGGTGACGTCGCGATGCAGTACAGCGACCTCCAGACCACGATCGGCACCGGCACAGGCGTGCTGAACGACACCAAGAAGGTGAGCACGACCCCTCGCTCAGGTACCTATCTTGCGATCGACGCAATGCGGCCGCCGGCAATCTACACCTACGACCTGAAGGGCAACCTGACGCGGACCCAGCTGTACTTGAACGGCCTGGTGACGCTGAACGACACCGACGTCGCGTCCGATTCCGACAACCAGTGGGCCGACCAGGCGGCGGTCGATGCTCATGCGTACTCCGGGTGGACTTACGACTACTTCTACAAGCGATTCAGCCGCCTGGGCCTCGACAACCGGAACCTGACCATGTCGAGCATCGTGCATCCGGTCCGCCGGGACGACTGGGCGAGCGCCCCGATCTCGGTCCTGAACCTCTACTACCTGAATGCCTTCTACGCCGGGCACGGCATCATGGTTTACGGCGAAGGGCTGCCGCCCGGTGTGATCGTCGGCGGCGTCCAGTGGAATTACTTTTCCGGTGCCCTTGACGTTGTCGCGCATGAACTCACCCACGGCGTCACCGACTACACATCGGGCCTGATCTACCGGAACGAGTCCGGCGCCCTGAACGAAGCGTTCTCCGACATCATGGGGACGGCCGTCGAGTTCTACTTCCAGCAGGCCGGTGCAGGTTACCTGAAGGCCGACTACCTGCTCGGCGAGGACCTGACGTCGCCCCAGAGCGCCTTCAGGTCGATGGCGAATCCACAGGCCTACGACGATCCCGACCACTACACGAAGAGGTATCTGGGCACGGCCGACAACGGCGGCGTCCACAGCAACTCGGGGATCGCGAACAACGCCTTCTACCTGGCGGTGGAAGGCGGGGTGAACCGGACGTCCGGCCTCTCCGTTCAAGGCGTCGGGTCCGCCAGCCGCGAGAAGATCGAAAAGGTGTTCTACCGGGGCTTCACGCAGCTCCTGCCTGCCAACGCCACCTTTGCGCTGGCCCGCGCCGCGACCTTGCAGGCCGCGCGGGACCTCTACGGAGCCGGAAGTGATGTGGAGCGCGCCATCCAGCAGGCGTGGACCGCCGTCGGCGTGAACTGATCGATGCAGGACCCGGGGAATACCGTGACCATGATTTCAGCGATTCTGCGGCGCGTCATCGTGGCGGGTGTGCTGGCCTCGGTGGCGGGGCTGCTGGCGCTGCCAGCCGGCGCGCAGACGTCCACCACCCAGCACACAGGGCGGCCGCAGCCACCGCCGGCGCCCCAGGCGGCCACCCCGAAAACCACCTCCACGCCGCCCCCCGGTCAGAAGCCCCCGGCTCCGAAGGCCCCCGTGGCCAGGAAGCCCCTGCCTCCTCGAACCTCCAAGGTGTGGAAGGGCCGCGGGTTCATGGTAGTGAGTGGCGGCGCGCAGTTGGCGGCCCCGGGCTACACGTCCGCCGTCACGTTCAAGCTGCACGCGGAAGACGCCACCCTGGATGCCAGTTCGAAGGTCCAGATCGGGCCCGTCTTCGGCGTCAGGGGCGGGATGCGAGTCTGGAAGAACCTCGCCATCGGAGCTGGCTTCGGCGTGTCGTCAACCAGCCAGCGTGTCGACGTCACCGGGCGCCTGCCTCACCCGTTCATGTTCAACCAGTTTCGCGAGGTCAAGGGCACGGCGGAGGCACTGAGCCGCGTGGAGTCCATGGTGGCGGTCGAGGCATCCTGGCTCTTCGCGCTCAAGCGCCGGGTGGACATGTTCGTATTCGCGGGGCCCGCGTATCTCAACGTCCGGCAGGACATGGCCACCAGGATCCAGTTCACGGAAATCTATCCCTACGACACGGCCTCTTTCACCGGTGTCGAATCGACGCGCGTCAGCGGCGGCGCCATCGGCATCACCGCCGGCGCGGACGTCGCCTACCTCGTATCGAAGGCCCTCGGCGTCGGCGGTCAGCTGCGGTACTCGTACGCCTCGGCGACGCTGAGGCCGGCCGACCAGCCCGCCACGGTGGGCCTGGGCGGATTGCAGCTGAGTGTCAGCGCGCGGGTTCTCTTCTAGCCGGGTGTCCCATCCGGTGGCAGCGTCGCTCTTCACAGCGCGGGTGCTGAGCGCGGTCCGGCGCATTCCCCCGGGCCGCGCCGCCACGTACGGGGACATTGCCACGCTGGCCGGCCGTCCCCGGGCGTGGCGGGCCGTGGGAAATATCATGCGCAGCTGCCAGTCCCCGGCCACTCCGTGTCACCGCGTGGTGTCGGCCGGGGGCGCGCTCGGAGGCTATGGCGGGTATCCGGGCATGAAGCGTGCGCTGCTGCGGGCCGAAGGCATCGTTGTCGTCGGCACCAGAATCCGCGGCTGGAGGTTCGTCCGGTGGCCGTCGAGACACGATGAGACACCGCGACGGAACCGCCAGCGCCTCGGATCCGTATCCCCGGGGCAGCGACGGCCCCTCGGATAATCGTGCGGGCCAGGCAACCTTTCATGACCATGACTCCGTCTGACAGAACAGAGGCCGACCGGGGAGACCGGGACCTCGTCGCGCGGTGCCGCCGGGGCGACCTCGGCGCCTTCGAGGATCTCTACAAGCGGCACGGCAGCCGCCTCTACAGCGTCGCCTACCGGATCACGGGGAGCGCCGCCGACGCCGAGGACCTGGTGCAGGACATTTTCCTGTTGGTGTACCGCCGCCTCGACACCTACCGGGGAGAGGCCGCGCTCGGCACCTGGATGCACCGCCTGGCCGTCAACGCCTGCCTCGACTACGTGCGGAGCAAGCAGGGACGCCGGCAACAGGCGACGGACTTTATCGACGATCTCGACGACGTCGAGCCGGTCGCCCACGCGTCGTGGCGGCCGGATGCGGTGCTGGATCGGCTGGATCTCGAGCGCGCCGTCGCGCAGCTGCCGCCCAGCTACCGCCGGGCGTTTCTGCTGCACGACGTAGAGGGCCTGGAACACCACGAGGTGGGAGAGATGCTGGGTATTGCCGAGGGCACGTCGAAGTCCCTGCTCCACAAGGCCCGGATGCGGCTTCGGCTCCTCTTGCGTGGCCGGGAGGCCAACCCGGCCGCGCGACCTGCCGCCGTCGTGGCATTCCCGGCCGCCAGCGATCGTCGTGGAGAACGATGATGGAACCCCTGACACCTGCTGAATCTGCGTGTGACCGCTGCTCGTCGCTCATCGGCGATCTCGTCGATGGCCCGATCGAGGCATCGGCGCAACGCGAACTGGACGAGCATCTGGCGTCCTGCCCCGCCTGCCGCGCGGTGCTCGCGGACCTGCGCGACATCAGGCGCGTGGCGGGCAAGCTGCCCGACTACACGCCGAGGCCAGAGGTGTGGTCGGGCATCGCGCGCCGTCTTGACACCGAGTTGGCCTCGCGCCCGCGCCCGTTCTGGACCGGCGCCCGGGTGGCACTGGCGATGGCCGCGACCCTGTTGGTTGGCGTCGCGTCCAGTGTGTGGCTGATGCGTGGACCGGCGCCGGCAACCCAGGGCGGCGCGGCGACCGCCCCCGCGACGCCGCCGGCAGCAGTAATCCAATCGAAGGGCGATCTCGTCCAAGACGTTGACGAACATTTGCGGATCGCCGACGAGCATTACGTGAAGGCGATCGCCGGGCTCGAACAGGTCGTGCAGAGCGATCAGGCGGCGTTGGATCCGGCGGTGGCGGCCACGCTCCAGAAGAACCTGGGCGTCATCGACCAGGCGATTCGCGAAAGCCGCGACGCCATCAAGACGCAGCCCAACAACCGGGTGATTCAGACCAGCCTGTTCGAGGCGCTGCGGCAGAAGGTCGCCTTGCTGGAGGACACGGTCGCACTCATCAATGTCATGCGCAAGGGCGACCAGGCGGGCACGGCCAAGATTCTCGGGAAACAGAGCAAGTCCTGACAGGTGACACCATGAACAGACACCCATTCCTCATCGGCGTCGTGGCATTCGGAATCCTGCTGGCGGCTGCGCCGGCGATGGCGGCACCGCCCGGCACCGCTGGTGCGGGTCCGACGGACCGGTGGAGCGACCAGCAGCTGACCGAGAAGTTCTCGAAGACCGTTCCCCTGCCGAAGGGCGGGTCGTTCGAGATCTCCAACATCTCGGGCGACATCATCATCACCGGCGGGGCGGGCGACCAGGTCGTGATTGACGCCGTGAAGCGCGGCCGCACCGCGGAAGACCTGAAGGCGGTGCAGATCGACGTCGCCACCAGCGCGACGCGCGTGGCGGTCCGGACCGAGTATCCGCGCGAGCGCCGGAACGTCAACGCGTCGGTCGATTTCACCGTCACGGTTCCCCGGGGCGCCGCGGTCACCGTCCAGTCGGTGTCCGGCGACCTGAAACTGGCGACCATCGACGGCAGCGTGCGGGCCGAGACGGTGAGCGGGGACGTGTCCATCACGTCCGCGGCGCAGCTCGAGTCTGCCAAGACGGTGTCGGGAGACGTCACGGTGGAGACGGCTGGGAATGACGCCGATTTGTCGGCCGCCAGCGTGAGCGGTAGCGTCACGATGCGCGCGGTGAAGGCCCGCAGTCTCGACGCCAACAGCGTCAGCGGCGACATCACCCTGACCGACGTCACGTGCGATCGGGTGAAAGCCAACTCGATTAGCGGCGACGTCGTGTTCGGCGGCCCGCTCGCGAAGGGCGGCCGCTACATGCTCCAGTCCCACTCCGGCGACCTGACGCTCCACGTGAACGACAAGATGGGCTTCGAGGTGAACGCCGGCACCTTCAGCGGGGACATCACCAGCGACCTGCAGATCGTATCGACGTTCGGGGGCGAAGGTGAGCGCGGCCAGCCCGGGCGCAGGCCCAAGAGTGGTGGGCCCGGCCAGCGGCTTCAAGGCACCTTCGGCGACGGCGGCGCGCTCCTCGAGCTGAACGCCTTCAGCGGCGACGTGAAGATCGTCAACAAGGCCGTCACGAAGGTCATCAAGAAGTAACGTATTGAAGCTGGTACAGCCGGTAGTAGATGCCACGCTGCGCGAGCAGTTCCTGATGGGAGCCTGACTCGCGCAGTTGGCCTTTGTGCAGCACCAGGATCGTGTCCATGTCCTGGATGGTCGACAGCCGGTGCGCGATGGCGATGGTCGTCCGGCCGGCCATGAGCACGTGCAGGGCGTCCCGGATCAACAACTCGGTGTCCGTGTCGATGCTGGACGTGGCCTCGTCCAGCACGAGGATGCGCGGGTCGAAGGCCATCGCCCTCGCGAACGAGAGCAGCTGCTTCTGCCCCGTCGAGAGCGTCGCGCCGCGCTCGGCCACCGGTGTGTCGATGCCCCCGGGCAGCCGGTCGACGAAGTGATCGGCATGCACGGCCCGTAGAGCGCCGCGCACCTGCTCGTCGCCAATGTCGGGGTTGCCCAACCGCACGTTGCCGCCGATCGTCCCTGAAAACAGGTGCACGTCCTGGAGGACGAGGCTGAATCGGCGCCGCAGTTCGCCCACGTCGATATCCCGGATGTCCACCCCGTCCACCAGCACCCGCCCCTTGCTCACGTCGTAGTACCGCATCAGCAGGTTGATGATCGTGCTCTTGCCGGCGCCGGTGGCGCCG
>Ga0315290_10003788_pt1 | contig 10871 bp, 9 predicted proteins | sample YL17G12_0_MG_FD_203627 | JGI IMG/M metagenome (GOLD analysis project Ga0315290, IMG submission 203627) | Sediment microbial communities from Yellowstone Lake, YNP, Wyoming, USA - YL17G12_0 | ecosystem: Environmental > Aquatic > Freshwater > Lake > Sediment | place: USA: Wyoming | collected...
GAGCCCTTCCGCCGCGCTCAGCTGGGGGTCGTCCTTCAGCGACGCCTCGATCCGGCCACGTTCCCCCTTCAGGCGCGCCATCAGCTCGATGGTGAGCTCGGTCGTGATGTGGTCTGTGTATCGCTCAAATCCCCGTGCTTTCTCCTTCTCCAGCGCGGTCGTCAGAAGGTCAAGATCGTCCAGCACGTCTTTATTGTAGTGCGAACGATCGGCGATCAGCCGCAGGTCCTTCAATTTCGTTTCGGATTCCTCCTGGAAGTCGAATTTCTGCTGGTCCAGAAAGTCCTTGAAGGCTCCAAGCATCTCGGGGGTCACGCCGGTGATCTGCTCCGTGGGACGGGCGGCGACGTAGCTGTTCACGAATTTGAAGAAGAATGCCTTGCGGGCCAGGTCGCGGACCATCGGACCCGGATCCCGGTTGTTCACCACCGAGTCAGGCGAGACGCCGCCATACTCGTACACATTTCTTCCGTGTGCGGTCTTGAACTCCCGCTTCAGGCTGTCGGGCACCGTTGCAAACACCCCGCTCCCGTCACGATGGAGGTAGTCGATCTCCTGGATGCTCCTGCCGCTGGGGATATAGTAGCGCGCGGTCGTGATCTTCAGCTGCGCGCCAAAGTTCAGCGGCAGGATCGTCTGCACGAGTCCTTTGCCGAAGGTACGTGTTCCGACGATCAGCCCCCGATCGACATCCTGAATCGCTCCCGCAACGATCTCGCTGGCGCTGGCGCTCCCGCGGTCGGTCAGAACGACGAGCGGTGTGTTCGGCAGCAACGGCTCTTCCGCCGAGGCATAGAGTTTATCGGCCTCCGGACGGCGCCCTTTGGTCGTGACGACCGTCGTCCCGCGCGGCACGAACTTGCTCACAACCTCCACCGCGGCATCGAGCAGGCCCCCCGGGTTCCCGCGGAGGTCGAGAACAACTCCCTTGATGTCCCCGGTGATTTTCAGCTCTTTGACGGCCTGGCGGACCTCATCGCCCGCCTTGCGCGAAAATCGCTCCAGCCGGATGTATCCAATCCCGTCGCTGATATACCCGGCATACGTGACGTTCTTGACCTGGATCTCTTCGCGGATCAGCACAAACTCGAGGGGCTTCGGCGACCCCTCCCGTTCAATGAGCAGTTTGATTTCGGTCCCCGGTTCACCGCGGGTCAGCCCCCGTATCTCGTCGGGCTTCCTGGTGCCGACCTTCGTCCCGCCGACTTCAAGGAGCCGGTCACCCGGAATGATCCCCGCCCGTTGCGCGGAATACCCGTCCATGACCGAGATGATCTTCAGGACACCGTCACGCACCCCGATCGTCACGCCGATGCCGCCGTACTTGCCGTTGGTGAGAAGATCGACTTCATCGCCGTCTTCCCTGTCAATGTACACCGTGTACGGATCGAGCGTCCCGAGCATCCCGTCGATGCCCGCCTGCATGAACTTTTCGGGATCTACCTCATCGACGTAGTTTGCCGTGATTTCCTTGTAGACTCGCCCGAACACATCGATACTCTTGTTGATCTTGAGGTACAGGTCGGTATCGGGGGTGAGCAGGAACCCCCCGCCGACGACCAGCACCGAGACGCCCAGCGCAAGCACTCCCGCGCGCCGCAGACCCATGAGTCTCCGCATTCCCTTCATTCTTCTCTCCGTGCCTCCTCTAGATGAGACGATGTTGCCGTTCGCCAACCGCGCGGGCGATGTCACGCGCGATATCCTCCACGGTCCTCATGCCGTCCACGACCAGAAACCGTTCGGGATCCTCCCGTGCGAGGATGAGATAACCCTCCCGCACCCGTGTGTAGAAGTCCCTGCCGGCACTCTCCATCCTGTCGAACCCGGTGCCTGCGGCGTCCTTCCGTCGCCCGATCTCCTCGACCGTGATGTCCACCAGTATCGTCAGGTCGGGATCGGTGCCGGCGGTGGCCACGGCGTTGATCCGCCGTATGGCATCGAGGTCGAGTCCGCGACCGTATCCCTGATATGCCGTCGTCGAATCGTGATACCGGTCGCACACCACATGCTCGCCGCGGCGGAGCGCCGGCAGGATCACCTGCCGAACAAGCTGCGCGCGGCTTGCCGAAAAAAGAAAGAGTTCAGCCTGTTCACTCAGCTCGAGGTTCTTTCGGTCAAGCAGGATTTCCCGCAGCCGTTCCGAGATGGCCGTCCCTCCCGGCTCGCGGATGAAATGAACAGTCGGGCCTCCCCGCGCGCGCAGTGCGTCAACCACGAGGCGCGCCTGCGTTGTTTTTCCACTCGAATCGACGCCTTCAAACGTCACGAACATGATTTCAACATAACTATTTTCACGGCCTGTTGCAAACCGCACGCCGTTTCCCTTGATACTTACCCCCGTTTTCTGTAGCTTTTCAGCACACGCATGCCACGCACATCACGCGAGAGGCGTTGCCCCCGTTCCATGTCCAGATCATCCCGGCCACATAAGGCTCCCTCCCCCCCTTCACGCTCCGAACAGCGCTCGCTCGACTCCCGCGCCGAGGATTCCGCGATCATCGCCGAAGCGCTCAAGGGTGACAACCGCGCGTATCAGAAGCTGATGGACAAATATCATGATGCGATATTCAATTTCATCTACCGCATGGTGCGTGACCGCGAGCAGGTCGAAGATCTGACACAGGAAGCCTTCATCAAGGCGTTCGCGTCCCTGCGGAGCTTCAACGAAGAGTATGCATTCTCGACCTGGCTTTACAAAATCGCCACCAATAACTGCATCGATTACATCCGGAAAAGGAAACTCCAGATGTTCTCGATCGACAAGCCGATTGAGTCCAAAGACAGCGACTTCACCTTCGAGCTCCCCGATGACACCTATGAGCCCGACAGGGAACTGATCACCGACCAGCGGGCCGGGATGTTGAATGAGGCGATCGATCAGCTCCCCGACAAATACCGGACCGTCATCCGCCTGCGTCATGTCGAGGAGCGGAGCTACGAGGAAATCTCAAAACAGCTGAAATTGCCCATTGGGACCGTCAAGGCGCATATTTTCCGTGCCCGGGAGCTCCTCTACAAACAGCTCAAGCTCAAGATCCGGCACTACTAGTCCCTCCCTGCAACTCTCCCCCCTGTTTATCGTACACTATCTCTAAAGAGGGACCGACATGCCTCGCTTTGGCACCCTGATACAGCTTCTGGTTCTGGCAACTGCCGCGGACGTGGCCCCCCGGAACGTCGCGTTAGCACAGGCGGACTCCCCGCATGAAATCGGCCGAACGACCGAGCGGGAGCTTAAGATCGTCCTGACCTCATCGTTCGGCAGCCTCATGATATCCCGCGGCGAGCCCGAGAAAGTGCTCGTCCTCGAGAGCTCCCCCGCCTCCGTAAGCGATGTCAATGTCGACTACGCCATCCGCAATCGCATCGGTTATCTTGACATTGCCCTCGGCGAAGGGAGCAGGGACAACGAAGGGAGAAAAGGGTCATTCAAGATCTCGCGCTTCGAAGGGGGGAAGTGGCACCTGAAGGTCAGCGACGCCGTGCCGATCTCCTTCGACGTGCAGCTCGGCGTGGGAAGGGGGGATTTTGATCTGTCGGGACTTCAGGTGAAGGACTTCAATCTCTCGACCGGCGCAAGCGACGTGACGCTGTCGTTCGACGAGCCGAACAGGAGTACGATCGACGATATCAATATCGAGTCGGGTGTGAGCAAGTTTGACGGTCGCAACCTCTGCAACGCGAATTTCAAGCGTTTCCGGTTTCAGGGGGGGGTCGGTGCGTACACGCTGGATTTCGGCGGCCCTTTGAACTCGGAAGTCGACGTGGATCTCGAGGTGGGGTTCGGCGTCATGACGATGTACCTCCCCCCTTCCATCGGCGCCCGGGTGATCTACGAGAAGAACTGGGTTTCGACGCTGGATTGTCCCAACGACTTTGAAGAAAACGGCGACACGGAATTCGTCAGTGAAAACTACTATTCGGCGTCGGGCAAGATGAACATCCGCCTCGACTCCGGCATGGGGACCGTCAGGATCCGCCGCCACTGACCGTCTCTCCCGCTTTCCCCGGACTCCGTCCTGCACGTGCCCCTTCCCTCACTGACCCCAGAGCGTAAACCACGCCCAGCACTGCGGACCCGCAAACTCGGGCGTCCTGATCATGTCGAGCTGTGCCCTGTGATAGGCGGCGCGGCTTCCGGCGCCGGCAAGGAGCGCGGTGTAGAAAACCTCCCCGAAATACTTCTTTGCCTTGCGTGAAGGGGGATGCGACGTAAAGATCACCTGCTGCGCTCCGTTGGCAAGGAAGAGGTAAGGTTCCGCAGGCCCGATGCCGGTCGGGGTGTCGTCGAGATTTGAGATGACGACAGTGGTCCAGGGGGGGAGAGAGAGAAGTTCTCCCACGGGGATGCGCTTCATGGTCTCGGCCGACCGGCCGTCGGAAAGGATCATGAATGAGTTGCCCGGCCGTTCTTCATTATAGAAGAGAGGGGCAGCGACGTGCAGCAGGTCGCCCCGCTCTTTCTGCAGCGTTGCAAGCGACGCCTGCTGGTCGAAGTACAGGCGTACGTCTTTGTAGAACGCACGCACGTCACGGAGTTCATATTCCACATCCCATCCGGTGCCCCCCGCGTACCCGAGCGCCACGACCTCCCTGACCGGCGTCTGCGGCGCGCGCGGAAGCAGCAGAATGCCGGCGGAGGGGAGATAGCTGATCGTGTGTTGCTCCGCCAGGTAGGCCCCCTCACGGAGAGGACCTTTGTACAGCGCATGCAGCGGGAGCGACGGCAGCTCGCGGGGAGGCACCACCAGAATAGTCGGGATGGCCGCAATCGCGCTCTCCACCGGCCGGATGAACGCCTCATAGAGCGGGGCGTTGACTTCGCGCAGCCGCTGCTCGATCGCCCCCTGCCGGGGTTTCGAGGAGTCCGTGAAGGACTCCCGCATCGCGAGAAGATCGACATACTCCTTTGACAGATCGAAGACGCGGTCCTTTTCGAATGCGGCCACCTGGACGGTGTTCTTCGCGTTGGTGATCACGAACGCATAGAGCGCCCGCCGGGCGAGCACGTGTTGGACGAGGGCCGTTCCGGGAGGAAGGGCTTTCTGGACCTCGGCGACGCTCATGCTCGCGACGCGCACGAATGGCGCCAGGGCCTTATGATCCCTGGCCACCGCCGCAGCCGCAGCCGTCACGGCTGCGTACGCCCCGTCGCGCGAAGCGCGGACCTCATCGAGGAGATCGCGCCGCCGTCCCCCCCGCGATGCACACTCAACGAACTGACGTTGCGCGCCGATGAAGCGCGCCCGTGCGGCTGCATAGCTCTCGAGCAGCGCCCGTGCCGTATCCTCCGCCGTCTTCACGTCCATGTCGCTCAGCACATCGAAGAGATCCCGGCTGTTCCGCCGGTCGACGTACCAGAACGCCTCGTCGTACCGCCCGAGCTGCAACAGGATGTCGATTGCATCATCATACCACGGTGTGCGCCTCGTCCCGAAGAAAGCCTGTTCGCAAGAGAGGAAAAGGTCGGCGGCGTCCCGTTGTGCCGTCACCGCCTCGCTCTGCTCGATAGCCGCTTTGAAGTACTGAAGTGCGTCGGCGGGCTGGTTGTTGTCCTGGAAGAGGTGACCGAGGCAGAGCGACGCGTACGCCACCCCCGCCGGGTATCCCAGTTGCTTGAAGGCATCGAGACCCGCGCGATAGCCCTTGAACGCGGATTCGCGCGACGATTCCGCTTCGCAGTGGCCGGTCTGCAGCATGAGATAGCCCCCGGCAACGACGTCGCCGGTGGCACGGGCGGACGACGAGGCAGCGCGGAAGAATCGCATGGCCTCGTTGAACTGCCGGTTGCGCAGATAGAGGTTACCGACCCGGACGAGGGCTTCGAGCCGCAACGCCGACGCATCACGGATCAGGTCGGCGCGCTTGAGACAGTCGGCGTAGTTTGCGAGCGCCTCGCGCATCTTGCCCGAGGCCTCGAATGTCATCGCGAGCCGCAACGTCGCGCGCACGGCCAGGAGGGAATCACGTCCCTGATCGGCGAGCATGAGCGCGTGAAGGTAGTCCTCGGCCGCGCGCTCGAAGAGGCGCTCGCTGTATTTCCCGTTCCCCGATTCGAGCATTACGTTCGCCTGCTGCGACACATCCCCTGCCGCCGTGTAGTCCTGAAGCAGCTCACGGAGAATTCGCGATTCCTCCTCGGTCGCATCCAGCGCCCGTGCGCACGGCACCATGGCCCACTGTATCCTGCGGACCCCTTCATCATCACGGAAGACACGGGCCAGGCGAAGCGCCTCGGTAAACAGCGCAAACGCCCTCCTCTCATCACCCATCTGCCGGTGAAGCCCTGCGATCGCCAGGGCCATCTCGCGAACGGAGGCCCGATCGGCAAGCTCCCTGTATTCCTCGAGCGCCGTACCGTACAACCCGAGCGCACTGTCGAATGACGCCGCGGCGGCGGAGAGCTCTGCGAGCATCCGGGTTTCCTCCGCAACCCGTTGTTTGCGGTCCAGCGCCAGATCAAGGGAGCGCGCAGCGGACAACAGCCGGCGCCCGGCACGGGAATCTCCACGCGTAAGCGCGGCGGAGGCCTCCGTAAACGCCGCATCGGCACGACGCTGCTCGGGTGTCGGTTCATTGCCGCACCCGGCCAGAGCGATCACCGTGCATGTGATGCCGGCGGCACGCGAGAGAAATGGGGGGAGGGGGGACATGGGCTCAGAAGCTCCGGAGGGCGCGGATGATGCGTTCAGGATAGTCGGTGATCACAACGTCCGCGCCCGCGCGCCGGACGGCGGCAAGATCCCGTCGCGTGTTCACCCCGTAGACCGCGACGGTGAGATCATGCGTCCGCGCATCCCGGATGTGGCGGGCACGGAGCTGAGCGCGGCTGCAGACGAAAACCGAAGCGCCAGCACGGCGCGCGATGCGCGAGGCAGGGCGGAAGCCGTCGCGTATCCTGAGATAGAGCGCACCGGTACGGACCGACGGATCGAGCATGTGGAGACGGCGCAAGAAAGCGTGGTTGAACGACGAAACGAACGTCGGCCCGGTGCCGCTTTCCGTTCGTCTGGGGGGGCGGAATTCCAGGACCGCGCGCAGTACGGACTCCGCAAGAGCGATACCCTTCCGGGTCTCCCCGTCGGTTTTGACTTCAATGTTCATGCCGAGCGAACGTGGGAACTCTTCGAGCACCTCGTGGAGCGTCGGTATCCGTTCTCCCCGGAATCGCCGGGAGTACCACGAACCGGCGTCGAAGGTTTTGATGTCGCGCAGAGTCAGATCACCGATACGCCCGGAGCCGTCGGAGGTGCGACCGAGCCTCCGGTCGTGATGGACGACCAACTCGAAATCCCCTGTCATGCGAACGTCGAACTCGATCATATCGGCCCCCGCGGCAGCGGCCATCCGGAACGCGGCCATTGTGTTCTCCGGGGCGGAACCCGAACTGCCGCGGTGGGCCGCCACCAGCGGTCGTTGTCCCTCCCGGAGGTTCACGGCGTCCCTGCGTCCTGGAGCATCAATTTGATCTCGCGGTTGACCACATCGATCGACCCGCTCCCATCCACGCTCAGGACAACGCCGCTTGCGCTGTAGTAGTGGATAATCGGGGCGGTCGTCGAGTGGTAGACCCTGAGCCGTTCGCGGACGGTTCCCTCGCGGTCATCGTCACGCTGGACGAGGGGAGTGCCGCAGCCGGGACAGGGTTCACCCATGGAAAACCCGTCCGCGTCCGTGCTGTAGATGCGGCCGTCCCTGGGACAGACGAGCCGGGTGGTGACGCGCCGGATGATCTCCTCATCGTCCACCGCGAAGAGGATCACCTTGAAGTCCCGGATATTGAGCTCCTCGAGAATCCCGGCAAGCGCCTTCGCCTGGGGAAGCGTGCGCGGAAAGCCGTCAAGGATAAAGCCCCGTGCGGCCATCGGGGATGCGAGCACATCCCGGACGATCCTGATCATGATGTCGTCCGGTACGAGGCGGCCGGCGTCCATGATGGCCTTCGCCTGTTTCCCGACGTCGGTCCCTGCGGCGGACGCCGTCCGGAGCAGGTCACCTGTCGAGATGTGCGGAATGCCGAGCTCATCGGAAAGCAGTTTGGCCTGAGTTCCCTTTCCCACCCCCGGCGGCCCGAACATGAGAAGTCGCATGATCCGTGGATCCTTTATCACGTCTGTCGGTTATTGGTGAACACCTGTACCGTTCCTGCGCCCGCGGCTCTCAGGATGCTTTAGTCCTCCGGCCGGCACCGCGAGCTGGCCGCACGCGGCGTCGATGTCTTCCCCCGCGCTGCTGCGCACCATGACGGTCAATTTCGCCCGGCGAAGCAGATCCACGTTTTTCTCGAGCCGCGGCGACCCGCGAAGCGACGAAGCGAACCCGGACGGCCGCGTGAAATCGATGGAATGGAAGGGAATGACGTTGATCTTGCCCGGCACCCGACGCGCAAACGCGATCAGCCGATCCACCTCCCGGTCTGAATCGTTCACCCCGTCGAAGAAAATGAACTCATAGGTCAGCCGCTGTCTTGTCCGCCGGTAGTAGTGTTCGATTGCCGTCATGAGGGCCTCGAGCCCGAATTTCCTATTGATGGGCATCAGGCGTGAGCGGGTCTCGTTCACTGCGCTGTGGAGGGAAACGGCGAGCTTTTCGCGCCGCATCTCGTCTCCCATCCGCCGTATACGGTCCGCACGTCCGGCCGTTGACACGGTGATTCTCTTGGCGGCGATTCCGATGCCACCGGTCATGATATCCGAGGCGGCCATGACCGCGTCATAATTGAGGAGGGGCTCCCCCATCCCCATGAAGACGACGTTCGTGATCTTTTTCCCGGTCGCCCGTCTGACCTGGAGGACCTGGTCTATGATTTCTCCCGGTGTCAGATTGCGCAACAGACCCATCGTCCCGGTCGCGCAGAAAGCGCAGCCGAGCGGACAGCCGACCTGCGTTGAAACGCAGAGCGTGAGTCGTCTCTGCTCATCCTCGGACGACGACCCGTCACGGAATGCCGAGGCGGGGGGGATGAGAACGCTTTCGATGTTCGCTCCGTCGCGGAGCGCGAAGAGAAACTTCGTCGTCCCGTCCCGCTGCGAGAACTGCTGGGTCACCGGCGTCACCCCCCGGATCTCCGCCTTTTCCTCCAGGCGCAAGCGCAGCACCTTCCCCACATCGCTCATCGAGCCGAATCCGCCGACCCCCTTCGTGTAGAGCCAGGTGAAAAGCTGGCCGCCACGGTAGGAGGGCTCACCGATGCCCGTGGCAAAGAGGGCCAGCTCCTCCCGCGTCAACCCCAGCAGATTGCTCCTGACACCGCTCATAATCGCTTAATCTACGAAAGAACTCCCCCTCACGCAAGCATACAACAAAAGCGCCGTCCGGGAGTGCTCCCGGACGGCGCCGCAGTTGTCGAGAAACTTCGTCAGCCCTCCCCTACTTCAGCTGGCCGTAGGCCTGAACGTATGCTGACACGGTAACGAAGTCGGTGTTCAGTCCTGCCAGCGGGTTGGTGACAGCCCCGACGGCACGCAGCTTGACCGGTTGACTCGACAGAACGGCATTAACAAGCTGTGTCACACCCGCCGCATTCCGCGTCATAAGAGCGGAGGTGAGCAGCGATTGTGGTGTCGAAAAATCCGTCCAGTTTCCCTTGAACGTCAGGAGTGTGTCGCCGTTGACGAAGATCGTCCCCGAGCAGGGGCCGAGATTCGATCTTCCGCTGGTCGAAACCTTGATATCGTAGACCGACGCTCCCGTGAGCTCGTAGCTCGTGTTGTACAGCGATCCGGGATTGACAATCACACTGTCGGCGTACTTCGTTGCCCCGGGTTTGATGGGATACGTACCATTCAACGGGTCGAGATTGATCGAGACGGTAAACGGGCTCACAATGCAGTCGAACCCCACCAGCGGGAGCGCGGTAATCACCACGAGTGCCAGCAGACGTGCTTTCATGTTTGTTCCCCTTCTCCGTTATACATTCTTTGGTCGTTCAGGATGCAGTAGGAACTCTCAGATCCCGAAACCGATCCCTGCAGTAAAATTCGTGACTGATCCGAAGTTGGCGTCCCCGAACACCGAGAAGAATGCGAGGTTGAGCCCGAGACCGAGTGTGAACCGGAAGTTGTTTGCCCCGTCGAGCGTGAGATCGACAAGAGGTTCGGTCGCATTGCTCGGCGTGTATTTCAGGTTCATGGTGCTCTGTTCCCAGGCAAATCCGCCGTAGAAGGTCAGGACGGAAATGCTCTTGCTGGCCTCCGCGCCGATGGAGATCCCCGAAACGTTGATCAGATCCCCCACCCTGAACCTGTTATAGAAGAAATGCCCTGCGATATCGAGCGGTACCGAAGGCAGGTACTGGCTCACACTGTGCTGCACCCCTATCCCCCAGAGAGTCGACGAAGGAAATCCGTCGCCGCCATCCCCCCCGATTTTCGGTGTGGCAACGAGGCGGACCATCAGACGCGTACCAAAGAGGTCGCCGATGCTGATCTGTGGAACTGCCAGCGGAACGATCGTTGTGACAATGACGCCATCGGATCCGCGGTACGTAAACCCCGTCGCCAGATCCTTCACCATCGCTCCCTTGCCGCCAAAGACGGTTGCCGTTTGAAAAGTTGCGGGGTTGAATCCGGCCGGGGCGTTCGCGGTATACGTCTTCTGAGCATCGCCCACCAGAGATCCCATCGCAATGAATTCCAGTTTGAGGTGGAACCCCATTGGGGAAACCGCGGCCGAGTGGAAGAGGCCGGCGTTGAGGTTCGCCCCGAACAGGTCGCCGGCGGGTTGGATGTACCCCTTGACTTCCGTAGCGGCATACTGTTTCAGCGCGTCCTCCAGACTCGACTGCGCGTGGAGACTCCCCGTCATCATCAGAAGCGCGCTTGCCGCGCAGACAAGGACAGGTGGCCGTAGAGCCTGCCGCAATGTAT
>Ga0315290_10003789_pt1 | contig 10868 bp, 9 predicted proteins | sample YL17G12_0_MG_FD_203627 | JGI IMG/M metagenome (GOLD analysis project Ga0315290, IMG submission 203627) | Sediment microbial communities from Yellowstone Lake, YNP, Wyoming, USA - YL17G12_0 | ecosystem: Environmental > Aquatic > Freshwater > Lake > Sediment | place: USA: Wyoming | collected...
AGAAGTCGAATCCACACGAAGACACGCCGGGGCGTTCGGTTCACCCGGCCGCTGCCGTCTTCAAGACAGGGGGCTGACAGCGGGCGGCCTTCGCCTGAGGCTGCGGCGGGCCAGGGGAGATCGACAAACCCGCACCCGGTGGAAGGACTTGACCATGAGACACAGATTTCTCGCGCTGCTGCTGCTCGTCGCGGTTGTTCCCCTGGCCGCCTGCCTGCAGAAGGAGACGGTGACCACGATCTACATCCGGGATGATGGGAGCATCGAATGGGCCGTGCTGGACCAGGACGTCCACTCCGACGAAGAGGACGCCGGCAAGCGCGCTGAGGAGGAACGGACCTACATCGACAGTATCCAGGGGGGCATTGACGGCCTCACCAAGGGATTCCGTGCGCTCGGCGGGACCAACGTCCGGTCGCTGGTCGTCCGAGACCGCGCGCCGTTCGCCACGCTGCGGTCCGCGGACTTCGAACACCTCAACCAGGTGTGGGAACGCGCGCTGAAGTCGTGTCAGCTCCCGCACCGGCTGGAGTTGACGACCGATGGCGTTGTCACGACCTGGACCATGGCGATCCAGGTCGACCTGGAGTCTCTGCAGTCGAAGTCGCCCGCCGACTGCGACAGCGAGGCGATCGAGGCCGTGTTGTCGGACTCGGACCACATGCGCTTCGTGCTCGAGTCTGGCAAGTTCCTCTCGGCAACCGGATTCACGATGGTGGGCTCGGACACGGCGGAACTGGAAGAGGTCGACAGCGACACCATCGAGAAGAATGGAGGCCTCCTCACCTTCTCGCTGATGTGGGAGCGCGGCAAGTAATGCGGCCGGCGCGCGTTGAGCGACGCATAGACGTGCCAGCCGAACACGGATATCATCGGCACTACTCCGCCCCCCGGTCGAGAGAGCCTGCACCGTTATCGGTTCCGATGACGCATTACTTACTGGTGTCACGACTCGGCGAGCTTGCTTGAGTACAGGGTAGAGGGAGATGTCATGACCACGACGACCCAAGGGGAGATTGCGACCATGGTTGATGCTCGTTGTCCGCGCAGCCGGCCGTGTGCCCGACGCCAGGCCGGCCGCCTTGGTGTCCTGGGCGTCGTCTGCCTGGCGCTGGCGCTGCCGGGGTGCTCGATCAAGACCATGGCCGTCAAGACCATGGCCGACGCGCTCTCGCAGGGGACGTCGTCGTTTGCGACAGACGACGACCCGGAACTCATCAAGGATGCCCTCCCGTTCGGCCTGAAGACGTTTGAGGGGATGCTGGACACGCTCCCGACGCATCGGCCCCTGCTCCGCTCAGTGGCGGCGGGCTTCACGTCGTACTCGGCGGCCTTCATCCAGCCGGAAATCCGGGGGCTCGAGGACGTCGACCTGGACGTCGCCCGCGCGCAGAAAGTCCGCGCGCGGCGCATGTTCATCCGGGCCCGCGACTACGGCCTCCGCGCCCTCGAGGTGGGCTATCCCAACCTCCGGCAGAAATTGATGCAGGATCCGAAGGCGGCGCTCGCGAAGACGGTGAAGAAAGACGTGCCCGATCTCTACTGGACCGCGGCCGCGTGGGGATCGGCGATCTCGCTCGGCAAGGATCAGATGGACCTGATCGGCGACGTCCCGATCGTGGACGCGCTGATCCACCGGGCGCTCGAGCTGGACGAGCCGTGGGACGCCGGCTCGCTCACCGAGTTCATGATCGCGTTCGAAAGCCGCGGCGACGCCCAGGGCGGCAGCCTGGATCGTGCTCGCACCTACTTCACTCGGACGATGGAGCTGGCGAAGGGCAAGCGGATTTCGCCGCTGGTCTCGCTGGCCGAGAACGTCTCCATCACGAACCAGAATCGCGCCGAGTTCGACACGCTGCTGGACGAGGCGATCGCCTTTGACTGCGACAAGTACCCGGAGTCGCGGCTCGTCAATCTGCTGGCGCAAAAACACGCCCGCCAGCTCAAGGCGCTTGCCGGGGCGCTCTTCCTGGAGGAGAAGTGATGACACGCACACCGCTGCACTTGTCCGTCTGCGCGGCCGCGCTTGCGCTGGCGATGACCGTTCCGACGCGCGCACAGGCTCCGGCGCCGCTCAATATCAAGGTCGGCACGCTCGCGCCCGAAGGCACCCCGTGGTACGACGTCATCCAGGAGGTCGGCGCCAAGTGGAAGAAGGCCTCGGGCGGCACGATCAGCCTCACGATCTTCGGCGGCGGTGTCCAGGGCGACGAGGCGGACATGGTCCGCAAGATGCGGATCGGCCAGCTTCAGATGGGGGCGTTCACCTCGGTAGGGCTCGAGACGATCACCAAGGAGATGAGCGCGCTCTGGATTCCGCTGCTCTTCCAGAACTATGACGAACTCGACTACGTGCGCAGCAAGCTCGACGCGCGCCTGGAGAAGGCGCTGGGTGACAAGGGCTTCGTCGTCCTCAACTGGGGTGACGCGGGCTGGGTCAAGTACTTCGCGAAGAAGCCCATTCCGAATCTCAAGGCGCTTCAGGAGCTGAAGCTGTTCACGTGGGCCGGCAGCTCCGAGTCGGAGGAGATGTATAAAGACGCGGGATTCAAGATCGTCCCGCTCGCCGCGACCGACATTCTGATGAATCTGCAGCGCAACATGATCGAGGCCTTTCCGGCACCCGCCACCGCGGCGCTCGCCAACCAGTGGTTCGGCCTGGCCAAGAACATGATGGACATCAAGTTTGCGCCGATCGTGGGCGCCACAATCATCACGAAGGCGGCATGGGACAAGATCGACCCGTCGCTCAGGCCGACGCTCCTCACGCTTGCGCGGGAGACGGGCGCCAAGTTCACGCCCAAGATCCGAGGGCTCGAGACCGAGGCTATCGACGCGATGGTGAAGCGCGGGCTGCAGATCCAGAAGCTGACGCCGCAGGCCGAAGCTGAATGGCAGCAGACGGCCGAGAAGTTCTATCCGAAGATCCGCGGCACGATTGTTCCCGCCGACCTGTTCGACGAAGTCAGACGCCTCGTCGTGGAGTATCGTGCGCAAAAGAGGCCGGAACCGGCGAAGACACTGGACCCGGTGAAGAAGTAGGCGACGAGAGGAGCGACCTGTGACCAGCCCGTCCTCAACGCCCGCCGCCGGCATGGAGCGCCGCCCCGCTCTCCTGTCGCGCGTGGTCCACGGTTTCGAGAACGGCGTGGGCATCGTCGCCATCCTCGCCATGGCGGTCCTGCCGATCGCCGAGATCGCCGGCCGCCATTTCCTGGGACAAGGCGTGTCGGGATCGATCACGTGGGTGCAGCACCTGACCCTGTGGGTCGCCTTTGTCGGCGGCATCATCGCGGCCCGCGACCGGCGCCACCTCGCGCTGGCGACGACCACCTTCTTGTCGCCGTCGGTCCGAACGTGGGCCGACCTGGTCGCATCGGCAGTGGGATCTTCGGTCGCGGCGGTCCTCGCGTTGGCCGCCTATTACACCGTGGGCACGCTGCGGCCGGACACGACCGTGCTGTCGGGGGGCGTGGCGATCTGGGTGGCGTACACGATCATGCCGATCGGCTTCGCCCTCGTCGCCATCCGCCTGTGGTGGCAGTCGGGATGGCTGCCGCCGCACCATGAGTTCGAGAGCGAAGAGGCGACGGCGTATCCGCCGGTTGTCGCGTGGACACGGCGGGCCATCGTCCTCGCGGTCGTGCTGGCCGCGTTCAGCCTGGCCTGGGTGCCAGAAGCATCGGTGGCGACGTGGCGCTGGCCGCTGGTCGCGGTCGTGATTGGCGCCACGGTCCTCGGCGCCCCCATCTTCGTCCTGCTCGGCGGTCTCGCCGTCGTTCTGTTCTACGCGGACGCGGGGACGATGACGCCCGTGCGGGACGCCATCATGTCGGTGCCGACCGCCACGCTGCAGATCGCGGGCCAGGACACGCTGCCGACCATCCCGCTCTTCACGCTGGCAGGCACGCTGCTGGCCAGAGGTGGAACGCCGGAACGACTGGTCCGGGTATTCCGCGCCCTGGCGGGGTGGCTGCCTGGCGGCACCGCCGTCGCCGCCGTCCTGGTGTGCGCCTTCTTTACGACATTTACAGGGGCATCGGGCGTCACGATCCTGGCCCTCGGCAGCCTGCTGCTGCCGGTGCTGATGAAGGATCGCTACTCAGAACGGTTCTCGCTGGGCACGGTCACCGCCTCCGGCAGCATTGGCCTGCTCTTCCCGCCGAGCCTCCCCATCATCCTGTACGGCGTGCAAGCCCAGACGTCGGTCAAGGAGATGTTCTCCGCGTGCATCCTGCCGGGCCTGGTCCTGGTCGGTCTCGTGGCCGCGTACTGCGTCCGTGAGGGCGTGGTCGAGGGGGCGACGTGGAAGCGCGTAGACCCGCGCGAGATCATCGCGTCGGTGTGGGCGGCCAAGTGGGAGATCGCGCTGCCGGTTGTGGTGTTCGTCAGCCTGTTCGGCGGGTTTGCGACGACGGTCGAAGCCGCGGCGCTCACTGTGCTCTACACGCTGTTCATCAAGTGCGTGGTGTATCGGGACGTGAGCGTTCGGCGCGAGTTGCCGAAGGTTCTGACCGAGTCCACCATACTCGTGGGCGGCGTGCTCATGATCCTCTGCGTGGCGATGGGGTTCACCAACTACCTGATTAACGCCGAGATCCCGAAGATGGGCGCGGACTGGGTGACAGCTGGTATCGAACAGCCGTGGGTGTTCCTGCTGGTCCTGAACGGCTTCCTGCTGGTCGTCGGATGCCTGATGGACATCTTCTCGGCGATCTTCGTGGTGGTGCCGCTGATCCTGCCCGTGGCGGCCCGGTTCGGGATCGATCCGCTCCACCTGGGCGCGATCTTCCTGATCAATCTCGAACTGGGCTACCTGACACCGCCCGTGGGGATGAACCTGTTCCTGTCGTCGTACCGGTTCAACAAGCCCATGCCACAGATCATTCGCGCCGTGCTGCCGTTCATGCTGGTGCAACTGGCCGCGGTGTTGCTCGTCACATTTTTCCCGTGGCTGAGCGAGGGTTTCGCGCACTGGTGGGCACAGTGACGCGGACCTGAAGGCTTTCGACACCGCCTATGCCCGACTACGTTCCAACCGCAGGGCTCGCCCTGGTGATGGGCCTGACGCTGATACTGCCCTTCTGCGTGAGGCGGGTGGAGAAGGAGCTTGAGGCCTTCCTGCTGGTGATGGGGCTCACGGCTGTCAGCATCTCCAGCGTGTGGAGCGTGCACCTGGTTCGGGAGTCCCTGGTCGAGCCGCTGGCCATCACCGCCACAGTGGCTGGCGTCGGCTGGCTGTTTCGCGCCGTGCGCTCACATCTGAAAGGCTGGCTGTCGTTCCTGACTGCCCGGCTCGGCCTCGGCGGGGCTGTGTTCACCATTGTCGTCGTACTCGGTCTCGGTTCCGGCGTGCTGACGGCTATCGTGGCTGCGATCATACTGGCAGAAGTGGTCACGCTCCTGAAACTGGACAGGAAGTACGAAATACAACTCACGGTGTACGCCTGCTACGCGATTGGCCTCGGCGCCTCGCTGACGCCGCTCGGCGAACCGCTGTCCACCATCGTCGTCTCTAAACTCAAAGGCCCTCCACATGACGCGGGGTTCTGGTACCTGTTGCAGCACATCGGCGTGTGGGTCGCGCCAGGCGTGCTGGTGGCGGCGGCGATGGCCGCCCGAGGGGCCGAAGCCGCTGTCGCTGGAGCGCGGGGACTCAGGGAAAGCGGCCATGAGACGGGCAAAGACATCGTGCTGCGGGCGCTCCGGGTGTATGCCTTCGTGATGGCCCTGATCTTCCTGGGTGCGGGCCTGAGACCGCTGGCTGAGCGCTTCGTGGTCAGGATGCCGACCTGGGCACTCTTCTGGGCCAATTCCGTCTCAGCCATCCTTGACAACGCCACATTGGTGGCGGCGGAAGTCACTCCCGCGATGACAGACCGCCAGATCACGTTTGTGCTGATGGGCCTGCTGATTTCGGGAGGGATGCTTATCCCCGGCAACATCCCGAACATCGTCTCGTCCGCCAGGCTGGGCATCAAGTCGCGGGAATGGGCCAGGGCGGCCCTGCCATTCGGAGCAGCGCTCATGCTGGTGTACTTCGTGCTGATGTCGCTGCTCGTGAAGTGACGCGCACCACGCGAGGTCAACATCACATGCGGAACATCGTCGCGTTGGTCCCCCGCTGAGCCCCGGGTGGCGTTCGGTTGGCCGCATCGGTACCGTCCTTACAATCAGCAACATGGAGGACGTTATGATGACCATCGCCGCGCCTCTCGTCGCGCCCCGCCAGCATCGATCGCCGTTCAGCATTGGGATCGCCGTGCTCGCTCTCGCCGGCGTGCCAGCCATCTGGCTTCCGTTCGCGTACGGCACGTCGCCGGCGAGCGCCTTGTTCGAGGGTGGGTTCTTTAAGCTCTGGCCTCTGGCTTGGCCGTTCCTGCTGGCAGTCCCGATTGCTGCGGCGCTCTTCAGGTGGGTCGCAAGCCAACGCCTGTCGAGCGTCGAGCGCTGGTCTGGACGCCTCCTGGCGGCTGCCTCCTACTGCGTGACTTGCTGGTTCTACGTCCGGACGATCCTCGATAACAACTGGCCGTCTGCCGCGAGTGAATGGTTTGGGTTCTCTGTGCTGATCGTCATCCTGACTGGCGGGGCGGCCCTCGCGGTGCGGGCACTGCGCAGCGGCCGGGCGCCAGACGGCCTGGATGCGGTCGTGATGATGGAAGTGGCCTATCTCGCCAACGCTGTCTGGTGTCTGCTGTCGTTCTCGGATGAGCTCGAGATCGGCGCCTGCGCCGTGCTGCTGACGTCGGTCGTCTACGGGATTCAGTTGCTGGCCGTGCAGTTGAGCAGACCGGCGCGCGGCGCAGCCCCCGAGGCAACCTCCGTTGGAGGTCATCCTGAAGAGATCGTCGTTCATCGTCTTGTTCGTGGTTAGCCTGACACTGTCGTCGGCTGCCTGCCTGACGTCTCTCCACCCGTGGTTCACAGAGAAGGATCTGGTGTTCGACCCGGCACTGATCGGCACCTGGCAGGACATCGCCAACGGAGACGTCACCTGGACGTTCGAGCGCCAGAACGACACGACCTATACGCTCATCGACACGCGGAACGGAGACGAACCCCGCCTAGACCCGAAGGCCACCGAGAAGAAGACGGTGACCACGCGGCTGACGGCCCGGCTGATGCGCGTGGGAGACGCACGCTTCCTGGACATCTCCGCGGGAGATGAGTGGACCGACAGCTCAATGCTGCAGCTGCTGCTCGTGAACAGCCACGGGCTGGCGAAGGTGAGCCTGGACGGTGACACGCTGCGCGTCGCATTTCTTGATGACGATCGGCTCGAGGGCATGCTCCGCGACAAACGCGTCGTCTTGTCGCACGAAGTCGCCGACACCACCGGCGGCGCCGACGATCCGCCAACGCGGGTCCATTCGCAAACCCGCCGCTTGCTCCTGACGGCACCGACACGAGAGTTGCAGGCGTTCCTCACCACTTACGCACGCGACGACGCCGCATTCGAGGAGGGGCAGTTGATGCGCCGCAAGCGGCCGGCCCGGTGAGGTCGGTATGAGAAGAGTGAAGGATCCTACGGCTGGCGTTCGCGAGTGTTCGCCCGCGCGGTGATCCATCCAACTCCCGGCTCGGGAACCCCGCTTGACACGGGTGCGGCCCGCCGAGCGACGCGCTGGTAATGACGCGGGCCAGCGGGCTCACCCGCACCCCGACTCCCCAATCCCAAATCTACACGTGGTTCCTCAGCATCAGTTCCTTGGGGTGCGGGTCGAGGTAGATCTGGCCAGCCAGGTACTCGACGTGGTGGACGCGCACGTGGTGCTTGATGAGCGTGATGGGAACGATGAGCGGCACCAGCCCACGCCGATAGTCCTCGATGCTCGACAGCAGCTCACCACGGTCGTCGCCGTCCAGCAGATTCTTGAAATGGCCGGCCATGTGGAGAAGGACGTTGGTGTGCCTTCGCGCGGTGGCCATCTTCCCGAGCGCATCCATGAACAGTCCGCGGTAGCGCCCCTCGATGTCTGTGCGGGCCAGCGAACTGGCCCCGGCGACCAGGCGCCCCATCTCGTTATAGAGCGCCGTCGAGTGAGCGAGCAACGCCATCTTATGGGAAGTGTGGAACCGTACCAGGTCGCCGATCGTCCAGCGGGCCGCGAATAACGCCCGCAGCCTGACGTACGCGAACACCCGTTCGATGAAGTTGTCGCGCAGACGCGGGTCGGAAAGCCGCCCTTCCTCTTCCACCGGGAGGCGGGGAAAGCGCGACAGCAGCGCCTCGGCAAACAGGCCCCGCCCTCCCTTGTCAGCCATGCCTGACTCTGCGTAGACCTTGACCCGCTCCATCCCGCAACTGGGCGAGTCCTTCTTGAGCACGTAGCCCGCCAGCTGCTCTGCCGCCAGGGCCTCGACGCGCGTCTGCGCCCAGGCCCTCATCGCATCAGAGATGTCCCGTCCGCTCCTGGCGTTGACCATCCGCACGTCCTCGCCCTTCCGGCCCAGGCGCAGCGACTCGCGCGGGGTGCCGAGGCCAAGCTCGACTTCGGGGCACACCGGGACCCACTCCACAAACGCGCCAAACGTCTCGACCAGAAACGCGTCGTGCTTGTGGCCGCCGTCGAAGCGGACGGGCTCGCCAATCAGGCACGACGAAATGCCGATCCGAACCGCCTCAACGGCTTCTGGCAAGGCGTTCCTCCTCGTCGTGCTGGCCCGCCACCTTGAGACCCGTGACCGCCTCGATCCGGCGGATGTAGGCCTTGCAGTCAAACTTGCGCGACGTGCTCGCATACGACATATACCGCACGGTTCCGTAGATGGGCCGCTCAGGCCCCCAGGCCCGGTCGTGTTTGCCGCCGATCCCCCATGCGATGCCGGTGTAGCCGTTCGGATCACGCCCGTCGAGTTGATAGCGGTCGTTGAGCATCACGGCAATCGCGAAGGCGTCGGCGGGATGGCGCGTCCACTCGAGGATCTTCTTGGCCCAGTACATCCGCACGTAGCCGTGCATCCAGCCGGTGGCCACCATCTGGATCTGGGCCGCGTTCCACAGCGGGTCGTGCGTTTCCGCCGCTTCAAGCTGGCGAGCGCTGTAGCCAGGCCGGCGCGGGTCCTTCGCATGAGCGGCCAGAGTACGCTGGGCCCAGGGCTCACAGCCTTCGAGCGTGTCGTAGCGCGGGTTGAAGCGAACGAAGTTGGCCGCCAGCTCGCGACGGACGATGAACTCCTCGAGAAACGCCTCGCGATCGTCGCGCGGCGCGTCGGCGTCCCGGATGGCGCGCGCGACCATGCGCGGCCCGATATGACCGAAGTGCAGATACGGCGAGAGCTGGCTGGTGCCGTCGAGCTCGGGGTGATTGCGGTTCGACGCGTACCCGATCAGGCGCTCCCTGAGAAAGCGTTTGAGTGTCTTGATCGCTCCGCTGGTGCCGCCCGTCATCCCCGCTACCGGCGCGGCCGCGAGCGAGACCTGCATCGCGTCGAGCGCCTCGGCTGTAGGCACAAGTCCTGACGGCTCGACCGAAGGCTTCCACTCGACACGCGCGGTTGGTTCGTCCTCATCGGCCAGGTACGTCGTGACGAGTGGCTGGATGCGGGGACGCATCGTGCGCGCGGCGTACTGCTCCTTCACGAACGACGCGCCGGGAACGATGAGGTCGGCGTCCACCGTCCACAGGGGAACGCGCAGACGCTCGGCCATCACGTGGCGCCAGCGCTCGAGCTCGCGAAGCGGATTCTCGTCGCCGACGACCAGCGCCGGCTTCACTTCGCCGCAGAACGCGTCGAGATGGTGGTCGGGAAAATGACGCAGCACGAAACCGACGCGCCGTTTCCGCAGCGACGCGGCGATGTCGGCGAAACCCTCGGCGAGGAACCGGTAGTGGCGGCGGTTGGCGTTGGGATAGAAGGGCACGACGCCGAGGAACGCGACCACGGGCAGTCCGAGCGCGTTGCCGGCACCGATTGCGGCGTCGAGCGCCGGGTTGTCGATGCCCCGCTGCGCGCGCTGCATCCAGTAGACCACCGAGCGCCCGGTTGTGTCGGGCGGGCCTCGACGCCGGACGGCCACTCGAGGGCCAGCGCCGAGTTGATCGAGTGGGGTCATCGTTGGTCGCTCAGGGTGCCGTCAATGATGTCACGGAACCGTGAATCAGGGACCGTCTGGGCCTGGTGTGACGGTGGGGTCGTTCGACGCGCGGATCCCGATCTCGCGCAGCATTCTGGAGAAGATGATTGAGTGAATGGGAAGGAGGAAGTACCAGTAGAAGAAACCCGGCCAGCCCGATGGCTCAAAGCGCGCAGTCTGACGAATCCGCGTTTGATTGGGACCAAGTGGCTCGACGGAGAACTCGAGCCACGCGCGACCCGGCAGTTTCATTTCCGCCTCGAGTCGCAGCAGCCGATCGGGCTCGAAGGACTCGACGCGCCAGAAATCCAGCGGGTCGCCGGGCACGCACGATTCCTGGTCTCGGCGACCACGGCGCATGCCCACGCCGCCAACCAACAGATCGAGCCAGCCGCGGAATCGCCAGAGGAGATTCGCCGCGTACCAACCCTCGTCGCCGCCGATGCGGCGGACGGGGGCGAAGGCTGCCGATGCCGGTACGGGCACGACGAGTTCGCGGCGGTCCTGCAGCGGCGAGGCCGCTTGCTGGGCGGAGACGGCCGGAACGATGCCTGCCGACCGCGAGTCGGACCAGCGATTGGCGCCAGCCGGGCTGTCGTCTGTGCTGAGCGCCCGGGCGATGGCATCGCGCAGCCCCCGCGGACGGACGGCGAAGGCCAGCCGCGCCGCCTGGTCGCGGACAACGGTCGCGTAGCGGATACTGCTGATCAATTTGCGGCCCACCCGCGCGTAGACCGGCGTGACCAGCGTGAGCCAGAGGCTCGACAGGCGGGGCGTCAGAAACGGC
>Ga0315290_10003790_pt1 | contig 10868 bp, 5 predicted proteins | sample YL17G12_0_MG_FD_203627 | JGI IMG/M metagenome (GOLD analysis project Ga0315290, IMG submission 203627) | Sediment microbial communities from Yellowstone Lake, YNP, Wyoming, USA - YL17G12_0 | ecosystem: Environmental > Aquatic > Freshwater > Lake > Sediment | place: USA: Wyoming | collected...
AGCGGCTCAAGGAGTTCTACAACAACGTGAAGATGGAAGCCGTTTTGCGCAAATGGGACTTCCCCAGCTTGCGCGGGCCGGATAACCCGGAAGGGAAAGGTGCGGTGCGCTTCGAGTTCCGTGCCAATGCAGGCAAGTTTCTGCGCATGGACAGCACCACCTTGACCATCCGGGACGAGTCGCCCACGCACCGTCAACTGGTGAGGATCTTGCGGCCGGAAGGATTCCTCCTTGCCGAGCGAGAAGGCCCAGACAAGGGCCTTGCCATACGCGGGTGGACGGACAACGCCAACGAAGGATGGTCCCAGTTTACTGCGTATGAATTCCAGTGGTCGCCGTTCTCCAATGGCGCGACGGCGATGGAATGGTTCCTGTTCAAGGAGCCACCTTCGGCCAAAGGTCGCGTCATGGAAAGCGTGGCGACCAGTCAGGAGGGCGTAGACCGCCTGGTGACGGTTACCACGCGCGGGCCGGGCAGGACGGCGGATGAGGTGGTGCGGGGACGGTTCGTGTTCTTTCGCGACCGCTCGTGGGCCCTGAAGGAGACGAGTTGGGGGTTTGCCAGTCCGAAGCTGCCCTCGGATTCCATGCGCCAGGCGCGCTACGCCTACGAAGGCCAGCACGAGGGCGTTCCCTTACTGAAGCGCGTCGAGTATTGGGTGGAGCTTGGGCCCGAGCGCCGACGTACCATGAACGAGCGTTACGACGTGTTGAGGATCGAGCCGGGCCCGGTGCCGGAAGACGAGTTTACCTCCAGCGCCCTGGGCGTGAGCGTCGGCGCGCAACGCTACAATTGGAGCCTGGGACTGTGGCTGGTGTTGACGGGCGTCGTGTTGACGAGCCTGTATTTCGTGCTAAGGCGCAGAGAACGCAAGGCAGCCGCTTGAGGCGATGGCCAGTGACGTGGCGTGCGAAGCAGACCAACTCGAAGTCCGCGCCCGGCCGTCAAGAGCCGCGTCGGCGGGCCTCCTCGGGGCGTGCGTGGCAAGCGGCGGGCTGGCGTACCTGGCGGTCTTCGATGCCCGCTGCCACGGGCTGGTGTGGATCGCCCTGGTGCCATACGCCTGCGTCCTTCGTCGAGCCACGCCGGCGGCGGCGGCGTACGGCGGGGCCTTTGTCGGAGCGGCCGTGTTCTGCGCCCTCGGCCTTTCGTTCGTTCACGACTGCCTCGACGGCGTTGCTGCACCGGCGTGGTTTTTCGCGTCCCTGGCAGGGGCCTTCTGCTGGGTGGGTGGGGTGTTCCTCGGCCGGCAGATGGCTCGGGTGGCGGAATGGCCCATGGTGGCCGTCTTGCCGTTGTCCTGGGTGACTTTCGAGTACCTCCGCCATCAGGCCTTCGCCTTCGCCGACGGCAACGGAATGCCGCTGCTGTGGATCGGCCTGGCGCTGACCGACCACGAGCGACTCTTGCAGATCGCCGACCTGGGGGGCGTGCTGGCGCTGACTGCGCTGGTGGCGCTAGTCAACGGGGCGGTCTTCGACCTCCTGGCCGGGCTCGCTCCACGCCGAACCGCGCGCCGGCCGAGGGCCGCGGCCCGATCGGTCCTGGTGGCGCTCGGGGCGGTGGCTGCGGCTTGGCTGTATGGGCAGTGGCGGCTCGGCCAGCCGCTGGGCGAGCCCGGGCCGGCAATTGCCCTGGTCCCGGGCGTGCTTTCCGGCGACCCTTCCGTGGACCACCTCGCGCACCTGCGCAGATGTTGCGTCACGCCTCCCCCGCCTCGGGGCGACGGCGGCGAGGGCACCCCACCGCCCGCGGTCGATCTCTTCGTATGGCCCGAAGCGGCTTTCGCCGGCCCGATGCTGCGGGACGATCGGCCCGGACCTGGGCCATCCGGGACTCCCGCCGACAACGGGCTTCCCTTGCTCCACGCGATCGCCAAGAACCTGGGTACCGGAATCGTCGTCGGCACCGCGCGCGTCGAACGGAATCCCGAGGAAGGCCGGGATGAATTCTACAACTGCCTCGCCTACGTTTCGCCACAGGGGGGCCTGGCGGGCATCTACGACAAGCGCCACCTCACCAGCCTTTTGGAATCGATACCTCCGTGGCTCTGCCGGCTGGGCTGGCCGGGTCTGGAACCGGTGGGGATCACCCTGAAGCCCGGCGATGGTTTTCGGCGCGGACGCAGTGCGCCGCTGTTCCTGGTGGGTCCCGATCGCACAGGGCGGTCCTTCCGCGTGGGGCCGCTCGTCTGCTACGACGTCTGCTTCCCCGACGTGCACCGGGCGATGATGCGAGAAGGCGGCCAGGCGGGCCCGGACCTGTTTCTCTGTGCCATGAAGGAGTCGTTCGACAAGACCGGCGCGGTATCACGGCTGACCTGGATGCACACTCGCCTCCGCGCCGTGGAGTTTCGCCGTCCGCACTTTCGCGCCTGCAACGGAGGTCCCAGCGGGGTCTTCGACAGTTGCGGCCGCGTCCTTCTGGCCTCCGATGAAGACGACCGCGAGCCGGCCATCCTCATCGGTCAGGCGGCCGGCGATTCGCGAGCCTCGATCTATGCGCGGTACGGGGACTGGCTCGGCGCGGCCTGTTCGGCGGTGGTGTTGGGACTTGCCGTCCTCGGCCTTGGCCGGGCGGCATGGCTCCGGCTGGGGCGGCGCCGGCATGGCGCAACCCTCACGGATATGACCAAGTGATACGCTCGGGTAAGGTTCATCGGGCCAGGCGGGAGGGTGCTCGGGTGGCGCTGCTCCTGCTGGCTCACGCGGCGCTTTTGGCGTGGGGAGCGTATCGGCACAGCCCGGCCATCGACGCATGGGCGCATCTTCCCTCGGGCCTGATCCATTGGCAGCAGGGCCGTTTCGACCTCTATCGGGTGAACCCTCCGTTGGTGCGGCTGGTGGCGGCTGTGCCGCTCCTGCTGGTGGGGCCCCACGCGCAGTGGGAAATCCCGCCGGCCAGCGGGGCCCATCGGCCTGAGGTCGATGCTGCCATCGCCCTGTATTTCGCCTGCGGACCTCGCGTTTTCGGGTATTTCACCGTGGCGCGACTCGCTTGCATCCCCTTCAGCCTCTTGGGAGGCTGGGTGTGCTATCGGTGGGCGGGTGCGCTGTACGGGCGGGCCGCCGGCATGCTGGCCCTCGTCCTTTGGTGCTTTTCGCCCGACATCCTCGCTCACGGCCAGATGATTACCCCGGACCTCGGCGCTACCGCACTGGGGTTGGCCGCCAACTACGCCTATTGGCACTGGCTGCGCGCACCGACCTGGTCCGGGGCCCTGGTTGCCGGCGCCGGCCTGGGACTGGCGCTTTCCGCCAAGACGACTTGGATTGTGCTCTTGGTCCTGTGGCCCTTGGCCTGGCTTGTGGCGCGCTGGACTCGTCGCGGTGCCTCAGCCTTCATGCTCCGGGGATTGCTGCAATTGGCCGCCATTCCCGCGCTCAGCGCCTACATGGTCAACCTCGTGTACGGCTTTCGCGGATCGCTCTCGTCCCTGGGGGACTTGGAGTTCGTCAGCGCGGCCCTGCGCGGTCCGCCGCCGCAGGCCGAGGCGGCGTCGGCCGCCGGAACGCAGACGGTTGTGGACAATCGCTTCAGGGGGACCTTGCTGGGCCGATGTCGGATTCCACTTCCCCGGGATTTCATCTTGGGGATCGATCGGCAGAAACTCGATTTCGAATCGCGGTTCCCGTCGTACCTCCGAGGGCAGTGGCGCGACGGTGGATGGTGGTACTACTACCTCTACGCGATGGCCGTGAAGGTGCCCCTCGGCATGTGGGGTATGCTGGTGCTGGCCGCGGTCGCAATCGCTAGGGGGCGCCGCCGCGGGTTCTCTCCAGACGAAGCCTGGCTCCTGCTTCCGGCCCTGGCCGTCCTGGTACTTGTGAGCTCCCAGACGGTCTACCCCCACTCGCTTGCGTACTTCAACGAGTCGGTGGGCGGCCCCCGATGCGGGCATCTCCATCTCTTGGGGAGCAGCGTCGATTGGGCTCAAGACTTCCTCTACCTGCGCGAGTGGCTGGCCGGCCATCCGGAGGTCGCGCCGCGCGGAGTGGCCTTGGACTGCTCCCTTCCGTCCCAGTTGGTCGGGGTGGACGCGCCCGCCCCTCCCACGGAACCGACGGCCGGCTGGTACGCGGTGAGCGTCGACCGCATGCACGACCCCTCCAACCAGTACGCATACTTCTTCGAGGCATAACCCGTAGCGAGAGTCGGTTACTCGATCTGCATCTACCACATCACCCTCGATGAGGCAGACCGGCTGCGGCGACGGGTTCCTGGCACAGGGCGTTGACTGGAGGTCAGGCCGGCTACGCCGTATAATCGACGGCCACGGCCGGGTGGCACTGGCTGCTTGCCGGCCAGTGCTTCCCCCCGGACGCGCAATCGGACCTCAGTGGCCATGTCCCCAGAGAAGCACTGGCGAGACGCCAGTACCACCCTGAGCCGAGGAGAACGAGATGGGCAAGAGATTCGTGGACGCAGCGGCGGCGGTGTTCCTTGTGGTGTCTCTGGCCCGGGCGTCCGTGGCGGCCGAAGGGCAACTCCTGTGGGAGGAAGGCCGGGCGATGGCCCGGCTGGTCGTGGCCGAGCCCCCAGGCGAAGCGGCGGCGCTGGTCCAGCGGACGATCAACGGCTACCTGCGCGAGCAGTTCGGCTGGACGCTTCCGACGGTTGATCGGGCCGATGAGCCGGGGCTGTACGTCGTCGTCGGACGCGATCCAGCCCATCCGGTCCTGGCACGGCTGGCCCGGGAGGGCATGGACCTCAAGACTGCCGATCTGGGCGACGAGGGGTTTCGCATCCTGACGCACGAGGCGGGCGGCCGCCGCTTCGTCGTGGTCCTGGCCGCCACCCCCGCGGGCATGAAACACGGCTGCCAGGAGCTGGTGTTTTTCCACCTGGCAGTGACCGGGCGCCGGGCGGCCGTCGACTGGCCGATGCGGCTGACCATGCGCCCGCAGCTCGCCTACCGCGGCGTGTACATGCTCCCCTGCTGGTCGCAGCACGACACGATCGCCTCGTGGCGCCGCGTGCTGGAGTTCAACTCCGAGCTCACGCTGAACCGCAACTGGTTCTGGCTCAACGGCTTCCCCCTGCTGCCCGAGTACGGCGGTGAGTACGCCGGCACCGACCTGGCCAACGTGGAGAACGTCCGCGGGCTGGTCGAGCTGTGCCGGCGGGAGCAGATGAAGTTCTACCTCGGCGGCGGCTGGTTCACCTGGCATCACGAAAAGATCGCCAACGGCTCCATCGACCGCGGCGTGCAGTACTACCTCGACATGGTCCGGCTCCTGCCCGGGGCCGAGGGAATCTATCTCGAGCCGGCCGGGGAAGGGAGCGAGGTTTCGCAGGCCGTGTGGCAGGGTCGCACCGACGCCTTCGCCCGCCTGGCCAAGACCGTCTGGAAGGACCGGCCGGAGTTCGAGTTCGCCGTGGCCATCGGGAAGTTCAACGCCAAGGAGTACCGCGAGGCGGTGCACGCCATCGACCAGAAGCGGCTCTACTGGTGGTGGTGCTGGGGCGATCCGCTCGTCCAGGGCGCGCTCCAGGAGCACCCGCTGGTGCTGCGATGGCACACGAACGTGCGGATGAGCGACTACCACGGCTCGACCCAGCCGCCCGAGGCTCGCGAGGCGGTGCTCTCGGGCGTGGCCACCAGTTACGATCCGGGCCAGGGTTTCGGGAATCGATGGAACGGCTACGGAACGCTGGGCGGGGCGCCTCGTGCCCGCGATTTCCATCCCCACACGCTCCCCTACTTCGCCCAGCAGTATGGGTTCCGGGAGCGCTCTTGGAACCTCGCCCTGACCAAGGAGGATTTCAGCCGGCGGCTTGCCCGGCGCCTGCTCGACGCCGACGCCCCGGGCGACCTGATCGGCCACTACCTCACGCTGTGCGAGCTGTGCGGCAAGCCTCAGCAGGCCCGGGAAGAGGTCCTCCGGCCCATCGAGACCCTGGTCGCCGCGCAGGCCGGCTCGGGCACTCCGCGCCACCGCGACACCCTGGCCCGAATGCGCGAGGCCATCGAGGGCCTGCGCAAGGTCCGCGGGCCGGCGAAGTAGGGCTCGCCCGCATTTCTCACCGGCCGGGGCGATGTTTTGTACAATTTGGACTGGCAATAATGCCAATAATGACGGTCCTGCGGAGTTGGGCTCGGGAATTGACCCTCTGCCGGTGGGAGGCTAAAGTAGGACGTTGGCCGGAGGCGGGCGGGGGAAGGGACGTTGCCCCCAGCGGAGTCGGGCTGCTCAATCCATGGCGAGAATTCTCATCACCTGGGAACTGGGGGGCGGGCTGGGACATCTGGCGCCGATGGCCCCGATTGTCCGGGAGCTGCGCAATCGCGGGCACGACATCTTTGCCGCGGTGCGGGAGCTCAGCCACATCGACGTGCTGTTCGGGCCCTACGGGGTGACCTATCTTCAGGCCCCCTTCAAGAGCACGCGGTGTGCCCAATGGATCAACCCGCCGCGGACGCTCGGCCACGTGCTGCACAACACGGGCTTCAGCGATCCGGTCGAGCTGAAGGGGATGGCGGAGGCCTGGCGGAGCCTGTACGCCATGGTCAAGCCGGACCTGATCCTGTTCGACCACTCGCCGACGGCGCTGTTGGCGGCGCGGACGCTCGACGTGCGCCGGGCGGTGATCGGGACGGGGTTCTGCTGCCCGCCCGACGTCGCTCCCCTGCCCGACATGCGCACCTGGATGCCCGACGCCTCGGAGCAGCTCCGCCAGGACGAGGAGCGGCTGTTGGGCACGATCAACCGCCAGCTCGAGGCCTGGGGCCGCCCACCGCTGGAGCGGCTCGCCAAGCTCTACCACGAGGTGGACGCGGTCTTCCTGACCACGTTCCGCGAGCTGGATCACTACCCCGACCGCCAGAACGCCGAGTACTACGGCGTCTGGCCGACCGCCGGCGGCAAGGCCCCGGTCTGGCCCGATGCCCCGGGCAAGAAGGTCTTCGCCTATCTCAAGCCGTTCAAGGCGCAGGTCAACCTGCTGGAGGTCCTCGGCCAGTTGCGCCACTCGACGATCCTCTACGTCGAGTACCTGGAGCCGAAGCTCAAAACCCGGTTCGAGTCGGACTCGCTCCACTTCGAGGACGAGCGCCTGGACCTGGAGGCGGTGGCCGCCACGTGCGACGCGGCGATCCTCAACGCGGGCCACGGCGCCACCGCCACGCTGTTGCTGGCCGGCAAGCCGCTGATGCTGATCCCGATCCACCTGGAGCAGGCGATGACCGCCGGGGCGGTCGGCCGGCTCAAGGCCGGGGTCAGCGCCGACCCCAACCAGCCCGAGCCGGTCATCTCCAGGCTGATGACCTTGCTCCAGCGTGACGATTTCGCCGCCGCCGCCCGACAGTTCGCCGACAAGTACGCCGGCTTCAGCCCCAACCAGAAGATCGCGCTGATCGTCGAGCGGATCGACGCGCTCCTGCGCTGACAGGGTGACGGGGTGACGGGGTGAAGAGGTGAACGGGTGAAAGGGTGAACAAAGCGCCCCGTCACCCCGTCACCCCCTCACCCCCTCACCCCCTCACCCCGTCACCCCCTCACCCCCTCACCCCCTCACCCCCTCACCTTTGTTCATCCCCGGACCCCCTCCTCGATCTGGCAAAGCTCCCGCTCGTCCAGTCCCCACAGCCGGCCCGCCAGCCCGTCGATCAACGCCTGGACCTCGCCCAGGTCGCTCCCCTCGGCCGCCAGCCGATGTGCCCGGCGGCTGGCCGCCGCCAGCTCGGCGTGGAGCGGGTGGTGCGGCTCGAACCGCCGCAGGCGGAGATAATCGAGCATGCTCGGCGTGCCAAAACCCTTCCCCCCGCGCACGCTGTGCGACCCGACGAGAAAACCCACCACCACGCTGTTCAACAGGGCGGCCAGGTAGTGGGCCTCGTCCGGCGACTCGGCGGCCACCAGCACGCAGGTCTCCTGGGGGATCACCGGCTTGGGGCCGAGCCGCGGGTCGTCGTGCGGCTCGACCACCGCCGCGGTCACCCGCCGATCCATGCGGCGCCAGACCACCTTGATCGGGGCCACGGTGTACAGCCCGACGTCGTACATCGACCAGAACGCCGCCCCGGACTGGTAGCGACGGTAGGCCGTGCGGCGCTCGAGCACCGGCCGGAACCGCTCCAGGTAGGCGTGGGCCAGGGGGTGCTGGCGTCGCATCACGGGCTCGGCAATGCCTCGCCGGGTCCGGGCGTCCTGCGCCAAGAGCAAGTGCGCGGCGGGCACGGCGCGATAGCGGGCCACGTCCGCCCAGCGGAGCAGAGGATAGACCAGCTCGGCTTCGATGGCCTGCCTCACGCTCGGCACGTGCTGCCGGCCCTTCTCCGCCAGGTTCCGCACGAGCACGGTCCCGGCAGGAGCCTCTTCGCCAGCCGGGCCGTCCTCGGCCAGGGTGAGCCAGTAGACGCCGTTGGCCCCGCCGCTGTTGGCCCCGAGGTGGGCCTGGTAGTCGGACGGGCCGAAGAGCGATTCGGTCGGTCCGCTCCAGCCTTCCGGCCAGAGGAACCACGGCGAGCCGGGCCGGAGCGGGTCGATCGGACGGGCTTCGTACGCCCGCCGCCGAAACGCGCCAAACCCCGCCGGTTTCCCCCCCGCCGAAGCACCCCTGCCCGAGGCCCGCTCCCCCGGCAGCCAGCGCACGTACGGCACGGGATAGACCGTGGGGCGGTCCCTTTGGAGCAGGATGGTCGCGGTCCAGTTTGCGGCCGGGGCGAACGGGCGGACCGCCACCAGGTCGTTGACCCGAAGCACGCCCAGCCACGGCCCCGAGTCGCCCAGGCGGAACCGGCGGAAGCCGTCGCCGGCCCCTTTGGTCTGGAAGAGCGTCTGGGTGACCACCAGGGCCAGCTTGCCGGAAGGCGCGAGGAACCGATCGGCCGCCGCGTAGGCCATGAGCATCGAGAGATCCTTTTTGCCGCCGCCGTGCCGGGCCTCGCGCCCGGACAGCGAGAACAGCCCGTAGCGGCGCCACAGGGGCTTGGTCGCCTCGCGGTAGCGCTCGGGCAAGTGGTCCCAGGCGATCCAGGGGGGATTTCCCACGACGGCGTCGAACCGCCCCAGGTCGCGCGGCGGGGCGGGGTCCGTGCCGAGGATCGAATCGCCCACGTAGACCGGGATTTCCAGGCCGTCGGCACCGGGAAGGGCGTCGCCCAGGGCCAGCAGGTAGTTGGCCCGGGCGGTGAGGACGGCCAGGGGGTTGAGGTCCAACCCGGCCACGGCGGAGGTGATCGCGCGGGCCAGCGCGGCCGCGTGCATCGAGCCGGACGGCCCGCCGCTTGCCCGCTCCATCACGCGCCGGATTGCCGGGATGAGGAACGCTCCGGAGCCGCAGGCCGGGTCGAGCAGGCGCCGGCCCGGCTGCCCGGAGTAACCGACTTCGTCCAGCATCGCGGCCGCCAGCCAGCCCGGCGTGTAATACTCGCCCCGCAGGTGGCGGACGCGGCGGGGAAACAGGCGCTGGTAGAGGGTCTCGAACGGGTCACGCCCGCCACGCAGGAGCCGGCCGATCGCTTGGGGATCGTACCGGGCCAGCCGAGCCGCCAGACGGCCCACCAACCGGTCGATCGCATCGCTCCACGCGGCGAGGTACGAGGCGAACGGATCGTTGGCGTTGGCGGCTTCGCCGGGAGGGGCCAATCGCGGCATGCCGGACATGGCACGGCCCGACTCCCAGCGCTCCATGACGAGGCGCCTTGGGTCGGAGGCGGAGGCGGCTAGCAGGGCATCGCACGGGCGCAGCCCCCGGCCCGCGGCGGCCATCGCCTGCCAGACCAGCAGCTTGACCACCAGGGCGTAGTAGGTGCCGACGGCCAGGAACAGCTCGTCGGCCGCCAAGGCCCCGGGCTGGATGCCGTAGGCTTCGGCCAGTTCTGCGGCGGCCTTCGAAGGCCGTCCCCCCTCAGCTTCCGCCGCACCGGCCCCCACGGCCTGCCACGGCAGGAGGGTAAGGTGTCGGGTTGAATTCATCGGGACCAAGGCGGCGTGGAGGGTTGCCACGCCCTGCCGGGCGAGGTCGCCGGCTGGCCCGAGATCGGCCGCAAGCCGCTTGGGCAGATCGTCCGGGGCAGGCCGGGCGCTTCCCACGTCCCGGACCCGGCGGCGCTTGCCCATGTTCGCCTCGTGGCAGGGTGCGTAAAACTTGGTCAGGAGACGATTTTCGCCGGGCCGCGGGGTTCTGGCAAGCCGGCCTGTCATCGCCGTGGATTATGCTATAATTGTGGCCAAGCGGTACGCGCGCAGCGCTTACGACGCCCTCCCGAGAGGCTCGCGATATGCTCCAGCAGATGGAACTCGCCAACGGCAAGGTGACCGCCAATGGGGGTCTGCCGGGCAACGTCTACGTGTACGTCAACCCGGACGAGCAGGAGCGCAGGTACCTGGTCGAGACGCTGAAGCTGGACGAGCACACGCTCTCCTCGGCGCTGGACCCGGACGAGGTGGCCCGGCTGGAATTCGAGCCCGGCCACGTGGCGGTCATCTACAAGCGGCCGAGGAACTATTCGAGCGCGGAGATGTTCGATTTCCGCGTGGCCTCGACGGGCCTTTTTCTCTTTCCGGACAAGCTCGTGGCGGTCCTGTCGGAAGACGTTCCCATGTTCGAGGGGAAGCACTTCTCCAGGGTCTCGTCGCTCCAGGAGCTGCTGCTGAAGAAGGTCTCCAGCTCGATCGCTCATTTCCTCGACCACCTCAAGGTGATCAACGCCGTGTCCGAGTCGCTGGAGGACCAGATCAACACGTCGATGCAGAACAAGTACCTGCTGAACCTGTTCAGCCTGGAGAAGAGCCTCGTCTACTACCTCAACGCGATCAACTCGAACGGCAAGCTCATCGAGCGCCTGAGGCTGAGCGCCGCCAAGCTCGGCCTGACCCCCGAGAACCTGGAGCTCATCGACGACACACTCATCGAGAACACG
>Ga0315290_10003792_pt1 | contig 10862 bp, 7 predicted proteins | sample YL17G12_0_MG_FD_203627 | JGI IMG/M metagenome (GOLD analysis project Ga0315290, IMG submission 203627) | Sediment microbial communities from Yellowstone Lake, YNP, Wyoming, USA - YL17G12_0 | ecosystem: Environmental > Aquatic > Freshwater > Lake > Sediment | place: USA: Wyoming | collected...
GTGGCCGCGGCGGGCGCGGCACGCACTGGTCGTCGTCGCTGACCCGGACGCGGATGCCGCCGCGATCGCGCCGCGGGCCGGGCGCGGTGCCCATCTCCGTGGCGTTGCGGTCGGACATCAGGCGCGCCCGCTCTTCGGCGCTCATCGAGGACGACAGACCGGTCGGCGACGGCGCGTCGAGATCGCGACCCTGGTTGGGCAGCGCGGCGGGACCGGCAGCGAGGTCGGAGAGGGCGCTCATCGCGTCGGCCGCGCCCCGGTTGGCGGGGTCGTCGGCGTCGCTCGCGGCGCGCGAGCGGGCGCCGGGGGCGGGGCGCGTGGCGGTGCCGGGCGGAGGGGTCTGGTCGACCGGCCAGTCACTGAAGGCGCGATCGCCGGCGGCGCGCGCGGCGGGTCGGTCGCCGTCGCTGCCCGCGGCCCGCTGCGTGGGGCCGAGATCGCCGCGCCAGGTGAGCCAGGCGCCCGCCGCCAGCGCCAGGCAGACTGCGGCGGCGCTCAGGATCTTCCGGCGGGAGATGTGCAGGCTCATGGCGATACTCCTTCGGCGGCCCAGCTATGGGCGCGTCGGCGTGTCAATATTCTCCGCCCGGGACGGGGGCCGTGCAAGCCCCGGAAACGTCACGAATCGGGGGTTCGAGAGGGGCCCCGATGGGTGTCCGGGGCCCCAGGGGCCGGCCCCGGCACGCCCGCGAGCCGGCCCGGCGCCTACGGCCGCGGCACCACCGAGCGCACCAGGGCCATCGGGTCGTCGATCTTCAGCGCCGTCGCCGAGTAGTAGGCCTGGGCGTACTTGGCGTTGATGGTGAACGACCACTGCCGCGCGTAGGTCTCCAGGAAGTCGAGGAACGACCCGTAGCCGCTCTTGGGTCGGGGCTTCTCCGGGTTGGAGAACTGCGTGCGGTGCGCCTCGAGGGCCTTGAGCCAGGGGTCGAAGAAGTCCGAGACGTCCACGATGAAGGTCGGCGCCAGCCCCGGCGGCAGGAAGTAGTAGAAGATCGCCTTCGCCTGGTGCGCCTCGCCCTCGGCGGGCAGCTTGCGCAGGTGCGCGAAGTTGAACGCCTGCGCCGCCAGGATGCCGGCCTTGAAGTGGTCGTTGTGCCCGAGGCCGCGGCCGATCGGCAGGTCGTACCAAGGCGCGAGGACGATCTGCGGCCGGTGCCGCCGGATCGCGCCGGCCACGCGGCAGCGGTTCTCGAAGGTGTCCTCGACGCGGCAGTCCCCGAGGTCGAGGTTCTCGCGCACGTCGAGCTGCAGCCAGCGCGCCGCCTCTTCACACTCGGCGTCGCGCTCCTCGGGGGTGCCCCAGCCCATCTCGCCGCGCGTCAGGTCCACGATCCCGGTCGTGTAGCCGAGGGACTTCATCTTGAGCAGCAGCCCGCCGCAGCCGATCTCGGCGTCGTCCGGGTGAGGCCCGAAGGCGAGGATGTCCACTGGCATGGTGCCGGGCAGTCTAGCGGGGTGGCCGCCGGGCGGGCAAGCGGGCGCTTGGTTTCGGCTGCCAATTCGGGAACAATCCGGGGAAAGCAGGCGGATCCGCCGGGGACGCCGGCCAGCCGCCGCGATCAGGAGGACTCCCGTGCAGGATTTCGCGCTCGACATCGCCGGCCGGCGCCTCACCACCGCGCAGCGCATCGAGATCCGCAACCCGCACAGCGGCGAGACGGTGGGGGCGACCTACTTCGCCGGAGCGGACGAGCTGGAAGCGGGCGTGCGCGCCGCCGTCGCCGGCTTCGAGCGCACTCGCCGGCTGGCCACGCACGAGCGGGCGCGGATCCTGGGCGGCATCGCCGGGCGGCTGCGCGAGCGGCGCGAGGAGTTCGCGCGCTCGATCACCGGGGAGAACGGCAAGCCGATCAAGGAGAGCCGCGGCGAGGTGGACCGCGCGGCCTCCACCTTCGCGGTGGCGGCCGAAGAGGCCAAGCGCATCCCGGGCGAGATGCTCCCGCTCGACTGGCAGGTGGGCAGCGAGGGCCGCTGGGGGATCGTGCGCCGCTTCCCGGCGGGGCCGGTGCTGGCCTTCACGCCGTTCAACTTCCCCTTGAACCTGTGCGCGCACAAGGTGGCGCCCGCGCTGGCCGCCGGCTGCTCGATCTTCTTGAAGCCCGCGCCGGGCACGCCGCTGACGGCCCTGCGCCTGGGCGAGGCGGTGCGCGAGGCCGGCGCTCCCGAGGGCGCCTGCACGGTCGTGCCGTGCGCCAACGAGCTGGCCGCGGGCCTGGTGCGCGACGGCCGCTTCGCGGTGTTCACCTTCACCGGCTCGAGCCGCGTCGGCTGGGAGCTGCGCGCCCAGGCCGGGCGCAAGCGCGTGCTGCTCGAGCTGGGCGGCAACGCCGCGCTCATCGTGCACGCCGACGCCGACCTCGACGCCGCCGTGCGCCGCACGCTGGTCGGCGGCTTCGCCTACTCCGGTCAGGTGTGCATCTCGGTGCAGCGGGTCTACGCGCACCGCGCCGTCTTCGACACGTTCGTGGCCCGGCTCGTGGACGGCGTGCGGGCGCTGAAGGCGGGCGATCCCTTCGACGAGACGGTGTCGGTGTCCTCGCTCATCCGGCCCGGCGAGGCCGAGCGGGTGCACGCCTGGATCGCGGAGGCGCAGGCCGGCGGCGCGAGAGTGCTCGTGGGCGGCGGCCGGCGCGGCTCGCTGGTCGAGCCCACGGTGCTCACCGGCACCCGCCCGGAGATGAAGGTGGTCGGCGAAGAGGTCTTCGGCCCGCTCGTCGTGGTCGAGCCGTACGACGACCTCGACGCCGCGCTGGCCGCGGTCAACGCCGGCCGCTATGGCCTGCAGGCCGGCATCTACACGCACGATCTGCGGGCCGCCTGGAAGGCCTTCGAGACCCTCGAGGTGGGCGCGGTGATGGTCAACGAGGTGCCCACCTACCGCGTCGACCACATGCCGTACGGCGGCGTGAAGGACTCGGGCCTCGGGCGCGAAGGCGTGCGCTACGCCATCGAGGAGATGACCGAGCCGCGGATGCTGATGCTGAACCCGTGACGGGGGCCGGGCGAACCCCGCCCGCCGGCGGCCCCGCCGCCTACGTCCCCTTGCGCGTCAGCACCACCCGCAGGGTCTGCAGCACGAGCACCACGTCGAGCCACATCGACTGGTGGTACACGTACGCCAGGTCGTAGCGCAGCTTGTTCTCGGCCGTCGAGAGATAGCGGCCGTGCACCTGCGCCAGGCCGGTCAGCCCCGGCTTGACCTTGAAGCGCTCGCCGTAGCACTTGAGCTCGGCCAGGAAGCCGCGCACGAACTCCGGGCGCTCCGGCCGCGGCCCCACGAAGCTCATCTGCCCGACCAGCACGTTCCACAGCTGCGGCAGCTCGTCGAGCCGGGTGGCGCGCATGAAGCGGCCCCACGGCGTCACCCGCGGATCGTCGGCGGTGGCGAGCACGGGGCCGGTCCCGGCCTCGGCGTCGGGGCGCATGGAGCGGAACTTGTGGATGACGAAGGGCCGCAGGCGCTCGCCGACCCGCTCCTGCCGGAAGAACACCGGCCCGCCGTCCTGCAGCTTGACGAGCAGCGCCGCCACCAGCATGAGCGGTGACAGCAGCACCAGCAGGGCGAGCGCCAGAGCCGCGTCGGCCGCGCGCTTGGCGGCGCGCATCGAGGTCGAGCCGGGCCAGCGCGCGATCTCCAGCGTGAGCAGGTCCTCGAGATTGAGGAACTCGAGTCGCCCGATCATCGTCTCGTAGGCCGACGGCGCCACCAGGAGCCGCGTGGAGAGCGTGGAATCGCGCCTCAGCGAGTCGAGCAGGGCGTCCTGCCAGGCCTCGCCGGGGATGAGCAGCACCTCGTCCACGCGCCGCTCGGCCGCCAGCCGCGGCAGGTCGTCCCGGTTGCCGAGCACCGGGCAGCCGGCGAACTCGGTGCCGGCCGCCACCGGCTCGCTGCCGGCCGACACCAGGCCCACCAGATCGACCTCCCCCAGCGCTCCGGCGCGCACGCGGGCCACGAATTGCTCGGCCGGGCGCGACAGGCCGACCACGAGGAGCCGCAGCGGCCGGCGCGCGCGCACGACGCGCGGCACCAGCGTGTGCCAGGCGGTGAGCAGCAGCAGGTCGAGCACGAAGTAGCTGAGGAACACGGAGCGCGGGAAGCCGATGTCGCGCGTCACGTAGTAGAAGGCCATCAGGAAGAGCACGTGGACCAGCCCGCCCTGCAGGATGCGCGGGAAGACGCCGCGGCGCGCGTCGGGGTTGTCGTACACCCCGCTGACGTGCAGCCAGAAGACCTGGCTGGCCACGACCAGCCACAGCTGGTGCGGCACCTCCTGCCAGCGGCTCATGGGCAGGAGCCCCGCGAAGATCGGGATGTAGATGTGGGTGCGGAGCCAGAACGCCATGCGGTAGGCGGCGACCGCGATGAGCACGTCGCCGAGGACCAAGAGCCACCAGCGCAGGCGGGCGTTGGCGGCCGGACTCCAGCCGGCGGCGGCGGCCGCGGGCGGGGTGGGCGGCCCGGCCGGCGCGGTGTCGGCGCTCATCCCTTCGACCCCACGCGGCGCGCCAGGCCCAGGCGCAACGCCAGATCGAGGGCCGCGCCGCGCAGCGCGATGGCGCCGAGGATGGCCCAGTTGGCCCAGAACGGCGTGGTCGCCGCGAAGTGCTTCTCGTGGAACAGCGCCATGGCGCGATGGAACTCCCGGTTGGCCGCCAGGCTCGCCTGGCGGCTGCTCGCCCCTTTGTGATGGACGACGACCGCCTCGGGATAATAGACCACGCGGTAGCCGGCGGCCTTCACCGCCATGCAGAAGTCGATGTCCTCGGCGTAGAGGAAGTAGCGCTCGTCCATGCCCCCGGCCCGCTGCATCGCCTCGCGGCGCACCATGAGGAACGACCCCGACACCGCGCCCACGTCCAGGGCCCGCGCCGGATCGGCGTCCTCCAGGTTGTAGGCGCCCGCCGCCGCGTGGCCGGGGAAGAGCCGGCCCAGCCCGCCCAGCCGGAACAGCGACACCATCGGGGTGGGCACCGAGCGGCGGCAGGCGCGTTGCAGCGTGCCGTCGGGGTTGTTGACCCGGGCTCCGACCACGCCGACGTCCGGGTGCGCGTCGAGGAAGCCCACGCAGCGGTCCAGCGCCTCCTCCTGTATCTCGGCGTCCGGGTTGAGCAGCAACAGGTGGCGCCCGGAAGCCGCGCCGAAGCCCTGGTTGACGGCCTTGGCGAAGCCGCGGTTGTCGGGGTTGGCGATCAGGCGGGCCGCGGGCCAGGAGTGGCGCACCCACTCCGGCGAGCCGTCGCCCGAGGCGTTGTCCACGATCACGACCTCGTAGGCGACGCGCCGCGTATGGCGTCGCACTGCCTCCAGGCAGCCCGGGAGGAAGTCGGCGGAGTTGTAGCTGACGACGATGACGGTCAGGTCCACGGTGGCACCGCGGCCCAGTATAGGGGCAAGCCACGCCGCCGGCACGCCGTTAAATGCGGCGGCGCCCCGGCCGGGGAGCCCGGGCGCCGCGCTGCGTCGCCGTCGGGCAGCGAAGGTCGGCTACTTCGCCGCGGGCGGCAAGACCTCCGGAGGGCTCACCGTGCCCTGCTCCATCTGTACTTCGGCCGTGATCGGCTCGGCCCGCCCGCCCAGGTGCTTGGCCAGGAACTGCTCGGCGTAGGCCGCGAACTTGAGCCGGTTGTCCGGCCGCGCCAGGCCGTGGCCCTCGTCGGCGAAGACGTAGTACTCGACCGGCTTGCCGGCCTTCTGCATGGCCGTCACGATCTGGTCGGACTCCTTCTTGGTGACGCGCGGGTCGTTGGCGCCCTGCACGATCATCAGCGGCTTCTGGATCCGATCGACCTTGAAGAGCGGCGAGCGCGCCTCGAGATCCCGGCGCTGCGCCGGATCGGACGGATCGCCGACGCGCGGGTACCAGCTCGACGCCAGGAACGGCTTCCAGTAGGGCGGGAACGACTCGATGAGGCTCACCAGATTCGACGGCCCCACCAGATCGATGCCGCAGGCGAAGACGTCGGGCGTGAAGGTGAGGCCGACGAGCGTGGCGTAGCCGCCGTAGGAGCCGCCCATGACGGCGATCCTGCTCTTGTCGGCCACGCCCTGCTTGACCGCCCAGCTCACCGCGTCGAGCAGGTCGTCGTGCATCTTGCCGGCGAACTCGTGGTCGGCGGCGTGCAGGAACTTCTTGCCGAAGCCGCTCGAGCCGCGGTAGTTGACCTGCAGGCAGGCGTAGCCGCGGTTGGCGAACCACTGCGGATAGCTGCTGTAGCCCCACTCGTCGCGCGCCCACGGGCCGCCGTGCACGAACACCACCATCGGCAGGCTCTTGGCCGGCACGCCCACCGGCTTGGTGAGGTAGCACTGCAGCTTGAGGCCGTCGCGTGCCGTGACCGTCACCGGCTCCATCGGTGCCAGCTTGTACTCGTCGAGCCGGGGGCGGGCGGCGAAGAGGAACTCGCCCTTCTGGGCGGCGCGGTCCCACTTGTAGTAGCGCACGCCGCCGGCGTCGCGCGTGAAGCCGACGAGCCAGGTCTGGTTGTCCTCGGTGCCCGAGGCCACGAAGTAGTCGCCGTCGGAGAGCTTGGGGATGGCGGCGTAGTCGGGCTTGAGGCCCGGATCGAGGATCACCCACTCGTGCCGCGCCTTGTTGTACTGCACGGCGAGCACGACGTTGGTCTTGGGGTGCAGCGCCACGCTGCTGACGTCGTAGCCGGGGTCTTCCGAGATCACCTTGGTCTGGCCGGTGGCGCAATCCATCACCACCAGGCGCGCGGCGTTGGCGCCGAGATCGCTGGTCAGATAAAGACCCTTGCCGTCGGCGGTGAAGGCCACCGGCACCACCTGGTCGCCCACGCCCCACGACAGCGCCTTGCGCCAGTCGGACTCGGCCGTGTCGCGCACCTCGAGGTCGGAGGAGCCGTCGGGGTTCTGGCGCGTGCGGGCCCGCACCTTGAGGTTGAGGTCGGTCTCCCAGCCGCCGACGTTGCCCGGGTTCTCCACCTCGAGCGTGACGCCGCCGGTGGCGAGATCGACGCGGTAGACGTCGAAGATCTGCCGGTTGCGCCGGTTCATGCCGACCAGGATCTCGTTGGGGAAGTCGGCGTCCACGGCCACCGGGATGGCGCGCACGCCGAGGTACGGGGTGAGGTCGCGGGAATCGTTGGTCTCGAGGTCGGTCAGGTACAGGTGGTAGTTCTCGTCGCCGTCGTTGTCCTGGAGGTAGAGGACCTGCTTGCCGCTCGGCGCCCACAGGTACTGCTGGATGCCGCGCTTGGGGTCCTTGGTGACGGCGCGGGCGTCGTCCTGGCCGACGGTCCGCACCCACACCTGCAGCACGTTCTTGTCGTTGGGCGCCAGGTAGGCGAGCCGCGACCCGTCCGGGGAGAGCTGCGGGTTCGTCTTGTCGGGATTGCCGAAGATCGTGGCGCGCGGGATGAGCGGCGGCAGCTGGGCGGCGACCGGCGCGGGGAGCGCCAGGGTGATCGCGAGGCCCGCGAGCACGAGCAGGTAAAGACTCCGTTTCATTCTTCGTCTCCTTGGTGGGGTGGTACGGGTGCGGCTGACGGCGACACCTGCCGGGAATCTAGCACGCCGACCGGCGCGGACACGGGCCCTACGCCCCGGGCGGGCGTGAAGTTGCCGTGAAGATAGGGGGGCGAGGGCGGCGGGAGAACTCCCGCCCGGCGGCTTGAACTCTCCTCCCGGTGCCTCTATCCTCCGGTCGCGTCTCGTGAGTCTGAACTCCGCTCTCCGCCAGCACGCAAGGGACCGCCTCCGTGGCCGAACGCAAGAGCGCCCGGCTTCTCGAACTCCTCACGCTGCTCCTGACGCGCCGCTTCGGCGCGTCGCTCGGGGATATCCGCGACCTGCGCGGGTATCCGCGCGGGGAGGAGGCCTTCCACCGCCAGTTCGAGCGCGACAAGGAGCTGCTGCGCGGACTGGGCTTCGCGGTGCTGGTGCGCGAGGATCCCGAGGAGCCCGCCTACACGCGCTACTTCCTCGATCGCGGCCGCGCGCTGCTGCGCCAGGTGAGCTTCAGCCCCGAAGAGCTGGCCGCGCTGGCCCTGGCCCGCCGCCTGACGGCGCACCTGCCGCTGGTCGGTCCGGCGGTGCGCGAGGGCCTGAGCCGCGCCGGCGAGCCGGGGCTCGGCGAGTGGGGGCCTTCCGGGGTGGCGAGCCTGCCGGCCCCCGCCGTCGGCAAGCGCGACGAGGCGCGCCTGCGGCTGCTGGAGCGCGCCATCGCCGGCGACCGCCGCGTGCGCCTGCGCTACCGGGCGCTCGGCGACTCGCAGTCGCTGGCCCGCGAGGTGGACCCCTACGGGCTCTACCTGCGCGGCGGGGTCTGGTACCTGCTCGGGCACTGCCACCTGCGCCAGGCGCCGCGCGTCTTCCGCGTCAGCCGTGTCGAGGACGCGCGCCTTGCGGCGCGCGGCCGCGGCCCCGACTTCCGGCTGCCCGCCGACTTCGACCTGCGCCGCTATCTCGACCGCTATCCCTTCGAGCTGGGGCCGGCCACCGCCGGCGAAGTCGTGCTGCGATTCTCGCCGGCGCAGGCGTGGCGCGTGGGCGCCGGGCTGGGCCGCCACGGGCGCGTGACGCGCGAGGCGGAAGGCGGCGTGCGGCTGCGGCTGGCCAGCGTGAACCCCGAAGGGCTCGTCACCTGGGTGCTGGGTCTGGGCCGCGGCGTGCAGGTGCTGGCCCCCGCGGGCCTGCGCCGCGAGGTGGCGCGGCTGGCGCGCGCGGTGTCGGAGCGGCACGCGGCGCCCAAGCGCGGCGCCGCGGCGGGGCGGGCGAAGCCGGCGTCGCGGGTGAAGCCGGCGTCGCGGGTGAAAGCCGGGACTTCCCGCCGCCGGCGGAGGAGCTGACCATGGCCGTCGCCCACGCGCACATCCCGCGGCTGCTCCACCTCGTGCGCCTGCTCGAGAAACGCACCGAGATCCCGGTCGCCGAGGTGGCCCGCGAGCTGGGGGTACGGGAGCGCGACGTCGAGGAGGATGTCCGGCTGCTCTCCACCTGCGGCGTGCCGCCCTACTCGCCGGCCGACCTCTACGAGATCGAGATCGAGGGCGGGCGCGTGCGGCTCGGCCGGCGCATGCTCGACCTGCCGCGCTTCCAACTGACCGCCGAAGAGGTGGCCGGGCTGCGGCTCGCCGCGCGCATCGCCGCGGCCGAGGGCTGGGGCGAGTCGCGTCCCTTGCGCCGCGCGATCGGCAAGCTGGAGGCGGCGCTGCTGCCCGCCGAGCGCGAGCGCGGGCGGCGGCTGGCGCGGCGCATCGGCGTGCCCGGCGGCGCCCCCGCCCAGGCGCGCCATCTGGCGGCTCTCGAGCGCGCCGTGCGCGAGTGCCGCGAGGTCGAGCTGACCTACTTCACCGAGTGGAGCGAGGTCGTCTCCAAGCGCACCGTGCGCCCGTACGCCGTCGCCGCCACGCCGACGCCGGAGGGCCGCTACCTCATCGGACACGACTCGAAGCGCGACGCGGTCATCACCTTCCGGGCCGACCACATCCTGCGCCTGCGGCTGACGGCGCGCCGCTTCGAGCGGCCGCGCGACTTCGACCCGATGCCTTACGTCTCGGGTATCGGGCCGGGCAACCAGGAGCGCACCGACGTGGTCCTGCGCTTCGCCGCCGCGGCGGTACCGCTGGCGCGCGACCAGTTCCCCGCGGCCCGAGCGGCGCCGGGGGGCGGGCTGACCGTGCGTCTCAAGGTGTGGGCGGGGGCGTCGTTCTGCCGCTTCGTCCTGTCGTGGGCCGGGGCCTGCGAAGTGCTCGAGCCCCTGGCGGTGCGCGAAGGCGTGCGCGAGTACGCCCGGCAGGTGGCCGCGGAGCACGAAGCGTGACCTTCCGGCGGCGCGCCCGGGCGATGGAGCGCCCCGGCCGCGGCGCTTCCTACGTCGTCGATCCCCAACCGGAGTGAGACCCATGAAGGCTCGCCGATCCGCAGCCCGCTGCGCGGCACGTCTGCTCGTCGCCGCCGTCGCGGCCGCTGTCCTGTCCTCGCCCGCGGCCGCCGCCGCGGCCCCCGACGCCGCGGCCCAGTCCGTCCTCGATCGCTACCTCGAGGCCACCGGGGGGCGTGCCGCGTGGGAGGGCGATGCGGTCGCGCACACGCGCCTGTCGATCGCGGCGTTCGGGCTCACGGGCAGCGCCGACCACTGGGGCGCCCGCCCGGACCGCGTCGCCACCGCCACGCGGCTCGGCCCGCTCACCATCTGGGACGGGACCGTGGGCGGGCGCGCCTGGCGGGTGGACCAGAACGGCAAGCTCGTCTGGCTCGACGGCTTGGAGCTGGAAGAGGCGCGCGCCGCGGCGTATTTCGACCTCGAGATGTGGCTGGCGCCCGGTGCGGGCGGCGGCAGCGTGAAGTACGTGGGCCAAGAGGCCGACGACGGCGAGCGACTCGCCGTGCTCGAGGTCACCGCGCCCGTCGGCAAGCCGCGCCGGCTGTTCTTCGACCCGCAGAGCGGGCGGCTGGTGAAGGGCATCCAGACCAGCGACCTGCAGGCCATGGAGACGCGGCTGTCGTCCTACGAGACGCTCGCCGGGCGTCCGCGGGCGCGCGACGCGCACACTCGCGTGATGGGTGTGGACGGCAACGACATCACCACGCGCATCGACTCGGTGTGGACCGGCGCGGTCCCCGACAGCGCGGTGTTCCTGCCGCCCCGCGCGGCGGCGAGCGACCTCCGTTTCCTCGACGGCGGCGCGTCCGCCCGGGTGCCCATGACCTACAGCGCCCGCCACGTGTGGGTGAAGGCGTCGGTGGACGGCCGCCCGCCGGCCGACTTCCTGCTCGACACCGGCGCCAGCATCACGGTGATCGACAGCGCCTACGCCGCGGCCATCGGCCTGGCGACGGAGGGCGAGCTGATCGGCCAAGGCGCCGCGGCGCGCGGCAAGTTCGCCTTCACCAA
>Ga0315290_10003793_pt1 | contig 10862 bp, 9 predicted proteins | sample YL17G12_0_MG_FD_203627 | JGI IMG/M metagenome (GOLD analysis project Ga0315290, IMG submission 203627) | Sediment microbial communities from Yellowstone Lake, YNP, Wyoming, USA - YL17G12_0 | ecosystem: Environmental > Aquatic > Freshwater > Lake > Sediment | place: USA: Wyoming | collected...
TGACATCATCTCGACACGGCAAATACTCCACCCGGATGCCATCAAGATCAAGGAATATGAAACGGTGGAGATGGAGGCGGAGGACGTCGTCCGTCAGTGCCGGGAGCTCGGAGTCGAGAATGGGCTTCGCTCAAGTGTCGTGCTGTCGAGGCTGAAGGTGGGTCTTGATCTGGTGGAGATCGCCTGCATTCGCCAGCGTGTGCCTTACATCAAGATGGCCTCGGGATCCTTCTTCGAGTCGAAGGAGGTTCGAGACATCCTTGGCTACCTGCGGGTGGCAGCGAACTACGATCCGGATGGTTCCTGGATGCGGCACATCATCAACAAGCCCTTCCGTTTCATCGGACTGCCCACCATTGCCAAGGCCACGGCCATGGCCGAGGCGCGAAACATGGCCCTGCTGGACTGCCTGTGCGAAGTGTCTGACGAGCTCCACTTCAGACAGCGGAAGGCTGTGCGTGAGCTGGCTCAGCTACTGCAGGACATGAACGCCCTCTCCGTGAAGGCTGATGCCCACGAGCTGGCCGTCTCCCAGGCGACACCCATGCCAGTTGCGAACCCACTCGAGTACACGTCGGCCCCCGAGAAGATGATCGGCATGGTGCTAGACCGGACAGGCTACGTGGAGGAGCTACGCCGCGAGGAAGGCCTCCTCGGCATGGACGAGTCCCGAGTAGCCGCCCTGGCTGCCTTGAAGCGCATGGCGAGCCTATTCAGCACTGCAGCACCGTTCCTGGCCTACGTGGACGCCCTCACGGTGGCCGTCCAGGAGGCCAAGCGAGCTGGCCTGCGGTTGAAGGAAGGCACGACGAAGGACGCTCTGACACTAAGTACAATACACAGAATAAAGGGCATGGAGGCTAACAATATTTTTCTTGTTGATGTAGCTCAAGGACGTTTCCCCTGTGCGAAGTCAACCGATCCGGATGAGGAGCTTCGTCTGCTCTATGTGGCAGTGACCCGAGCAGCCGACTTCTGTCAGGTGTCCTACGCTTCCGGTAGCAATGGGATCAAATCCTCGCACATTTCTCTCCTGGAGAGAGAACTGAAGATGGTCGTCAGGACATAGTTATGGACGAAAGTCTGCATAAATTAAATGACAGAGTGAGGGCAAAGAAGGCCTTACGTTCCAAAAACTACCTTTTTGAAAATCCAAAAATGGAGTCTACTATCTACGCAAGTTTAATCGACTTTCTCCCAATTTGGAAGTATCGTGCCAACTCTCTTTTGGAACGTACTAAGTATCTGTTTTCTTTGAAATACACTCCTTTAAATATCATTGATTCCATGTAATGTGTGTTTGACCCTGTATAAGAAGGATGGAGCATATGGCAAACAAAAAACGGCTGGTCGAAGCCGGTGTATCCACAACATCGAGTAGTCATATCTTGATCCTCGGGCACAGCGAGGAGACGAGCCTCACGGGCCCGGCGAGACAGAAGAGGGTGAGGGAGGTTTTCGGACTCTCGAGCGAGGCCGTTGAGGGATAGAATGTCTAAAACCGATCGCCACCCGGAAACACGTCCCGATCCTCCTCCTCCTCCTTCTCCTCCGCTGGTGAGTACTGCTGGTCAAGGACCGTATCGCGGGTTGGAGGGGGAGACCTTCTCCTGTGAGTGGCAAGACATCGACCGTGGCTGCATCCGCCTGCGAGTCTACGGGGGTTGGCTGGTCCGGTACTCTGGCTACAACGCAGGTGGTCTGTGCTTTGTTCAAGATCACGACGGTCGCTGGGTTCTACGGGAGGATTGAGGCGCCTACCTACAGGATCCTCACCGTCGACGGGAGATCGCCGACAGGCGATCCGACAAGGCACGGGGGAAGCTCAGGGCGCTCCGCACACCTTCTTGCGCATGCGGGCAGGAAGGTTCGGACTCCAAGATGACAACAGAGGACAGGTAATATGGAACACAAGGTTTACAAGTACGGCCTGCATCCACCCACAGAGGGGGTGGAATTGGTTCTGCAACAGATGATGCTTGCCCATCGCTACCAGAACGAGCTCATTGCGATCGAATGCACCAGACGTGCTGCGGTGCGTGAGGTGTACAACACCTACCCGACCATCATCCCCTTGCAAGAGGAGATCAAACCGCTCGTGGCACGACTCAGTGAGGCCGGGAACACCATCAAGGCGCAACGGCAGCAGGACAAGGCCAACTCGGAAACGAATGAGCAGAAAGAACTGGTCAAGCAATTGAAGGCTGAGCTGAAGCCCCTTCGAGCACAGCTGAAGGAAGCAAGTCAAGCCTTGAAGAAGGACGTGGTAGCTCAAGCCAAGTTTGCTGCAGCCGAAGCGCTTTGCAAGCAGCAGCGGAAACTCGCTCGTGACAGTTGTGGGGTCTTCTGGGGCAGCTCTGCGATAAAGGTGGCTGCAGTGGACGCTGCACGGGACGCCACCTGGCTATGGCGTGATGGCGAGCCCAATGACCCACACTTCAAGCGCTGGGAAGGTTATGGTTCAGTCGCCGTGCAGCTGCAGCATGGATTATCAGTGGAAGACTTGCTTGCCGGCAAGGACCAGAGAGCACGGCTTGTCACAACAGAGCCACCTCCCGTTATCGTTCAGGACAGGCCAGGTCGTGGACCACGACCTGTTCTGAAGGATGACAGCAAACGGACAAAGAGGCGCCAACGGTACACGTTGTGGCTGCGTGTCAGCTCGGAAGGCCGCGCGCCCATCTGGGCGAAGTGGCACTGTCTCATGCATCGGTCGTTGCCAGAGGGTGCAGAGGTGACCTGGGCGAAGGTCATCAAGGAGCGCCTGGCTGGCAAAGACAGGTGGTCGCTGCATCTGACATTGCGAATCCCAGATTCAGAAACCGTCCAAGGTCATCCTTTCTGGGATGACGTCGAGTCCGTCAGCAAGAAGCAGAAGCCGACTGGTGTTGTAGCACTTGATCTCGGATGGCGACGGGTGGATGCTGGTCTCCGGGCTGCATATGCAATCGGAGATGATGGCACGCATTATGAGTTGATCCTTGGCCCGGAGATTGAGAAACGGCTGGATAGAATCGATGGTAAAGACGGACTCGAATCTATTCGCAAGAAGAACTTCAATGCGATGCAAGAATGGCTCGTCGCCTGGATGGCAGGCAATCCGGTGCCTGACAGTATCAAGGAGAGAGCGAAGACCTTGGCCAAGTGGGAATCACAGGCCAGACTCGCTGCGCTCACGTTGCTATGGCGTGACAATCGTTTCGACGGAGATGACGAGGTGTTCACCAGGTTGGAGGAATGGCGAAAGCAAGACAAGCATCTATGGTCGTGGGAAACTCATTTGCGCGATAAGGTATTGCGAAGACGAAAGCATCAATACCGGGAGTTCGCAGCCAAGCTTGCAAAGATATATGGCACGCTCATACTTGAGAATCTGGATCTGCGAGATTTCCAGAAGCGTGAAAAAACCAAGGATGGTAAGAAGACCGCAAAACCACCGAGAACGCAACAGAAGACGGTTTCACCCAGCGAGCTACGGCTGTGCCTGCTGAATGCCTTCTCCTCCAATTGTGGCCTGGCAGCATGGGTTGAGCCGGCCAATACAACCCTGACGTGTCATGCCTGCGGCCTAGTAGAGAAATGGGATACGGCGAAGGAACTGATTCATACCTGCTCCGGTTGCAAGACCCTATGGGACCAGGATGCCAACGCATGCCAGAACTTCTTGCACATGTTTTGCAAGTGGTGCGATGGCAGCCTGACAGTGGAATTGATAAGGGTCGAAGACTTCAGGGTTAAGGAGCTTCAAGAATCCAAGTGGGCAAAGCTTAATCGGAACCGCTCGAAAGACGATGGCTAAGTGGATGAAATCATTGCGTGACAGCTCAAAGAGAAACAACGCCCGTGCAGAGGCAGTGTATCTGCAACGACCTCCCTGCAGGCGCCACATGGCATCCCCAGCCCAGAAACAACGCCCGTGCAGAGGCAGTGTATCTGCAACCGCCTACCTGCAGGAGCAAGACGCCGAGTGCGAGGCCTGGAAACAACGCCCGTGCAGAGGCAGTGTATCTGCAACTGCAGGACCGCGAACGGCCTGACGGAGACAGCGAGACAGAAACAACGCCCGTGCAGAGGCAGTGTATCTGCAACGCTTGGACAATCGCACGTGCGGAATGCGCCGAAAGTGAAGAAACAACGCCCGTGCAGAGGCAACGTATTTGCAACCCACCCCGACGACAGCAACGTCAGCACCAGCGCAGTGGAAACAACGCCCGTGCAGAGGTAGTGTATCTGCAACCTGGAGGAGGTCGATAGGTATCGATATACCCTTGGGAAACAACGCCCGTGTAGAGGCAGTGTATCTGCAACTGGTAGTCTGGTGGTGCCTGTGCTAGGCGGTCACAGTTGAAACAACGCCCGTGCAGAGGCAGTGTATCTGCAACTGGCAGGACCGTATCCTCGGGCAGAGCAGGACAACCGTCAGAAACAACGCCCGTGCAGAGGCAGTGTATCTGCAACCGCCACTATCCCTTGCTGCCTCGGGTCAAGGCCAATAGGGAAACAACGCCCGTGCAGAGGCAGTGTAGCTGCAATGCTGTCCAGCAGCTCCACAACCGGGGCCGCGAGTACGGAAACAACGCCCGTGCAGAGGAAACACGAGATTTGCCAATGCTATATGCATAAACATCACTCGCCCACCCTCCGGCCCTCAGGCTACATTCAGTCCAGTTCATAAGTCAATAGAAAAGACTCCACCAGGCAGCAAAAACACTTGATGTGGAAAGAAGCCCTCTACGAGACGCGAAGGGGGCACCAGTCCGGCGAAGGCGTGTCCCGCACCTTCTCGTAGAGCAAGCGGTGCGCTTCCTCGAATGCGAGCTTGCCATTTGGAAAGAGCTCACGGCGAACGGTGGCGATCGGCATGGTTCTGAGCTGTCCGTCATGATGACAGCGTAGAGCATACATGCCGTAGTCATCGCTCACAACGCTGTGTGCACATGAGCCGCATGAGCTCGGGAGCGGGCCGAGTGAGATGGTTACACCGCAGGTCGGGGTGGGAGTTGGGTCTTTCCCATTCGCTGTGTCATGGCATGAGCTGATCTGTTCTCTGCCAATCTCCGCCAGTTTTCTCGCCAGTGCAGACGCCGGCAGCTTTGCAAAGCCGTGCGTCGTCTCCAAGAGCCCCCTCGCTCGCTCGAAAACCCCAGCTACTTCCAGGTCGATGAGAGCCGGTATGAGAGTGTTGAAGAGGATACGAGCCTCTTCCTGCCCAGGTGGGTTAGTACTGTCGAGCCATTCGGAAACGGCTGACAGGTTCGAGACCTGTAGGCGCCTCGGATTCATCTACTCGCCCATCTGCTTGCCCATCTACTCGCCTGCGGCGCGTTTGGCTCGCTGCCACTGTGGTGTCTCATGATGCGAGTGGTAGATCTCGAGGAGCCTGCTGGCCAGCAGGAGCCCTCTGAGTTTCACCGGGAGGCAAGCTTCAACGCTGATAGGAATTCCTGGTACGAGTAGTCTAAGACGGTGCAGGAAGTTTTCACAGAACTGCCTGAACTCCGGATCCCTCTTCAGTTCCAGTTGGGCAAAGTTCACCGTCGATTGGTGGGTCAGCAAGGTCTGCCCCCGATGGCTCCACGTTGATCATGTCGTACTGGCGGAGCTCACTTTCCTCATACTTTACCATAATTGCAGCCGCGTCAACAATACTTAGTGGCACCAGCGGTCGCCATGCGGGCACCTTCTTGCTACGCGAACCGTCTGTTCCAAAAGCACGTTTAACTTCGCCATCTTTCACGATCATCCCCTCCTTCTCTAGATCCGCGAGCGCCTCCACGATTCTTTCCTGACGCACTCCAATCATCTCCGCCAGCATCAGGTTCGTCATCGGCTGATCAGAAGAGCGAAGCGCTGAATAGAGCTTGCTTTTGAAATACCCTCTGACAACGGCCGAGGCGTCCTTTCCATCGAAATACACAAAGGTTGTATGATTCAGTGCCTTGTCTATGATTGGCACCGCCGAGAACATGTGCCCCTTCGGTCCATTCCGCTGCTTCAAACTCTCCAGTGTTATGATCTCCGTTGGCTCCGGCAGGCCGAGCTTCTTCTTGCTCAGCTTGACATGAAGCACTGCATCCGCCCACCCGTACCAAGCAGAGCTTCCACGCAGCGATGCACGATTGCTCTTGCTGTTCTTGTCCCCCCCTGGCACTTTCGTCTGATGATGAATGATGAGGAACGCGCACTTGTACTCGTCGATCAGTCTGTCGACGGTGCGTCGAAGTGCCTTCGTCTCCTTACTGGAGTTCTCATCTCCCGAGAAGAAACTGTCGAGGGGATCTAACACCACCAGCATTGGTTTGTGCTTCTTGATCAACCCTTCGAGCTCGATGATATCGGTCGCATCGTCGAGGCCGAACGGTTGCTGACATATGTAGAGAGGCATGTCGAAGGGATTGACTCCATGTGCTCTGATGTGCGATAGCAGTCGGTCCCTATTGTCAAAGATAGATCCCTCCGTCGAATTCAGAAAGACCGGTCCATGCTGCAGCACGTCTATCTGTCGCAACAGGCGCCCACCAGATGCAATCGCAACGCATAAGTCAAATGATATTGCAGACTTGTAACTGCCGCCTTCGCCGAACAGGAAGATGCGATTGCACTTCTGCATCATGTCCTTCACGATCCAACGGTTTGGATCTTCCTGCAGTGACAGCAGTTCGCGTGCAGAATATACTTGATGTTTTCTCGCCATAACCCCTCTTTGACTTTCACCCACTTGAGCATACCCCAATCAGTTTTGTCAAGCACGACGTGAAATCCTTATTGATGCTCGACATGTCCGTGGTAGGAATTCGTGCGAGTAGAATTCACACCGGATGCACATGGCTATTTCCTGTTGAGCGTCTGCTGACTTGCACGAAAGCACGTTTTACTTCTTGACTGCCTCCTTGTCGAGCTGATAGGACTGGCAACCGATGCGCCCCATCCCTCCCGACGCTCTCGAGGGTTCAATTGTATCGTGCCCAACAAAGTGGCGGGGGCGATGGAAGCTCGAGCACTGTCCATCGCAGACACAATTCGAGCTGCTGAAGCAGCATCCGGGCGTGGTGCCGGGGCAAAGCAAGAACCCCGAGGATTGCGGCTGGTTCGTGCCGCAATCATTGATCGACTCCGGTCGATATCCCGCCAATCTTGAAGACTTTCCCCCAGAACCAAACAACATCACACCATCTGGCCTTGTACTCAGAGACTATGAAACTCGTGCCGTCACCTTCTGCAGACAGGTTACATTGTATCGCGAAGGCTGCATCGTCGCCGCCGATCCCGGTTTAGGAAAAGAACAGCCAATTAGCACACCTGTGCTGACACCGACTGGTTATAGACCGATTGGAGATATGGCACCTGGTGATCTAGTCATTGGAGCCAGTGGGCGTCCAACCGTGGTGCGAGCTGTTTTCCCACAGGGCGTGAAACCGATTTACGAACTCGTATTCAGCGATGGCGCCACCGCTGCGTGTGGATTAGACCATCTGTGGGCAGTTCAAACGCTGAACGATCGCAAGCGAGGGCACGCCTTTCGCATCATGTCTTTGCGAGCGTTCAAGGATGACCTGACTCGCGGACGCGGTTTGAAACAAAGCTGGTATTTCGTACCGTTGACACAGCCTATAGTGTATTCGGATCGCACGGATGAATTGCCTATCGATCCTTACCTGTTAGGAGTGCTTCTCGGTGATGGCGGCTTCAGAGGGACCGATGTGACTCTGAGCAATCCGGAAAGCGACATTGTGCAACATGTTCGATCGGCGTGCGCCGGGTACGGAATACATCTTGGTCCGGGTTCCGATTCAATTTCGTATAGATTATCTGGAGTATCCGGAAGTCCTAATACCGTCAAACGTGCCATTGAATCCCTTGGTCTGTGGGGCTTGTATTCAGAGGAAAAGTTTGTTCCATCCATGTACCTCTTGGCGAGTCCACAAGCGCGCCTGGAGGTGCTACGTGGGCTAATGGATACCGATGGGACAATCACGCCAGATGGGCACACATTGCAGTTCGGCACGAGTTCGCCACGGCTTTGCGCCGATGCGACGAACCTGATACGTAGCCTAGGAGGCATAGCCCGTGTGAGCGACCGTATACCGCATTTTTCATACCGGGGGGAGTACAGAACGGGACTGCGTGCATATGTGGTATCGATGAGAATGCCATCTGGACTCGTTCCTTTTTCTTCGGAAAAGCATCACGCGAAATGGATTCCAAATAGCAAGTATCAGCCATCCAGGGCAATACGATCAGTGGAACCGCATGGAGAAGAAGAGTGCGTGTGCATTAACGTCTCAGCCCCTGACGGGTTGTATGTGACAGACAACTTTGTAGTGACGCATAATTCTATGATATCATTGCATTCTTTACACCTGGATGGGTATTTGAACAGACCGGGATTGGTCATCGGGCCGAACATCGCCAAGGGTGTTTGGTGCGACAAGGATTCTGATGCCTTCAGGCATTATGGTCTGACCATCCTTCCACTGGAAAAGGTGAAAGGCCTTGACGTTGATGTGTTGAGCAGACATACAACGTTCTTCATTCATCACGAACTGCTCGATGCATGGCAGGGTTGGATATTCGCAAAGTTGTCTCCCACCTGGCTCATTATAGATGAAATACACCTGCTGGCCAATCGAAAAGCACAGCGCTCGAATGCTGGCATGCAGATCACCCTGGCCGCCAGTATTGAACGACGATATGGATTGACTGGCACCCCAATACCAAACGAGCGTCTGGAGTTGTGGCATCAACTAGCCATGGTCCAACCACGACAATGGTCCGCAACCTCGTTTTCCTTTGGTGTTCGCTACTGTAACGGCCACAGGACCGAGGTTGAGGCTGGAGGAGTCGGCGGCCACTGGGTTTTCGACGGTGAATCCAACGACATGGAGCTCAAGGCCAGATTAGCTGGAACATTCCTTCGATTCACCACGGAGGAAGTGCAACATGAGCTTCCGCCGATGGAGCGACATGTTGTTGAAGCGGTATGCCATGATGAGGCCTTGCAAGAGGAGTACTCCTTTGCCCAACGAGACATAGTCAAGTACCTGCGCCATCGCAACAAGAACGTCGAAGAGGAAACTGAGACTATTTCCATCGGTGGTACGACCATCAAGCTGAAGAAGGTCGAACGCAAACCAAAAGCAGTGAGGTTGGTTTGCATCTCCACGCTGATCGGCTTGCTGTCGAAGATGAAACAGGAGCCAGCACTACAGGCTGTGGATGAGATCATGCACCACCACAATAGGTTGGTGGTCTTCACGCTTCGCGTCGCAACGGCGGAGTGGATTTTCAACAGCTTGGCTGACCGACTGGCTGCTGGTCAGACCGTCGGTGGCAAGTGTCCAGATCTATTCGGCCCGGTGCACGGCGAGATGCACATGGACGAGCGGAAGGCATTGGCAGCCAATTTTGCAGAGGCGCAGAGCGGGATCTACATCGCCACGATGGGCTCGGCTGGAACTTCCATCAACTCGTTGTCCACGGCCTCATCCGCGTTGCTGGTCGACCTGCACTGGAACACGGCCATCCTCCGTCAGGCAGAGAAGCGAGTGCATCGTGATGGCTCCAGGGCTTCGCACGTTGACATCTACTACCTCGTGCTACGTGGCACGGTGGACGATCTGTTCATGGAGAAGTTGCGCGAGAAGGCAGAGCGCGCTGTGAGCCTCGCCGAACGTGACACATCAGGCGTGTCGCTGGTGCGAGATCTGTCGCCGGCCAATTCAGGTCCGGTTGACGTTGACCTACTCTGCGAACGCCTGATGGACATGGATTGAGTGTTATGTGTGACATTCGTGGGCCACCTTGAGTTGAAACTGGCGTAGTAGCACTGTAGACAATAGCGTCAATCCAATAACCCAACTGGAGCTGAGCATGTTGCATCTGCAACAGGAGGTATTCTATGGCCATGCAGCCCCAGATCTACAATGACCCAGATTTGCATGTGCCAGGAGAACGTCAGAGTCAGGGAGTGACAGTCTTCCTGTTCGGCGCGGTTGGCACATGGAAGACGACATGGGCCGGTCAGTGGCCAAAACCGATCTTCCTGAGTGTTGGCGTGGAAGGCGGGGACGACGCACTGGCACAACTTCCGGCGCTCTACGGGCTACCGGTCCCGAGAGTGTACAGCATCACTTCACCAAAGATGATGGTGGAGAAGGTGAAACAGATCGCTCGCGACCACCAGGCAATGGATGTCAACACGGTCGTCGTCGATTCGATCACGTATTACGTGGACATGTGGGTTGCAGCGCTGATGAGCGGACGCTATGCAGACCCCAAGATTCGGGAGAAGATCGAGAAGGCAGGTGGAGAAGCCACGAATCTGACGATGCGCGACTGGGGCCTGTTGGCCATGCACATCAGAGATCTGGCGATGATGCTCCACAAGACACCGCTCAACATCATCTGGACGTCACTCGAAAAGGAGATGAAAGAACAAAACGACGAAATGGGTAAAAGCAGAGTGGTAGCAGTAGAACCGTACATCAGGGGCGAGTCGTACATCAAACTGCCAGGCCTGTGCAAGATGATCATCCATGCGTACAAGGAGCTGCGTCCGGATCCGAATGTCCCGGGGCGTATGCTCGCGCATCCGATCTATTACACGTCGCCCAACTATCTGACGAAGATAGTGCGGCACAAGTACGGCAACGCGTTTCCCGAGGGAAGGCTCATCGATCCACAATGGGGCGATGTTCCAACTTTCAGTGCAATCTGGAACAGCATCGGTCGGTTCGTCTATGTCACACAGTGAGCTCCGACCACAACCAGCAGTAAAACAGGAGAGAAGCATGTCCGAAGAGTATCTGCCTATCAATCTGATGAACGTCACGGCGGCATCAAGTGGCTTCGACTATCCGAAC
>Ga0315290_10003798_pt1 | contig 10845 bp, 9 predicted proteins | sample YL17G12_0_MG_FD_203627 | JGI IMG/M metagenome (GOLD analysis project Ga0315290, IMG submission 203627) | Sediment microbial communities from Yellowstone Lake, YNP, Wyoming, USA - YL17G12_0 | ecosystem: Environmental > Aquatic > Freshwater > Lake > Sediment | place: USA: Wyoming | collected...
GCGGCTGTCCGGCGTCTCCTTCAACTTCCCGGGACGGCCGCTCTTTTCCGGCCTCGACCTCGAGATTCGCCAGGGGGAAGTCATCGGAATCGTTGGTGAAAACGGCTGCGGCAAGAGCACGCTGATCGAACTGCTTCTCGCCCACTACCGCCCGTCCTCGGGATCGCTGTCCGCGGACGACCACCCTTACGACACCCTCGAACCCCGCCACCTGCGACGCGCCTTTTCCGTGCTGCGGCAGGACCCGTACCTGTTCCCGGGCACCGTCACCGAGAACATTGGGTATGGGCGGCCGAAGGCCGGTTTCGAGGAGATCCTTGAGGCCGCGCGCCATGCCGGGGCGGACGGCTTCATCAGGACATTGCCCGACGGCTTCGACACGCCTGTCGGAGAACGGGGTGGGCTGCTCTCCGGGGGCCAACGGCAGCGGATCGCCCTCGCTCGGGCGCTGCTCGGCCAACCGTCGCTGCTGCTGCTCGACGAACCGACGAACCACCTGGACGAAGGCGCCGTGCGGGATGTGATGGCTGGGTTGCGCACACTGTCCCCGCCGCCGACCATCCTGCTTGTCAGTCACCACCGTGAGATTCTCGGGATGTGCGACCGGGTGCTGGCGGTCGCGGGAGGGCACCTCGTCCCGTTGGACCGCGAGGAGCGGCCCCGAATATGATCCTGCACCGGCAATTATCGGCCGTCAGTGGGGACAACCGTTACCTCCAGGCGGTAAACGACCACCTTCCCGTCGGTGCCCGCAAACACCAGCCCGCTCCTGAATGTCTGCGCCAGCGACTGGTAAAGATCCCGGTTGAACGGAAAGTCCGCACTCCCCGCGATCAGCCAGGTCGTGCCGGCCACTGACAACGCCCCCCTCAACTCCTCGACATCCGACAGAACCGGAACCCCGGTCCATCGCTCCCTGCGGGTCGCAGCATTGAAATGGTTGTTAAACTCGGGGCTGTCCCGGTAAATGAAAAACCCGTCGGCGGGACGCGACAGGTAGAAGGCGGGTTGCAGCAGCACGAGCACCACCCGGTCGCCCGGCCGCCTGTTCACGTCGACAAAGCGCGCGGGACTGCGGAAGTCGAAGCGGGGGATGTAGTGGTGCATCTCGAACAGGCTGTCGTCCTGCCGGAAATTGGTGCGCGGCGAGTCGGGACGCAGCAACCGGTTGGCGCGGACATCCTCGGAAACGGCCATGAAGGCGGCGGCGAACGCCACCAGCAGCAGCGCTCTCCCCCGAACGTCCTTCACGACGGCGCGCGATATCGCCGCCAGCCCGCACGCCGCGAACAGGAAGAGGAACGGCAGCAGAGGGAAGGTATAGCGGGTGCTGATATAGGGCGTCCGGACGACCGCGGACAGGACGATCAGAAAGAGAAACAGCGTCCCCGTCACCTGGAGCCCGCGGACGCGATCCGCCGCCCACCGCCGCCAGAGCGGAATGGCGGCCGCCGTGACGAGGAGCGACAGGATCAGGAAGCGCGGAAGCACGGACATCCAGATGGGAACGATCCGACCCGCGATATCGGGCCACCCGAAGAGCAGATGCTCCACAACCGTCAACGGCGAGGCCATCCGCTTTATGCCCGGGTCGGACACCAGTCCGGAAGCGTACACGCCCCACCCGGCGAGAAACGCCGCCACGATCGCCAGCGCCGGAAGAACAAGGCGCCTCCCCATGCGTGACGACACGGCAAGACCGCCGTTCATGGCGGCCATCCCCCAATACAGGGGGATCGCCGGGAAGGCGTGAAGCACCGACAGCAGCATGGTTCCGGCGAGCGCCACGCGCGGCATCCCTGGAGGCACCCCTCCCTCTTTCCGGAACGCCCGCAGCAGGAACCCGAGGGAAACGGCCGTCGCCGCACCCACGGGCAGCACCCCCCACGGATGGTCGGGGAGCGTCCTGAAAAGGGGGGCCGGCCAGAACAGCTTTCCACCCGCCCTCTTTACTGTTTTCGCCGCACTCTCCGTCACGGTTTTCGGCTTTGCGTCCTTGACGTTCCGGAAGTCGCTCGCGTTCCATCCCACGGCCGCCGCGAGCAACACCGCCGAAAGGACCAAGGGAAGCGCCTTCGGCCGGCGTCCCAAGAGCAGGTCCGGAAGGAACAGCGCGAGGGCGAGGAAGACCGAGCTTTCGTGTACAAGGATGGACAGGGCCACCAGAGCCGCCAACCCTTTACGCCATCCCTCCCGCCCTTCGGCGACGACGCCGTGCAGCAGGAACGCGAACCAGAGGGTGACTGCCTGGATCGGAGCATACATCCGGCCGAAGCGGGCGAACTCGATCTCCCAGGCGGACAGGGCGAAGAACGCGACAGCAACCGCCGCAACTGCCCGACCGCCAAGCTTACGGCCCAGTAGCCACAGCGCGGGGAGGATCGACAGGTTGCACAGCACCGGGGTGAGCCGGATGGCCGATTCCTCCCCGAATCCTGCCAGCCTCGCCCCGGCGGCGGCGTACTGGATCAGCAGCCCGCGGATATAATGCCCGTTTTCGCCGATGCGCGGCACCCCGTGTTCGAGGATGCCGCGAACCGACTGGCCCATGAAGAACTCGTCGTAGGAAACAGGCCAGCGACCGATCCCCTTCAGGCGGGCGAACACCCCCAGCGCCACGGCGACAACGGCCAGAAGCAGCGGCAGCGCGCGGATCGGATCGAACGGGGAACGCAAAGGCAGCGCTTCCGACGTAACGGCCCGCCTCCGTGCGGTCATCCGACGATCTCCTCGACGGCGTATTCCTTGATGTCGCGAGCGTGGGTGTAGACGACGATCTCCCCGATCAACCCCAGCGCGACCACCTGGACGCCCAGCACGATCAGGAGGACGCCCAGCAGCAGCAGGGGACGGTCCGCCAGCCGCACCCCGAGAAGCAGCTTCTGCCCCGCAAGCCACACCGAGAGCGCGAAGCCGGCGCCAAACAGCCCGGCACCGATCGGCCCGAAGAAGCGCAAGGGGCGCTTCGTGAAGCGGACGAGAAAGAAGACCGCCAGCAGGTCGAGCAGCGCGCGAAAGCTCCCGGCTTCCCGGCGGGTGGGCGCGGGCCGGGGCTCCGCTCCGGAACGCAACTCGACGGGAACGACGCGGAAGCCGTGCCGAAATGCCAGGAGCGGCAGGAAATAGTGACGGTCGCCGTACAGGAGAAGTTCTTCCACGACCGTTCGCCGGAAGGCCAGGACCCCCACGCCGATGTCGGCCAGGCCGTAGCCGAGCAGCCGGGCGGCCAACGAATGGAAGATGTGGAAGCGGAAACGGCGCCAGGCGCCCCCCGGAACGGGCCGGCAACGGACCGCCGCGACGTCGGCGCCATCGAGCGCGCGCAACAGCGACGGAATGCCCGCCGGATCGATTTCAGGGCGGCACGGCAGGACGAGCACCCGTTCCCCGGTCGAGCGACCGATTCCGACCGAGAGCGGCACCGCTCCACCGAACGGCCGCGCCAGCTTCACGATGCGAAGCGGTTCGCCGGCTTCCCGAAGGCGCGACAGCGCCCGCATCGCCTCGGGAAGATCGCCGTCGAGTACGTAGACGAACTCGGTCGCCGATTCATCCGGCATGGCTGCCCGATATGCCGCGTGAAGGGCCCCCAGGTCTCCGAAGCGCCCGGACACAGGGACGACGACCGACAGGCCGGCTCGCTCCCCCCTCACGACGCAACTCCGGGACGTGCCTGCGCAGGGGCTATCGCCCCGGAAACCGCCACCGCCGGAACGCGCCCTGCGTGCTGCGAGTGGATCAGTTCGCACAGGGCGCCGCAGACGAGCAGGAAGCAGGCGAGGGAGAATAAGAGGGAGGCGCAAGCAAACGGCACCAGCACCGACGCCCCCGGCAGCGATGCCGCAACGCGGAAGCCCCACACGAGCGACAGCAGGCCGGGCAACGCCGCCGCCGTCGCCGCCTTCGCAAAGCGGGAAAACGGGCGCGACGCGGACACCGCCGCCCGGATCGTCAGCAGATCGAACAGCACCTTGAACATCCGCTCGATCCCGTACTTCGAGCGCCCGAAGCGGCGGGGGTGGTGGCGCACCGAAAGCTGCGCAATCCTCGCCCCCTCGGGCATCGCCATCGCGGGGAGGAACCGGTGCATCTCCGAGTAGAGGGGGACGGATCGCATCAGGTTGGCCCGGAACGCCTTGAGCGTGCACCCGTTGTCGCGGATCGGGACTCCGGTGACGGCGGCGATGAGCCGGTTCGCGACCATCGACGGGAGGCGGCGCGAAAAGAACGGATCCTTGCGACGTTCCCGCCACCCGCACACCATGTCGTGCCCTTGCGCGAGCACGTCGAGCAGGCGCGGGATGTCGGCGGGATCGTTCTGCAGATCGGCGTCGAGCGTCACGATCGTCTTCCCGCGGGCATGGTCGATGCCGGCCGCCATGGCGGGTGTCTGGCCGAAGTTTCGGCGCAGCCGGATGACGCGCAAGCGCGTGTCCGAGGCCGCCAACGAGCGCGCGACGTCGAAGGTGCGGTCGGTCGAGCCGTCGTCGACGAAGAGGATCTCGTACGCCACGCCCAATGGGGCGACCGCCTCGACGATGGCCGCGTGGAGGAGCAACAGCGAGGCTTCCTCGTTGAACATCGGCACGACAATGGACAGTTCCACCCGCGTTTCTCCCGTGGAGATGGTCATTCCGACCGACGACTCTCGCCCCGGAATCGGGCGGACAGGCACCAGGCGGCGAACTCCATGATATCGGAAACGCCGAGCTTTGAGTTGCCGTGCAAGCGGTCCTCGAAGGCGACCGGTATCTCCACGACGAGGAGACGGCAGCGGTGGGGAATTCCGCGAAACCGCTCTCGCACTGCTTCGATCATCGGTCCGATGTTCCCCGCTTCGTTGCAGGTCGACATGATGACGACAAGGTTCATTGTGATGCCGAAACCTTGCGAAGAATCATCATCCTGTTGTCGAGGAAATCGATCCGCCGCGGGTACACCCACCACGGGGCGGGCTCCGATGAACGGTCGAAGACAATGCGATAGCGCCCTTCCCCCGAAAGCAGTGCATTGAAATATGCGTTCCTGGACGGGTAGAAGGATTCGTATTTCCCGCGAATGATCCCCGCAAAGAAGAGGGAGTTCAGCGCGACGTAATCCGGCCCACGCTTTTGAAATCGGTCCATACCGTACCAGTCGTCCGAATCGCCTTTCTCCGCCCTAGGAAGGTGCGAGAGGACGGTGGGATTGTTCAGGAAGAGATCCTCGAAAAGCTTCCGCCGCCCCGTGATATTCGGCATCCGGACATCCTTGACCCTCACCCCCGGCACGAGGTCCCATCGTGGCGAATAATGGGACGATTCAAAGGTGCTTCCGCCCGGTACATTGTCCCGGACCCAGCGCTGAGCGTAACTCCGCGGGTCAGAGTTGAACCGATGACCGACATAGGAACTGCAGATACCGTTATAGGCTGCAACGGACACCACGATGCCCGCGAGTAGCGAAGCCCCCCATCGGACGCGTCGGACCTCCTTCCAGAAGGGAGCGGACAGCAAAACGAAGTATGGCACCACGGGGAGGACGAACCGGGTGGGCAGCCGCGGGAACGATCCGATCGTCAGGAAGTAGACCGCGAATACGATGAGGAGAACCGCCACGAAACGCCTCTCGGAAGGGTCTCTCTCTCCCCGGAACTGCGTCGCGACCGACAAGAGCACCCCCATCGAGATCAGAACCAGGCCTGGAAGCCCGAGGATCTCCCCAAGCCCCTCTAGAAACAGGGAGTATCCGTGGCCCGTGGTCCTGCCGGAAAAAACGGGCGTCACCGCATTGTTGTACGCGAAGTCCGCATAGAAGGCCTTGAAGTCCAGGATCGAATACGGACACCCGGAGATGAACCCGAGGGGTATGGCCGCCAGGCCGATCCACAACCTGCGGTCGATCAGCGATTTCCCGATCGGAAGCCTGCCGGGAGACAATAAGTGAGCCGCGACGATCGCCGTCCCGACACCAAGACCGTTGTACTTCGTCGCGGTAGCGATGCCCGTGAGGAACCCCGCAAGAATATAATCCCGCAGGTCCCCGTGGTCGAAGATCCGCCGGCAATAGAGGAATGCGAACAACATCCAGAAGAGAACCGGCAGATCGGCGGTCAGGAAGTGGCTGAAGGAGATGAGACCCGCGCTCGTCGCGTAGAGCGCCGAGACGCACCGGGCCGCGAACGTGCCGCAGCTCTTTTCGGCGATAACAAAGAGGATGACGATCGACCCGAGGAAAAGGAAGGCCGTCAGCAACCTCGACCAGATCAATATCGCGGGGCGGATGACGTCCCCGGAAATTCCCAGCACATCCCCCAGGAATGTCCACGGGGCGATCGAGAAAAAATAATTGAAGTAGGTGGCAAACGGCGGTTTCTGGAACCACCCCGGGTTCAGCGGCCAGAGACCCTCCCGGAACAGCTCCTTGAACGCCATCTGGTCGGGGTTCCAGTCTTCGACCCACCCCCACCGGATACCATGGAGGCAGAAGAGCAGGCCGAGGGCGAGAACGATAAGGAGGACCGGGTCCGGCCGGACCCGCGCCTTCCTGGGGGGAACCGAACATTGACCGTCATCTCCCCGGGGAGGCGGCCTTTTCCCCGCCCGCCGTTTCATGCACGATCCCCGAGGACCCGCCCGTAGGCCGCAAGGTGCAGATCGATCGCCCGGCCGACCTCGAAGGTCTTCCGCACGTACTCGTACCCCTTCTCGCCACGCTCTCTCCACCCGTCGTTCTCGAGGAGGAAGGCGAGGCCTTCCGCGAAGTCGTCGTCCTTCGCATGGTACCCGAACCCGGACGCGAAGCCGTCCGGATCCACGTAGCTCAGGATCGCACAACGGTGGGCTGCCGCCTCGAGAAACGAGTTCGGAAGGGCCTCCCGCGTGGCCGTGTTCACCAGGATCCAGCTCTTCCCCAGGATCTCCGAGTGAAGACCCGACTGGAACTGGTCCACGAATCCCGCCATCTCTAGGTTCGGAAGCCCCCCGTATCTCCTCCTCAAGTACACCTCCCATCCCCGGTTGCGGGATTTTCCGGCCGCGATGAACCGGACGTGCGGGAACTTTGCCGCAAGGTCGAGGAACAGCTCCGGCCTTTTTCTCCGGTCGAGGCGAGCGACGTAGCAGACCGTGGGCGTCTCCGCCTTCGTCACGGCCTCCGGGACGGCGACGGGCGTCGGGAGAAACTCCGGGTCGCGTGCGAGGCCGTACATCGACCGGATCTTGGGGACGAGGTAATGCGCGGTCGCGTAGACGGCGTCCATGTTCCCGATGCATCTCCGGACAAGCAGGTTGTTCTCGTAGAGATAGTTGTGGACGACCTGGAACCGGTTGAGCGACGGATGTCTGAACTCCATCCTCCAGTCCCGGATATCCCTCGGGTCCCGGAACGTCGCAACGTGTTTCCGGTCCGGCATCGTCTTCATGGCGAGCCAGGTTCCGAAGGAGGGCTCGCACGAGTGGTAGATGTCGGCATTGGACTCCCGAAAGAGCCGTACGGCGGCAAATGGAAACCCCGGCGGGAACCCGAGCACGGTGATCCCGTCCAGCATCTCCTCCGGCCGCTGCCCCCGGCGCCTCGGAACGACCGCGAACACCTCGTGCCCCCGCCGCGCAAGCTCCCGCCCGATCGTCCGGGTCGCCTTCCCGAATCCGCCGTATTTCCCCCAAGAGAAGATTTCCACGCAAATCAGGCAGATTCTCATCCGCCGGCCTTTCCCGCTTTGCGGAACAATAACAGCGGAGCTCATCTCGGCGTCCCTTCCCGTAGAACCGTCTTTCTCCGGTTTATTTCCCGTTTGATCCGTCGGCGGTCGAACAAACCACGCAGGAAGCCCGCACCCTCAAACTTCTCCCCGAGCCAGAAGACGGCAAACGCGGACAAGGAGTGGAAGTCGCCGGCATCGAAGGGACCGAACGCCTTTTTCCAAAACACCTTCAGCCATCGGACCGCGGGCAGCGAGTGGTTTCCCCAGAGAGTGCTGGGGGGGCCGGCAACGAGGACCTTCTCATCTCCATACGCTGCGTCAAGACATGCGATACCGCGACCACGCCCGAACTGGTAGAGGAAATAACCGGCGGATCCCCTCGTTGCGCGCCCAGGAGGGGCCGCGACGGTCCGTGTCCTCGACGACCACGACCGCGTCGGGCGGGCGCGACTGCGCCTTCACCGCCTCCAGCGTGCGTTCCAGCGACCCCCGATTCACCGTCGGGATCACGACCGAGACGATGTGGCCGTCAGCGGATTGCGTCATCGGCGTTCCCCATTCCGGCGGCTTCATTGTAAATCTCGACGTAAGCACGCGCTACCGCTTCCCACGAGAACCGGTTCTCGGCGCGCGCCCGGGCGGCGGCGCCCAACCGGGCGCGAAACGCAACGTCGCTTGCCAGCCGTAAAAGGGCCTCCCCGGTGGCGGTCGCGTCGCCGGGTGGCACCAGCAGCGCCGCGTCGCCGACCACTTCCTCGCACCCCGTCCCGCGCGTCGTGACCACCGGCATCCCGGCGGCCATCGCTTCGAGCAGCGAGACGGGGAAGTTCTCGGCTTCGGACGGCAGCGCGAAGATGCCCGACGTCTCGAACAACGCCCGGTATTCCGGCGCCCCGTTGTCGAGCCACCCGGCAAACGTCACCCGGCCGCCGAGCGGCGCGGCCAACCGGCGAAGCTCCGGCAGAAACGGACCGTCGCCCGCGACCACCAGCCGCCACTCCGGCGGGAGTTTCCCCATCGACGCGACGACGTGCTGCACCCCTTTCCGCCGGAGAAGGCGCGTGGCGCACAGAACGGTCCTTCCGCGTTCCCGTGCCGGATCAAATCCGGACAGTCCGATCCCGTTCGGGACGACGCACGTTCGCGCCGCCGGCGCGCCCCGCCGAACGAGCGAGGCGAGCGATTGACTCGGGCAGACGATCCGCGACGCCGCGCGGACAACCCGCTTCCAGACGGGCGAGAGCAACAGGTGAGCGGCCTTGAGCCGGTGCGGGTTGTAGCCGGGAACGTCGGAGCCGTGCGCGGTGGCAACGAAGGGGAGGCCGGTTCTCCGGCGGAGGTGATACGCCAACCAGCCGTCGGGGAGTAAAAAGTGCGAGTGGATCAGGTCGTACCGCCCGGACCCCGCCAGCGCCAGCGAGGCGCGCCTCGCGCCCGCCAGGTACGACGCCGCCTCGGGCACGGTGCAGTGGAAGGCGCTCCGGCGCAGGCAGGAGACACGGCGGATACGGACACCGTCGACCGTCTCATCGGACGGCAGGTTGCGAAAGCCCATCGTAACTACATCGACCTCTTGCCCCATCGAGACGAGCGTCCGGGCAAGTCCGTGCGCCACCCGGCCGCCGCCGCCGCCCAGCGGTGGGTATTCGTAGCAGAGCGTCAGGACCCGCATCGGGCGTTTCCACTCCAATGTTTTCTGGACAGGAATATGATTTTCAGGCAAGAAGCATAGCCCTATAGATCAACGACCGTCAACCGGTACCAAGGATCTGCCGTGGCAAATCGAACGGTTCTTTCGAGTGGTACAATCGCCCCATGGTTCGACACGCCTCGACGGGTAAGCGACAGCTCGCGGTTGTGATGGGGGTCACCCCCGACTTCGCGTTTGCCGCGTCTGGGGTGTTGCAGGCCTTGCGCCGCTTTCCCCCCTCCAGCGACTTCGACGTGATCCTGTTCCACAGCGGCATCGGCGAAAAGGACTGCCGCCTGCTCTCGGCGATCCTCCCGTGCCGTTTCGTCTCCTACAGCCTTCCGGAAGTGCTCCGCGAGCGGATGGGCGAAGCCGTACTGCGCAATTTTTCGGAATTGACCTTCTCGCGGTACGAGTGCTTCGCCCTTCTGGAGGAGTACGAGCGCGTCGTCTGGCTCGACGTGGACCTGCTGATCCGGGGCGACACGTCGGAACTCCCCGGCCTCTGCCGGAACGGGATCGCGATGGCGCTGGAGCGGTTGCCACTCCGGTTCAACTTCCACGGTGAGATAGACGGCGTCGACATGGAACGCCCCTTCTTCAACGCGGGCATCTTCGTTCTTTCCCGCGTCCTCCCCGGCCGGAAGTCGGCCAGGGAGTGGCTTTACGAGGCCACGGCCCGCCATGCGGAACAACTCGTCATGCCCGATCAGGGAATCCTGAACCTGTGGCTCCTGGCGCACGGCGTGGTGCCCGACAGCATTCTCCCCCACTTCAACTGGTTCCGTCACGTCCCGGGGGGCGAAAGGGCGAAGATCCTCCACACCGTGGGGCACCGCAAGCCGTGGACCGACTTTCGCGATCGTGCGTGGAACGGCGACTACATGCGCTGGATCGCGGAGGGCGGCACTCCTTGCTCTTTCCGGAAAATGGTCCTCCAACTCCTGTCCCGCTCCCGCACCACGGGGGCAAACCCTTTCCTCCTCCCCCTCGTGCGCATTGCCGAAGTGGGGCGATTCCTGGTGCTGAACGTCGCCTTCGTCGCGGCAGGGAAACTTGTCGCAATTTCCCGTGCTGCAAAGAAGAACATGGATTAAGCCGCGAAAAACCAGATACCGGTTCCACGGAAAAAAGTATCCTTAATGATACGCAAAGCCACTGTATGGTTCTCCAACAAAAATGACAACTTCCGCCGTTGCCAATGGACATCTCTGTCTATCAGGCCGTGTAATATCGCGATCCTGCATTCTTTTTGGGTCAGCCGTCGAGTCCAACTGTCGTTTGGCGGATAAAATCTACCTATGGGATAATGGAAGCACGGAGGCGGGATGCTTCCGTTCCGGAGGGCGCCCCATGGACAAGAACCGCTGCATGGTCTGCGCGAAGGAAGGGGCGTTCGAGGGCGGGATCTGCGACCTGTGCAAGGCGATCATCCGCGGGGAAGCCCTCGAGGGCCAGCACCAGATCAAGA
>Ga0315290_10003799_pt1 | contig 10845 bp, 12 predicted proteins | sample YL17G12_0_MG_FD_203627 | JGI IMG/M metagenome (GOLD analysis project Ga0315290, IMG submission 203627) | Sediment microbial communities from Yellowstone Lake, YNP, Wyoming, USA - YL17G12_0 | ecosystem: Environmental > Aquatic > Freshwater > Lake > Sediment | place: USA: Wyoming | collected...
GCCAGGTCTCCGAGGTCATGCAGTTTTCGTGTGAAGACTTTGTCTCGATAGGATGAGTGGCCGCAATAGGGACACGGACGCCTTTTGTATGTGCGTGAATGTCGTTTGATTTTAGCTTTGGGTAAATTTTCAACACGCGTAATGCCTTCAGTTACATCTGATACATATTCACCTGGCCCAGCCATAATCGTGTCTCCTGGAAAAAAAAACGTTACTCATGGTCTTCCAAGAGATTTATCGGCTAGCCCACTAAGATTTCCTTAAATATACCGGTATTTATGCTACAGTCTCAATATTCTAAATATTTTGTGCAAATATTTTTTGATGATAAAAATCCCCCTGATTGTTTGTAAGTGTAGTTACAAGCAGGCCTAAGGCGCCGAGTGATTTTTTTTGGTGTATCCTTTTTTCTGAGTTTAGTGTTTTTTTTGTTGAATTTCACAAAAAATATTTGACACGTGTTTTTGGTTTATATAGAGTGTGCAAATTGTTGATTTGGGCAGACTGATAAGGTTGCAACAACAAGTGCCACGAAACATATGTTTTAGGGCCTTGTGATGAGTAAAAAGGTCCAGAGCACATGGTTGCGACCTAATAAAACTTGTTTTCTGCGGGCTGTTTTGTGGTGTGAAATAAATTTCCGCCAACGCCCTTATTGAAAAACGGTGTGGATTTGTACTGCAACCGACAGGGACGGAGTGTAGGGTAATGTTGATATCAAAGCTTTTTCATGCAAAAGTTCAGACTAAAGTTAGGGTGATATAATTAGACAGGAGGTTCTCTTAAAGGGAATAAAGGGTTTGAAAAGTAGCGGCTCAGTGATTATCGCTGTGCTGTCCATTGATATATGATTGATTCAATTCTGCACCTTATAGCGAAATTGAGTTTGGCCTCATATATTGAGCGTGGATAGAGTACCAGCAAGGACTGCTGGAGTTTTTAACGACTCCTTGGGGGGAGTAGCAAAAACGGTTAGAAAGATATAACCCGGCTGGTTATCCAAATGGATAGCTGGCTGGGTTTTTTTATAACAACAATCAAGAGAAAGGAATTAAAGATGGCAGTAATTGGATTGGCGATTTTGGGCATAATTTTAGGAGCGGCTGGAATGGAGTATCTTCGTAAAAGTAAGCCGGAACTGGTGGAAAGGGGTACAAATGGCGTAAAGGGACTCTGGAATTCAATGGGTTTTTCAAAATCGGATGATAAAAAAACAAAAGAAAAGTAAGGAAACGGCTATATCGGCAAGAAAAAGAAAGGAGACATTATGCTTAAGACATTAGGAATTTTAATAGGTGGGATATTCGTCGGGGCAGTGGGAATAGAAATTGTTAAAAAAAAGTATCCTGAAACCATGGATAAGATATATGCAAAGACCCACGAGGTAGTCTCTGAGATAAAAGAGGCTTTCAGGAACGGATATCACAATGCTACAAAGTCGGCTGCCGCTTAGGCTTCAGTGAAAGGTTCTATAGGTTTCGGGGAGCTATTCGTGGTCGTTGCTGTCGAGTGGATGTCATAAAAGAAAATCTCGCCCCCTGAATGGGATGTTTGATAATGGAGAACGAAAAAGAGTTTTTAGAGTTTGTTGGGACTGCATCCGAACAGGCAGGTGCCTTTGCAGGCAAGGTAGCGACTATTGGCAGTAAAATCGCTGTTTTTGCAAGCGGTGGTATATCAGCGGGGAAAGAGATGCTTGGCTTAGCGGACGAAAAGACCAAAGGCACACCTGAAAAAAAGTCAGATATCATCAAACCAGCTAAACTGAACCAAGATATTGCTGTAATCCGACAAAAGCTGGTTAATGCGGAAAAAACACAATCCAGGCTTGAGTCACAACTCAAGGAACTGAAAACCAGGAATCAATCGTTAGTATCGGAACTGAATCAAGCGAGGAGCAAGCTGAATGAGGCGAATAAAACTCAGTCTCAGTTTGAATTGAAACTCAAAAATATGCAAGCGGAAAAAGAATCGTTGCTCTCTGAGTTGGCGATAGCGAGAAAAGAGACAGGAGAAATAACAATTCGTGAAAACACCCTGACCGAGCAGGTAGCTGCACTTGAATCCAAATTTGCTGTACTTCAGCGAGAATTGGCCGAAACGCAAAGCCAGGCTGAAAAAACTCAGTCTGAACTTGCATCACAACTCAAAGATTCACATGTGGAAAAAGACTCCTTGATTTCGGATTTGGAAAAAGCACGGAACCAGTCTAACGAGATAACTTCTCGAGAAGAGCAAGTGAACATGCAAGCGGCTAAGTTGGAATCTGAACTTGCCGCAACTCGGCAAGAGCTGGCCGACATGCAGAGTCAGGCTGAGGAGGTACAAACTCAGCTTAACAAGCAGCTTCGAGATTTGCAGGCAGAGAATGAATCCCTGGTCTTTAAGCTGTCAGATGCACGTAAAGAGGCTGACGATGAAAGAATGCGAGCCGATTCGATGGAGGCACAGATAGCCTTATTGGAATCTGGCGTCGCTGCTTTTGGTACTGGGTTAGGGAAAACACACGAAGAAGCCCCGGATACTGATGTTGCCCCAGTCCAAACAGTACCTGAATCGTCCAATGAAGACCATGCAGAAATTGCAGTAGTGCCGACCGTGGAAGAAATCAAACCTTCAATCGAAGTTACTGCTCAAGAAGAACCTATAGGTACTAATGTTGAAAATGTTGAAGAGCCGAAGCCGGAACCGGTACTTGAATATGAGGCCGAGGTAGATACTGAAGCAATAGAGCCTGAGCCGATGCCTGAAGTTAAGGCAACAGAACCATTAGCAGTAACGGCCAAGGAGGTGCAGGCGGCTGATTTCAAAAATGAAGCCGATAAGATACTCTTTACAAAAGCCTTTTCTGACTTTACCAGCCGGGAGGCTGCATCGCGTGCAGATGCAGCGGGAGTAATAGCCGGTATTCATCATGAGTTATCGCTGAGGCTTCTTATTACTCATATGGTCAACGAACCGTCGGCACTGGTACGGCGGGAATGTGTTAAAGCTCTTGCGACACTTGAAATGAAAGAAGGAATCGGTGCGGTTGAACGAGCTTTGGCTGATGAGGTAGCTTCTGTTCGGTTGGCTGCAGTGTGGGGGCTATATCGTTTAGCAGGTACCGAGAGTATTCCGGCACTTACACCTATGCTTTCTGACAATGACGAAGGAGTTCGCCGAAGAGCCATTACCTGCATCGGCTGGGTAGGCGGGCAAATCGCCAATGCAGGTAATCACCATTGCCAAAAAGTGATTTCCGCTCTTATTCAATGCCTGAACGACCCTGCCGAATCAATTAAAAATGCTGCTCTTGATGCCTTACAAGCTGTTACCGGTAAAAAAATAGGCGAAGCTGTTCCAGAAGGTCAGATTTCACATCAGTTTTTGATTGACCAATGGCGCAGTTGGTGGAAAGAGGAACTTATTTGCAGTTAAAAGCAGAAAAGAAAGTAATTAAAACTACTGCCGGACAACTTGAGGAAAGGAAAAAGACTCTTGGGTATCAGGTGCTAAATCTGGAGAGTAAAACCTCAGAGATAAACCAGCTATGTGTTGAATTAGTTAAGGCAGCAGTAATCTGCAAAGGCATGGATAAACTGCTATCCGATGTATGGGATTATCTGGAATTTTCCGATATGCCGGAGATTACCTTCGAGGCAGAACTGGTTAAAATGCGTAAGGCCATATATTTATTATGCGGGCAGACAGAGAACATCCAGGCAAAACTTGAAAGTACTGATTCACAGGTAGTTGAGACAGGTCTTCAATTTGAGTGGCTGCGGGCCGTTAATAAACATCTTTTGGCAATTAAATCACGCATTGAAAGTAAGATAACAATTTTCAACGTTAGAGAATAATAGTTTGAGCAGATGATGGATATAATTATTTGTATTAAACAGGTTCCCGACACCCTTGAGGTAAATATTAACAGGGAAACCAATACACTTATTCGCGAAGGCGTAGATAGTGTCATTAATCCTTTTGATTTATATGCTCTCGAAGAGGGTCTGCGTCTCAAGGAACAATATGGCGGAATGGTGACAGTTTTATCTATGGGGCCGCCTCAGGTAGTTGATAGTTTGCGGCAGGCTTTGAGCTTAGGGGTGGATAATGCTGTTTTGCTTAGCGATATCGGTTTTGCCGGTGCTGACACACTGGCTACTTCTTATACATTGGCCAGGGCGGTGAAAAAGATAGGCCGCTTCGATTTGGTTATTTGCGGCAGACAAGCCGTCGATGGCGATACCGCACACGTCGGGCCTTCACTGGCGGAAAGATTGGGTGTTGGTCATGTCTGTTGTGTTATGAAGATATGTGAAGTGGGTGATGGCAATATGACCGTGGAGCGCATAACCGAAAGCGGCATTGAACGGATAAAACTTTCACTACCGGCACTGATTACGGTTTCCAAAGGGATTAACGAGCCGCGTTTTCCTTCCCTGAAATGGAAAATAAATGCAGCAAGGTCCGAGATTGAAGTCTGGTCCGCCCATGATATCGGTGCGGACGAAAACAAAATCGGGTTGAAAGGCTCTCCCACAAGAGTTGTCAAAATGACTACCCCTCAGCATAACAGACAAGGTCAGGTTCTGGAAGGTTCGACTGTTGAACAGGTAACGAGGTTGGTGTCCAAACTCCGTCAGGCAGAAGTATTGTAGAGGAGCACAAGATGGGCATACGTGTGATTGAGGAAAAATGTAAGGGCTGCAAACTTTGTGTTGCTGCGTGTCCTTTCGGTGCTATTGCCATTACAGAAAAGTTGGCCCGGATTGATATAGCTAAATGCAATTTTTGCGGAGCATGTGTAGATGCCTGTAAAAAGTTCGCGGCTATCGAGATACTCTGCGAAGAGACACCGATTATCGACAAGAGTCAATATAGAGGAGTTTGGGTATTTGCTGAGCAGAAAAAGGGCAGGATAGCCAATGTTACCCTTGAACTTCTTGGCGAGGGTAAGAAATTAGCTGACAAACTTGGTGAACCTCTTTGTGTAATGTTGTTAGGGAATCAATTAGGCAGGCTCGCCCGAGAGTTAATCTATTTTGGTGCTGACAAGGTCTATCTGGTCGAGTCCAGCCAATTAGAGGCGTTTATCGAAGACACTTATACGCAGGTGATAACCAAACTGATTAAGGAGCATAAACCAAATATTGTTTTGCTTGGCGCGACGGTGATTGGGCGTTCATTGGCTCCAAGAGTAGCCAGCCGACTGGAAACCGGATTAACCGCGGATTGTACCGGTCTTGAGATAGATACAGAAAGTAAAGATTTATTGCAGACCAGGCCGGCCTTTGGCGGCAACCTGATGGCTACTATCATCTGCCCAAACCACCGTCCTCAAATGGCAAGTGTTCGTCCGAAAGTTTTCAAGGCGGCGCAGCGTGATAAATTGCGTATAGGAAAAATTATCAAATATGACTATAAGCAACACACTTTAGCACAGAAAGCCCAACTGCTTGCGGTGGTTAAAGGGGTTGCAGAAGCAGTTAATATAGCTGAAGCTGACATTATAGTTGCCGGCGGCAGAGGTCTGGGATGTGCCGAAAACTTCAAAATTATTGAACGATTGGCGGAGGTACTGGGCGGAGCAGCAGGAGCTTCCCGTGCGGTTGTAGATGCAGGATGGGTTCCTTACGCTCACCAGATAGGACAAACGGGCAAAACTGTGTGTCCGAAACTGTATATTGCCTGCGGTATCAGCGGTGCCATTCAGCATCTTGTCGGGATGCAGTCTTCAGAGGTCATTGTAGCTATTAACAAAGACTCAAAGGCGCCGATTTTCCATGTGGCTGATTATGCCATTGTCGGCGATGCTCTCGAAGTTGTTCCTGCCTTAACCGAAGAGATAAAAAAGATACGAATCGAAGATAAAAGGCCGGTCATATCAGACAGCAAACAGGAAAGCGTGCTTGTTCAGAACAAATAAGTAACCGGTAGAGTGAAACTTTTTGTAGTGAAAGGATTCTTTCCTACCATGCTAAAAGAAAGCATAACTAAAAATAAGATTGAGTTGCGGAGGGATAGTCTGACAACGACTGAACTTGCAAAACTCTGCGGTGTTTCACGTTTTACTATCATCAACTGGATTAACCGAGGCAAAATTGGAACAATGAAAACTGTCGGAGGCCATTGCAGGATTCCAGTATCCGAAGCAATCTCTTTTTATGAGACTTTTTATAAAGAAAAGATAGACGTTACATCTGAATCATTGTGTCACTGCTGGGAATATCCGCAAAAGACTAATTGTGATAAAGAGTGTAAAAACTGCCTGCTGTATAAAAGCCGGATTAATTACTGCTTCGTGGTGGTACGCGAATTTGGCAAAGAAGTGGTCCGCTGCGAGGGTGATTGTTTGAACTGTGATTACTTTGAGGAGTTCTTCCGTTCTTACAGCAAGAGCAAGCATCTCAACGAGACGCATGAGGTCAAAGGTGAAAAGGTGGCTCAAGACAAGAAAAGCTTTCTGTACAACGTTGTATACGGTGTTGGGCGCGGCATCCAGGAAGTAAAGGAAAGAGTCGCAGATGTAAGAGAGGTGTTCGGAGGCAGAGGCTCTCGAACCAAACAGATGAAAGATAACGATGTCTAAGTGTGAAGTGGTTATTGTAGGGGCGGGGCCGGCGGGAATTGCCTGCGGGTATGTCCTTGCCAAAGCAGGCGTGGATGTTGTTATTCTCGAAAGGGGACAATATCCCGGTGCTAAAAATATGTTTGGCGGGACATTTTTTGCCGACCAGATGAACGAATTGATTCCCGAATTTTATACCGAAGCACCGGTCGAAAGATTTGTAGCCAAAAAGCACTATGCATTGCTGATAAACAACTCAGAGGTTTCTTTGAATATCGACGCAGAAGAATATAAAAAGTCGCCCTATAATCATTCATTTATCGTCAGGCGTTCCATATTTGATAAATGGTTTGCTAAAAAGGCCCAGGAACAGGGAGCTACGATTATCTGCGGCACCGCGGTAACAGATTTTGTATGGGACGGCAAAAGAATTGTCGGAGTAACTGCCAGTACTGCCGATGACCAGGACAATGTCTTATTAGCCGATGTGGTAGTCTGTGCTGAAGGGGCCAATTCCATACTCTCGGAAAAGGCGGGGCTTCGCAACAGGTTGTCGATGCGTGCTCGATGTATTTCTGTTAAGGAAGTGATAGAACTGGGAAAAGACGTAATTGACGAAAGATTCGGATTAACAGCCAGAGAAGGTGCGGCTTATGAGTATTTTGCCGACGCTACACCCGGCATGTTAGGCGATGGTTTTATCTATACCAACATGAATTCATTGTCAGTAGGTGTCGGCGTTATTATCAGCGAGTTATATGGACGCAAAAACCCTCCTTCGCCAAACCAGTTGCTGGACAGATTTAAGAGCCATCCGTGTATTTGGCCTTTGATAAAGGGCGGTAAAACGCTGGAATATTCAGCTCATATGATTCCGATGGACGGCTATAAAAATCTGCCGAGGTTTTATACCGATGGTCTTATGCTGGTCGGCGATGCTGCTGGATTTGTTAATAACAGCATATGCCACGAGGGTGTGAACATGGCTATGGGTTCAGGAATAATGGCTGCTGAAACTATATTGGAAAATAGGGGCCAAAAGCGTTACGACGCCAGGGCGCTTCGGCAGTACGAATATCGCCTGAAAAATTCTTTTGTCCTGGATAACATGAAAAGCAGCAGGGATTTTATCGACATACTGCGTACACACAAAGAGCTGCTCAACGACTATCCGCATCTTATAAAAGAGGTGATAACGAGATATTTTGAGGTGAGCAATGTCCCCAAAAGCACCGTTAAGCGAGATATTGTTCGTATGATACGCAGCCGTATGAGTTTTATTAAAGCTGCCAAGACGCTTATGGCGTTGGCGAAAGGCGGAATTTAATATGGCGGCAGCAGAAAAAAACCGACTTAGTCTGGATGATAAACTTTTTACTGTTCGCAGAAAGCCCCTCAAAGAATCACATATAAGGCTCGATAAACAGTTGTGTAAAAAGTGTCTCAATCGAATATGCACATACATTTGCCCGGCAGAGGTTTATGTCTGGGATGATGCTAAAAACAAGATTGATTTAAGATATGAAAACTGTCTCGAATGCGGTGCCTGCCGCGTAGCGTGTGACGGAATAGAATGGGCAAATCCTGTATGGGGAACAGGGATTGCATACAAGAACAGTTAACACAAAAACAAAAAGAGGTTAGGTGAAATTAATATGCTGACAGGACTTTATACTATATCTGGTTTTGTGGTTGTGTTTTTGGTTATTTACGGCTTATACGCTCATATCAGGGTTAGTCGCCTATACGAAAGATACTCGAAAGAACCTGTTAAAAAAGGGATTACAGGAAGTCGTCTTGCCAGGACTATGCTCAATTCCGCTGGTCTCAACGAGGTCGTTATCGAAGAGGTTGGCGGCACTCTCAGTGACCATTATGACCCTCGCCAAAATGTTGTCAGGCTTTCCCGGCGTGTTGCGAGAAGCTCATCTATTGCTGCGATAGGAATCGCCGCACATGAAGCAGCACACGCGATACAGAACGGCACCAACTATTCGCCGGCAAAATTCAGAAATAATATCGCCCCAATCGTGGAAAAGGCAGGATACTTTATATTGCCTCTTTTGTTTTTGGGAATAGTGCTGTCCAGAGTCGCCCTGGCGTCGCTTTTTATAAACATAGCGTTGCTTTTATTCCTTGTCATAGTCGTTTTTTACCTCGTTACTCTGCCTGTAGAATTGGAAGCCTCAGCCAGGGCGATGCGATATATTAAAGAGAACAATGTAGCTGACGAGAAAGAGCTTGAAGGTGTCAAAAAGGTGCTCAAAGCCGCAGCGCTTACCTACATGATTGCGACGGCCCTTGCCATAGTACAGTTCCTCAGCCTCCTGGGGATGAAAAGGAAATGATAAAACAGTAAATCAAAATCACAGTCTGTTTTTCCCGCGAAGGGCGGGAATTATATCTCAATAAAGTTTAAAGAAAGGAGTTATCGTATGACACTCGGACAATTATTACTTTTGGTGTTGATAGTTGCAGTATTCTGGATAGCAAGCAAACTGAAAAAACATGACCAAAAAATTGATAAATTAGAAGGTAAGCTGGAAGGCAAGGACAAAAATGAATAGGGACAAAAGCCTTGAGCGTTGATAAAAATCAGTCTGACAAAAGTTCGAAGCGATACTACTGGTTGGCTTTTGTTATCGGCGGGATGATGGTTGGTTTCCTGGGTTGCATAGTATATTCGTGTGTAACCAAAGGTGACCACAGTTTTTTGAGTAGTGTTGTCGGTAATCCCAAGGCAGATGAGCCGAACGTTCGTACCGCCCCGGCGGTGGAGAAATCTGTTTCGCCATCCGCTTTTCTCGGAGTAGAGATTATATCTGTGAATGCGGTTATTGCCGAGCAATTTGGCCTGCCAAATCCGTGCGGTGTTCTTGTAAACAGCGTTGTTGATGGCTCTCCTGCACAAAAGGCCGGGCTTCAAAGACGTGATGTTATTCTATCCTTGAATAGCATTGCAGTTGAGGACGTAAACAGCTTCAGGAATATTATGAGCACTCTAAACCCCGGTGAAACTGTGAAAATCGTGTATATAAGAGATGGGCAAAAAGATGCGGTCTATGCCACATTAGCCGACTCATCCACCGTTCTGAATGTTGCCAAAGATTCAAGTGGTTCTGAGTGGGGTGTATTGCTGTCTGTTCTCAATTCAGATTTGCGGAATTCGTTGCGTATCCCGGCTAATATTGATGGGATTGTGATTCTGTCGGTAACACCCGGCGGCCTGGCGGATGAGGCAGGTCTGCTGCCTGGGGATGTGATTACCGGTATTAACAATACGCCAATTGCAAATATGAACGAGTTCTTCGTCGCATTGTCGTCAGACAAAACCGGCAAAGTACTTCTGGATGTTTATAGCCAGGGCACATTACGTTATGTGGCGTTGGATTCACCCGGTGTCGTCACAGCGGTTGCCCGGACACAGACAAGTCTGCTGGACAAAATACTTTCGGTATTTACTAACAATACTAACGTCATACTTACCGAACATGCGAATGAAGAGGATGATTATGAAAAGCCGGTATGCAAACGGCTTGAAGAATCAGGGGAACATTAAAAAGATGAAGAATGATAAAAAGGTGTGCAGATGAATTTCAAAAAATGGCTTTCGGAAAATATCTTGTGGGTGCTCATGGCACTTGTTGTGGTTAACTTTCTCATAGTGTACTGGAGTACTATCAATATGGGAATTTATGGCACACGCAGTTCCTTCCTGAAGTGGGACCTGCTGCAGCGCAAGAAACTGCTCTTGCAGGAGCAGACCACAGCAGCAAATGTAGAAGTTGATACACTTACAAAGCCGGGCCAGCGTCCGAGTGCAGTTGCAAGTAATAATCTTGTATTAACATGTGCGGATGATGATTTGGCCTCTGCCTTTGCGTCTGTCAGACCTGCGGTTGTCAATATAACCGCGGACAAGATAACACAGAGAAGAGGCGGGCCGGCTTTAGCGAGTTCAGTTGTTTTCGATGACCCGTCCATACAATTTGTTGAAGAGGCATCTCTGGGGTCAGGCATTATCGTTGACCGCAGAGGTTATATCGTGACCAATGCCCATGTAGTAGCCAATGCTGTGAATATCAAGGTTGTAACCTTTAACTCGGCAAGAGTGGTTTATCCAGCCGTAATCATTCGCAAAGACTTGAAAAATGATATTGCCATTTTGAAAATCGAACCCGACTCGCCTATGCCTACTGCGATTCTCGGAGACTCCGACATGATAAAAGTGGCCAATAAAGTTCTGACAGTAGGCTCGCCTTTCGGGTTGGAGCAGACCGTTACGGCAGGGA
>Ga0315290_10003804_pt1 | contig 10840 bp, 9 predicted proteins | sample YL17G12_0_MG_FD_203627 | JGI IMG/M metagenome (GOLD analysis project Ga0315290, IMG submission 203627) | Sediment microbial communities from Yellowstone Lake, YNP, Wyoming, USA - YL17G12_0 | ecosystem: Environmental > Aquatic > Freshwater > Lake > Sediment | place: USA: Wyoming | collected...
TGTTCGAGGGCGCGCAGGGCACGATGCTCGATCTCGACCATGGCACGTACCCGTACGTCACCTCGTCGAACGCGACGGTGGGAGGGGCGTGCACGGGGCTTGGTGTCGGTCCGCGATCGGTGCACGCGGTTCTGGGCATCGCGAAGGCCTACACGACGCGCGTGGGAGAGGGGCCGTTCCCGTCGGAGCTGCACGGTGCCGGGGGCGATGCGCTTCGGGCGAAGGGCAACGAGTTCGGCGCGGTGACCGGGCGGCCGCGACGCTGCGGCTGGTTCGACGCGGTCCAGGTGCGGCACGCCGTTCGGGTCAACGGCCTGGACGCCATCGCGATTACGAAGATGGACGTGCTGGACGGCCTGGATACGGTGCCGGTGTGTGTCGCGTACCGGGTCGGCGACGAGACCTGCGCGGAGTTCCCGGCCGACCTCCGGCGCCTCCAGCGGTGCACGCCGATTATCGAGTCGATGCCGGGTTGGAGGAGCCCCACCGCGGGTGTGCGCCGGTTCGGCGATCTGCCAGCCGAGGCGCGAGCCTACCTCGCGCGGCTCGAGGAGCTCACGGGCGTTCCCGTCCTGCTGGTTTCCACGGGTGCGGCGCGAGAGGACACGGTGGTCAAGAACGAGCCGCTGACGACCGCGTGGTTCGGATCAGTCCTGACCTAGTCCGTCGACGACTCATCCGCCTCGGCCAGGCAGAACTGCAGCAACGGCTCGGGGTCGGCCACCGAAAATTCCAGGCCGGCTCGGTACTGCGGCTGGCTCTTGCCTTTCGGTATTTCGAACGACGCCCACGCCACCGTACCCACCGCCCGGATCGTGTAGGAATCCACCGGCAGAATCAGGCGAACGCGCTGAGAGGGTCTCAGCACCGTCGGTGACAGGACCTGAGCGCCCATCGTCGAGAGATCGACCAACACCGCGGTCGCGCCGTCAATCTGCACGTCGATGCCGCGGCGCATGCGAATGCGCGGCACGCGTCGCGTGCCGGCGACGTCCACCGGAAGCCATGTCGGCCGTCCCTCGGGTGGCACCGGCACGGCGGAGCCATCGGTGCCGATCATCAGGACCTGTGTCCCGGCGAGTTGTGGGTCAATGGCGATTCGATGAGCGAGCGCCGTGCCACGCGGGCTCAAGGCGAACTTTTCGGGAAGGGCCACGATGCGCGGGCGGCGGAGGACGATGTGCTCGACCGCTTCGCAGACACGCTCTTCGGCGAACACCACGAGCTCATTGCCGCGCGCGTCGGGATGCTGCTCGAGCGACGCGGCGAGGGCCTTGGGGCCGATCAGGACGGTGACGCCTTCCAGCATGCCCGGCGTTCAGTCCTTGCCCGGGCGCGAGACGTCCCGCGTCTCTTCGAGCGTGAACGCGTAGATGGCGCGCAGTTCGGCCGTGCGTGGCGACGAGGTCGCCAGTTCGACCTCGGACAGGAACTGGTCTTCATTCATCGCGGGCTGGACAGTGACGGCCCGCATGAGGGGCGCCGGCCGCGCGGGAGCGGACAAGGCGGCTGGCAGCGGGCCTCGACGCGCACTCGACTCGGCGCCCGGTTCGCCGACGCGGAGCAGGCGTCCGGCAGTCAGGCCGACCACGAGTCCGGCGACGGCTGCGGCCGCCACCCACCGGCGGATGACACGCGGCGGCTGATCGGCACGGGCACCCTGGCTGGCCGCGGGAAACGGCAGGACCCGCGGACCGGCGAACTGGGCCTCGACCCGGCGAAGAATCCGGTCTCGCTGGTGGGCCATCCGGTCCGGCGCACACGCCGCCTCGGCGTCCGCGACGACCGCGTCGCGTGCCTGGTCGAACGCCACTTGCAGCGCGACATAGCGGGCCTCGCAGGGGGAGCACTGGATCAGATGCCGCAGGAGCGCTTCGTCGCTCCCTTCCAGGGCCTCCAGCCCACGGTCCGCCAGATACCGGCGGATGAGTGCGTCGTCGTCCAGATGTCGCTTACCGGCGAACACGCCCGCCCTCCAGTGCGATGCGCAACTTGCGCATCGCTCGAAACAAATGCACCCGCACCGTCGACTCGTTCAGCCCCGTGATCTCGCCGACCTCGCGTGGCGACTGCCCTTCGATATGGCAGAGGAGCAACACCGTGCGCTGCCGACCCGGGAGCGTGTCGATCGCCTTCATCAACGCGCGCCGGCGCTCGTCTCCGAGGAGCAATTCCTCGGGGTTGAGGGCTGTCGTCGGGGCGGCCTCCACGCGCGGGCCGAACTCCGGATGTCGATCGAGCCCCAACACTTCCCAGCGCTCGCGCCGCCGACGCGCCTTCTGGCGGTCACGGCATGTATTCGCAAGGATCCGCGTGAACCACGCTTCGAACGGCAGATCCTCGCGGTACGACGTAATGTGCGTGAACACCTTCACGAAGGCGTCCTGCACCGCCTCATCGGCCTCCGTCGCGTCGCGCAACAGGTACAACGCCAACCGGTTCGCCCGCCGCTGATGGGCGGTCACGAGGTCGGCAAACGCCTCTCGCGCCTGATCGCGCTGTCCGGCCAGGACCGCGGCCTTCACCCGCCGCGCATCCTCGGAGCAGCTCGGTGAGGCCGGGCCAGACCCGCCACCCTCCCGGCGCGACACGTCCTGCCCGCGGTCGCCGTGCGCCGGTGCCGAAGGCGAGCCGGGTCGGATGCCCGATGTTCCCGTCACTGCCGTTCGCTCCTGACTACGCCCAAGTGCCCCTCTCCGTTTACAGGTGCCGAAGGAATCACCGTCTGGCAACATCGTAGCCCATCGGGAGCCTGTCGGCGCAACGTATTGACGGGAAGAATGTTGCGGGGGAATCCGCGGCGATTGCGCTGAACGGCCCGGCGCCCCTGGGGCTGCTCGTGGCCCGGACGCCGGCATGCGGATATACTTCTACCTGATATCACCATGGGCGCAACCGACACCGCTGGAATCGAGGCGTACGAACCCGTGATTGGCCTCGAGGTGCACGCGCAGCTTGCCACCGACAGCAAGATGTTCTGCGGGTGTTCGACGCGATTCGGGGCGCCGCCGAACACCCAGACCTGTCCGGTGTGCCTGGGGCTGCCAGGCGCGCTGCCGGTTGTCAACGCCCGCGGCGCCGATCTGGCCGTCATGGTGGCGCTGGCGCTCGGGAGCCGGGTGTCGGGGGCGTCCGTGTTTGCGCGCAAGAACTACTTCTACCCGGATCTTCCGAAGGGCTATCAGATCACCCAGCACGACAAGCCTCTGGCGACCGGCGGCGGCCTCAGCTGGTCGGCCGGCGGACGCACCTGCGCGGTGCGGCTGGTCCGGGTTCATCTCGAAGAAGACGCTGGCACGTCGTACCACGTCGGGTTTGCGGACTCCGACACCGCCGCGTACGTGGATTTCAACCGGAGCGGTGTGCCGCTTGTCGAAATCGTGACCGAGCCCGAGCCGTCGTCTCCGGCAGATGCGGCCGAGTTCGTCAGACGCCTGCGAGCCGTGCTCGTCGCCCTCGGCGCCTCCGATGGCAACATGGAAGAAGGCAGCCTGCGCTGTGATGCCAATGTCTCGGTGCGTCGGCGCGGCGACACCACCCTCGGGGATCGGACCGAGATCAAGAATCTCAACTCGTTTCGCCTTCTTCAGCACGCGCTGGAGTACGAAATCGCTCGACAGACCCGCGTCCTCGCGGCCGGCGGCCAGGTGAAAACCGAGACCCGACTGTGGGACGAAGGTGCCAGCCGCACGGAGGTGATGCGGGCGAAGGAGGAGTCGGAAGACTACCGCTATTTTCCGGAGCCGGACCTGCCGCCGCTCATCATCAGTCCGGATCGGCTTGCGCGACTGCGGGCCGCTCTTCCGGAGCTGCCTGAGGCCCGCCGGGCGCGGCTGTCGTCCGCGTACGGCATCGGCGACGAGGACGCCGGCGCCCTTGCGACCGATCCCGCGATCGCCGCGTTCTTCGAGCGAGCTGCCCGGGCATCGGGCGACGCCGAGGCGGCAAGTCTGTGGATGAGAGGGGAACTGACACGGCGCATGAACGATGGGGGCTTGACCATTGGCAACGTGCCGGTGGCGCCGGAAGCGCTCGGGCGGCTCATCACGCTGGTGGCGGCAGCGTCGGTCTCCGCGTCGGCGGCAAAACACATACTGGGCCGCATGGTCGCGACGGGGTCCGAACCCGAAACTATCGCCGCCGCCGACGGGCTGCTGCAGGAATCCAGGCCCGACGCGCTGAGTGACCTGGTGGAAGAAACGATCGCACGCTTCCCGTCCCAGGTGGCGCAGTATCGCCAGGGGAAGCGGGCCGTAGCGGGGTATCTTGTCGGACAGGTCATCAAGGCGAGCGGTGGGCGAGCCAACCCGGCGATGGTGGATGAGCTCGTGCGAACGCGGCTTGACGGATCTGGCGCGACGTAGGGCGCGACGGTGGCCTGCGTGTCGTGCGCGCGCCGCGGCGACGGGGCTCGCGCCCTACCCGGACGCCTGCGGACCCCGTGCTATACTCGGCCATCTCCAGCCGGTCATCGGGGCCAACATTGTGACGCTCGCATCGCCAGGCAGCCGTGATTGAAACGTTCCACTTGTCGAAGATCTACGGTCGAGGCATCTACGCGCTACGGGATGTGTCGATTGTCATCGAGAAGGGCGAGTTCGTCTTCCTCACCGGCCCGAGCGGGGCGGGCAAGTCGACACTGCTGAGGCTCCTGCTGCGCCAGGAGATGCCGTCGGAGGGCTCGATGACGGTGGCGGGGCGGGACCTCGCGAGGCTGTCGCTCAGCCAGGCGCAGACGTACCGGCGGGGCCTGGGGTTCGTGTTCCAGGATTTCAAGTTGATTCCGTCGAAGACGGTGCTGGACAATGTCGGGCTGGTGCCGCGCGTCCTCGGGGCCACCTCCGTTCAGCAGCAGCGCCGCACCTTCCAGGTCTTGAAATGGCTCGGCCTCCAGCACCGCATGAACGCCTACCCCCTGGAACTCTCCGGCGGTGAACAGCAGCGCGTCGCCATTGCCCGGGCGCTGGTCAACGAGCCGTCTCTCATCCTCGCCGACGAGCCGACGGGTAACCTCGACCCGGATCTGTCGCTCGAGATCATGAACCTGTTCCGGGACATCAACGCGCGCGGGACCACCGTCCTGATCGCGACGCACGATCGGGAGCTGATGCGGCATGTCGGCCGCCGGACCCTCACCCTCGACCACGGCCGTCTCGTGGACAGCCGGTAGGCGCGCATGGCCATGCACTGGTTCACATACTGTCTCGACGAAGCGCTCGGGAGCCTGTGGCGGCAGAGAGGGTCGGCGGCCTTTTCAGTGCTGACCATCGCAGCCGCACTTCTCGTGCTGGGCGGCTTCCTGCTCGTGACGGAGAATCTCGATCGGGCGGTGTCGAAGTGGAGTGCAGCCGCCGAGTTCTCCATCTATCTGCGCGACGACATCTCGCAGGACCAGCGCGTGTCGCTCAACGCGCTCCTGTCGGATCACCCCGTGGTCGCGTCGCGCGAATACGTGTCGAAGACCGATGCAGCGCAGCGCTTCAAGCGGGACTTCCCGGACCTCGCGGCGGGTCTCATCGACCTGCCGCAGAACCCGATGCCGGCCTCCATCGAAGTCCGTGTGCACCCTCGCCGGGCGGGCGCGGCGGCGGCGGAGGCGTTTGCGCGCGAGCTGCAGCAGGTGCCTGGCGTCGCCGACGTCCGGTTCGACCGCCGTTGGCTTGAGCGCCTCTCGGGGATCGCGACGGGCCTGCGATGGGCCGGGTGGATGCTCGGAGGGGTGCTGATCGCGGCCGCCGTGCTGACGGTGGCCACCGTGGTGCGGCTCGCCCTGCATGCGCGGCGCGACGAAGTCGACATCATGCAGCTCATGGGTGCGCCGATCGGTTTTCTGCGCGGCCCCCTGGTGTTCGAGGGGCTCCTGCAGGGCGGGTTGGGGGCACTGGTCGCGCTGGCCGTGCTCTATCCCGTGTATGTGATCGTCCGGCAGCAGTTCGCGACCGCGGTGGGGCCGGCGCTGGACCTGGCACTCGCCGGCTTCCTGCCGCCGGGCATCTCGGTCCTGCTCGTCCTCGGGGGTATGGGAGTCGGGTGCGCCGGCGGTTTCGTGGCGGCGCGCCACGTGCGTTGACACGTGCACGGGGCCACACTACACTGGCATTGCCTTGCACCCACATCGTCTGAGGGGCCCCATGCCGAGCTCCAGTCCTGGACAGTACCCTGCCAGGGAATGTCCCTTCGCGACGATCATCACCGACTTCTACCGTGAAGAATTCCTGAAGCGCCAGGCGCTGCTGCGGTTGCAGCGGGAGTACTACTCCGAGCACGCTGTCGCAAGCGCCGAAGCGGCCCTCGACCGCATCCTCACGAGCCTGGAAGTGCTGTGCGCGATGGACCATGCCGACCAACTGGTCAGCCGCCTGCTGCGCTGTTTCGACGCGGTGACGGGCGTGTCTTCGCTCTCCGATCCGAAGAAGGTCCACTGAGTCCCAGATTGACTGTTCTCCGTGAAGACGCACTGGCCGTGGCCAGTGCGGCGATCAGCGCCGTCGATGCCGGGACGTGCATGGCGCGGGCGCTGCCGGCCTTCCTGGACGACATTGCGGGCGCTGCCGCGTGGCATGTCATTGCCGCGGGGAAGGCCGCGGGACCGATGATCCGGGTGTGTCTGGCGATGTCGTCGAGCCCCCCGGCGCGCGCGATGATCGTGGCGCCCCGGAGGATCGACGGCCTTCCGCCTCCTGTCGAGTGCCTTGTCGGGAGTCATCCCATACCGGGCGACGGCAGCATCGCGGCCGGGCGCCGGGCCCTGGAGATCGCCACCGAGGTGGAAGTCGGCGACGTGCTCCTCGTGCTGCTGTCGGGCGGTGCCTCGTCGTTGCTCGAGCTCCCCGCCGATGGCGTGACGCTTGGCGATCTGCGAGCGACGACCGACCGCCTGCTGCGCGGCGGAGCCAGCATCGATGCCCTCAACGCCGTCCGAAAGCACCTGTCCAGGGTGAAGGGCGGACTCCTCGCCGATGCCGTACGTGGACGGACGATGGCTCTCGCGATCTCGGACGTCGTCGGTGACGACCCGTCGGTCATCGGGTCCGGTCCGACCGTGGCTGACGCGACGACGTATGTCGATGCGCTCGACGTCCTAGGCAGGTTTGGCGGGCACGCGTCGTTTCCGCAGGCCGTCGTCAGCGCCCTCGAGCGGGGCGCTCGAGGCGATCGCGTGGAAACGCCCAAACCCGGGTCGGGCCGGCTCAGCCAGGCGACCACCAACATCATTGGTGCCCGTATCGACGCGCTGGAGGGCGCGCGCCGGGAGGCGGCAGCCCGCGGCTACGATGTTCAGGTGCACGACGCTCCCGTGATCGGGGACGTGAGGAGGGCGGCCGAGGCGTACGCGGAACGGCTGCCGCCAGCCGCGCGCACGAGCGGCCGGCCCCGCTGTGTCCTCTCCGGAGGGGAAACGACCGTGGTGGTATCCGGGCATGGCCGAGGCGGGCGAAATCAGGAGTTCGCGCTCGCCCTCGCCGTTCCGCTGGCCAGACGCAGCGGGCTGGCCGTGGTGGCCAGCGTCGGCACGGACGGAATCGACGGCCCCACGGACTCGGCGGGGGCACTGGTCGACTCGACGACCGCCTCGCGCGCGGCCGCTGCCGGCCTTCGGCCACCCCAGGCCTGGCTGGACGACAATGACTCGCACACGTTCTTTCGGGCACTGGGAGACCTCGTTGTGACCGGGCCGACGAACACCAATGTCGGGGATGTGCAGGTGGCATTGCTGGACGCAGGGGAACCGACGTGACCCGCGAAGAGATTCTCCACGCGTTCGAGACGAAGGTGCCGCACCCGGCCTCGGCGCGCGAACTCGTCCAGCTATTGAACATCCCCAGGGAGGCGCGCGTCACCTTCCGTCGCCACCTCCAACGCCTCGCCGCCGAGGGTTCGCTCGTGCTGGTTCGCGGTCATCACTTCTCACTGCCAGGCACCGCGGACACGGTCGTCGGTGTGCTCCAGATGCACCCTGACGGGTACGGCTTCGTCATTCCCGGGCAGGAACGCGACCGTGAAGGAGGAGACGTCTACGTTCCCCCATCGGGCCTGAAAGAGGCCATGCACGGCGACCGGGTGGCGGCCCGGGTGGAGCACCGGCATACCACGCAGCGTCGCGAAGGCCGCATCACCCGGATCCTCGAGCGCGGGAGCCAGCGCATTGTCGGCTCGGCGGATGTCGATGCCGCCGGCCGGATGCACGTCATCCCGCATGAACGGCGCATCCAGCAGCGCATTGACGTCCTTCCGGCCGAGTCGCGCGACGCGGCGGCTGGCGACATGGTGGACGTCGAGATCACGCGCTGGCCCACGGCCACGCGTGGGCCGGCCGGCCGAATCGTCGAGGTGTTTGGCCCCGTCGACGCCCCGGGCGTCGATACCACGGTCATCATCCGCAAACACGGCATCGCCGACGAACACGGCGAAGGCGCCGTGGCCGAGGCCCGATGGCTCGGCACCGAGGTGCGCCCGCAGGACCTTGCCGGCCGGACGGATTTTCGGGACCGCCCCACGGTCACGATCGATGGCGAAGATGCCCGCGACTTCGACGATGCCATCACGCTGGAGAAACTGGGCAACGGGCATTACTGGCTTGGCGTGCACATCGCGGACGTGTCGCACTACGTGACGAAGGGCAGCGCGCTCGACGAAGAAGCCTGCGACCGCGGGACCTCTGTGTACTTTCCCGATCGGGCCGTGCACATGTTCCCGTCCGACCTCGCCACAGGCCTGTGCAGTCTCAAGCCCGGCGTAGACCGGTTGGTGCAATCGTGCCTGATGGAGGTCAACGATCGCGGCGACGTCGTGCGCCACGAGATCCACGACGGGGTCATCCGCAGCCACGCGCGCATGACCTATACCGCGGTGAACGCCATCCTGACCGGGGAGGACGCGGACACGATCGCGCAGTTCGCGACGCTCGTCCCGCTGTGTTGCGACATGCGGGACCTGTTCGAGATTCTGCGCCTGCGCCGGCGGCGACGCGGGTCCATCGACTTCGACCTGCCGGAATCGGAGATCGTGCTCGACGACGAGGGGCTCGTCGAGGCGGTCATCGCGTCGGAGCGCAACATCGCCCATCGTCTCATCGAAGAGTTCATGCTGCTCGCGAATGAAACCGTGGCCGCGCACTTCGACACGCACGACGTTCCGGCGATCTACCGTATCCACGAGACGCCGGACCCCGTGAAGGTGTCCGTCTTCGAGGAGTTCGTGTCGACCCTCGGATACAGCCTGGCCGCATCGCCTGGAGGAGTGCGGCCGCGCGACTTCCAACATCTGGTGGAGCGGATCGCGGGCACCCCGGTCGAGAGGCCCATCGCGTTCCTCATGCTGCGCACGATGCAGCAGGCCAGGTACGACGCCGTCAACGTCGGGCACTTCGGCCTCGCCGCGCCGACCTACACGCATTTCACGTCGCCGATCCGCCGGTATCCCGATCTCGTCGTGCATCGCCTGCTGCGGGAGTCGCGTGGCGCGCCGCTGACCGACGCCCGCCGCCGTGAGCTCGAGGCCGAGCTGCCGGAGGTGGCCCGTCACACGTCCGCGCGTGAACGGCGGGCCACGGAGGCCGAACGCGAACTCGTGCAGTGGAAGAAGGTCCGGTTCATGGCCGACAAGGTCGGCGATGAGTTCGACGGGTACGTGACGGGCGTCAGTGCGTTCGGTCTCTTCATCGAGCTCGTCGAGCATTTCGTCGAAGGCCTGGTGCACGTGTCGACCATGGCGGACGACTACTACCGGTACATCGACACGGCCCACGTCCTCCATGGTGAGCGCTCGCGGAAGATCTACAGGCTTGGCGATCGCGTCCGGGTCCAGGTGCTTCGTGTCGATGGCGAACGCCGCCTGATTGACCTTGGCCTGGTCGAGCAGCTCGAGGCCCTGCGCGCCGAACCCCTCCGCCCGGACCGGACGCGAAGCCGGGTGCGGCCGAAATCGGATCGCCTCAGGCCTACTACGCGGCAGCCTGCCCGGCGCACGTCACGCCGCCGGTGAGGTCGTCGATGACGCATATTGTCGTCGGCACCGCGGGGCACGTCGACCACGGCAAGAGCACGCTCGTGCAGGCGCTGACGGGTACGGACCCCGACCGTCTCAAGGAAGAGAAGGCGCGTGGGATCACCATCGACCTCGGGTTCGCGCACTGGGACGCCCCCGGGCTGAGCGTCGCGTTCGTGGACGTGCCCGGCCACGAGCGCTTCGTGAAGAACATGCTCGCGGGCGTTGGCGGACTCGATGCCGTCATGCTGATTGTGGCGGCCGACGAGTCGGTGATGCCGCAGACCCGCGAGCATTTCGACATCTGCCGGCTGCTTCGCGTGCCGGCCGGACTCGTGGTCATCACGAAAGCCGACCTGGTCGACGAGGAGCTGATCGATCTCGTGCGCATGGAGACGCGCGAACTCGTGCGGGGTTCCTTCCTGGCCGACGCACCCATCATCCCCGTGTCGGCCAGAAGCGGACGCGGGCTCGACACGCTCCGGGCCTCGATCGAGGCGCTGGGCCGCGCCGTCGCGGGACGGAGCGCGGAGGGGCCGGCGCGGCTGCCGATCGATCGCGTCTTTTCGATGAAAGGCTTCGGCACCGTCGTCACGGGCACGCTGGTGTCGGGGCAGATCGGGGTCGATGACACGGTCCTGGTGCTTCCCGGCGAGCGGGCGGCCAAGATCCGGGGCGTCCAGGTGCACGGCGCCAAGCAGCCGCGCGGCGTCGCCGGCCAGCGCGTCGCCGTGAATCTGGGCGGCGTCGACGTGGGCGATCTCGAACGAGGCCAGTCGCTGGTCTCGCCGGGGGCCTTCGCCCCGACCCGCACCGTCGACGCGCGGATCGAATTGCTGGCGTCGGGGAAAGC
>Ga0315290_10003805_pt1 | contig 10838 bp, 14 predicted proteins | sample YL17G12_0_MG_FD_203627 | JGI IMG/M metagenome (GOLD analysis project Ga0315290, IMG submission 203627) | Sediment microbial communities from Yellowstone Lake, YNP, Wyoming, USA - YL17G12_0 | ecosystem: Environmental > Aquatic > Freshwater > Lake > Sediment | place: USA: Wyoming | collected...
AATCTTATTTTAGCAAGAGATAAACTTCAAATCCTCGAATTCCAGTATAGTGAAGTTCGTCCACTTGTAATAAAGCCATTCAATAAAGATGATTTTGATAAGTATGTCGAAGAGCTTAAGCCTTTGTGGAGATATAAAATTGAATCTGATGGAAAGAAAGATGGAGAATCTGGCTGCAAGCTCAGAGTATGGGATTCCCGAGGAAGATCTTCGAATTGGATGCAATCAGTTCCTGATTTTTTACCTAGCGCAGTTGAAGCTAACGCAAGAGGAGGTTCTTTTTTTGACATGGAAGGAACAACTGTTTATTATAATCTAAAAAAAGATTCTGTTGATCCAAAATTCCTATTGACTCCCGAGGCAAGGAAGTTTGTGGTAGATAGTATTGAAAATAAATGAACCAGCAAGTATTTCGTAAAATAAATCGTGGTTAAAAATAGCTAAAATTGAACTCTGCGAAGGGAAGCAGTTAAGTTTTTCTGCTCTAATACTTAATGACTTTTGAAATTTTGATTTAACAGGATTAACTTCTTCTTTAACGTAACTTCCTTTAACTTTCCAGCCAACCCTTTCTAAAACTGGATCAATTAGTTTTATCCTTGTATCTGCTTCATTAAGTACCATATGAACTCCAAGATATCCCTTTTTAAAAGTCTTTGTAACCTATCTTACACCCTTATAAAAATCTAAAATTCAATTCCATTCTTGCTAATTTTTACATTACTGGATATTCTAACATTCTTTCCTTCTTTGGTTTTTGTAATTAGCCCATAGTTTTCTAAAATTTTAATATAATCCGAGCATCTTGTATAAGCTAATTTAAGTATAGAACTCAATTCAGTTACAGATAATTGCTTCTCCTGAGTTAATTCAAGAATCTTGAATCTTGGACCATTTGACATGACTCTAATCTTATCATAAATCCCTACTTCCTTAACTTGTACTGCTGTTACCATACCCCATTTTTAGGGTAATATTTATATATTAAGATAGTACACTGATTATGGTGTAATGATAACAATAGACTAATTGAAAAATGAAAAATAATCTCCCTGAAGAAAAAACAATGAAATGGTATTTTAGATTAATTTTAATTGTATTATTTCTAATAGGATTTACGTGGTTACTCCCTTTCTTTTTTAGTATACTTGATAAACTTCCTGATTCTTATGCTCTTGGAATTATTGCCGTCTTGATTATTGTCTTTGTGTATTGTTTTATTCCTTATAAAATTTGGAAATTGAAAAAATGAGTTCATCTCTCCTTTACACTAGGGGAATACCCATACTTATAGGATTTATAATTTCAATTTTTCTATACTTACTTTCACAGTGGCTTTTGAATAAACAAAAAAGGTAAATTTAATCTTTTAATCCCATGTTAATCCCTTAATCCTTAAATCACTAGTTTACCTTAAACAAACAAATATCCCTCGAAGAATTTTATAGAAGAACTCGAAACTAGCATGTTAATCTTCATCTTTAATCTTGTTAATCCCTTTTCTTAATCTCTAAATTTTCATGTTCTTCTAGTCTTTTCTGCACTTCTTTGTATATCTTAAATGGTTTATCCGAATTAGCATTTTTCTTCATGTGATGCAAAGTACCCTTAGAAAATCCCATTTTCTTCCATCGATAATAAGAAATATTCTTTATCTTTTCTCGCATCTCTTGAGTATCGTTTCTATCTAACTCTAAGAAGGGTTGCGAAAAATCTAGCTTTCCTGTTTTCCCAATCAAATAATGTGCAAGTTCTCTTGTTTGAGTCATCAGAAGATAGCTCCAAGTATATTCCATATTTCTGTATTGTACCTTTTTATTGAACTGAGTCATAATTTCAGCAATTAATTTTTTAGCTCCCGAAGGTCTCAATCTTAAATTATAATTTTCTGTTCTGATAAAATCTCTTTTATCCATAAGCCCTTTTTCTATGGCAGAAATAATTGCAAGATCAATTAAAAATCTAAATGGCTCTTGAAGATCATAAGCAAGACTATTCTTTCCTATATTCATCTCATGCAAGAATCCAATATGAACATCAAGACCTGATGCATTTATTGCTCTTAAACATTCAGCCTCCAAGATAGCATATCCATAATTTAACATGCAATTTATTTGATCTCCTGCACCCATTGGTCTACCTGTCCATTTTCTAGTTTCAAATTCATACTTGTCTGGAAAGATTCTAATCAAATTCTTCCAATATTTTCCTGCAACTTGTGCCTCAATAAGCATTATCTCCTGATTATTCATAGCTAGATTTAATTTCTCTTCTTCTTTAGAAAAATCATATTGAACTAAACTATATCTTGACTTCAAATATTCTAACACTGATTTAGTTCTCTTAATTTTAGCATCAATAAACTTCTTTGCTATTTCTAATTTTAGATCTTTATCGTTATAAGAAGAGTATTGTGCAAATTTAGTTTTAACTTGTACTCCTTCTGGTGGAAGCATAGTTGTCAATAACTTGCCATTCCAGTCTAGAATACTTACTTGAACATTATGCTTGATTAACCATCTAATAGCCTCAATACTAATATCTCCGCTTCTTCCATAAATAATGATACTATTAACATCAATTCTCTTTGGAGAGAAAAGATATTTTTCAGGCTCTACATCATCGAGATATCTGCCATCCTTAACTTTTAATTTAGCCCCATCTACCCTCATATCAATTCCATGACCGTTTAACAATAGGAGTTTCATTTTTCAAGCTCCATAAGTTTAATTTTAAATTTAGGATAATGTTCTTTATAGTAAATAAGATTTTCTTGTGCCCTTTTCCTTAACTGAAATATTGTCAAACTTAATTTTTCATCGTTTAGAGAATTTTGAAAATTAAAAATATCGTCGCTATATTCTTCAATGATATTTGCAACAGTCCAGACAGTGTATCCTTGGGAATTTATAGCTTCAAAATCTTGATTGTATTGCTTAATCTCTTTTTTAATAAAATCTATAATTATCTCATTGTTTAATATTCCCAAAATTGCTATTATGTAAGCCTTGGTATTATTTGAAATTCCTTTTCGGTCATATTTCTCCAAAAAATCAATTATACTCTCTTGAAATTTGTCTAAATCTGAGGGAAAATTGATTCTCTCTAGAATATTGTTATAAATAATTCTTATTATACTCTCACTAATTTTAATGTTTTCCTTTAATAAATAGTTAGATAATTTTGAGAGTTGTGCTGGTGTCAAAAGAACATTTTCCATCATAGACTCAATTTCTAATAGGGCATTTTTCTTTTCAATATCTTTTTCAGAATTTAATAATTGTAAAACTTGATCGTAATGTTTTATTTTGTTGCCTATCCTGCAGGTGGTTAAATATGTTGCTCGATTATCTTTATCAAAGATCCCTAGGCGAGTGTATTCTTTTTTTGTTAGAGTAATTATTTCCTTCAGCTTAGATAGTCTATTAATTGCTCTGTTAAAAGTTGTTGAACTTACTTCTTTGTTTTGCTTCTTCACTTCCTCAAAAAGACTCTTTCTTCGAATATACCCTATTTGATTAATCACTTCTAAAATAATTTCGTCTAAATCTTTATATGCCATTTTAATGTATATTTGTATCATAATAGCCTATGATAGTGTCATAATAGGTTATTATATGTATCAAAGATGATATCAATACTATATAAATATTTCGATATTCTATTAACTATATGAAAAAAAGAATAATAATCAGCTTACCCGATGCTTTGAAAAGAGTAATTGAAAAAGCTGCAAAACATAGAGGTTGTTCACAAGCAGAGATAATCAGAACTGCATTATATACACACTTAAAGGATTTCTTAAGTAAAGATAATCCAAAGAGGGAAAATGACAACTAGATTTTCTTCTAAATATCCTGCATTTAGTTCATGGTTACATTCAAAGAGAAGAATATCAAGTTATTCTGAAAGAGTTATAAAGTTACATAAAATATTTCCTAACGAACCTCTTGTATCTCTTATTAAAACATCTATTAAAATTCTAGACTTATCTAGAAGACCTTGGGCAATCTTATTACCTGAAGAAAAATCTAATAGAATTCTTGTTCTTGAAGTTTTAAGAAGAATGAAAAAGGGAGAATCTTTAACCAGTGCTTCTAAGCATGTTGGTTTAACCAAATATGATTTACTAACCTATATTAGAAATGCTTTAACAAAATCTTCTGGAAGATGGTATCCTAAACAAATTGATCATATTGAAAGGGCAATGCAAATTTATGAGAAAGGAGAAATAAAAACAATTATTGTTACTAATTCAAGAGATGCTTCAATAATCGGAGAATACTTTGCAACAGTTAAAAAATATTTAGAAAGTGGAGATCCTTCTGTGCTAAAGAAATTCAAAAAAGTAGTTATCATTGATGCTTATGGAAAGAAACATAGATTAGAAACAAGACCTGATAAAATTCGAGATATTGAGGAAGCGAAGGAAGATTCAGAATTCTTTGAGGTGTATTCAGATGAGTGAAAAATTAATTAGATATCGAGCAAATAGGAGAGAAAGAGTAGAAGACCTAAATAAAAATACCGCAGAAATTAAAGATGGTTCTGATATTGTAGAAGAACATCATATCCAATCTCGAAAGAATTCTGAAATTAAAATTCCTATTTGTCTTGCTTGCCACAATTATATCACTGACAAACAAAATTCTCTTTCAGTTGAACAAAGGAAGGATTCTAAACTTCTTGCACTGAAGAGTATTTTAGCTATGTTAGAATTGACTTGTGAACACTTCAGATTTTTAATTGAAAAGGAGATTGAAAATGACAAGTAAAATTGCAATTAGGGGTTATACAAAAGAAGTTAATAAAAAGGAAAAGCCCAACTTTCAAATTAAAGAAGAATTGTTGGAGCATAAAAGATTATTGATTTTTGATACTGAGACTACAGATGACTCTTTTCAAAATCTCAAGTTCGGATCATTTATAATAATCGATAATGAAAAAGAAATACTGAAAGCTATTTTTTATTCTCCAGAAAATATTCCCCATAATGAAGAAAATATTCTAAAACAATATTGCCTACAAAATAATATCCCATTACTAATAACAAAAGAATTTATTGAAAACATTTTATATCCTGAACTCCTTGAAGTACAAACTTTATGTATTGGTTTTAATCTTCCCTTTGACTTAAGCAGATTAGCAATACATTTTGGAGAAGGAAGATATGCCCATAAAGATAGATTTTCAGTTAAACTTTCAGAAAATGAATTTTTACCCCGAATTAAAATAAAGCATATTGATTCAACAATGAGTTTTATAGGCTTTGCACAAAATAGAAAAAAGTTTAAAGGTCATTTTTTAGATTTGAAAACTCTTGCTTCAATATTCAGCGATAATAAGCATATAACCTTAAGGAAAGCAGGAGAGTTTTTTGGATGCAATATTCTTAAAGGAGAAACAGAAGAACATGGCAAAATAACACCACAATACGTTCAATATAATCTACAAGATGTCAATGCTACTTATGACCTTTATTTAAAGATATTAAAACATTATAAGATGTACGATATAAAAGCCCCCATAACAAAAATTTATTCTTCAGCCACATTAGGAAAGTATGCCCTAAAACAGATGGGAATTCAACCATTGTCAAGAATTAATACTAAGATAAATGCGAAAGTCAAGGGTCAACTAATGTCTGCATATTTTGGAGGAAGATGTGAAGTTAAGATAAGAAAAACGCCCATTGAAGTTTCTGTTTTGGATTTCTTAAGTATGTATCCTTCTTTGACAATTAACATGGGCTTGTGGGATTTTATTATCTCTAAAAATATTGGGGAAAAAGAAGTTACAGAAGAAATAATTAAATTCCTTGAAAACTTAAAGTTAGAAGATTTGAGAAATAAAGAAATCTGGAGAAGTTTTAATGTTCTTATAGAACTTGAACCTGATGAAGATGTACTTCCAGTAAGATCAAACTACCTTGAAAATGCTTATGTTTTGAATGTTGGAATAAATTATATTCAATATAAAGATTCTCTTTTTTATGCTCTTCCAGATGTAATTGCTTCTGTATTATTAACTGGAAAAATACCTAAAATAAAAAAAGCGGTTAGGTTCATTCCGTTAGATAAACAATATACTCTACAAAAAGCAAATATTTTAGGTCTAGAGATAGATCCCAATAAAGATAATTTCATAAAGTTATTGATTGAAAAGAGACAGGAATTCAAGCAGAAGAGAGATACTTTTCAAAATGATTCGGAAGATCACAAAAAACTTGATGGAGTACAAGGAGCTTTGAAGATTCTTGCTAATTCCACAACTTATGGAATATTTATTGAAGTAATAATCAAAGAAAATAGTTCAGACCTCATTGTTTATAGTAAAGATGAATTTTTCGCAAGACAAAAAGCGGAAGAGGAAGGTAAATTCTTTAATCCATTAATCGCAGTTATGCAAGTTGCAGGTGCAAGACTCTTAATGGCAATGTGTGAAAGATATCTTCAGGAGAGAAATTCTACCCATGTTTATATGGATACTGATGCTTGTTATGTTCCTTCAAGTTTTACTTTTGAATTAAGAGATTTCTTTAAGCCTCTAAGTCCATATTCTTTTGAAGCCGATTTCTTTAAAATAGAAAAAGAGAGATTGTTATTTTATGGAATAAGCTCTAAGAGATATGTTTTATATAAATTTCAGAATGGAAAAATAGAAATTGTCGACTATAAACTACATGGTTTAGGTCATCTCCTTAATCCCTATAATAATGGAGTTGAATGGCAGAAACAGATATGGGGAGACATTTTAAACTTACATTATGGGTTTATTACTCAACAAGATATTATTGAAAAGTATTCTAATTTCTATGCATTAAGTAAATTAGCGGTATCAACACCAATACTTTACAAAAGATTTAATTCATTTAACAAAAATAAGCCTCTAAATGAACAGATTAAACCTTTCAATTTCTTTCTCGTAGGTCAAGGTAATAAGACAGATATTAAGCCAATGGTTTCATATTCAAAAAATGCACAAGGATCAGTATTCAAACCATTTATTGATTATAAATCAGGAAAAATCTTCAAGGGATTAGAATATTGGAAGAGCCTAGCTGATACAATACTTGAATATGCAAATCATCCAGAATCAAAGTTTCTAAATGGCTCTCAGAATGGCATACTTAAAAGAAGACATCTCAAAGATGGAGAGATAACAGTAATAGGGAAGGAAACAAAAAATATTGAAGAACAGTCTTTGAAAGTTGAAAGAATTATTGAATATAAATCAGAGGAAGAAAAGATAAAGAAAATACTTTCCATGAGTGTGGGGGAAAGAAAGGAAAGAAAAGTTTCAAAGTCTACATATTCAGAAATGAAAGAAAGATTGAAGAAAGACCCTAAGAATTTTAACTGGAAGACTAAGGCTGTGAAGAAGATTTTGAGCTAATTTTTTCTAATAGATTTGATTATCTTATTGATTAGTTCTATGATTAGATATACTGGATAGATCTGTAAAAGTATTGCAATAACGGTTATAAAAGGGCTAAGGGGCTGTGTTGCAGGACTCAAGGGCAAAATAGTCTGAATAAGACTGATCTGAACATCTTCTTTTGATGGAACTTTATACCACAACAATATAATCTCAAGAATTAATGCGGGTATGTATTTCTTAACCCAGTAAGGTATTTTTATTTCAATAGAATTATTTTTGCTATTCCTTTTCCGAGCCAACCAACTTGAAACTGAAATATTACTGTCCTTGAATCTTTTTACACCTCTTCGGTCATAATAAGTTTTTCCCATTGCTAATTCTCTTGTTTTTTAATCTCTTTTTCTTTAAGTTCTCTAGCGGACTTAATATTAATCAATTGATTTTTTCCATTTTCTAATAACTCATTATAAGTAATTATTTGAACATGAGGTCTTAAATGAAAGTTCCATTCTTTTATCATATCAATTTGTGCTTTCTCTAAGTCATAACCCATTACTATTATTCCTAAGGGATGTTGAATCTTATAAGTTCCTTCTTCTTCAATACGACTGTAAATATTTGTTCTTCTCATGTAAAGTATTAATTGATTTAATCCTTGAGATAATTCTTCATCAATAACTAGGCGGGTATCTTCTTTTTTTCTAAAGAATGGTTCTAGATTTGGACTTTTAAATTCAAAAACTTTATCTTGTCCAAATCCGGTTTTCACATGAAGGTCAATCCCTAATTGATTATCTACTTTCTTCTCTGAAGCTTTTACTTGACAATCAATCCCAAGAATCCATTTGCTTTCTATTAACTTCTTTTTAACTGTGGCTTCTTCTCTACTTTTTTGTTTACTGATTCGTTTAACTTCAGATTCGAAATCATTTAACATTTGTTGATATAATTCAAATTTATCAATAACTTCTTTTGCTAATACTATTTCTTCTTTTTGTCTAATAAATTTTTCTTCCGTTTCTCTTAATTTTATTTGATTTTCTACAAGAGAATTATTTAATTGACTAATCTGATTTTTATAGCCCTCAATTTGTTCAGGTAGGTTATCTATTTTTTTACCCCAAAACTTATAGGCAATTTCTCGGAAACTATCGGAAAACCACACAAACCATTTCTGCAAATTTATTTTGCTTGAAATCCATATCCCGGGTTTATTTTCATTAAAATATGGATGTTTACTAGCTGTTCTGATTCTAATTCCTTCATATCCCTGTGTATTTCTCTCAGCAGAAATCTTACTAGCAAAAGTTTCCTCATCATACCTGCCAGATTCTATTTCAGTCATTTTTGGATTTTTCCAAAAATCTCTCGGCTTTTTTACTGATTTTGCCATATATGACTTATAAAGTCCTTATTTATAAAGCGTTCTAATCTCCGAAAACTTATGAAATATAAAAAGAAGAAATAAATTATTCAATCAGTAGTTCTGAAAAAATCCATTAATGCGTAAAGCTTTTTACAATAAGGAATAAATAATTGTAATAAAATAAAAACTTGCTCACGGCTTACAATTTTACCCGTAGGATGACCTGATTCATTTCTAAAATTTCGAATTACAGAGATTATGCCTGCAAAATTAGTATCTAAATCTTCTTTAATTTCTTTAGGGATATTTCCAATATGTGTTTCTAAAATTTCTTTAAATTTATTAATTCTTCTTAAAGCCCCTCGCTCATTAATAGCTCCAGAAAATTTCTCCTTCCACATAGGATTTTCTTGAGTGCTTTCTAAAAGAAGTTCAAAGGTATGTTCTGTAGCTACCCCAAGCATAACGGTCGCTGATAAAAGACACCCCGAACGGAAGGCTTGCATTGACTCTTTCAAGTATAGTAGGGTAGTTTCATTAATTGAGGGAATTTCAGATTTTATTACATTTTCATAAGAAGACACGTCATGAAAGAAATAACCTGACTGGTTTTGAAGAATTTTCTTTCCTAACCCCGTAACTCTAAACCAAGGGAATTCTCTATTGCTGTCATTAATCCCCAGAGTTATAATTCCTTGTCTGAATAAATCCCAGAATATTTCTAAAAAGAGTTCTCTTTCTTCCCTATCAAGATATAGATTATTTGGGTCTGAATATTTGCCTTCTCGTTTGGCAAACACAGCACCAACACTAAGTATGAAATTTTGATATTGTGATAAATCCCAAACAGGAGTTTCATGTCCTGCTAACAAATCAATAGATACCTTTCTTATTTCTTCATAGCTATATACCATACCAAATTAGTAGAGTTAAACTATTTATAAACGGTTCGGAATATCGGACATGTAATATACCCGAAGTATGTATGCGCCAGCCGGGATTTGAACCCGGACGATAAGCTTTTTCTCCGTTTAACAGGGGTGACCTGTCAGGGGGCGAAGCCCCATACGGTGGGAAGCTTAGATCCTACCATTAGATTACTGGCGCCTAGAATTCCTTATGGGGACGTATTATTAAAGCTTACTTAAACGAGATTTTTTGGGCTTTCATTTGCCCAAAATCTTCATCATATAAAATCTTGATTTTAAGGCCCTTATGATAATCATTGTTATATTTTGTTATTGCACCATATGTGCTCTCAACCATCCTTCTGTTTGCGGCAGAATGCGTGAAAACAGTCCCAAACATCCACGCCTTTATGTCATTTTCCCAGCTGAAATTGTTTTCTTTCAGAGCATTTCTAGTCTGAATATCATTGTATTTTGTATTGCCTACAACTATGACAATAGGCTTTCCGCTTTCAAGAAACTTTTCAAGCTCGTTTTTCCCCATAAATCATTATTTGCAGTATTTTATATAAATATTTATATATCTGCCGATATAGGAATATCAAGCGAGGGGAAAATGCCGGAAAGAACAGACATAGAGAAATTGGTAAGAATCCTCATAGCAGGGGATATCCTTTACAGGCCATTGAAAAGCCTTGGGGAAAGAGGAGTAAGAAGGCTGGACAAAACAGCAAAAAGCATTTATGATCTCATTGAGGCGGACGGGGAAAAAGGAAACAGGGTTGAAGCCAGAGTTGAGGAGTCAGAGGAGGAAAAGGCAAGAACTTTGAAAGAAGGCATAGATGAGTTTTCAAAAAAATACCCGAGCCAAGGAAAGATGCTTGCAGAGATGATAGAACAAAAAAGAAATGCAAAAAATAAATGCCTTATTTACGGGCTTAAAGAAGGCTACAAGCTTTCTGAAGAGGATTATATTCAGACTATAATGGATCTTGGCTTTGACAAAAGAGAGGCCGCATCAATCTATCCGCATATAATATCTTATTCTGAAAGGGAAGGCAAAGCGATTCAGCAGAGCGAAAGAAAAATACTGCTGACATTGGAAAACAAGAAAAAGAAATAGCAACCTTTTTTAATCTCTTCTTCTTTTCTTTCTGCATGGCAAAGAGGTTTTACATAACAAC
>Ga0315290_10003806_pt1 | contig 10838 bp, 5 predicted proteins | sample YL17G12_0_MG_FD_203627 | JGI IMG/M metagenome (GOLD analysis project Ga0315290, IMG submission 203627) | Sediment microbial communities from Yellowstone Lake, YNP, Wyoming, USA - YL17G12_0 | ecosystem: Environmental > Aquatic > Freshwater > Lake > Sediment | place: USA: Wyoming | collected...
CGCAGCGGTCATGTGCGCGGGCGGCGCGCTCGCCTACCTGGTGCTGATCCCGCTCATCAAGTTCTTTGGCGAAGGCATGTCCGGCCCCCTCGCGCCCGGAACGATCCCGATCTCCGAGATGAGCCCAGGCCAGATCCGCAGCGCCTACGTGCTCTACATCGGCGCCGGCGCGGTCGCCGCAGGCGGCATCATCAGCCTGATGCGGTCGCTGCCGATCATCGGCCACAGCCTGCGCGAAGGCCTGCGCGATGTCGGTTCGAGCAAGGCTGCCGGCGCCGGAGCGCTGCGCACCGAACACGACTTGTCCATGAAAGTGGTCGGCATTGGCATCGCGCTGCTGTTGATTGCGATCGTGCTCGCCCAGCCGCTCCACATGAATCTGCTCGGCGCGATCCTCATCGTGCTGTTCGGATTCCTGTTCGTCACCGTCTCGTCGCGCCTCACCGGCGAGATCGGCTCGTCGTCGAATCCGATCTCCGGCATGACGGTCGCGACGCTGCTGCTCACCTGCCTGATCTTCCTCATCCTCGGCTGGACCGGGAACAACTACTTCGTCACCGCCCTGTCGGTGGGCGGCATCGTCTGCATCGCCGCCTCGAATGGCGGCACCACGTCCCAGGACCTAAAGACCGGCTACCTGGTGGGCGGCACGCCGCGCCTGCAGCAGATCTCGATCCTGATTGGCGCGCTGGTGTCGGCGATCGTGCTCGGTCCGATCTTGCTCCAGTTGAACCAAGCGGCCACGGTCTACGTGCCGGCGGCAGCGGGGCTCACGACCGACGTCTCGCAGCTCGGACCGCGGCGCGAGGGGTTGAAGGGCGCCCAGGCGAAGGATGACGCCAGGACCTACCGCGTGTGGCACAAGACCGACGTGGCGGGCGGACCGGCGGGCAAGTATCTCGTGGACGATTCCGGGCGCGCGGCGTGGCTCGCGGATCCCGGCATCAACGGCACGATCACCAGGCGCCCCGACGGCACCGAAGTGCGCAAGTTCGACGCACCCAAGGCCACGCTCATGGCGTACATCATCCGCGGCATCCTCGATCACCAATTGCCGTGGGGGCTCGTCCTGTTCGGTGTGATGATCGCGTTCGTGCTCGAGATGGCCGCCATTCCATCGCTGCCGTTCGCGGTCGGCGTCTACCTGTCGCTGTCGTCGTCGTCACCGATCTTCATCGGCGGCATGGTGCGCTGGCTGGTAGATCGCGCGCAGCAGAAAGCACTCGCGCATCGCCGCCTCACCACCGATCAACTCGCCGCCGAGTCCGACAGGAGCCCGGGCGTGCTGATGGCCTCGGGCTACATCGCGGGCGGTGCCATCGCCGGCATCATCATCGCGTTCATGGCGGGCGTATTCGATCGGGTGGATGCGGGGCTCACGACCTGGGCGCGCGCGAACAATCCGTTCTTCGATGGTCCGAACGCCGATCTGCTCGCGATGATCCCGTTCACCGTGCTCACCGTGGTGCTGCTGCTGGTGGGCCGCGAGAAGTTGCTGGCGCCCAAGCCACGCTGATCGGCGCGAATCCATCCGCACCTTCGAATTGCGGGGACGGCGGAGCGTACGGCACGGGCGGCGGGCCGCACCGGACGACCCGCCGCCCTCGGTTCGTCTCAGGCGAGGCCGCGGTCGTGTTTCGATACGATCTTGTCGAGCGGCCTGCCGATCAGGAACATGATCACGCCGGCACCCATGCCCAGTGCGGCGAGCATCGTGAAGAACTGGCCGCGCGGGATCTTCTCGTAGAACGTGCCCAGATAGCCCGACAGGTAGTTGCCGAAGAAGTTGCCAAGGAACCACACGCCCATCAGCATCGACACCATGCGGGCCGGTGAGATCTTGGTCACGAACGACAATCCGATCGGCGACAGGTACAACTCGCCGACGGTGATGACCACCGTCATGCCGACCAGCCACAGAACACTGCGGCGCGCATCCGGCGCCATGCCCTGGGTGGCGAGGATCATGATGATGAACGCGAGGCCGACCATGAAGCAGCCGAACGCCATCTTGGTCACGCTCGACGGCTCTCTGCCGCTCTTTGCCTGCCATGCCCAGAACATCGTGAGCAGCGGCGCGAACATGAAGATCATCGCCGGATTGAAGGCCTGATACCACGTCGAGGGCACCATCCAGCCGAAGAAGCTCCAGTTCGTATTCTGGTCCGCCCACAACTGCAACGTGTTCCCCTGCTGTTCGTAAACGCCCCAGAACACGATATTGAGCGTGCAGATCACACCGAGCGCGATGATCCGCTGCCACTCCTCGCCCGTCATCTTCTCTTTCACCTGGACCTTCTGCGCCTGTTTCTGCGCGAGCACGTCCGGGGCGAGATGCTTCTGTCCCCACAGGTAGAGGCACAGGCCGGTCACCATGCCGACGCCGGCCGCCCCGAAGCCCCAGTGCCAACCGACCGTCTGGCCGAGTGTTCCGCACACCAGCGGCGAGAAGAATGCGCCGAGGTTGATGCCCATGTAGAAAATCGTGAACGCGCCGTCGCGGCGCGGATCGCCTTGCGGGTAGAGCAACCCAACCTGTGTGGAGATGTTCGGCTTGAAGGCGCCGTTGCCGAGGATCAGGAACATGAGCGCGAGGAAGAAGAAGCTCTCGCTCGCCATCAGGAAGTGACCGATCGCCATGAGGATCGCGCCCAGCACGACAGTCTTGCGCTGACCCAGGACGCGGTCGGCAAGCAGTCCGCCGAAGAACGGCGTGAAATACACGAAGCCGGTGTAGAGACCGTAGATCTGGGAGGACAGCGGTTGGGCGGCGAGCGGTCCGAACACCGCCTCCAGCGCACCCTTGAGTGCGGTGAATCCAAGCACCTTGTGACCCACATCGGGGTTGATGAACAAATGGTTCACCATGTAGAGCACGAGCAGCGAGCGCATCCCGTAGTACGAGAACCGCTCCCACATCTCGGTGAAGAACAGGACGAACAAACCCTTGGGGTGACCGAACCAGGTTCCGGTATTGGGAGTGGCCACGGCGGTTGCTGCCATCATCTCTCCTCTCGGGCCACCCGGAAGCGGCGGCGTGGGGTTCGTCCAGGTCGAAGACCGATCACGGACACTACCTTATGGTTCGTACTCGCCGCCACGATGGATCGGCGGCGGCCGTGAACCCCCGGGCGGGCGCGGAATCGGGATCGACGCCGTGCAGAAGCAGCGCCGTGGGCGATCAGCGCCACGCAGGCAGGAGCGGCAAGCCGTACCTCACCCGGTCGATCGGCCGCCGCGCACCGCACCTGGCCGGGTTGCCGAGTGCCCGGCGCGCTCCTATTGTCCCGCGCATGCTCGGCTTCATATCCGCCTCCGCTTACGCCACTCGCGCGCTCCACACCACTTCGCTCGCGCGCTGATGGCCTTCCCGCGCGCATCGGGCGTGTTGCTGCACCCGACCTCGCTACCCGGCCGCTACGGGATCGGCGATCTCGGCCCTGAGTGCCACGCCTGGATCGATTTCCTGCAACGCGCGAAACAGAAGCTGTGGCAGGTACTGCCGCTTGGCCCGACCGGGTACGGCGACTCGCCCTACCAGTCGTTTTCGGCATTCGCCGGCAATCCCTATCTCGTGAGTCCCGACGCGCTATTTGCCGATGGGCTGCTCCGACGCGAGGACCTGGGCGATGTGCCGGCGTTCCCGGCCGGGCGTGTCGACTTTGGACCGGTCATCACCTACAAGCTGCGCGTGCTCGATCGCGCATTCGAGCGCTTTCAGGCGACCCGTGGGCCGCTGCGCCAGGAGTTCGAGGCGTTTGCGCGCGAGCATGCCGGGTGGCTCGACGACTACGCGCTGTTCATGTCGCTCAAGCAGTCCCTGGGTGCGGTATGGAGCGACTGGGACGAGCCTCTCGCGCTGCGCCGACCCGCCGCACTGGCGGCCGCGCGAGCGCGCCTCGCCCGCGCCATCGACGCCCAGCGTTTCCAGCAGTTCGTGTTCTTCCGCCAGTGGCATGCCGTGCGCGAACACGCGCGCGCAGCGGAGGTGCGAATCATCGGCGACATCCCGATCTTCGTCGCATACGACAGCGCCGATGTGTGGGCACGGCGCGAACTGTTCATGCTCGATACGCACGGCCGCTCGACCGCGGTCGCCGGCGTGCCACCCGATTATTTCGCCCCGACCGGACAGCTGTGGGGCAACCCGCTCTATCGGTGGAACGCGATCGCCGCCGACGGTTATGCGTGGTGGATCGAACGGTTCCGGGCCACGCTCGAGCTGTTTGACATCGTGCGGCTCGATCACTTCCGCGGCTTCGAGACGTACTGGGAGATTCCGGCGACCGCACTCACCGCCGAGACCGGCCGCTGGGTTGAGGGCCCGGGGCGCGCGCTGTTCGACGCGCTGCACACCGCACTCGGCGACGTGCCGATCCTCGCTGAGGATCTCGGCGACATCACGCCCGAGGTGATCGTACTGCGGGATGCGTTCGATTTCCCGGGCATGAAAATCGCGCAATTCGCGTTCGGCTCCGATGCCAGCGAGCCGTTCCTCCCCCACAACTTTCCGCATAACTGTGCGGCTTACACCGGCTCGCACGACAACGACACCACCCGCGGCTGGTACGAGACGGCGGCGACGCCCGAAGAGCAGGACTTCGCGCGCCGCTATCTGCGCACCAGTGGCCGCGACATCGCGTGGGACCTGATCGCGCTCGTGTTCGCGTCGGTCGCCGACTCAGCGGTAGTACCGCTTCAGGACGTGCTCGACAAGGGCACCGAGGCGCGCATGAACCTGCCGGGGCGCATCGCGGGAAACTGGGGATGGCGTTTCACCACAGGCGAGCTGACCGGGCAGCATGCGGCCCGGCTCGCGGAATTGGCGACGCTCTACGGCCGCTGAGAGATTGCCGCAGTACGGCTCATGAGAGACACGGCTCATGAGAGCACTACTCTGCCACCAGGGTCTGCGCTAGTATCCCGCCGGTTGGTCGGGGTTACGCTATACGCCCCGCGTCAACTCATGGGAGCAGTGCACCAAGAGATCCCGCATCCTTGCGACCCCACCTTTCGGATCTCCAGCCGGACCTGCCCCGCCCCGACAAGGAGGTCACATGAAACGCCGTACTCTCGGTCTTGCCGCTGGAGCGACAGCGACACTCATCTTCACGGCCACGTTACTTTCGCTTGGCGCAGTCCCGTCGCGGGCCGCCGCTCCCGAAGGCTCGTCCTGGCAGATCACCCCGTACGCGGGCGAGGCCTTCTTCATTGATGGGGTCACGTTTCCGGGCAACAAGCGCATTCGTGTGAAGGACGCCCTGCACTATGGCGGGAAGCTCGGCTGGCAGCCCAACCGGCTGTTCGGCCTTCAGATCGGCGGCGGCTACACGACGACCGACGCCGACCCGGCCAACGGCAATACGGTGTCGTTCATCCATTCGGCCCTGGATGTCATGATCTCTCCGATTCAGGCCGAGTCGTGGGACCTCTATGGGCTGATGGGAGGCGGCTACGAGCGGTTCAAGACCGGCGACCAGCAGCGGGATTTCGGATCGTTCGACATTGGCGCAGGCCTCAGGCTGTGGGTGTCGGATAAGATTGCGATACGTGCCGAGGCGCGCAATATCCTGCCGGTGTCGAGCAAATTCGAGACGTCAACCGACAACTATGCACTCGTCACCGGCGGCCTCACGTGGGCGCTGGGCGGCGTGCCAAAGGATGCGGATGCGGACGGCGTGAGCGACCGCAAGGACACTTGTCCCGATACGCCGGCTGGAGCGACGGTCGACGCGAAGGGTTGTCCCACCGACAGCGACGGCGACGGCGTTTGGGACGGCATCGACACGTGTCCTAACTCTCCGAAGGGTGCCAGGGTCGATGCCCGCGGCTGCCCGACCGACTTGGACGGCGACGGCGTATTCGATGGCTTGGACCAATGCGCCGACTCGCCTCGCGGCGCCAAGGTCGATGTGAACGGCTGTCCGATCGACGGTGACGGCGACGGCGTTCCGGACGGCATCGACACGTGCCCCGACACGCCCAAGGGTGCGACCGTCGGCGCGAGCGGCTGCCCCACCGACAGCGACGGGGACGGCGTGTGGGATGGCCTCGACCTGTGTGCCGGAACCGCGGCGGGCTTGAAGGTGGATAAGGACGGCTGCCCGATCGAAGTGACCGAGCGCGAGACGGAGTTGCTCGATACCGGCATGATCCGACTCCAGGACATCAACTTCGAGACGGCCAAGGCGGACATCAAGCCCGAGTCGTTCGCCAATCTCGACGTCGTGGGTCAGGTGTTGAGCAAGTGGCCCGAGCTCAAGATCGAGGTCGGCGGCCACACCGATTCCCGTGGCTCGAACGCGTACAACCAGCTACTCAGCGAGGCGCGCGCGCGCTCGGTCGAGAAGTATCTGCTCGAGAAGTTCCCCACCCTCAAGACCGAGCAGTTCACCGTGAAAGGCTACGGCGAGTCGAAGCCGGTGGAGCCCAACACCAATGCGCTCAACATGGCGAAGAACCGTCGCGTCGAGTTCGTGGTGCAGAACAAGGAAGTACTCAAGAAGGAATCCGAGCGGCGCAAGCTGCTCAACAAGTAGCGTACAGGACGGGGGCGGCGCGATGCGGCGCCGCCCCATCACTCCAACACTTCGGGCCGGCTCGCGATCGCAGGCCGGCCCGAAGTGTTACTACCGCAGGGTGCTACAGGCCGTATTCCGGCGCCGGCTTTCCCATGAGCCAGTGATCGAACCAGCGCAGGATGTGCTCCTGATTCTGGACGCGCCGCGACGGCGTGCCGCTGCGCGACAGCTCGTGGTTCTCGCCCGGGAACCGCACCATCACGACCGGCTTCTTCAGGGACTTGAGCGCACGGAACATCGCTTCGCCCTGGCCGATCGGAGTGCGCCAGTCCTCCTCGCTATGGATCACCATCAACGGAGTTTCGATCTGCGCGGCGAGATACACCGGCGAGCGTTCGATGTACTCCTGCGGGCAGTCGAACGGCGAGTGGCGGAACCAGTTGGGCATGAACAACGCGAAGTCACTGCTGAACCACATCGAAGCCCAGTCCGCGACACAGCGCTGCGTGATGGCCGCGGCGAAGCGCGTGGTGTGGGCGATCGCCCAGTTGGTCAGCAGGCCCCCGCCGCTGCCGCCCGTCACGCCCATGCGGCTCTCGTCGATGTAGCCGCGCGCAATGACATGATCCACCGCCGCCATCAGATCGTGGTGGTCGTCGCCCGGATACCGGTACTGGATGATGTTGCCGAACTCCTGACCATAGGACGTGCTGCCGCGCGGATTGACGTACACCACGACATAGCCGGCCGCAGCGAGTACCCGGTACTCGTGGAAGAACCCGACGCCGTATGCGACGTGCGGACCACCGTGGATCTGGAGGATCAGCGGATACTTGCGATTGGCATCGAAGTCCTTCGGCCTAACGATCCAGCCGTGGATCTTCGTGTGGTCCTGCGCTTCGCACCAGAACTCCTCGACCTCACCCAGTCCACGCTCGTCCAACAGCGCCTGGTTCGGCGACCACAACGTGACGAGACCGTGTTCGACATCGTACAGGCACAGATCGCCCGGCCGTGTCACGTCGCCAATGGTGAGCGCGAAGCGCCGCGCGTCGGGCGTGGCACTGCCGGCCACCACCTCATGAGCGGAATCGGTGAGCTCCTCGACCGCGCCACTCGCGCAGTCGATCTTCACCAGCAGCCCCGCGCCGTGCTTGCACAGCACGCCGTAGACCGCACGGCCGTCGGCCGAGAACGCGAGCGGCTTCGCCCCACCGCCGCGCGGCGGGTGCATGTCCCCCGCAATGTCGTCGCTGCCGAAGTCGAAATCGACCGCCTCGGTCACGACGGCGGCGCGTGTGCGCGGCCATGGTCCCTCGAACAACAACAACTGGCTGCGGTAGTAGGACAGCACCTGGTCGCGCAACCCGCCGACTGCGGCAATGCGGCCGTCTGCGGACTCGGTGAACGGTCCGATCGGCCCGTTCACGTCCGCCACGATCTGGAAACGGTCGCCATCGCTCGGCGTCTCCACGTCCGGTGAGATCGCGAACAGATCCGAGTCCTCCAGGCCGTGCCACGGCTCCGGGCGGCGATCGGACACGAACAGGATCCACTTTCCGTCGCGCGACCAGCGCGGCGCGCCTTCGGCGAACCGCCCGGTGGTGAGTTGCCGTGGGGCACCGGGCGCTTGAGGAACGGGTGCGGGGGGCGCGCCCGCGACTTCGGCGGCCGGGCCCGGGGCGGGCACATCGGGCGCGATCGCGATTGCTGCCGGGGCTCCCGCGCGCGCGTCATCGCGTGCCAGAACCACATTCAGCAGCCACACATGATCGAGGTGATCGAAGTCGGTGAACGTGTCGTTGTTCCAGCGGAACTCGGCGCGCGTGACGACACGTGCGGGCTCGTGTTTCGGCTTCTTGGGTTCGGGCGAGTCTTTCGCGGGATTCGTCCGACTCAGGAACGCGAGATGGGTACCGTCGGGGGACCATGCGGGTGCGGAGACGCCGCCCGCGAGTGTGGTGAGCTTCTCCGCCTCTCCGCCCGCGAGCGACAGCAGATGGATCTGCCCCGGCTTGCCGGCTTCGGCGGCACGGACAAACGCGAGCTGAGTGCCATCGGGTGACCAGCGCGGCTGCGAGTCACGCGGGCCTGCGGTCAGCGGACGCGGCGGGCCGGCCACGGAACTGCGGACATCCACTTCACACAGCCAGATCGCGGTGCGATACGCGTCGTCTTCATGATCGACCGAGACATGTGTGAATGCGATACGGCGACCGTCGGCAGAAATCTGCGGGTCAGCAATCCACACGAAACGCAGGACGTCTTGGGCGCGCATCGGAGAGCTCCATGAGCGTCAGGTGGGAGATCGAGCCTGGGTCCGGCGCTCTCCAACACAAGCGCCGCATGAGGAAAACCTAGAAGCACCCGGCACATGCGGTCAAACCCCAGGCGCGGCGGGTGCTGCTCCTCACGCGCTTCCACGGCTGGATCGCACGGCGTCGCGCGATCCGGTGCCGCTGCTCAGCGCGGGGTGCCCTGCGGCGCATCGGGTGCCGGTGGCGGCTGCGCCACCGTCGATGCATTCACCAGGTCCGAGATCGCACCCGGTGCTGTCCGGTCCACATAGGGCTCGCGGATCGCAAGGTTCGAGAAGTTCGACCAGTTGGGAACCTCATCGGCCGTGCGCAGCACAAAGTACCAGGTCTGACTGGGTGCCAGCCCGCGGATTGAGACCGAATCGGTGACGCCCGCCACCGATGGCGATGGCAAGCCCGGCACGGCGGTCGCGGCATTCCACCACGACACGGTGTCGGCGCTGGCGATCGGTACATTGCGGAAACGCATCTCGTAGCGCGCCGCACGGCCGCTTGCGCCGTCATCGCCCGGGGCGGTCCACACCAGCGTCGCTGTGGAGTCGCGCGAGCTGGCCTGGGCATGACCGATCGATGCCCATGCGCCACAGAGCAGCGCGCACAGCACCGCGACCCCGACGCACATGCGCAGAGGATGACGCTCGATTCCGCAGGATATCCCACGGTCTGTGCCCGCAATCGCCTGCATGTGACCTCCGTGCCCGCGCTCGGGTGAGCCGCGATCCCATCACGGCTCGCAAGCGCGGTGCCGTCACGCGTTGCCACAGGCCGGCTCCGCGGACGGAACAGTGCCGCAACCGATTCGCTCGTTCGTGCGCCGCCGGGCAATCGCCGCGATCGCTGCCATTTGCATGGCGGTGCCGGTCGGGACGCACGCGTCCAACGTAATCGCCTGAGCGGGTCCATCCCACCCCCCGGAGCGTGATCGGCCTTGCGATCGCGTCGCAAAGCTTCCAAAACGCCCGGCGCCTGCGTGCGACCTGCAACGTCTGGACCGTGCTCACGGCGCAATTCGTCGGCGCCACATCTGCCAAGTCCTTGCGCGCGTGTGATGTCATCGTCCGCCGCGAGGGTAGGCCTCTTTCATGCTTCGCGAGCGAGCCCCCTGTCGATTCCAGTGGCGCTCAGCTTGCCCTTCGACCTCAATACCCATTCCACCACGATGACCAACCTCTTCGGTGAGGCCTCGTGTACGAACCATCCCATCGCCTGCAACCGCGACTCCTGCGGCGCCTGCTGCTTCTGGCGTGCGCGCTCAGTGCCGGGCTGTTCTTCGCAGCAGGCATCGCTCGCGCGGCGGACGAGATCCACTGGACCATCATGGGCCAGACCGCGGTCACGATCGACTGGCGCGGCAGCGAAGCCACCGTGCGTTACGGGCTCACGCCCGCCCTGGGTCAGGTCGCAACCGGTGTCGAGCCATCCCCGTTGCCATTCTCGTCGGCGGGACCGTTCCGTGAGGCGCGCATCACCGGACTCGCCGAGAACACGCTCTATTACTACTCCGTCGGCCAGGACGGCGGAACGTTCCGGACCCCGCCCGCGCGCGGTACTGCGGACTTCGACGTGTGCGTGGCCGGCGATGTCGGTGACTCGGTCACGTACCGCTGGGTTGCGGGCGTTCATCGCCAGATCGCGGACCTGGTACCGCGATTCACGCTGCTGGTCGGCGATCTGACCTACGGGAACGCACACGGCCAGGCGGCCGTGGATCGGCATTTCAACGACATGATGGTGTGGTCGCGTAACGCCGGCTACATGCCGGCGTGGGGCAACCACGAATGGGATTCCCCGGCTCAGGACGACCTGCGAAACTACAAGGGTCGGTTCGATCTCCCGAATCCACGCACCTCTCCCGGCTCGCCGGCGGTGAGCTGCTGTGGCGAGGACTGGTACTGGTTCGACTACGGCAACGCGCGCTTCATTGCCTACCCCGAGCCGTGGAGCGGCGCGTGGTCGGCGTGGAAGACCAGCGCCGACTCGCTCATGGCCGCAGTCAAAA
>Ga0315290_10003811_pt1 | contig 10831 bp, 13 predicted proteins | sample YL17G12_0_MG_FD_203627 | JGI IMG/M metagenome (GOLD analysis project Ga0315290, IMG submission 203627) | Sediment microbial communities from Yellowstone Lake, YNP, Wyoming, USA - YL17G12_0 | ecosystem: Environmental > Aquatic > Freshwater > Lake > Sediment | place: USA: Wyoming | collected...
AGGTCTCGCTCGGATTCGTCGAGGGTCTGAACAACAAGATCCGCGTCATCCAACGCCGTGCCTACGGACTGCGCGACGAGGAATACCTGCGGCTCAAGATCCTGACATGCATGCTCCCGGCGCTCTAGAATGCTCCAAAATCACCCACTCGATTTCCTGAAGAGCCGCGAAAGGCAAAGACCATCATCGACGAGCAAACTACGCCCAAGAGGAGAACCGCAGCGCGAATAGCGCCGAGTTCAAGCGCCTCCGCATTCAGAGATCCAGCAAGGAGTCCCACGACTCCCACGACACCCATCAGCATGCCAGTAACTACTGCGGCGCCAAGGGTTTGCCTGCGAAGTTGGGCCTGAGCAAGAGCAAGAGCACCTGCTGTCACCAAAGAGGCCGCCAATGCGCCCAGATGCCACGGGATTGGATAGCGTTGCAGCAACTCCGGTGTTGCTTCCGAGTACCGCGATAACTTGCTAGCCAGCGCTAGCCCGAGAATGACGACTAGCCAAAGGCCAATGCCGCCGACGAGTGCGGGCACCAAGCTACTCCGGAAGGCTGATGCCTTATCTGTTCCCATCCCTCCTCCTTGCTGTTTGCCACTTCGGATCACCCCAGCCCCGCCGAGGACCCAACGTAGGGTCGAGAGCCGTTCTGCGAAAGACTGTGAGATGTTATAACGGCGTTTCTTCGGGGGCAGCGGGGCTCGGGTACGAGGCCACATCAGCCCCCATGGCAGCGATAGGCCAGAAGTCGGACTTCGAGATCGAGGGAGTAGCAGCCGATGCAGGAGTGAGATGACGCCTGTCATCCCAGTGTGGCTATGGGTGCACGTTGCGCTCGCCCTACCCAGCAACTCCGAGTCCTTCTGCTCCCTTTCGAGTCTGCCGAAGGACCCCGGATGGGCCTGGTCGGTGAATGTGGCCATATGGCGCGCGTCGCTGGTCCCGGCCCACTGGTCTCCCCAGTGGCCAAGCGTGGCATGGTGCATCGCCGAGAAGCCGAAGGAGCCGATCTCCAAGCTGGCGAACATCGGCCTCTACTACATCCGCGACGTGGACGCGCTGTGGCAGGGCATCGACCACGTGCTGAACTCGCCCCAGAACAAGGGCGAGTGGTACCTGACCGACGCTTTCCAGTGGATGATCGAGCACGGCCGGCGCATCAGGACGGCGGAGGTGGGGGGCTGGTACGACTGCGGCGCGCTCAACACGGCGATCGAGACGAACCGCATCCTGCTGGCGAAGACGGTGGGCACCGACGCACAGACGCACGGACGCACGGAAGAGGCGTACCGGGGCACAGGGGCGCGGGGGCACAGGAAGACGACGGGGCGCCGATTCTCCCCTGGCGTCACCATCCTCGAGCCAGTGCTGATCGAGGACGACGTGGTGGTCGAGCAGTCCACCATCGGCCCCAACGTGACGATCGAGGCGGGCACCGTTGTGCTGGAGAGCACGGTGAAGGAGGCCATCATCGGGAAGCGGTGCCGGATCGAGCAGTGCCGATTGGACGGCGCGCTGCTCGGCGTTCGGAGTCCGGCGGATCGCGCAGGGCTCGCGGATCTCGTTGCAGGGTTCGCTGAATAGCCTGCTTGGGCGTAGGTTGGTGGGGATTTCGTGGCTGGCAACAGTAGGTCCAATACTGGCTAGGTCCTTGTGGTCTGACATCCTGCTTCAGCTGGACCATCTCATGACTCGCCGCTTCGCACTGCTTGCCGCCTTCCTGATCGGCTGTGCAAAGGAGCCTGTGCCCCCGGCCACGGATGCTGCTGTCGTGGACTCGGCCGGCGTCAGCATCGTGACCAGCCGCGTGCCATTGTGGCCAACAGGAGGTGGGTGGCACGTCGACTCTCAGCCGATCACGGTGCTCGGAGCCGATGAACGCGACCCGCAGCAGCAATGGCGCTGGGTCGAGGCAGCGGCTCGGTTCTCCAACGGCAACATTGTTCTCGGCGCCGAGGGATCCCTCCGCCTCTTTGGACCAGACGGGAAGTTCATCCGGCTGTTGAGCCGAGCTGGCGACGGACCGGGGGAGTTCCGGAACGTTGCGGGGTTGCTGGTTCTTCCAGGCGACTCCTTGCGTGCGAACGACGCCATGGGCCGTCGCGTCGCGACCTACGCTCCCGACGGCAGACTCGCCCGTGACGAGCGGCTCGACATGGCCCGCTTTCAGGCCCTCGGGCGCTGGACTGAATGCCGGAGCGGGCTGTTCCCCGACGGGTCACGGTTCGGCTGCCAGCCCGACAAGACACTGGCGGCGTCGGCGACGAATCGTCCGAGCGTGGTGGATGCCAAGGGGTGGAGTTCTCCGGGTCCCGGGCTCCTCCGCCAGCTCCGCCGGATCTATGTCGCCACACCGGACCTCGCTGCCGCGTACCCTCTGGGTATTGATGGCGGCATCGAGCAGTTCGGGGTCACCATCCCGCAGGGCGAAGTGTTCGTCGTCCATCCGTTCCACTCCTTCTCGTTCGTCGCGGCTGGTGGGACACCGATGCGAATCGCCATTGCCACCAATCCGGAGTACCGCATCGAACTCTGGACCCCAACCGGCAGGCTCGAACGGGTCATCAGACGCGACGGTGGGCGGCGCGCCCCGACCGCGGCCGAACGAGCTGACGCACGGGCGTCCATGATGCGCCAGCTAGGACGGATGGACGAGGCGACCCGCAGCCGGGTCATTGCGGCCGTTCCGACGCCCGACTCGCTCCCGGCAGTGATCGGTTTGACCGTGACTCCTCAAGGGGAGTTCCTCGTGCAGCGCGAAGGGTACCTCCCCTCGCATGTCACCTCGATTTGGGATGTCTTCGACCGGGGCGGCCGGTGGCTCGGTGAACTCCGACTCCCCGGACACTGTCGCATCCTCTCCACGGGGACCGACAACTTGCTCGTGCAGCGCGGGATCGCGGATGACGCTACGCTGATCGAGGTCTATCGACTCAAGCGGTGACAATTCGTTGGAGGAGGGGGGTGCATTCGATGAAGGTCTGCGTTGTCGGCGCCTCCGGGAAGCTCGAGTTGCGCCAGGGCCCAGGCGCGCGCCACCGCCAACACGGCGGCATCATTCCACGGCGTCTGGGCCACGTGGTGTCCCTGGTGCGGCCGACCCTGGGACCTCGACTCGTCATAGACTTAACCTAGTAATACTAAAGCAACCTGCTAACTGGCTCTCCTACGCTGCGGTGCCGCGACGGTCACATAGGCGACCCGGAATGGTCCAGCGCGGTCCAGTACTGGCGTGCGTGCGAAGCCGAAGTCGATGGCTCGCTGACCGGCGGCGCCAGGTACGATCCGGCCGTAGTTCCTGCTAGAGATGTCGGTCGGGAATCTCCTCAGGACGCCGCTGGAGATCAAGCGCCCATTCGAATCTTGGACGAGCCAGATTCCGGCGTCACTCGGTCCCGGGAGTCTGGCCATCTCCACGGCGTGGAGCTGAACGACAGCCCGGAACGCGGCCGTATTCTGCTCGCGTAGAGCGGAGACGGCCACCGGCCGCTGTGCTTGCGCGCAGACCGGCAAGACGAGCAACGCGGAAGAGAACAGCCCACCCAGCACCCTACGGCAACATCTGGATCTCATGCCGTCCTCCGTCTTGAGCGCCGTCGGGCTCGCCAAGCGGACTGTGCCCTAACCGCGACCCCCTTACCCGCCGGCCACCCAACACGGCTACCGTACCTCGTGCGCGCGGTGACCTACTCTGCGCGAAGCGCCAGCGCCGGATCGACGCGGGTCGCGCGGCGCGCCGGTACATAGCTTGCAGCGCCGGCGACGGCCAGAAGGAGCGCGGCGGCGAACGCGAGCAGGGCCGGATCGGAAGCTGACACCCCATAGAGCACGGAGGCCAGTGCGCGTCCAACGCCGATTGCGCCGGGCACACCGATCACCACACCCACCAGCGCAAGCCTCAGACCCTGACGAACCATCAGCCAGAGGACGTCTCCCGGCTCCGCGCCGAGCGCCATACGCACGGCCATCTCCGGCGTGCGCCTCGCGACCACAAAGCTCAGCAGCCCGTAGAGCCCCACTGACGCGAGCAACAGCCCGAGTACGGCGAAGACCCCGAACATCGCCACGCCCATCCGCCATAGCCGCAGCTGCCTCCCGACGGTCTGTTCCAAAGGCTCTATGGTGACGAAGGGAAGATCAGTCGCTACGTCCCGAACCGCTCTGCGGATCGCGGGCACCATGGCATCCGGGTTCCCGGAGCTACGTACCAGCAGGTACCGCGGCGGCGAGGGCGTGGGGTTCTGCTCCAAAGGAACGTAGTACTCGGCATCAGGGCTGTCACGCAGGAACAGCCTCACCACGTCCGCCGCGACGCCCACGACTTCCGTGCAGGGTGCAGGCGACGCGTTGCGCGGCGCCCGGGAATCATGGATAAGCAAGCACTTGCCGATCGCGCTCTCGCCAGGCCAGAAGGCGTTGGCCATCGTCACATTCACCACGGCTACGCGCGGAGCGCCCGCGCGATCTGCGTCGGTGAATCCCCGTCCCTGCATGACCGCCGTCCCAGCCGTCTTGAACCAATCGGGATCGACCGGATAGATGTAGGGAGTCAACCGAGCGGGGGCGCTTCCAGGAATGTCCATGGCGATGGCGCTCGCAGTCCTTAGCGGCATGCCAACGGCGAGGCTTGCTCCCCTAATCCCTGGAAGTGCTAGCAGCCGCTCTCGCATCCGCTCAAGCAGGATCTTACTGCCAGGCCCAGCGTACCCAGCGGCGTCGAACTCAGCCCTCAGCATGAGCAACTTGTCCACATCAAGGCCGCCGATGCGGGCGCGCACGTTCTGCAGGCTCCGTACGAACAGCCCGGTTCCCACCACGAGCACCAACGCCAGCGCGACCTGCCCGACGATCAAGGGAGAATGACCCCTGGGCGCGGCGAGCGCACCAACATGACTCCCGGACTTCAGAGCGCTGCTGACGTCGGACCGGGCCACCTCCAAGGCAGGCAGAACACAGGACAGGAAAGCGCTGAAGACGGCGATACTGGCCGTAAAGGCGAGCACGCGGACGTTGAGCACCGCAGTCGCCGCACCCATCTGAGGGAGTAGAAACGTCCGAAGCACCGAGCCTCCCCACCATGCGAGCAGTACGCCGAACATGCCTCCCAGAGCGGCGAGGAGACCGCTCTCGGCCGCCAATTGGGCGACCAAGTGCGCTCGGCCAGCCCCGAGCGCAAGCCGGATGGCCATCTCACGTCGACGAGCCGCGGACCGGGCGAGCATGAGGCCGGCGAGATTCGCGCAGGCGATGACCAAGACAACGGCCGCAGCGGCCGCGACCCAGATGGACGTCCGTGCTCCCTCGGAACGCTCCGGCCCCCGCTCCCGAAGAACCGGGTACAGTGACGCGCTGATGCTTGTGTCGCCGAAGGGAGCTGACGCATTGCCTCGGCGAAGCGCAATCGTGGCGCTCGCTGCGGCCCGCGCGCGCGTGGCGCCAGGCCGCAGACGCGCTACAACGTCAATCCAGTACGTGCCGCGGGAGTTGAGCCATTCCGAGTGCCCACCATCCACTGCCGCAGCCCGTATCGGCAGCCACACGTCCACCACATCGAGGTCCACCCCGGTAAACCCACTGGGCGCCACGCCGACGACGAAGTAGAGAGCCCCACCCATCCAGAGGGTACGGCCGAGCACCGAACGGCTTCCCCCGAACTGTCGCCGCCACGTGCCGTAGCTGAGCACGGCTACCCTCGCGCCGGACCCGCCATCCTCGTCCGCACTGAAGAAGCGGCCGAGGGCCGGGCGCACACCGAGGAGCGAAAAGTAGTTCGCCGTCACCATTAAGGCTTGCAGCTGTTGAGCCTCGGGCCCACGCCCCAACGTCACTTGGGCGTTCGAGTACGCCGCGACGGCCGAAAAGTCAGTGGCATTCCCTGCGAGGTCGGAGTAGTTAGGGAAGGACGTGGCGGTGAAGGGCCTACTGTCAGCCTGCGATCCGCTGAAGTAGACGCGAAGAAGGTCACCCGGGTCGCGAACCGAGACCGGGGCACGGAACAGCAGCGCGTCCACGACGCCGAACATGGTCGTATTGGCGCCAATGCCAAGAGCGAGACACAGGACAGAAACCGCCGTGAAACCTGGGTTCCGGCCGAGAGATCTCGCAGCGTACAGCAGATACAGTTGGAGGCGATCCCGGAGACGCGCGATCACGAACGTATCCGCATTCCGCCTGCGCCGAGCGTGGGCGGAACCAAGGCAGTCGCAGCGCCGGAGCGGTTGAGAGTATCCGGCGGAAGCGGCCAACCGGGCAGCCAGCGGTGCCGTACTTCGATCATCGGATTAGGTCTATGCCGCCTTTCCCCTCCCAGTTACGGCGCTTCTCATCCAAACCACGCGTCCAGCCGCACCACATGCTGAAGGAGTCCGCTCAGCGAGGTAGTCTGTTTCGGCCGACCTGTCAAACGCCGGTGCGAACACACTCTCCGAGTTGTGTGCGTGGCAACTCCGGCCCTAGCTGATGGGCTTCACCGCGCTCGCCTTGTTCGAGACGCATCCCTCCGTCCTGATGATTTCGCTCAGCTGTGGTGCTGAGGACGGACCGAGACCCCTCACGGTCGGCGATACTCGTCATTCCGGCGCAGCGTGCGCCCCGCCGCGGTGTGCCAGGGGCGTCCCGGCGGAGATCCACTGCACAAGGCTATCGGCGCCACCCACGGCCACAAGCACCGAGTCATCTCCGACCTCGATGTCCATCGGGTACCTCCGAGCGTCCACCTGTCTTTGAAACAGCACGACCGATGGCACCAAGGCGCGCGCTACGGCGTCGCGCCAAACCACTCTGGTCACGATCTCGTTCATCCATGCGCCGCCAGTGCTTAGCTCATCAAATGCAGGGCCGAAGGTCCGCAAGAACTTGACCCCGGGCTCAACGCCATCAATACCGACCCCAACGACGGTGATCTTGGCGAAAGCCGCCGAATGTGAAGAGCGCAGCGAATCTCTCAGCGACCCAATCGCCGTCCTAGTCCGCTCATCTCTGCAGGCGGCGCACCTGCTGGATACCATCACGTAGGCAACAAGGTACTTGCCGCTCGGCGGCCCCAGGCTATCGCTGCGCAGCGCCGACGCAGAACTCCCGGACCCCGAGGCGAGCAGCCCCCGGCTCACTATGTACGAACCTGCAACGGCCGCAACAAGAACGGCGACGAGCCCAAGGGCTCGCCACCTTGCCAGGCTCCTACCTTCGTCCATGCTCCCCCCAAAGCAACGAGCGTTCGCCAGCCTGGCAACGGTCCCTGACGGCCGAAGCTATCACTCTCAGATAGCGCGCTCGCCGGCCGTTCAGCGGCGAGTGGCGCGCGACGCAGCGCCGACTCTGCAGCCGTCAACGCTCACGTCTTGAAGCTGTATTACAGACTGCGCGGCTGGCACCGAAAGGACCTTGCTACCCCCAAGAGGCACAAGTAGCGGAATATCCCGCTGGACGGCAGGCCCTGTGTGGCTGGTGTCTCTGAACACGTATGACACCACCGTGTCCACCGTAGCACGGTCTCGGCGGGCCAGGTACCTAGCCTGAAGCAAACGACAGTTATCCAGAACAAGAGCAGTCACAGGGACGCTGTGCCCAGCGCGCCAAGTGACAATCGACATTCCGCTACCTCGTATCGAGATCTCGGCCGGGCGATATGGGCGCAGAGTGTCAGCCCAAATGCGCTGGCCAGTGCTAATCCGATACGCCTCGACGACCGGCAGGAACCCGCTCGTCAGTACGATCTCATCGCGCTCCTGGTCGCAGCCGACTCGGCCCATCGTGAACTGGGCCTGAACCTTGGGGTCCAGTGTCGGATCGGCAGGTGCAAAGGACCGTAGGAGCCTGCCGCTGCGGCTCAAGACATGCACACGCATGCCGTGGCTTGCGCCATAGATGAGAAACGTGTTGTCGCGCAAGACGCACATTGCCCGGCCGAAGAAGCTGAGCTCTAGCGTGTCGGTGGGGACCAGCTGTCTGCCGCCTAGCTCTGGGCGCAAGACCGTGATCGCTTGGCGCGCCTGATCCAGAACAGCAACTCGGCCGTCCCGGAACACACCGATCGATATCGGATCGCGAAATGCCATCGGACCACCGGGCTGATTCCCAAACGTGCCGAGCAGCCTCAAGTGCTGATCCAAGACTGTGACCCGAGAGCGGGCGTCCAGCATGAATATGTTACCCCTGACATCCTCTGCAGCGTCCACGATCGCACCCGGATCACGAAGACTCTCCAAGCTCGCTTGCGCGCGCAGCAGTAGATGCACGGCTCCTTGCCCTAGTAGGTGTGCCGGCAACGACGTCATCGCCAAGGATACGAGCAAGCCGCACCTTGCCCATGGCAACGCCTCTTTCACGCCAACGTGCCCCGCCCTAGTCAGTCGCATTCTCCGGCGTCCTCCATAAGCGGCTCGTCATGCCGTCCCAGCTGTCATCACGGGCTTGAGATTGCAGAGTGCTACGGGAAGAAGCCGCGCACTCGGTAGCCGATCAGCCTCGGGGAGCTACTGCACCGCCCTGCTGCGATGACGCCTGTGTACGAGTGGGAGCGACTGGTGCTGCTCCTACATCCTCTCGATCAAGGTCTCTCCAGGACGACAATCGCCCACCAGACGGGCCTCAGCCGCCGCCTGATCTACCATGAACTCACAACCGGGCAGCTCGTTCGGGACTTGGGTGCCCTCGGACCGCGGACTCGCGCCCAGCGACCCGCCAAGCTCGAGCCCCACAAGCCAATCATCGTCGCGCAGCTCGCCAGCTACGCCGAGCTGACCGCCGTCACACTCTTCGAGGAGGTCCGGGCCGCCGGCTACACGGGCAGCCTCACCCGGCTCAAGGTCCTCGTCCGACAGGTGCAGCCTGTGCCGCCGCCCGAAGCAGTCGTGAACTTCGAAACCGCGCCCGGCCTCCAGGCCCAAGCGGACTTCGCCGACTTCAAGTTCGCCTGAGGGAAGCGCCACGCCCTTCCCCGCCCCGCAGGGTGCGCTTCTACCTCCGCCAGACCATGCGCACGCCATCGCTGGCCTGGAGGCCGTCATGCGCTCATCCCGGCTGCCTACCGTCAAGGCGCTGGCCAACTTCAATTCTCACCTGCCAGCCCAGCATCACGCACGAGCAGATCGACGCCCTCCACACCCTCGGCTTCGTCCTAGCCGATGCCTTCGCGAGAGCGAATGCCACGACGAAGGGGTGGGCGACCGGAACGCTGGGCTTGCGCGCGCTACCTATTCTTCGTTCACGGTACAGGTACACCTCATCGGACCGCAGTCAATGGAGCAGTAGGTGTGCAGCCCTGGGATGCAGCTGAGGCCCCAAAGGCCGCAGGACCAATTGGGGTACTCATCGGCTGCGGCCCGCTTCGTCGAGAACGCGAAAGCCGCGCCAATCACCGCGCCAACGATGGCCACTTTGTAAGCGGTTCTGCCAAAGGAGTGTGTCGTAGACATGGATTCCTCCGCACCTGTTTGGATGTTGGCCTTCAACAGACAGCAGCAGGGAATGGGGCAGCACTCACCTCGCGCCCGGCGTGCGTACCGACTCCACGATCCGCCTACCACGCCAACCTAGGGGGCGGATTACGGCAAGCGCAAGGGCTAACTCGCGGGACTATAAGATGTCATAGTGTTCAGCTTGGTCGGGATTCGACGCTCGTGCTCCCTCCTGAACGATGGCGTCTCACGGTGAGCCAGGTCGCAATCCGAACCGAAAGGACCAGGAGAGGTCGTTCGCGAGGGTGTCGGCGCCCGTCTCGGCCGGATACGGTGTGGCAGTAGCCGTCGGGACGATCGATGGGTCGCTGGGAGGCCGCCTTTGAGCACGCGCCCTTTGAGACATGGCATGCTCGACGTTGCTGCCACCGACGTCCTCAACGAGAGCATCTACAGTCCGCCCCTTGTTGGCTCTGGGACTGGTGCAAGTCAATCGCCATCGCCGTGCTGATCTGGCTTGTGCTACGGACGTTCGTCATCGAGTCGTTCCACATCCCATCCGGTAGCATGGAGAACACTCTGCTCGTCGGCGACTTCTTGTTCGTTACGAAGGCCGTCTACGGTGCAGAAGTGCCGCTCGTTCACAGCCACCTCCCCGCTATCCGCGAACCACGGCGCGGCGACATTGTCGTTTTTCGATCGATCTTGGACGGCTCCACCATCGTCAAACGTCTCGTCGGCCTTTCTGGGGATACGTTGGCCATGCGGGCGGGCCATCTCTTCCGCAATGGCCTGGCGCTGGCAGAACCATACGTCCTCCACGTCGACAACTCGCGCTCCGAGACGCCGTCCGAGCGCGCGCGGATGCGTGCTTGGCAGATACCGCACCTCGCGCCCGGCCAGGATGCCGCTGCGTATTGGCCCGACGTGCAGGACTGGGGTCCGATCGTCCTTCCCTCCGACTCGGTGTTCGTCATGGGCGACAATCGCGACAACTCCCTGGACAGCCGCTACTGGGGCCCGCTGCCACGCCTCAACATCCAGGGCCAGCCACTCCTCATCTACTTCAGTTACGATCCCGACAGTTGGCGAGTGTTGCCCTTCCTGACCGCCATCCGCTGGAGTCGCCTCCTTGCTCGACCACGGTGATGGCTGGAGTTGCTCCGGCTTCATGGAGACTTGGCGCCTGGGAATTCAAGCCGGGCGTCACCCGCCCGGCTGGATCTCCGTAGCCGCGAGCGCCACCAGCAGCAGCCGGTAGAGCCCCTCGGGGCCGCCGGTGTTCTCGTACCACTCCGTGGGGAGGTGGGGATCGCCGCCCCGCCCACCGCCGCCGAGCGCGATACCGGGCACGCCGCGCGCGATGGCCACGTTGGCGTCGGTCGAGGCGGCGGCGAGTTCGGGGGTTCGGCCGATCAGCCGCGTCGCCGCGACCAC
>Ga0315290_10003814_pt1 | contig 10829 bp, 10 predicted proteins | sample YL17G12_0_MG_FD_203627 | JGI IMG/M metagenome (GOLD analysis project Ga0315290, IMG submission 203627) | Sediment microbial communities from Yellowstone Lake, YNP, Wyoming, USA - YL17G12_0 | ecosystem: Environmental > Aquatic > Freshwater > Lake > Sediment | place: USA: Wyoming | collected...
TCACGGGCATCCGCGGTGCAGAAGAGAGCCGACTCTATCTGGAGCACTACCTCGACTGCCCCATCGAAGAACGGCTGACGGCCAGCCTGCGTGCGCTGCCGGTCGATCGCGGCGGTGCGCGCGCCGTCCGGCGCGACGAGATCGTCGAAGTCGGCAACCTCGCCGGCGCCAGCTGTCGCGCCGCGGTTCGCATGGTCGCGCAGTTGCCCGTGTTCCTGATGAGCTGCCGCTACTCGTGGATCGTCTTCACGGCCACCGGCGCGCTGCGCCAGATTCTCGAAGGCTTCGGCGCGCCGTTGATCGAACTCGGCCGTGCCGAGCCGTCGAGCGTCGCCACCGCCGCCGATTCGTGGGGCCGCTACTACGAGACCGATCCTCGCGTGTTTGCCGGTTACCTGCCCGACGCCGATCGTCTGGCCGGCTTCGCGCACCGTTCGCCGGGTCACTGATGTTGCTGGATGCGCTGCGCTCCGCGCCTCCGGGCGCACTCGCCCTCGTCGACGGGCGACGTACGATTTCCTATGGCGCCCTGCCGGCGTTGATCCAGCACGAGATCGAGTGGCTGCGACAGGGCGCGGCTGAGCGTCACGCCGTGCTGGCTGACAATGGCGTGCCCTGGGCGCTTGCCGACATCGCGCTGCACGTCGGCGAAATGCTCTCGGTGCCGCTGCCGGGTTCCTTCACGCCCGCGCAGATGGCCCACGCGCTCGACGATGCGGGTGTCGATGCGGTCCTGACCGACGACGCGCCCCGCGCGCGGACGTTGCTGCGGGGTTGGCGGCCGGATGGCACCTCGCCCGTGAGCGGTCTGCACCGGTTCCGCCGGCAGCTCGACCCCGCCAGCCGGCCGATCGCGCCCGCGGGCACACGCAAGATCACCTACACCTCGGGCAGCACGTCGAATCCGAAAGGTGTGTGCCTTGCGGGTCCTGCGCTCGAGGCCATCGCGGAATCGGTCGCTGGCGCCACGCGCGAGCTTGTCATCGAGCGTCACCTCTGCCTCCTGCCGCTCGCAACGTTGCTTGAAAACGTCGCGGGTCTATATGCGCCCCTGTTGCGCGGCGCGACGTGCGTCGTGCCGCCGAGCACGGTGACGGGCATGAGCTATGGCGGCCTCGATGCGGCCCGGCTGCTCGGGGCCCTGTCGCGAGAGCAACCGAACAGCCTGATCCTCGTGCCGGAGCTGCTGCAGTTGCTGGTTGCCGCGGCGGAGCGTGGCTGGCAACCGCCGGCCTCGCTGCAATTCGTCGCCGTGGGTGGCGCGAAGGTCTCGCGCGAGTTGCTCGCGCGGGCCGACGCCGTCGGCATCCCGGTCTATGAAGGTTACGGCCTCAGCGAGTGCGCGTCGGTCGTGTGCCTGAATACGCCCGCGGCGCGTCGCGCCGGAACCGTGGGACGCCCGCTGCCGCACGTGCGCGTGCGGGTCGACGCTGCCGGGCAGGTGCACGTTGCCGGCAATACGATGCTCGGGTACCTCGGCGATGCACCGCGCGCGTCCCTCGACGAAATCGCGACCGGCGACCTGGGTGCGTTCGATGCCGACGGATACCTCCAGCTGCACGGTCGCATTGGCAACCGGTTCATCACCAGCTTCGGCCGCAACGTATCGCCGGAATGGGTCGAGTGCGAAATATCGCAGCGTCTGGCGGGCCGGCCGGTGCTGGTTCATGGCGAGTCACGCCCTTACGCCGTCGCGATCGTCGGAGCGTCCGCAAGCGAAGCAGCGGACGCAGCCGTCGCAGCCGCCATCGATGCGGCGAACGCAGGGCTCCCGAACTATGCGCAGGTGCGCCACTGGGTGCGCGCCCCCGATCCTTTCACGCTTGCCGACGGCACGCTGACGGCCAACGGCCGCCTGCGCCGCCAGGAAATCCATTCACGTCTCGGCGCGCTGCTCGACGACCTCTATCGCGCAGGACTCGCGTCCTGACCTATTCACGGAACCTATAGATGCACCTGTACGAGCAACTGCAGCGCGACACCGTCGCCGACCGTAACTACCTGCTGGCTGCTCCCGCGATCCAGCGCGCGCTCGCCGGCGACATCACCCGCGAGCTGTACGTCGAGTTCCTGACACAGGCCTACCATCACGTGCGTCACACCGTGCCGCTGCTGATGGCCGTCGGCGCCCGCATTCCCGCACGCCACGCGTGGCTGCAGGAATCGATCCTGCACTACCTCGACGAGGAGCGGGGCCACGAGCAGTGGATCCTCAACGACATCGAGCACGCAGGCGGCGACCGCGCGGCTGCGGCGGCCTCGCAGCCGTCGCTCGCGACGGAATGCATGGTCGCGTACGCGTACGACACGATCCAGCGTCGCAACCCGCTCGGCTTCTTCGGCATGGTGTTCGTGCTCGAAGGGACCAGTGTCGCGTTGGCGCTCAACGCCGCCGACCGGATCAAGTCGACGTTGCAGCTGCCGACGAAGGCGTTCAGCTACCTGCGCAGTCATGGCGAGCTGGACCAGGAGCACGTGGGCGACCTCGAGAGGATTCTTGGCCGCCTGACGGAAGCGGCAGATCGCGAGGCGGTCATCCGCTGCGCAAAGGGCGTGTTCTGGCTCTACGGCAGCATGTTCCGGGGCCTCGAGGCCGACGTCGCCGCGCAGCGGGACGCCACCCCGGTGAGGCTCAGCGCATGAAAGCCGCCGAGATGCGAGCGTTGATCACCGGCGCCAGCGGTGGCATCGGTCGCGCGCTGGCGCAGGAACTGCACGGCCGCGGCGCGAGCGTGCTGCTCGTGGGCCGGAATGCGCAAGCGCTGGAAGGCGCTGCGCAGGAATTCGGCGGCCGTTCGGCGCGTGTCGACTGGTGTGCGGCCGATCTTGCGACAGCCGAGGGGCGCGCACGCGTGGTCGAAGCCGCAAGTCGCTGGGGCGGCAGCGGCATCAACGTGCTGGTCAACAACGCGGGTCGCGGCGATTTCGGCATGCTCGATGAACTCGACGATGCAGCGATCGAGCGGCTGTTTGCGATCAACGCCATCGCGCCCATGCAGCTCACGCGGGCGCTGCTGCCGAAACTGCGCGCGCAACCGGCGGGAGCGATCCTCAACATCGGTTCGGTGTTCGGCAGCCTGGGCTATCCCGGATTCACCGCATATTCAGCCACCAAGTTTGCGCTGCGCGGCTTCACCGAAGCATTGCGGCGTGAGCTGGCCGACTCGAAGGTCGGCGTGCACTACTTCGCGCCGCGCGCGACCAGGACCGGCATGAACGCGTCGGCCGTCGACCGCATGAACGCCGAGTTGAAGGTTGCCATGGATCCGCCCGCCGCGGTGGCGGCGGCTGCCTGTGCCATGCTCGAGGCCGGCAAGACCAGCACCGTCTTCGGCTGGCCCGAAAAACTGTTCGTCCGCATCAACGCGCTGTTGCCGGGAGTCGTCGATGGCTCGCTCCGCAAGCAGCTTCCCGTCATCCGCCGACACGCTGCAGCCGCTCTCGCTGAGCGTGCCACGCAGTCCTGAGGAGAAACCATGAAACACGCACGTAACGTCGTATTCGTCTGTGCGAGCCTGCTCGCCGGCTCGCTGTGCGCCGCAACGCCGGCCGATCCCGCCTTCGACACCGAGTTGCTGTCCATCCAGCAGGCCTGGGCCAAGGTGAACTACGAGACGCCCGCGGGCGACGAGCGCACCAGGGCCTTCGACGCGCTGGAGAAGCGGGCCGAGACGTTTACTCACCAGAACGCGACACGTCCCGAGGCGCTGATCTGGGAAGGCATCATCGAGAGCAGCTACGCCGGCGCGAAGGGCGGGCTCGGCGCGCTCTCGTTGTGCAAGGAAGCGCGGGGCAACCTGGAAGCGGCGCTCAAGCTCGATCCGAATGCGCTCGACGGTTCGGCCTACACGAGCCTCGGTGCGCTGTACTACAAGGTGCCAGGCTTTCCGGTCGGCTTCGGCGACGACGCGAAGGCCGAGAAGCTGTTGCAGAAGGCGCTCAAGCTGAATCCGAACGGCATCGACGCGAATTTCTTCTACGCGGAGTACCTGTTCGAGCAGAGCCGCTACCCGGAATCGCTGCAGTACCTCGACAAGGCGGGCAAGGCTGCGCCGCGCCCGGGTCGCGAAGCGGCGGACAAGGGCCGTCGCGGCGAGATCGTCGCGCTGACTGCGAAGGTCAAGGCAAAGATGAGCTGAGCGGATCCGCGGCGTACTGCGCACCCAGCCGGGCGAGCAGCGCGGCAAACTCCGCAGCGAGCGGCGCTTCGATTCGAAGCGCCGCCTTGCCTGCGGGCGGCGTGAATTCGAGCCGCGTACAGGCGAGCAGCAATCGCTGCACGCCGAACAGCTCGCGAAACAAGCGGTTGTGCTTCCCTTTGCCATAGGTCGAATCGCCCACGATGGGATGCGACTCGCCGGCAAGGTGGCGCCGCAACTGGTGCCGACGCCCGGTGTGCGGGTTCAGTTCGACCAGCGCATAGCGAGACGTGGGATAGCGATCGACGCACACCGGTAACTCGAACGTCGCGATGCGCCGGAATGCCGTTTGCGATTCCCGGGGTTCGGCGGACTGCGGCCCGATGCGCTCGTCCTCGACCGCGGCGAGCGGGCGATCGATGGTGCCGTCTGTCACCGGCCAGCCGCGCACCAGTGCGACATAGGTCTTGATGACGCTCCGCTGCGCAAAGATCGCGCCGTACTCCCGGGCTGTGTCCGGATCCAGCCCGAACGCCAGGGCTCCGGACGTGCCCTTGTCGAGGCGGTGGATCGTGTAGACACGCTGGCCGAGCTGATCGCGCAGGATCTGCAGCGCAAACCGGGTTTCATGTCGGTCGATCGGCGAGCGGTGCACCAGCAGTCCCGACGGCTTGTCGACCACCACGAGTCGCTCGTCCCGATACAGGACCGGCAGCGTTTCAGGCACGGCAGTTGGTGCGATCTCGTTCACCACGGGATGCGTTCGCCGTCCCAGGCAAGGAATTTCCCGGTGTCGGCCGGTTGCAGCCGATCGATCACTTCCAGCAGTCGCGCGACGGCGTAATCCACGCCGAACAGCTTGCCTTCTGGCACGTTGCCCTGGAAGGGGCGCGACAGGCCGGTGTCCGTCGTGCCGGGGTGCAGGGCCACGCAGACGACGTTGCGGCTGCTGCGCGCCCACTCGATTGCGAGCGTCCGGGTGTACATGTTCTGGGCCGCCTTGGAGGCCCGATACGCATACCAGCCGCCGAGCCGGTTGTCCTCAATACTGCCGACGCGCGCCGACAGGCTCGCAAAGACGGCCCGGTCCGCATGCGCGAACAATTTCTCGAAATGTCTTGCTACCAGCAGCGGGCCGATCGCGTTGACTGCGAATGCGCGGACCAGTGACTCCGGGCGCACGTCGGTCAAGCGCTTTTCCGCTCGCATGCCGCAGGTGGCGTCGTGCAGAACCCCCGCGCAGTTGACGACGAGGTGCAGACGGGAGACCGTATGTGCCGCCGCCGCCGCTGCGGCGGCGATCGATGCCTCGTCCGTCACATCGAGGGGAAGGACGGTGAGGCGGCCGCCCGTGGTGGCTGTCAGTGTCGCGAGGTCGGCGGCGCGGGCCGGTGATCGGCAAGTCGCAAGGACGTGGCCGACCCGGAATTCGGCAAGGCATTGCCGCACGAATTCGAAGCCGATGCCGCGGCTGGCACCCTGGATCAGGACGTTGCCACCGGGGGCGAATGATTCGAACATGACAGGGAGTCCTCGGGGGGGGGGTGATGGATCATTCGCAGGAGCTCGAAGCCTGGATCAACGCCGGGCGCCGGGAGCAGCTCGTGGGTTACGGGATCTTCTGCCGAGTGCAGGCGGCACCCGGCAAGGACCCGCTATTGCTGATCCACGGCTACCCGACTGCGAGCTACGACTGGCAGCCGCTGTGGGCCTCCCTGGCCGAACACTACTCACTGTATGCGCTCGACATGCTCGGTTTCGGGTATTCCGACAAGCCGCGCCATTTTGACTATCCAATCACGCTGCAGGCCGACCTGTGTGCGGCCCTGCTCGCTCAGCACGGCGTGGTCCGCCCGCACGTGCTTGCGCACGACTACGGCGATACCGTCGCGCAGGAGCTATTGGCTCGCGAAGCTGAAGGCACGCTGCCGCTGGCCAGTCTATGCTTCCTGAACGGCGGACTGTTTCCGGAAACGCACCGTGCGCGGCCGATCCAGAAACTGCTTGCGAACAAGTGGACCGGTCCGACGGTTGCACGTGCGATCAGCTACGGCACGTTCAAACGCACGATGCGCCGCATCGGCGGCGTCCATCCGCCTTCAGAGCGGGAACTGCGCGACCTCTGGTCCCTGCAGGTGCGCGACGGCGGCAAGCGCGCGCTCGCACGCATCATCAACTACATGGAACAGCGCAGGCGGCAACGGCCGCGCTGGGTAGGTGCGCTCGTGAATTCGAAAGTGCCGCGATGTCTGCTCTGCGGTGCGCTCGATCCCGTCTCGGGACATCACGTGGCCGAGCGCTATCGCGAACTCGTGCCGGAGCCGGACGTCGTGCTCTTCGACGACCTCGGGCACTACCCGCACCTGGAAGCGCCGCAGGCAATACTGGCTGCGTACCGTGAATTTCGTGACGCGCTGGCGCTCAGGCTCCCAGGTTAAGCGCGAGCGTCCAGGCTGCCGCGATGGCGGCAAGCGTCGCAAGACCGGTTAGCCACTGGATGCGCGGCCCCGGGATCTTGCGCAGACGACCGAGCCACCAGCCTGTGGCCGCGCCCGTGATGAAGCCGGTGAGGTGTGCCAGGACGTCGGTGTTTTCGCCGCCCACGCCCGTGAAGCCGAGCAGGAACACGCCCGCAATCAACGGCGCCCAGCGATAGGCCCAGCGTTCGCCCGAATCCGCGCGCCGTCGCCACGCGTACGCAGCGAGCAGGCCGAGCAGGGCGAAGACCATGGTCGACGCGCCGGCGGAAACGTGATTGGCCGGTTGCACCGAGGCATTGAGCGCGTTGGCGAGAGTGGCCGCAGCGACGGCACCGCCGAAGGCGACGCCCGGGCCGAGCAGCTGCGAAGCGAGCCAGCCGAAGAACGCCCCGAAGCCCAGGTTGCTGAGGAGGTGCGCGATGTCGAAGTGCAGCGTCAGCGCCGTTGCCGTTCGCCAGAATTCACCGCCACGCACGACTGCCGTATCGAGCACACCAGCGGCGAGCCAGTTGGTGGCGAAGGCGCGGTGGCCGGCGAGCCACGCGACCAGGACCATGACGAGGAAGTACGCGGCCGGTCCGATCCAGGCGCGGGGATGCATCTGCTCGGGCCGTGCGAACACGCGCCGCTTTGGCGGATTCTCGCGCTCGTAACCGCGCAGGTGGTTCGTTGCCGCTGCCGCCGATTGCGGCAGCACGACGAGGCTCCACAGTTCGCCGTTGGCCACAACCTGCGACCCGATGCCGACCGCATGCAGCATGAACGCCCGCTCCTCGCATGCAGGCCGCCAGTGCGAGCGATAAATCTCGACCGGCAGCTCGGGCAGCGGCGTGAACGGCGGCGGACTGCTCACGGTCGGGACGAGCCGTGGTCAGGGCCGCAGGGCGCGGTAGAGGAAGGGCAGGCTGACGTCCATGCGATAGTCGATGTCCGAGTGGGTGTCGTCGAATTCCTCGTAGTGGTGCGCGACGCGCGCCTTTTCAAGGGCTCGTGACAATTGCCGGGAGCCATAATGAATGTGGTACTGGTCGCGCCAACCGCAGTCGACGTAAATTCCCTTGAGCCGCCGCAGGTTGGCGGCGTACTTGTCGACGAGCCGGACCGGGTCGTGCCGCAGCCAGCGCTGCCACCGTGCGGGCAGGATCTCGCCGGTTTCCAGGTGAAAGGGCAGGCGAAATCCGTTGGGCGCGTCCGGGTCAGGATCGTAGGTGGCCGCCATGCACACGTTCATCAGCGCGTGGCCTTCGCCGAGCGTGTGCTTGTGCCGCTTCCACATCGCCGCGAGGAACCGTCGCACGCGGCCATCGTCGAGCCCCTGCGCCAGCTTGCGATCTGCGGCGGAATCGACCCGGTTCGCGTAGCGCCCTTCCCTGCACGGCGGGCGGCGGAACCTGCCCAGCTCGTTCAGTGTGTTCGGCCAGTCGGCGCGGTAAATGAAGTCGAAATAGGCATCGCCCGAATGGTTGGCGATTGCGCCCCAGTGCGACGCGTACCGCATGCCGTGGATCATCGCGCCGTAGCCGCCCGACGACTTGCCGAAGCAGCCGCGGTGATCGCGCGAGGCCAGCGTGCGGAACTCCCTGTCGACGAGCGGGATGACTTCGTCGAGCAGGAAGTCCGCATAGTTGCCGATGGCCGATGAGTTCACGTACTGGTTGCCGCCGAGCGACGTGAAACAGTCCGGAAACACGATGATCGCGGGACCCATTTGCTGTTCATGCACGAGCCGCCCCGCGCGTTCGGCCACGTTCTCGCTGAACGGTTTCCAGTTGAGGTGCGCAATGCCGGTGCCCGTGAACCCGACGAGGTCGTACAGCACCGGGAACCGCCGACCGCGACCGTGCGTGGCGCCGCTGTCGTATTCGTGCGGCAGCCACACGCCGAGCGTGCGATAGGCCGGATCGCCGAGCGGATTGTCCGCCAGGATCTTCGAGCGGTGCTCCAGCATCACGACGGTGCCGCCGGTCCGCGAGGGACGTTTCCTGGCCATGCCGATCTCCTGCGCGAGGCAAAGTTGGGGCAGCAGTTTCGCGTATTCGCTAGGATCGCGCGATGGCGCCCGTTTCGGCGCGATCCCGGCAAGACTCCATGCGCACGTCGTTCAGCGGATTCGTCGGCTTCCTGCTGCTGGTATCGACGGTCGCCGCTGGGGCTGCCGCTCTTCCTGCGGACCGTTTCGGGCCCGCCGACCTGGCGCGACTGGCTGCGGTCGACGAGCCTGCATTTGCCCCGGACGGCGAATCAGTCGTCTACACCGTCACCGTGACGAACGTCGCCAGGGACGAGACGCAAGCGGACCTCTGGCGCGTCGGTTACGACGGTCGCGATCGTACCCAACTCACGAACACGCCCAGGACCGACGAGTGGGCACCGGCCTGGTCCCCCGATGGACGCTGGCTCGCGTTCCTCTCGGACCGTGGCAACGACGATGCGCAGACGCAGGTCTGGGCCATGCCGGTCGGGGGCGGGGAGGCTCGGGCGCTCACGAACCTGCCGGCCGGTGTCGATGATTTCGCGTGGTCGCCCGACAGCCGGCGGCTCGTGCTGATCGCAATGGATCCGGAACGTCCCGCGGGCGCGCCGAAGCCCAGGAACCCGCCACCGATCGTGACCGACCGCTTTCATTTCAAGCAGGACGTCGATGGCTACCTCGGTGCGCGCCGTTCGCACCTGTACCTGCATGAAATCGCCAGCGGGCAGACGGCGCAGCTCACCTTCGGCGCGCACGACGAAGCGTATCCATCCTGGTCGCCGGATGGCCGGCAGATTGTCTTCGTCACCCGCCGGGGCGAGGACTCGGACCGGCACTCGAAAGCTGCGCTGCACCTGATCGCGCCGCTTGCCGGTGCGACTGAGCAGCCGCTCGCGCAGCTCGACGGTGCCGACAGCGATTCGCTCGAGGGACTGCGCCCGCAGTGGTCGCCGGACGGACGTCGCATCGCGTTCCTGCAGGGCGGCGCGGAGAAGTGGATCTACTACGCTCCGATGCAGCTCGCAATCATCGACGCGGCTACCGGCGCGGTGAGCGTGCCGGCGCCGATCGATCGCTGGTTCTCGCAGGTACAGTGGTCGCCCGACGGCAAGTCGGTGCTGGCGCTGATCGAGCAGAGTCGGGTGACTCACCTGTCCCGCATCGACATCGCCTCGGGCAAGGTCACGCCGCTTACCTCCGGCGCGCGCACCGATGCCGGGTTCGCTGTTGCCGGGCAGGGCCGCATGGTCGTGCTCGGCGGCGACGACGTCACGCCCAATGAGCTTGCTGCGCTGGAGCAGGGCAAGCTGCGGCCGCTCGGTACGCACAACGCATGGCTCGCGCAGAAGAAGCTCGTGCACTTCGAGGACATCACGTTCGCGAGCAACGACGGCACCTCGATCGACGGATTCGTCGTGAAACCACCGGAGTTTGTGGTCGGGCACCGCTATCCGACGATACTTCGCATACACGGCGGGCCCGTGTATCAGTTTGCACACGAGTTCATGCCCGACTGGCAGGCGTATGCCGCACGCGGCTTCGTGGTGGTTGCGGCCAACCCGCGCGGCAGTTCGGGCCGCGGCTTTGACTTTTCGCGCGCGATCTACGCCGACTGGGGCGACAAGGACGTGCAGGACGTGCTGGCCGCGGTCGATCACGTCGTTGCGGCCGGCGTCGCGGATCCCGGGCGCCTTGGAGTCGGTGGCCGCAGCTATGGCGGGATCCTCACCAACTACGTGATCGCCACCGACACTCGCTTCAAGGCGGCGGTCAGTGGCGCCGGTGCGTCGAACTTCGTGGCAATGTACGGCCACGACATGTACACGCGCGAGTACGAACTCGAGCTCGGCGCGCCGTGGGCGAATCGCGCCGCGTGGGACCGCGTCAGCTTTCCGTTCCTGCACGCGGAGCGCATCAGGACACCGACGCTGTTCTATTGTGCCGAGCAGGACTTCAACGTGCCTTGCAACGGCAGCGAGCAGATGTACCAGGCGCTGCGTTCACTCGGCGTGCCGACGCAACTCGTCGTGTATCCCGGGGAGAACCATGATCTCAAGGTGCCGAGCTACCTGCGGGACCGGCTCGAGCGCCTGCTCGACTGGAACGTGCAGCACCTGCTGCCGGACGGCACGGCAACGAAATAGGGCGCCGGCAAGGGAGTCGCGATGGGCACGTTGAACGCAGGCGAACGGCCGCCGGGTCTCGACCAGGCGCATGCGCTCGACCCGGCGTACTACT
>Ga0315290_10003816_pt1 | contig 10825 bp, 13 predicted proteins | sample YL17G12_0_MG_FD_203627 | JGI IMG/M metagenome (GOLD analysis project Ga0315290, IMG submission 203627) | Sediment microbial communities from Yellowstone Lake, YNP, Wyoming, USA - YL17G12_0 | ecosystem: Environmental > Aquatic > Freshwater > Lake > Sediment | place: USA: Wyoming | collected...
CCTCAATAATTCAGGATAATCCGCCTTCCACCTCGATGTGCCGAAGTGGCGAAACTGGCAGACGCACTAGATTCAGGGTCTAGCGCCCGCAAGGGTGTGCGGGTTCAAATCCCGCCTTCGGCACCACTCCCTCCCATTCCAGATTTCCAGCCATAAACAACTGCTCGGCCAGGATGGTGTTCGTCACCATTCGCCTTCTGCGCCATTTCTTGGATAAACGGCACGTATCATGCGGCTGCGCGAGTTTTTTTATGAACGAGCGGCGAGCATGTTGGTTGAAAGAAGAATCATCAGGCGGCTGTGGAGTGCGGTGAGATCATCGAGCAGTTCGATCTTGCTATCACGAAGGCGATCTCCAATGGCGCGGGCACCCTGGCCACCGACAGCAACAGACCAGCGGGTGGCGAGTTGCTCAAGTTCCTTGAGTTGTTGGAGCGCCGCGGCCTCCGGCTTTACCTCAGTGAGAGAGAGCAGTACGAGATCGGGCTTGATCTTCTCGCAGAAGATTACGAGGTCTGAACTGGGAAGGTTAGGGCCGAGGTAATACACGTGGCAACCTTTGGTCGCTGCGATGTAGGCCACGGCTTGGGCGCCGATCTCATGGGTTTCACCTTCCGGGCAGGCGATCAGGACTCGTGGACCGAATTCATTCACCGGAAGTTGATTCATGACTGAAAACAATTTCTGTTGGACGATCTTCGTCACATAGTGTTCGACGCCAATATCCAATAGACCTTCGTGCCACAGCTCGCCGATTCGTCGTTGCAGTGGAAGCAGAATCCGTTGGACGGCTTCTTCAAACGGAATGACGGCCACTGCGCCGTTGAGTCTGCGCTCGAATCCCGCCTTGTCGAGCGGGTCAAGCGATCCCATCAAATCATCTAAGAGGCGCTCATGCGGTTTCTGATCCTCTGCAGAAACTGGAGTCGCGATACGCATGCGTGCGACAAGCGAATCGTGTCCCTCCACTGCGAGTGAACCGATCGTGGCCCCTTGTTCCATCTGCGCCTTCACGAAGCGGAGGAGTGCCACCTCTTCGTCGCTATATTCACGATAACGATTGGAACTCCGTGAAGGTTTGACAAGCCCATAGCGCCTCTCCCAGATGCGAATCACATCCTTCGAGAGACCGGTTAGCTTTGCAACTCTATGAATTCTATGAATATTCATGTTTGTTATTTCATTGTATTACGATGTTCAATGTTTGTCAAATCATTTTTGTAATAACACTTGACACATTGGACAATATGCTTTATACATTAGACATACTTGCTACAAACATTAAACACATAATTTATGGAGGCAATCATGGCAACGGCATTCAAGGAGAAAACGAAAAACGAACAGTTCGGGAATCACACGGTCTCTCCCGTAGCCCAACATGATTCGATGTGCACCAGATGCGGCGGGCTCATGGTGCAGGACTTCTGCCTGGATGTACTAGGCAATATCGGCGAGGCGGAGGTTGCCGCGAAACGCTGTGTGCAATGTGGCGAGGTTGTCGATCCCGTGATTCTGAGCAATCGGCAGCTTCGGCAAGAGCCAATGTCGGTCCAGCGTGCAGGAAAGATGGTGCCGAACAATTGCGTGATGGAAGGTCGATAGAAATGTGTCCAACCAACCAGGGTCGCCTAGTGATCCCAAACTAAGGGGGGTGTCCTATGCGGATTTACAGAGTGCTACAGGTCGGATTGGGGATGGCATTGATGGCAGGAGCCATCTCCTTCGCAACAGCGGCGGACATGCCGAGCAGTGATAAGGACTTTGGGAGCACAAGACGACCCTGGATGGTGCCGATCCCAAAGGGCGAGCTCACCATGGGGAGTATCCACCATTCAGATGAAGCTAAGTACCAGGTCGTGCTCGATGCTTATCTGATCGACAAGTTTGAAGCCTCGAACGCACGGTTCAAAGAGTTTATGAAAGCCAGCGGCCACCCGGCGCCGGCCTATTGGGGCGATCCTCGACTCAGCAAGGCCAATCAGCCGGTGGTCGGCGCAGTTGGATTGACGCGAGCGCCTTCTGCAAGTGGGAAGGCAAGCGGCTTCCGACGGAACCAGAATGGGAGCGAGCGGCTACAGTTCCTCAAAACGACAACCATTATCTATCACGGGGGCCATACACTCGACCCGAAGAAAGCCAACTATGGGCAGAACATTGGCCGTACGACCCCCGTCGATGCCTATCCCGAAGGGGTCAGCGGGTTTGGGGTCTACAACATGGCCGGGAACGTCTTCGAATGGGTCGAAGATTGGTATGACTTGAAATACAGCCCTGCCCTGAATCCACGTGGCGCCGATAAGGCCTACGAATTTTCCAATCAAGGGCCGAATTTTGTCTACGTAAGGGATTGATGCCGATGCCCGGCTTTCCGATTAAGGTGCTGCGCGGTGGTTCCTGGCTCGCGCCGGCAACCTCCGCCTCCATACGAGCCATCGGTTCTGGAATCAGCCGGAGAATAACTCCTATGGGAGCGGCATCGCGCTGCTTCTCACCTTTCTGTTACGGAGGAGGACCATGAAGCCCACAATCAAACAGCCTTCCAGTTCACTATCAATCGATCGAAAAATGCTTCTGCTGCTTAGGCGGAAAGGGGCACAAACAATAGAAGGTCTCACCATGATGACGGGCATCGGGTGGGGGCAAGTCTTCTTGTCAGTGGACCGTCTGAGCCGGACGGGAAAAGTCTTGTTGACCGCCGTTTACCCCTCAGAGTACCGCGTGTCGGTAGGGCGGGCGGGTTCACTAAGGTTATCAGCCCCCCATATTACAAACAGTGAACATAAAACCTAGTGAGGTAATCATGGCAACAGCATTCAAGGAGAAAACGAGGGCCGAACAGGTCGGGAATCACACAGTTTCTCCCGCAGCCCCACATGAATCGATCTGCACCAGATGTGGGGGACTCATGGTGAGCGATTTCTGCATGGATGTACTAGGCAACATCGGCGAGGCGGAGTTTGCAGCGAAACGCTGTGTGCAATGTGGCGAGGTTGTCGATCCCGTCATCCTGCGTAATCGAGGAACCAGGCAAGAGGCGATGAAGGCACCTCCGGCAAGGGTGCTCAGTATTTGTATTGAGTTTCAGAGAACGATTGACTAGCATGCTTGCAACGCCAGGACAGTCCTGGTGTTTCCAAACCAAGGAGGTTTCTTATGCGGAGTTACGGGGTGCTTCAGATCGGATTGGGGGTGACATTGATGGTGGGAGCCATCTCCGTCGCTACAGCGGCGGACATGGTGCTGATCCCAAAGGGCGAGTTCACCATGGGGAGTGACGAACATTCAGATGAAGCCAAGCACCAGGTCGTGCTCGATGCCTATCAGATCGACAAATTTGAAGCGTCGAACGCACGGTTCAAAGAGTTTATGAAGGCCACCGGTCACCCGGCGCCGGCCTATTGGGACGATCCTCGACTCAGCAAAGCCAATCATCCGGTGGTCGGTGTGAGTTGGAATGACGCGAGCGCGTTCTGCAAGTGGGAAGGCAAGCGGCTTCCGACGGAAGCAGAATGGGAACGAGCCGCCAAAGGTCCGCAAGGCGACAACCATTATCCCTGGGGCCATACACTCGACCCGAAGAAAGCCAACTATGGGCAGAACATTGGCCGTACGACCCCCGTCGATTCCTATCCCGAAGGCGTGAGCGAATACGGACTCTATAACATGGCAGGGAACGTCTTCGAATGGGTCGAGGATTGGTATGACCTGAAATACTATAAGACGAGCCCTGCCTTGAATCCACCTGGCGCCGAGAAGGGCTACAACTTTGCCAATCAAGGCCCGGTGAGGGTGCTGCGCGGCGGTTCCTGGCTCGCGCCGGCAACCTCCCTCCATACGAGCCATCGGTTCTGGAATCAGCCGGAGAATAACTCCTATGGGGTCGGCCTTGGGTTCCGTTGCGCGAAGACGGCGCAGCAGGTGTCCGATGATGCCATGCAAGCAGGCCGCGATGCGTTCATTCAGGCATTAGTCGCGATGGGTGCTGAAAAGAACGCGGATGCGATGGCCTCCATCGAGAAGGCGTTGGCTGCGGATCCTGGCAACAAGGAATATCTGGCGACACGCGATCTGATCAAGAAGAGCATGAAGAAGAACTAGTTGAAGGACGGGCAGGGAGGGGCGGCATCGCCCCCCCCTCCGAGGGCCCAGGTCGTGACGGGAGGTCTGCAATGAATAGGTCTGAACCTATAGTGGCGAGCACATTGACAGCGAACCCAGCGGCAATTCCGGAGAAGTCCCTCATTCTTCTCACAGGTGCCAGCGGGTACGTCGGCGGGCGCCTCCTGCGTTCGTTGGAGGATAAGGGGTATCGCGTGCGCTGCCTGGCCAGGCGTCCAGAGGTTCTCAAGCCGAAGGCCGGTCCATCAACGGAAGTTGTTGTAGGTGACGTTCTTGATCGAGCGAGTCTCAACTCCGCGTTGCGCGGAGTTGACGTGGCCTACTACCTGGTTCACTCCATGAGTTCGACTGGCTCTTTTGAAGAGACGGATCGGCAGGCGGCGAGGAACTTCAGCGAGGCGGCGAAGGCAGCGGGTGTCAAGGGCCTCATCTATCTGGGAGGCTTGGGCAGCGACGAAGAGGAGCTCTCGACACATCTGCGCAGTCGGCACGAGGTCGGAGATATCTTGCGCCAGTCGGGCCTGCCCGTGTGTGAGTTTCGCGCGGCGGCCGTGATTGGTTCGGGCAGCGCCTCGTTTGAGCTGGTTCGCGCGCTGGTGGAGCGCCTGCCGATCATGGTCACACCAAAATGGTGCAAGGGAAAAACGCAGCCAATCGCGATCGACGACTTGCTGGACTACCTGGTGGAAGCGCTTCAGATTCCCATCTCCGAATACCACATGTACGAGGTCGGTGGTGCTGACCAAGTATCCTACGCAGAGATGATGCTTGCGTACGGGCGGCAACGCGGGCTAAAGCCTCTGATAATCCCCGTGCCGGTCCTCACCCCTCGGCTGTCTGCTCTGTGGCTGGGATTGATCACGCCGTTATACGCCCGCATCGGGCGAGCGATTATTGAGAGCATCGTCCATGTCACGGTGGTGCGGGACAATGCCGCTCTCATAACCTTCTCTGTACGTCCGGTGGGAATCGATGAAGCAATTCGCCGGGCCATAGTTCATGAAGAGACGCATTTCGCGGCAACGCGCTGGTCCGATGCGCTCTCCTCATCGGGCAAGTTGCAGTCGTGGGGGGGCGTGCAGTTCGGCACGCGTCTGGTCGATTCGCGGACGTTGACCGTCGAAGCGCCGCCTGAAGTCGTCTTCAAACACATTGAGAGAATCGGTGGTGACAATGGTTGGTACGCATGGAACTGGCTGTGGCGGGTGCGCGGTTTCATCGATCTGCTCGAAGGGGGCGTGGGCTTGAGACGAGGGCGGCCTTCTGCCACGACCCTTCACGTCGGGGATACGGTCGACTCATTTCGCGTGGAGGCGATTGAGCCGAACCGCCGCCTGCGGCTCAAATCCGAGATGCATTTGTACGGGCGGGCGTGGCTGGAGTTCGAGGTGACTGGTACAGGTTCTTCAACAACGATCCGGCAGACCGCGATCTTTGATCCGGTGGGACTGATCGGGCAGATCTATTGGTACTCGCTCTACCTGCCGCACCAGTTCGTGTTTAGTGGGATGTTGCGTGGAATCGCACAAGCAGCGTTGCGTGAGATGAGAGACCTCGATAAGGCGACGATGCCGAGTAACCGGTTCAGTGGCGGTGCGCCTGGGTCGTCCGCTGAACCGGGCGTGAGGCCGCCCAACGGAAAACCCATGGCCCGCATCACAGTGTCCTAGCAAATTCTCGGACCCTAGGAGTATGTCGAGCATGGCCCATCGACCCCAAGAACATCGAACTATTGGAACTCCGCTCTCTTATTGAACAGTCGATGGAGCGGAAGTAAGGGAATGTTGAAACGGGTTTTCTCAATGGGTTGATCGTGACGGAGGCGCACCTATGATACACAACAAGATATTCTTTCCAGGGATCGTCCTCATCGCGCTGCTCGGAACCTCACCACTCCAGGCCGATCCCATCGATCCGGCCCAGCATCCGCACCAGGATAATGCGCAGATGGTGCATGAGGCCGAGCATTCGGTGGACCAGGCGTGGGAGGTCTATCATCGCGCGGCTTTAGGCGGAACGGTCGCTTCCCCTGCACTGCAGGCGGACATCGAACAGCACCTGCACGAAGCCAGAACCCTCATCACCCAGGCGCAAGAGGCAGCCGAGCGGGGAGACGAGCAACAAGTACAGCGTCTCGTAAGCCAAGTGAAAGACCATACCGCCAAGGCCATCGAGGGGAGCAAGGAGCAGAAGAAATGACGCAAGACTTGAGGAGAAGCAGCACTTGCTGGAGCACTATTGTTGCGATGATGGCCCTAGCCTATGCCCTCACGATAGCGCCTGTCGTAGCAGCGCCGCCGGTTCCCAAAGAGGTTGACCCGGTCCCCATGGTGACGATTCCCGCTGGAGAATTCTTGATGGGTAATCCGGAAGGAAAAGGCCGGGCCGATGAATGGCCGCAGCGATCTGTGTACCTCGACGAGTTTGCGATCGATCAAGTCGAAGTGACGAATGCACGGTATCTGGCGTTCGTTGCGATCACGGGCCATCAAAGCCCTCCGAATCCCTATGGCACAGGCCCGCTCGTGTCCGTGAAGGGCATCGAACAACTTCCGGTCGTGCAGACGACCTGGTATGACTCCAAGGCCTATTGCAGTTGGGCGAAGAAGCGGCTCCCGACGGAGGCGGAATGGGAAAAGGCCGCTCGCGGCACCGATGGCCGTCTGTTTCCCTGGGGCAATGAACCAGCGACATCGAAGCGGGCGAACTTTGACCGTGAGTGGGAGGAGGCGAACACATTGCATCCGGTCGGGTCCTTGCCAGGCGGCGACTCACCATACGGGGTGAAGGACCTGTCGGGTAATGCCCGAGAATGGGTGCAGGATTGGTATGACCCTGAGTACTACCAGCATGCGCCGGATCGAAATCCGCAGGGTCCTGATAAAAAAGGCGTAGTCCGCTCGATTCGCGGTGGGTCTTGGCATAGCCCGATCTCGGACATCACGACGACGGCCCGCGGGCGCGGCGGATTCGCTCTGCAGACCCATGGTACAGGCTTTCGCTGTGCACGGGGTCTCGAGGGCCAGACCCAGCAGAAGTAGACGGGCGACGTGGTGATGCGATGAGGCCAGATGACCACAGCAAAGAACTGACCATCTGACGAAAGCATGAAGATGTGATGAATTTTTCGAGCACGAACACGAATAGTGTCCGGCAGAATCGGAAAACGTCATTTATGTGGCCGTAACCCGTTGATTCGCAAAGAAGCTGATTTTCATTTTACTTTCAAATCGGAGACACCTTGACATCAATGAAACACCGCGCTGCCATTGACTTCCCATGGCAGAAGCCCGTTTTCAACCGGACACTAATGTCTCGCTCCAATTCTTGGTTTTCAGAGCATGGGGCACGTTTTAACCGGACATTACTGAATAGGCATATAACCTCCTGTGATATTCATTTACTCTGATGGCTTCTTCTAAGATCGACTTGGTATGTACTGAGTGATGTCAGCCCTGTCAGGGCGTTCACACTAGCCTCCCGTTCAGGGCTTGTAATCGGTGTGTTCGGAGGGTTTACCCCCATGCGAGAACTGATGCGTGAACGCGATCACCTGCCATATCTGCTCTTCTGAGAGGAGCGATTTCCAGGCCTTCATTGTCGTCTTTGGAACCCCTTCCGCCACTCGCCAGAACCAGTAGCTGTCTGAGAAACGGCGGGTGTTTTTCTGGTCACGAAGCCCTCCCCCACTTTTTACCGGCTGACCGTCCTTATGGCAACTGCGGCAGCCCTCCTGGGAGTAAATCTGCCTTCCCTCCTCGATGACCGTAGGATCCGTCCACCAGCCAGCCGGCATATGTTTGTCGGCATAATCGGCCGGAACTGGAGGCAATGGCGTTGGTTCTCCAGAGTAAGCCATCCCTCCTGAAGGAGTCAGGACAGGATTCTTCGCACACCGGAACCCGCTGTTGAAGTTCCGGTACGACGGTGACTCATAGCTGGGGGATAACGGTAGGTTGAAATCCCGGCGCGTGGATCGCAAGTGCTCCGGAGCGAGGTCCCACGAGCCGCCCCGCAACACTCTGTATTTACCATTTTCCGGCCCCTTCGGGTTCTGCGGCGGGCTGGTCGTGTAATAGTCCGGGTCATACCAGTCGCTCACCCATTCCCAGACATTCCCCGCCAGATCATAGATCCCATAGGGGCTCTTGCCGTCTTTCAATTGCCCCACCGGCACCAGCGCGGTATGGTTGTTCCACTTCTCCTTCCCATAGTTCGCCCGGAGCGGATCGGGGGGTTCATTGCCCCAGGGATAGATACGCCCATCCGTCCCCCGTGCCGCCTTCTCCCATTCCGCTTCCGTCGGCAACCGCTTGCCGGCCCACTCGCAATAGTTGCTCGCATCCGACCAATCGACATTCACGACCGGGCGCTTCTGATGGGGCGGCTGGTCCATGGTTGTCCACATCGGCGGCCCGTTCACGCCCCTGGCCTCCAGAAACTTCGCATACTGCCCGACCGTCACTTCATACTTGTCGAGGTAATAGGCATCGAGAGAGACCTGATGGACGGGCTTTTCATCGTCACTACCGTCGTTGCTCCCCATGGTAAATTCCCCCGCCGGCACGAGCACCATCGGTGCCCCATCTTTACCGGTGATCTCCTGCTGCTGCGCCTGAGCCGGGCCTGCGAGCCACGCGACGAACGTGACGGCCATCAGCAAACCGAGAACACACCACCCCACCTGCTCCCTCTGCCTCACCTTCATGCTTCTGCGCCTTTCCGTTTAGCCACCGGTCAACCCATCGTAAACCTTCTTGCTGTCACCCTCAACACTGCAAGCTTCCCGGGTAGTGCCTCTGCGGCTAACTGAAGAAAGAAATCAGCCACTGGGCGGCTGTGAGACCAATGTTTGAACGTACACCAGTTCACCTTGCTCGCCGAGGCCTAACACAGCCTTGAAGCCTGGCGGTTCGACTATAATCAGCGCCGTCCTCACAGCTCACTTGAGCATCTGACCCCAAATGAGTTTGTTGGAGAACATCAGACCTTACAGTCTGTCGAAGAGGCCGTCTGCTCTGGTTAAGATCTGTCTCTGAACGGGACCAACGTCAGAAGCCAGAAGTTCCCTTGTGAAACGGTCTTCTTAACAGGGAAGCTTACGGGCCACAACACAACTTTGGTCTACCTCAAAATCGATCCTCTAGAAGAAGTTTTCGTGGCGGATATGGTCAACCTTCATGCCTTTATGGATTAGCAATCGTTTGGCCTCCTCAATCATTGGACGCCCTCCACATAGGTATGCGTCAGTGTTTGAGGCTTCGTCGACAGACACCTGGTCACGAATCAAGTCTGTGACGCGACCTCTCAATCCGGGCCATCCGATCGGGTCAGGTTGTGAGAGGATGATGGTCGGTTCGAACCAGGGGTGTGTCTTCCTCATATCGCTCAGCATGCTGGCATAAAAGAGGTCGGAGGCATTACGCAATCCGAAGAACAATCGGATACGGCGCGTGCCAGTTTGCCCAAGGAGAGACAACAGCATCGATTTGATGGGCGCGATACCGGTTCCCGTTGCAATCATCAGAATGTCTCGCTGTGATCCGTCGTCCAATCGAAAGTCACCGTAGGGCCTTCCACCTGAATACAATCCCAGGGGCGGAGCCGATGAATGAAATTCGAGCAGAAGCCACCGGAAACGGCACGTACACAAATCTCGAAATGTGTCCTGTCGGAAGGATGCGACGAAATCGAGTAGGACCGCCGAATGACGTTGTCGATTCCAGGTACATGAAAGATCATATATTGGCCAGGAGAAAAGGTGATTTCTCCCGATTCGACTGCGAATCTCTGCTCACAGACCGTCAAGGTCAGCGGGCGATACGCTTCGACGCGTACCGTGCACAAACCGAGTGAGGCCGTCGCATGTTTTGGTTTTGCGCTCGCCCCCAGAGTGAGAGTTCCGTGAACGTCCGCCATGCACAAGAGTCGATACTGCGTGGGGTCCAGACCATTGCTTTCCAGCGTGCGAATCTCTCGGGCTCTCTGGGACCCTAAGCTCTCTTCGCCTTGTACAACCCGCGTCGCACAGGTACCACACGCGCCGGCTTTACACGCGAATGGGACAGAGGCTCCCGCGGCCTCGCACACGTCATACAGCCATTGTCCCTCTTCCGCATCGTAGGTAATCCCGTCCTGTTGAAAGGTGACGCGGTGCATCGTGCTCATCGGGTTATAGAGGCCAGGCCGAATACACACATTACGCTGCTCAACATTCTCTGGGCGTCCTGAATTTCAATCCGGCGCCCCGTTCTTCGAATATCGGATGGAAAACGAAAAGGGGACATGAAGGTCGATACGGCTTTTGAACCAGGAGCGTCTGCATGTGAAGCCAGCGATCAGCCACTGAGGTCATCCCCCACAAATCAAATCCCGCCTTCGGCACCAATCCATCCCAGAATAAATCCTCCACTGCCGGATCAAGATCGACGCCCCGCGTCCACTTAGTGCCTTGAGTCACAGGCGCCTCCCGGACAGGGAGGCAAGCGACCGGTCAGCCGCAGGCGGTTACGTGCGAACCATGCATAGGCTCTCAAGACCAGCGGTTCAACGATAGAAAGACGGCTCAACCTCGCAAGGACTCCCAGACCGACAGCCTCCCACATGGCTCGGAACACTTCGACACCGGTGATGACGGACCCGTCCGCCCAGCGGGCGTGAATCACTGCGCCCAGATCCTCAGTGGCAAAGCCGCTGGATGCCG
>Ga0315290_10003817_pt1 | contig 10823 bp, 8 predicted proteins | sample YL17G12_0_MG_FD_203627 | JGI IMG/M metagenome (GOLD analysis project Ga0315290, IMG submission 203627) | Sediment microbial communities from Yellowstone Lake, YNP, Wyoming, USA - YL17G12_0 | ecosystem: Environmental > Aquatic > Freshwater > Lake > Sediment | place: USA: Wyoming | collected...
TCTCGGTCTCGGCGCGGCGGACATGAAGGACGAGGGTCGTCGCGGTCGTCACCGTCAGGATGGCGGCTAGCGCCAGCACCGCACCGACGGCCAGCCCGACCACCTGGAAGAGCCGCTGCCAGCGCGCGAGGCCCTCGACCCACTCGGCGCCACCCTGTACTTCCTCCGACTCGGGGAAGGTTGCGAGCCGCGCCGCGAGCGCGCGTGTCGCCTCGGGAGTGGTCGAGCCCTCGGCGGGTGTCACCTCGAGGGAAGCGGGCAGCGGGTTGCGTGGCAGGTGGTCGACGACACCGGCTTGGGATCCGAGCGATTGGCGCAGCGAACGAAGCGCCTCCGCTTTCCCAACGTAGCGCACGCGCTGCACGCCATCGAGCGCCTCGATGCGGCGCGTGAGGTCGGACAGCGCCGCATTCGAGGGCTCTTCCTTGAGGAAGACCACCACTCTCACGCGATCACGCCACTGCCCTACCGCGCGCCCGAGGTTCAGCGACAAGAGCCAGAAACCGCCAAGTGCCGTCAGCGACAAGGTGATGAGCAGGATAGCGCTGACGCCGACGCGACCGGCGCGGCGGAGGTCCACGAAGGCCTCGCTGACGATGAAGCTGAGCATCCTTATCCTTCGTCCTTCGTCAAGACGCCGGCTTCGAGTCTCAGCGTGCGGCGCTTGAGATGGGTCGCCAATCGCGACTGGTGAGTCGCGAAGAGCACGGTCGTGCCGCGGCTCCAGATGTCCTTGATGAGGTCGAGGACCTCGCGCGCCATCTCTTCGTCGAGGTTGCCCGTGGGCTCATCAGCGAGGAGGAGGGCCGGAGACTTCACGATAGCCCGCGCGAGCGCGGCACGCTGAGCCTCGCCCTGGGAGAGCTGGGCCGGGTAGGCCTGGGCGCGCGAGGACAGCCCTACGGCCTTCAGCGCCTGGAAGGCCTTGGGCGTGATCTCGCGGCGGGGGGTGCCCAGGACGCGCAGCACGAAGGCGATATTCTCGAAGACCGTGCGGCCCGAGAGGAGCTTGGCGTCCTGGAAGACGATGCCGAGCGAGCGCCGCAAGAACGGCACTTCGGAGCGCCGCAGCGCGGTGACGTTGAAGCCCGCGACCTCGATGTCCCCTTCCGTGGCCTGCTCGTCGGCGTAGAGGAGGCGCAGCAGGGTGGTCTTGCCCGCCCCGCTCGCCCCCGCGAGGACAACGAACTCCCCCTTGTCGACGGCGAACGAGACATCGCTGAGGGCGGGCAGCTTCATCGGCCCGCCTTGGAAGAGCTTACAGACGTGGTGGAGCCTTATCATGAGGCTCCCACCATTCTATCTAAGCCTTCAGAGTTTCGGTAGTTTCTCGAGCAGGAGCGAGTTCACGACGGCGGGGCTGGCCTTGCCCGCCGTGGCCTTCATCACCTGCCCCACCAGGAAGCCGAGGGCGGCCTTTTTCCCGGCCTTGTAGTCCTCGACGACCTTGGCGTGCCCGGCCAGCACCGTGTCCACCACGGCGCCCAGCTCGCCGGCGTCGGCGACCTGGGTCAAGCCCTCGCGGGAGACGATCGTGCGCGCGTCCTCCCCGGTCTGGAACATCTTCTCGAAAACTTCCTTGGCGATGCGGCCGCTGATCGTGCCGTCTTCGATCAGCGTGATGAGCCCCGCCAGGCCGGCCGGCTTGATCGGGCACGCCGCAATGGCCTTCTCGTCGTCGGGGGGCACCACACGGAGGAGCTCATTGAGAACCCAGTTCGCGACCGTCTTCGGGTTTGGAGAGTCTTTCGCCGCCGCCTCGAAGTAGTCGGCCAGCCCCTTGCTTTGGGTCGCCACCTCCGAGTCGTACGCGCTGAGCGCATAGCCCGTCATGAAGCGCTGACGCCGCGCCGCCGGCAGCTCGGGCAGCGTCGCGCGCACGGCCTCGATCCAGGCCGGCGCGACGTCGAGCGGCGGCAGGTCCGGCTCAGGGAAGTAGCGGTAGTCGTGGGCGAACTCCTTCGAGCGCATGGAGACGGTGTGGGCCTTGTCCGGATCCCAGAGCCGTGTCTCCTGCACGATGCGCTCGCCCGTGTCGAGCGCGCGCGCCTGGCGCTTGATCTCGTACTCGAGCGCGTGCTGGACATTCCGGAACGAGTTCATGTTCTTGATCTCGACCTTGGTGCCGAGCTCGGTCGCCCCGGGGCGCCGCAGCGAGATGTTCGCGTCGCAGCGCAGGGAGCCTTCCTCCATGTTGCCGTCGCACACGTCCAGGTAGACGACGATCGCGCGGAGGGACTTGAGATACGCCGCCGCCTCGTCAGAGGTGCGCATGTCGGGCATGGAGACGATCTCCATGAGCGGGACGCCGGCCCGGTTGAAGTCAACCTGGCTCGACGGCGCGGTCTCGAGATTGCCCTCGTGGATGAGCTTGCCCACGTCCTCCTCGAGATGCAGGCGCTGGATGCCGATCCGTCGCGCGACGCCGCCCACCTCGATGTCCAGATAGCCGTGCTCGGCCAGCGGCTCCTCGTACTGGCTGATCTGATAGTTCTTGGGCATGTCGGGGTAGTAGTAGTGCTTCCGCGCGAAGCGGTTGTCGGCACTGACCGTGCAATTGATCGCCAGCGCCGTCTTGATCCCGAACTCTACCGCCCGCCGGTTGAGGACAGGCAGCGTTCCCGGCATGCCCTGGCAGACGGGGCAGGTCTGGGTATTGGGCGGCGCGCCGAAGGCCGTCGAGCAGCCGCAGAACATCTTGGTGCGCGTGCGGAGCTGCGCATGGACCTCGAGCCCTATGACCACCTCGTACGCGTGGCTCATGCGGCGAGCTCCGGCTTCCTGGCGCGCCAGGCCGTCGCGGCTTCGTAGGCCTGGGCCGTTCTCAGGAGCGTCGCCTCGTCGAAGGCCTTGCCGATGATCTGCAGCCCAATGGGCAGCCCTGTCCGAGTGAATCCAGCCGGCATCGACAGGCCCGGCAGCCCGGCGAGGTTGACCGGGATGGTGAAGACGTCATTGAGGTACATCTGCAGCGGGTCTTCCCTCTCCCCCATCTTGAACGCGACGCCGGGCGTGGTCGGCGCCACGATCACGTCCACGCGCTCGAAGGCCCGCTGGAAGTCGCGCAGGACGAGCGTCCGGACCTTCTGGGCCTTGCCATAGTAGGCGTCATGGTAGCCGGCCGAGAGCGCATAGGTGCCGAGCATGACGCGGCGCTTGACCTCGGCGCCGAAGCCCGCTCCGCGCGTGCGGGAATACATGTCGATGAGGTCACGCGCGCCCGGCACGCGGAGGCCGTACTTGACGCCGTCGTAGCGCGCGAGGTTGGACGAAGCCTCGGCGGGCGCGATCACGTAGTACGCCGCGAGACCGTATTCCGTGTGAGGCAAGGAGACGCTCTCCGTCTTCGCGCCCAGGCTCTTGAGCGTCCCGATAGCCGCCCGTACCGCGGTCTCCACCTCGGGGTCGAGCCCGTCGATGAAGTACTCGGCGGGAATGCCCACCCTCAAGCCCTTCACGCCCAGCCGGAGCGCGGCCGAGTAGTCGGGCACCGGTATCGTCGCCGAGGTCGAATCCATCGGGTCATGCCCGGCGATGGTCTGGAGCATGAGCGCGGCGTCGGCGACATCCTTCGTGAAAGGCCCGACCTGATCGAGCGAGGAGGCAAAGGCGATGAGACCGTAGCGGGACACCCGCCCGTACGTCGGCTTGAACCCGACATTGCCGCAGAAGGCCGCGGGTTGGCGGATGGAGCCTCCGGTATCGGTGCCGAGCGTCGTGGCCGCGAGATCGGCCGCCACGGCCGCCGCGGAGCCGCCCGAGGAGCCGCCGGGCACTCGGGACAGGTCCCATGGATTCCGCGTGGTGAAGTAGGCCGAGTTCTCGGTGGACGAGCCCATGGCGAACTCGTCCATATTGAGCTTGCCCAGGATCACGCAACCCGCCGAGCGGAGCTTGGCGACCACCGTGGCGTCATAGGGCGGCACGAAGGCCTCGAGGATCTTCGAGCCGCAGGTCGTCCGCACGCCCCGCGTGCAGAGCACGTCCTTGACGGCGAGCGGAACACCGTCCAGCGGGCCGAGCGGCGCCTTCGACTTGAAGCGCGCGTCGGCTTCCCGCGCCTGCGTGAGGGCCGCCGCCGCCGTCAGCGTCAGGTACGCCTTGACCTTGGGGTCGAGGGCCGCGATGCGGTCGAGATACTCGCGCGCCGCCTGCGACGGCGTCGCCTCCCCGCTCCGGAAGCGGGCGCCCAACTCGTGGATCGTGAGGCGGGTCAGCATCTCTTACTCTTCGAGTATCTTGGGCACGCGGAAGAATTCGCCGCTCCGGTCCGGCGCATTCGCCAGCATCTCGTCCTGCGGCAAAGACGGACGGGGCTCGTCCTCGCGCATCACATTGGTGATCGGCACGGCGTGGGAGGTCGGCGGGATTCCCTCCGTGTCCAGCGCGCGGAGCTTGTCGATATAGGACAGGATGCCGTCGAGCTCCCGTCGCATTCGTTCCTTCTCCGCATCGGTGAGCTCGAGCCGCGAGAGACGCGCGACGTCGTCGACTTCCTTCATCGTGATCTTCGGCTCGGCCACGGTCAGAGCTCCTCCAGGTGCGCGTATTGCAGAGACAAGCGCTTGCGACCGACGCTCGCGAAGTGCACGGTGGCGATGACGTCGCTCCCTTCCCTCTGGATGCCGACCAGAAGTCCCTCGCCCCAGCGGGCGTGGCGAAGCTTGGCGCCGACGCGGAACGGCAGATCGTCGTCCTCAGCCGACGGCATCGGGATCGCCGCGGCCGCGCGCGGGACGGCCGGCTCAGACCGTGAGGCGTTGAGCAGCACGAGCTGCTCCGCCGGTATCTCCAGGAGAAAGCGCGAGGGCTCGCCGAGCCCGTAGCCCTGGATGCGCCGGTGGAGCGCATAGGAAAGCCACAGCCGCTGTTCCGCCCTCGTGATGCCGACATAGCAGAGCCGGCGCTCCTCCTCCAGCTCCTCGGCATCGTCCATCGAGCGGGAGTGGGGGAAAACACCCTCCTCCATGCCCGTGAGGAACACGGCGGGGAACTCGAGCCCCTTGGCGGAGTGGAGCGTCATGAGGGTGACGCCGTCGCCGGCACCGTCGAGCGAATCCACGTCGGCCACGAGGGCGATGGAGTCGAGGAAGGCTTCGAGGGGGGCGCTCTCGGCGCCGGCGGCCTGCTGGGTGGCGACGAACTCCTCGGAGGCCGCCACCAGCTCCTCGATGTTCTCGAGCCGCGCGTCGGCCTCGGCGGTGCGTTCCGCCTTGAGGGCGTCGCGATAGCCGGACGCGGCCGCCGCCTCGTCGATGAGCGCCGGCACGGTGAGGGCCGCCCGCCGCTCGGTCAGACGCCCGATGAGGCGGGCGAAATCATCGAGCGCGCGCCGGGCCTTGGGCGTGAGGTCCGAGAGCGGCTCACCGCAGGCGGCCAGCAGCGGGACCCCGCGCGCCCTCGCCGCGGCCGCCAAGCGATCGAGTGTGGTCTTGCCGATGCCTCGGCTCGGTGCCGCGACGGCGCGGCGAAAGGCCACGTCGTCGGCCGGATTCATGGCGAGGCGCAGGTACGCGACCACGTCCTTGATCTCGCGCCGCTCATAGAACCGCACGCCGCCCACGATGACGTACGGAATGCTCGCCCGCCGGAGCGCGTCCTCGAGCACCCGCGACTGGGCATTGGTCCGGTAGAAAACGGCCACGTCACGGTAGTTCATGCCCTGGCCGTGCAGCGACCGCACCGTCTGGGCGACCCATCCCGCCTCCTCGCTCTCATCCCATGCGCGGTAGACCTGCGCCCGCTCTCCCTCGTCGTTCTCCGTCCACAGGCGCTTGTCCCTTCGGGCCCGGTTGTGCGCGATGACGGCCGACGCGATGTCGAGGATGCGCTTGGTAGACCGGTAGTTCTGCTCGAGCGGCACCACCTGGCAGTCGGGGAAGTCCTTCTCGAAGTCGAGGATGTTGCGGAGATCAGCCCCGCGCCAGCGGTAGACGGACTGGTCGGGATCGCCGACGACACAGAGGTTCCTGTGCTCCTGGGTCAGGAGCTGGACGATGCGGTACTGGGCACGATTGGTATCCTGGTACTCGTCGACGAGCACGTGGGTCCAGAGCGTGCGATACCACGCGAGCGCCTCTGACGAGGTCTCCAACAACTTGACCACGAGCAGCAGCAGGTCGTCGAAGTCCACGCCGCCCACGGCGCGCAGCCTGTCTTCGTACATGCGGTAGAGCTGGGCGATCCGCTCCTCGCGAGGCGTGCGCGCGAGACGCTCGGCCTCTTCCACCGAGAGCATTTGATTCTTCGCGTGGCTGATGCGGTGGACCACCGAGGCGGGCGTGGTCTGCCGCTCGTCCATGTCGAGCTGGCGCATCGCCTCCTTCACGAGCGTGAGCCGGTCCTCCTCGTCGTAGATCACGAAGGACGGCGACAGGCCCACCAGCCTTGCGCGCTCGCGCAGGATGCGCACGCAGGCCGAGTGGAAGGTGGCGATCAGCGGCGGGCGGATCCCGGCGGGCAGGACGAGGTCTTCGACCCGGCGGCGCATCTCTCCCGCGGCCTTGTTGGTGAAGGTGACGGCGAGCACATGACGAGGGTTGACGCCTTCGACGCCGAGCAGCCAGGCGATGCGATGGGCGATGACGCGTGTCTTCCCGCTGCCCGCGCCCGCCAGCACCAGCACCGGGCCCTTCGTGGCCTGGACGGCCTGCTGCTGGACCGGGTTGAGCGAACCGAGAATGGTCTCCGGGGCGACGGCGGGGCGCTGCATGGACACGTACGATATCACACCGGAGGCGGCGGCGCGCCGCAGGGGCGCTACTCGACGGTGACGGACTTCGCGAGGTTCCGCGGCTGATCGACGTCGCGGCCGAGGCGAACCGCGACATGGTAGGCCAGGAGCTGGAGCGGGATGGCCATGAGGACAGGCGAGAGCAGCTCGGCGGCGGCCGGCACCGTTATCACGCGCCAGGCGCGGGCGCCGATCTCACGGTCGCCTTCGTGGGCGAGGGCGATGATGCGTCCGTCGCGCGCCCGCACCTCCTCGACGGTGTTCATCATCCGATCGTACGAGGAGTCCCGAGGCGTCAGCGCGACCACCGGCATGGTGTCGTCGATCAGCGCGATGGGGCCGTGCTTCATCTCCCCGGCCGGGTAGCCCTCGGCATGGATGTATGACAGCTCCTTGAGCTTGAGCGCTCCCTCGAGGGCGATCGGATAGTGGATGCCGCGCCCGAGAAAGAGGAAGTTCTTGTACGAGGCCATCTCCTTCGCCAGCGCCGCGACTTCGGGCTCCTTCTCGAGCGCCCGCTCCATGAGCCGCGGCAGCTCGAGCAGCCCCTGGATATGCTTGCGGCCGTCCTCGGCAAGGAGCGTGCCGCGGCGGCGGCCGAGCCAGAGGGCCAGGAGATAGCAGGCGGTGAGCGTCGCCGTGAAGGTCTTGGAGGACGCCACGCCGATCTCGGGCCCCGCGTGGGTGTAGAGCACGCCCGTGGACTCCCGCTGGAGGGCCGACCCGACCACGTTGGTGATGCCGATGATGGGCGCCCCGCGGTCGCGCGCGGCCTTGACCGCGCCGAGGGTGTCGGCCGTCTCGCCCGACTGGGACAGCGCCACCACGAGCGTCTCGGGGCCGAGCACGGCGTCGCGGTAGCGGAACTCCGAGCCGAGATCCACGTCGGCCGAGAGCCCGGCCAACCGCTCGACCAGGAAGCGACCGACGATGGCGGCGTGATACGACGTCCCGCACGCGATGAACAGGACGCGCTGGAGACCCGCCACCACGTCGGGATCGAGGCCGATGTCGGGCAGCACCACGGTGCCGCCCTCCGGCGACACGCGACCGCGGAGCGTATCGGCGACGGCGCGCGGCTGCTCGTAGATCTCCTTCAGCATGAAGTGGCGGTAGCCGCCCTTCTCGGCGAGGATCGGGTCCCACATGATGCGCGTGGGCGTCCGCGAGACGGGCGCGCCGCGGAGATCGGCGATCTCGACGCCGTGGCGCGTCACCACCGCCACGTCTTCGTCCTCGAGGATGACGACGTCGCGGGTGTGGGCGAGCAGCGCGGGGATATCGGAGGCGAGATAGGTTTCCCCCTGCCCCAGACCCACCACCACGCTGCCCGCTCCGTGCTTGGCCGCGACCAGGCGATCCGGCGTCCGCTTGGACATCACCACGATGGCGTAGGATCCCTTGAGCTCGCCCAGCGCCCGCCGCACCGCCTCCTCGAGCCGCGGCGTGTCCTCGAGGTGCCGCTCGATCAGGTGGGCGATGACCTCGGTGTCCGTCTGGGACGTGAAGACGTGCCCCTCGGCGCTCAACCGCTCCTTGATGGGCAGGTAATTCTCGATGATGCCGTTGTGGACCACGACGAGCGTGCCCGAACCGTCCGTATGCGGATGCGCGTTCTCGTCGGTTGGCCGTCCGTGGGTCGCCCACCGGGTATGGCCGATGCCCACGCTTCCCCGCACGGGCCGCTCCCGGAGAATACCCTCCAGCACCTTGATGCGGCCCGCCGCGCGCCTGACCTCGAGGCCGGTCGGCCCCAGCACGGCCACACCGGCCGAGTCGTAGCCGCGATACTCGAGGCGCTTGAGCCCGTCCACGATGACGCCCACCGCGTCCTTGTCCCCGAGGTAGCCGACGATCCCGCACATGGCCTCAGTCCTTGGCCTTCCGGGCCGGCTTCTTGCGCGCCGCCCACCCCTCACGCACTTCCTGTCGACCGCGGGCAACGGCCAGCGCGCCGGGAGGGACGCTCTTGGTGATGACCGATCCCGCTCCCACGTAGGCGCCTTCCCCGATGGTGACCGGCGCCACGAGGCTCGAGTTGGTCCCGACGAAAGCGCGGGCGCCGATGATGGTCTCGTGCTTGGCGACACCGTCGTAGTTGCAGGTGATGGCGCCCGCGCCGATATTGGCCTCGTCCCCGACGGTCGCGTCGCCGACATAGGAGAGGTGGGGCACCTTGGCGCCGCGGCCGATCCTCGACTTCTTCAGCTCGACGAAGTTGCCGATCTTGGCGCCCGCGCCGACGTGGGAGAGAGGTCTCAGGTGGCAGAACGGCCCCAGCTGGGCGCCGGTTTCCACGACGGCATCGGAGAGCACGCAGTAGGGCTTGAGGGTGACGAGGTCGCCCAGGCGGCTGTCGCTCACATGGCAGCCCGCGCCCACGACGCACTCGGCGCCGATCACCGTGGCGCCCTCGAGAAAGACGCCTGGGTAGAGAACCGTGTCGGGGCCGATCTCCACGGTGTCGTCCACGTAGGTCGCGGAAGGGTCGAGCACGGTGACGCCCTCGGCCATGAGCCTCTCGAGCGTCCGCCGCCTGAGGACCGCCCCCACGTGGGCGAGCTGCTTGCGGTCATTGATACCCAGGCACTCTTCCGGGTCTGGGGCCGCCACCGCGTCGGTGGTGGCTCCGTCCTTCGCCAGGAGGGCGATCACATCAGTCAGGTAGTACTCGCCCTGCTGGTTCTGCGGCGTCACGCGGTCGAGCGCGCTCCAGAGCCGGCGCGCGTCGAAGCAGTACGTGCTCGTGCCGATCTCGCTGATCGCCCGCTGGGCCGGCGTGGCGTCCTTATGCTCAACGATGGCGACCGGCCGGCCACCCTCCCGAATCACGCGCCCATAGCCCGCCGGGTCGTCGAGTACCGCGGTGAGCAGCGTTGCGGCCGCGCCCACCGTCCGGTGGCGCTCGACGAGGGCGCGAAGCGTCGCCTCGGACATGAGCGGCTGGTCGCCCGGAAGCACCAGAATGGTCCCCGTCCCGTCGCCGCAGACACCGCGCGCTTGAAGGAGCGCATGCCCGGTGCCCAGGCGCTCCTTCTGCTCGGCATAGGCGAGATCGGACGCCTCACCCACCGCGGCGCGGACCGCCTCCGCGTCGCGGCCGACGACCAGGATCACGCGCGCTCCGAGGGAGCGGGCGACGCGCACGGGATAGTCGATGAGCCGCCGGCCTCCCAGGATATGCAGCGCCTTGGGACGCCGGGAGCGCATGCGTTTTGACTCGCCGGCCGCCAGGATCACCGCGGTGAGATCGCTCATGATTGCCACTAGGTTAGCATGGGCCATGCCACCGGTCTGACAGACACGACCTTCGCCCGCAAAGAGCGGATTGACGCAACCTTATCGACCACGGTCAACATGCCTCGCGGCATGTTGAGGATGAATGTCTCGTAGATGAGACAGAAGATTGACGATCCTGATGGGCAATGGACACGCAAGATCGACGGGCTCGGCAGTAGCCGGATGGAGGAAGGACAGCCCCGCGGCATGGAGCGCGACGCCCCCGAGACCGTCGATCAGGTCGGGTGGCAGCGTGTCGCGGCCCCTCTTGGCGCCGTAGGTCGTGTCGCCCACCAGGGGATGTCCAAGGGATGCGAGGTGGACGCGGATCTGATGCGTGCGGCCGGTCTCGAGCCGGCACTCGAGAGAGGTGAATCCGGCGAAGCGCTCGAGGACGCGGAAGCTCGTCACGGCGCGCTTGCCCGTGCCCGCCCGGGCCACGGCCATGCGCACTCGCGAACGGGGATCGCGGGCAATCGGTGCGTCGATCACGCCCTCGTCACGCCCGACGACGCCGTGGGCGAGGCAGAGGTAGCGACGCGACATGGTGCGCCGCCCGAGTTGCGCCGTGAGGGAATCGTACGCCGCGCGCGTCTTGGCGAGGACGATGAGCCCCGAGGTGCCCTTGTCGAGACGGTGGACGATGCCGGGGCGGCGCGGACCGCCGACCCCGGAGATCTCCGGGGCATGGGCCAGCGCCGCGGCCGCCAGCGTGCCGGTGGAGCGGCCCGCGCCCGGGTGCGTCACCATCCCCGCCGGCTTGTCCACCACCAGGACGTGCGCATCCTCGAAGATCACGCGGAGCGGAATG
>Ga0315290_10003818_pt1 | contig 10823 bp, 7 predicted proteins | sample YL17G12_0_MG_FD_203627 | JGI IMG/M metagenome (GOLD analysis project Ga0315290, IMG submission 203627) | Sediment microbial communities from Yellowstone Lake, YNP, Wyoming, USA - YL17G12_0 | ecosystem: Environmental > Aquatic > Freshwater > Lake > Sediment | place: USA: Wyoming | collected...
CGAGCCCGGAGCAGCACATCGCCGACCTCGTCAACGGCGCGGCGGCGGACGGGGTCATCTACGTGTCGGCGACGCTCGGGTCGCCGCTCCCCGGACGGCCGGGTGGTGTGCCGGTGGTCCTCGTGAACCGCTACCTCGACGACGTCGAGGTCGACACGGTCGTCTCCGACAACCGCCGCGGCGGACGGCTCGTAGCCGAGGCGCTGGTCGAGCTGGGCCACCGGCGGATCGCGCTCATCGCCGGGCCCGAGAACACGACGACGAGCCGGGATCGGGAGCGCGGCTTCCGCGAGCAGCTCGAGGCATCGGGCGTCGAGCTCGACGACGCTCTACGGCGGGTCGGGCAGTTCAGCCACCACAGTGGCTACCAGTGGTGCCTCGACCTCCTCGCGTCGGAGCCGCGGCCGACCGCCGTGTTCGCCGCGAACGACGTCGTTGCGTTCGGGGCGCTCGACGCGGCGCGGCGCGTCGGCGTGCGCGTTCCCGCCGAGCTGTCGATCGTAGGCTTCGACGACATCGACATGGCGGGGTGGGAAGGGTTCAACCTCACCACCGTCCGGCAGCCGCTCGCCGAGATGGCACGGGCGGCCGCACACCTCCTGATCGAGCGGGTCGAGTCGGGCGACGGTGGGCCTCCGCGACGGCGCGTCTTCCCTGTCGGGCTCGTCCGCCGGGACACGCTCGCGGCCGCGGCCGCTGCCTGAGCGCCGGGACGCGCGGAGATCCGGTGTTTGACATGTCTCTGAGCACGTTGTATGACTACGTATGCATGGCCGGCGTTGCCTAACTAGCTCGTCCAGACCTCGTCCAATCTCCACAGAGGCGATACCGCACGACCCGCTCCGCGGAAGTTCATCAATCGATAGGAAAGGACGTAACAATGAGGCGCAATTCATTGCGTTGGGTTTCGCTCGCGGCACTCGTAATCGTCGCGGCCGTCTCTGTCTCCGGTGCGCTGGGAGCGAGCGGCAAGAAGGGCGCGCTCGACGGCAAAAAGGTCGGTGTCATCATCTGCACCGAGCAGAATCCCTTCTGTGCTGCCTGGGCGAACAGCGTCAAGAGCGGCTTCGAGAAGCAGGGAGCTCAGGTCACGGTTCTCTCCTCCGTGTTCGATCCTGCGGTCGACGCGCAGAACATGAACCGCCTGATCGCCGACAAGCCCGACCTGATCGTCTCGGTGCCTGCGAGCGCCTCGGCGATCGTTCCGTCGTACATCCGGGCGAAGCAAGCAGGCATCGCGATCCTCGGGGCCATCGGCCGTCAGTCCGACGCCGGTGCGAAGCTCGTCACCGCCGAGGCGCGTACGGACGATCCGGCGCTCGGCCGGTTCGCTGCAATGAACCTCGTCGAGGGCATGAAGAAGGCGGGCTTCAAGACGGGCAACGTCATCGCCCTCACCGGCACCGCCAGCCAGAACAACGTCACCGACCGCATGGCGGCGTTCAAGGCGTATCTCAAGAAGTTCCCGCAGTACAAGATCGTCGCCATCGAGGACACGAACTGGGATCAGGCGACGTCCGCGAAGGTCGCGCAGCAGCTGCTCTCGAAGTACGCCTCGAAGGGCGGCATCCAGGGCGCCTACGGCATGGCCGACAACATGGCGATCGGCATCATCCAGGGCGCGAAGCAGGCGGGTGTCCCGGTCGGTGTCGCCAAGAAGGGCCTCGTCGTCTCCGGCAGCAACTGCCTTGCCGTCGGGATCAAGGCGATCAAGGCCGGCCAGGAGTACGGCACCGGCACGCAGGCGCCGCAGATCGAGGCGGCACTCGCCGTCAAGGTGGGGACGCAGATCCTCAACGGCCAGACGGTGCCCAAGGTCTCCTACGTGCAGGAGCAGCGCATCACGAAGGCGAACGTCGCGCAGTTCACGAAGGTCTGCACCTTCTAGCGCGGTCGTCTAGCCTCGAACCATGAGCGACGAACGGGATCCGGCATCGACGTCCGGATCCCGTTCGCCTTTGGTCGACGCCTCGGTCGCGGCGGTGATTCTCGAGGTCGTCGACTTCTCGAAGTCCTTCGGCCCGGTGCGCGCCGTGCGGAGCCTCTCGCTCGACGTGCGGGTCGGCGAGGTGCACGCGATCTGCGGGCACAACGGCGCCGGCAAGAGCACCCTCGTGAAGGCGCTCGTCGGGCTCGTCCGGCCGGACGAGGGCGTGATCCGATTCGACGGCCAGGAGATCTCGCTCCGGAACCCGCATGACGCGCAGGCGCACGGTATCGCGCTCGTAAACCAGGAGCTGAGCCTCGTCCCTGAGCTCAGCGTCGAGGACAACATCTTCCTCGGGGGGCTCGACGTGCCGCTCGTCTACCGGCGTCGCCGTCTCTCCGAGCACGCGCGGAGCGTCCTCGACCAGCTCGGCCTGCGGCACGTACAGCTCGGGACTTCAGTGGAGTCGCTCTCGATCGGCGAGCGGCAGCTCGTCGAGATCGCCCGCCTCCTCGTCCGCGACGCACGGCTTCTCATCCTCGACGAGCCGACCGCGACGCTCAGCAAGCCCGAGATCGAGCGGGTGTTCAAGGCAACCCGCGACCTCGTTGCGCAGGGCCGAAGCGTCATCTTCGTCTCACACCGGCTCGACGAGGTCTTCGAGCTCTGCGATCGCGTGACGGTGCTGCGAGACGGCCAGCGCGTCGCGACGCACGAGATCCACGAGATCGACCGGCGCACCCTGATCGAGCACATGCTCGGCGAGATGGAGGGGGCGAGGGCGATGGTCGACCACGAGCATGCCGTGCCCGGGTCGGGCGAGACCGTCGTCAGGATCGACCGGCTCACCGTGCCCGGGAGCGTCGAGGACGTCTCGCTCACGCTCGAGAGCGGCATCATCACCGGTCTCGCCGGCCAGGTCGGGTCGGGCACCAGCACGATCCTCCGCGCGCTCGGAGGGCTCGTGCCGAACGCCTCCGGGACCGTCGAGGTGCGGGGGAAGAAGGTCCTCCTGAACACGCCCCGGCGAGCCTCAGCCGCAGGCCTGCTCTACCTCCCGAACGACCGGCAGCGCGAGGGGCTGTTCCTCGGCCAGTCGGTCGAGCGCAACCTGACGGTCACGCGGCTCCGCCGGCTGAGCCGGCTCGGGGTGCTGCTACGCCGCCGGATCCAGCGCGCGGCGCGCGAGCTCGCGACCATGGCGGGGGTCTCCCTCGACCGGCTCGGTTCCCCGGCCGCCAGCCTCAGCGGCGGCAACCAGCAGAAGGTGCTGCTCGGCCGCGCGCTCCAGCTGGAGGGGACTGCGCTGCTCGCCCTCGACGAGCCGACCCGCGGCGTCGACGTCGGCGGGCGCGCCGACATCCACAACCTCGTCCGCGACGCGGCCCGTCAGGGCACTGCGGTGGTCTTCTCGTCGACAGAGCTCGACGAAGTGCTCGACCTCGCGGACGTCGTCGTCACCATCTTCCACGGGCGAATCGTCTCGATCGTGCCACGGGCCGAGGCGTCGGCCTCCGCGATCCTCGCCGACATGACGACCAGCCACGCCTCGAGCACGGAGGCGTCTTCGTGAGCAGCGTGATGGCACGCGTCGGCATCGAGCGCCGGCTGCTCGGGCTCGCCGACCTCGCCCTCGCCGTCTGGCTCGCGATCCTTGCGGTGGTGACCGTCTACGGCGCCGCGACGACGACCGGATTCCTGACGGTGAGCAACGGGAAGGCGATCCTTACGGCGGCGTCGTTCGTGGGAATCATCGCCGTCGGCCTCACGGTCATCGTCCTCAGCGGCAACCTCTTCTCCCTCGCCCTCGGGCAGACCGCCGCGATCTCCGCGATGGTCTTCCTCTGGACGCTCCAGTGGGGGCTGGCCGCCGCCATCCTGCTGACGCTGCTGCTCGGCCTCGTGATCGGCGCCGTGCAGGGGTTCGCGGTCGGCGCCTGGGGGGCGAACCCGATCATCGTGACGATCGGCGCGGCAGGGCTGATGGAAGGAATGGCGGTCTGGCTCTCGCACGGCCAGAGCATCATCCCGCCCTCCAACGAGACGAGCTGGGAGCGTCTCGGGCAGCCCGTCTTCGGCCTGCCCGCCCCCGTCTACGTCTTCATCGTGGTCACGGTCATCCTCGCGGTGGTGATGCGCCGGACGCGATTCGGGCGCCAGATCTACCTCCTCGGCGAGAACCGCGTCGCCGCCCGGGCCGCGGCCCTGCCGATCACGCTTCTGACCGTCGGCGCGTTCGGGATCGCATCCCTCTACACGGCAGGCTCCGGGATCCTGATCGGCGCGACGAGCGCGAACGCCTCGCTGCTCCTCGTCGGGAGCTACACCTACGACGCCATCGCCGCAGCCCTCGTCGGTGGCAACGCCGTGACAGGAGGACGCGGGTCGATCGCAAGGACGGCCGCGGGTGCGATCTTCATCGCGACCATCTCGGACATGCTCCTACTGCGGGGCTACTCGACGGGCGGCCAGATCCTCGTTCGCGGAATCATCGTGGTCGTGGTCGTGGTCCTGACGAACCTCAGGGAGCGAACCCGATGAGCACGGTCGAGACGACCCGTCGCCGTCCACGGGCCGGCGAGCTCGCCCCCTTCGCGATCCTGGTCATCATGATCGTGGCGCTGGCGCTGGTGCCGGTGGTCACGCAGTACACGGTGCGGACGGCGAACGTCTACGACATCTTCCAGAACTTCGCCTCCTACGGTCTCGTGGCCCTCGCGCTAGGGATCACGATCATCGCGGGCGAGTTCGACCTCTCGGTCTCGTCGATGTACCTCCTCGGCGGGATGGTCGCGGTGCTCACCGGGGCGGGCTCGCCCCTGGTCGGGATCGCCGCCGCCCTCGGGACGGCGATCCTGGTCGGCCTCATACAGGGCGGTCTGATCGCCCGCTTCCGGCTCAACTCCATGCCCGTGACGCTCGGTGGCTACCTCGTCGTGCTCGGGATCACGTACATCCTCGGGCACAACAAGAGCGTGATGTACGACAACTTCACGGTGGGCCTCAGGCTCGACAAGCCTGTCCTGCAGATCTTCTCGATCAGGAGCCTCGTCTCGCTCGGGATCTTCGTGCTCGTAGCCCTCGTCCTCCGGTACCTCCGTGTCGGCCGCGACATCCGGGCGATCGGCGGCGACAGGCGGGCAGCCCGGGTGGCCGGCGTCCCGGTCGACCGGCTCCTCGTCGGTGTGTTCGTCGTCTCGGCCCTCGGCGCTGCCCTGCCGGGAGCGCTCCTCAGCTACAGCCTCGCGACGGCGAGCCCGACGAACATCGGCTTCGACGTCCTCACCTTCTCCGCCACCGCGGCCCTGATCGGCGGCGTCCGGCTTTCCGGCGGCAAGGGCGGCGCGGTGGGAATCGCCGCAGGCGTGCTCTCTCTGAGCGTGTTGCAGGAGATCCTCGCCATCCTGCGGTCGCCCGACTACGTCTCGAGCCTGATCACCGGCGGCCTGCTCGTGATCGTCACGATCGTGTGGGCGCCCGACCTGTCGCAGTGGTTCCGGACGACCCGTGTCGCTGCAGCGGCCGAGGAGCGCACGTGACCGAGGCGCTTCAGATCCGCCTCGACCCCGATCCGCTCGAGCCCTACCTCCTCTCGCAGGGCTTCCGCGTCGGAGACCTCGTCATCGTTTCCGGCCAGGCAGCGCTCGACGAGCAGGGCAACGTGGTCGGCGTCGGCGACTTCGACGCCCAGGCCGAGCAGGTGTTCCGCAACCTCACGCGCGTCCTCGAGGCCGGCGGGTCGAGCCTCGACCGAGTTGTCAAGGTCACGATCTTCCTCACCGACATGGCGAACTTCCCGAAAATCGTCGAGCTGCGGAGGCAGTGGTTCACGCCGCCGTACCCGGCGGACACCATCGTCGAGGTGAGAGCCCTCGCTCTGCCTCAACTCGAGATCGAGATCGAAGCTATCGCGGTCGCCGGCTGAGGTCCCAGGGTCGTGCGACTAGGCTGGGATCCATGCCAGAGCCGGTGAGGGTGACGCTGTACAACGACGCGGGCTGCCCGTGGGGGTACTCCGCGAACCCGGCGTTCCGTGTGCTCGAGTGGCGCTACAGCGGGCAGCTCGAGTGGAGGCTCGTGCTCATCGGGCTGACGAACGTGGCGCAGGAGTACGTCGACCGGGGCTATACGCCGCTGCGCTCGGCCGAGGGGTACGCGCGGCGCTTCCGCCGGTTCGGCATGCCCCTGGCGCCGAACCCGCGGGCCCGGATCCTCGGTACCGGTCGCTCCTGTCGGGCGATCGTAGCGGTGCGCTTGCAGGCGCCGGGGCGAGAGTGGGCGGCTTTCCGGGCGCTGCAGTTCGCGTTCTTCACGACGACGCTGCTCCTTGACGAGGACGAGAGCATCGCGGCCGTGCTGCGAGGGATGGAAGGCATCGACGTTGACGCGGCGATCGCCGCGGTCGACACGCCGGAGGTGGAGGAGGCCTACCAGCGCGATCGAGCGGAGGCACGCAGCGCCACCGGATCGCCCACACAGTTGCAGGACAAGCACGCGACCACGGACGGCCCCGTTCGGTACACAGCGCCGTCGCTCGTGTTCGAGCACGCCGGCCGGCGCCTCGAGGCCGGTGGCTGGCAGACGATCGAGGCCTACGACGTGATCGTCGCGAACCTGATCCCGGACGGCGAACGCCGAGGAGTGCCCGACGACCCGCTCGAGCTGCTCACCACGTTCCCGGGCGGGCTCACAACCCAGGAGGTCGCACAGCTCCTCACTCGCGGCAACGACGCCCCCGACCGGGTCGAGGCCGAGGTGACCATGCTGCGCCTGGTCGCAGACGGGGCAGCGACACGCACACCGCTCGGCGACGACGCGCTCTGGACGTCGGCCTAGTCCCGGCGACGGACGAGCACACCTTCAAGGATCCGACGGAGCGACTCCTCGGCCACGGGGTCGCCCGCATAGTCGCGCCCCTCCCGCCGGCTCGCGATCGCCAGGAACGCGTCCACGCTCACCGTCGCGCCGGGGTCGGAACCGTGGAGTAGGAGCCCCGGTAGAAGAGAAGCGGCGTCGCGTCCTCGACGATGTGGCCCGCGAGCACCTCCCCGATCGCGACGACGTGGTCGCCGTGCTTGAACTCGGAATCGAGAGAACAGACGATCCAGGCGAGGCAGTCGTCGATCACCGGAGCGCCGTGCTCGACGGTGTAGGGGGTGTCGGCGAACTTCTCCTCCTGCGTGCTCTTGGTCGCGAACCGCCGGGAAACCGACTCTTGCCCGGCTCCGAGCATGTTGATGGCGAACCGCTCCGACTCGCGCACGGCGTGGAGGGTGCGTGAGCTGAGATCGAAGCAGACGAGCACGAGCGGTGGGTCGAGGGAGAGCGAGGTGAGCGCGTTCGCCGTCGCCCCCGCCGGCCCGTCGTTCCCCTCGGCCGTGATCACGCTCACTCCCGTGGCCCAACAGCCCATCAGGCGCCGGTACTCGCTGCCGTCCATGGCGCGAGTGTATTCGGTCTCGCGGTTGGGGATCCGGAGGTCGCCGACGAAGCAGCCCTCGCCGCGGAGGAGCGCCCGTCCTCCACGCGACCGAGCGCCGGCTCCCGGCCTTGCGCTATCAGCACCGCGGCAGTCAAGGCTGGCGGGCGGGCCAGTCCACCTCTGCCTCACCGGCGAGCGCTGCGCCGAGCTGGGCCTGAGGTCGGAGCAGGATGACCGGCAGTTCTGGCAGCCGGCGGTCTCCATCTCCCTCAAGAGCCCGGCCGGGTCGGGCTCGTCCAGGATGACCAGGCGCGGACGATCCAGGCGTCCCTCAACTCCGCCTACGGCGCGCGGGATTTCAGCCGAGGCGGGTACGTCTTCCCGCTCCAGGCCAGGCCCGGCCCGGCGGCGTCCTCCAGCGCGGGGCGCGGACGGAAGCGGCGGTCGACGCCCTGCCCCCGCTTCTCCTTTCGACCACCTGCGTGAGCGTACGGTGAGCGTACCGGCCTGTCTCCGCAGGCTGCAGTTTGCTGCAGTTCGTTGCAGCCTACGCGGCTGGACTTCTAATCCGCGGGTCGGAGGTTCGAATCCTCCCGGGCGCATCAGAAGAAGCCCTGCACACGCTGGCGTACCTTCGTTCCGGGGAAGGCGCAGGATCGGCGGGGGCCACTCAGAGGGCCACAGAACCCGACTCACACACCCGCGGACTTGTAGTTCCTGTCTCCCAGGAGGATGAGAGTCGTCGGTTCGGCTACTTGAAGTAGACGATCTCCGGGTTGGACGATGTGGAACTCGCCACCGCCGGCGCCTTCACGTAGGTCGACCCGATCATCTCGTACACCGTAAGGTAGTACGGGGTCGGGTATTTCGCCACGTTCTTGGGTGCCTTTAAGCTGCACTGATAGCGGTGGCTGGTCTTGCTGTAGGCGCAGTTCACGAGCGACAGCGGGCTCGACCCGTCGGCATTGGCGCTGATCGTGGCCTGGGTTTGTACCGCGGAGGCCGCCTCGTCGGTCAGGGCCACCCCGGCGTTGTTACCGAGCTGGAACTTCACGACGATCGCCGAGTTGGTGCCGAGGATCGACTTGGGAAGCGGTGTCGCGAACCCGAGGAAACCATTGACGACGCTGTAGGGGCAGGACACCGCAGTCGAGTTCCCGGCCTTGTCGCTTCCGGTCAAGAGCACCGTCAAACCGCTGCCCGAGACCGAGGTGATCGCGCTGGCGCTCACGGTCGGAGAGACTGCTCCGGAGAGAACGTCGCTCACCGTCGCGGTGAGAGTCTGCCCCGGCTGGTTCAGCACGAACTGCGGTGCAGCCGGACAGGTCACGACCGGTGGGGTCTTGTCGATCTTGACCGAGTGGCTCGCCGTCCCTGCCGCTGCAGTGTTCCCGACCAGATCCGTGAACGCCGGACTGTCAACGTTCACCGCAAGCCCCTCGCCACTGCTCGTCGTCGTACCCGTCTTCGTCGTAGACGGCCCAGCGAAGCCCGAGAGCAAGTCCGTTGCGGTGAACGTAGCCACCACATCGGTCTTGTTCCAGCCAGCACCGTTCGCTGCCGGACTCTGGCTCGCATAGGCGACGGTGGGCGCGATCGTGTCAGTCACCCACGTGTACGAGTCCGGCGTCGCATCCACGTTCCCGGCATTGTCGATAGCCCGCACAGAGAAGGTGTGCGGCCCCTCCGTCAATGTCGTCAACGTCTTCGGGCTCGACGAGCAGACAGCGAAGCTGCCTAGGTCGATCTTGCACTCGTAGGAAGCAACACCCGAACCACCGATGTCGGTACCACTGAACGTGAAATCCGGCGTCGCATCGTTGCTCGGATCCGACGGCTTCGTACCGATCGTCGTCTCCGGCGCGATCGTGTCGTAGGTGACGCTGTTATCGCTGCTGGTGGAGTCCGTGTTCAGGTTGCCCGCGAGATCCTCCACGCCGTCCATCGGAATCGACACGGTGAGCGTGCAGTTGGTCGGATCAATCATTCCCGTTACGGAGATCTCGTACGTGTTGAGGCTCAGCAGCACCGGCGACAAGGATGCCGTCGCTCCGGCGCAGCCACTCAAGGTGACATCACCGGTCCCGAACGTGGACGCGTTGATCTCCTTACTGAACACTGCCGTGAACAGGATCGGCTGCGCGTTCGTCGGATCCCCCTGGGCCGGGAACTCCGACCTCTGGTTGACCGTCACGTCGGGCTTCACCGTGTCAACCACCCACGTGTACGAAGCCGGTGTGACGTCGGTGTTGCCCGCCTTGTCGATCGCCCGCACATCGAACGTGTGCGACCCGTCCGTCAGCGCCGCCAACGTGTCCGGGGTCGTGCAGGCCGAGAAGCCGTCACTGTCGATCTGACACTCGAACGACGCCACACCCGAGCCAGGGGTGTCGGCACCAGTGAACGTGAACGTCGGAGTCGAATCGTTGCTCGGGGTCGGCGGGTTGATGTCGATCGTGGTCGTCGGCGCAAGCGTGTCAACCACCCACGCATACGAAGCCGGTGTGACGTCGGTGTTGCCCGCGTAGTCGGTCGCCCGCACTGTGAACGTGTGCGCCCCCTCCGACAAGTCCGACAAGCCCAGCGGCGACAAGCACGCAGCGAACGCACCGTCGTCCACCTGACACTCCACCGACGCCACACCAGAGCCAGCATCCGAGGCCGCGAACACAAACGACGCCGACGCCGAACTGGACGGATCATCCGGGCCCGACGAAATCAGAACGGTCGGAGCGACACCATCGACAACAAACGCGGTCGCGCTCGACGTGCTCCCACCGGGCGTCGTGACCGAGATGACTCCTGTTATCGCCCCCTCGGGAACAGACGCCGTCAGCAAGGTGCCAGCGTCGTTGACCAAGAACGACGTCACGTCAGTGCCGTTGAACGCAACCGACGTCGCTCCGGTGAGGTCGGCACCAACGATCGAGACGACCGTCCCGATCGAACCTGCGGCCGGACTGAAGGACGAAAACGTCGGCGCCGGAACAAACGTGAACGGCAAAAATGAGGCCGCAGTGCCCGCCGCAGTGGCCACCGAAATCGGTCCACTACTCGCACCCAGCGGCACCGTCGCTGTCACCGTGGAATCGTCGTTGACCGTGAAGCTAGCGGCAGGCGTTCCACCGAAGAACACATCTGTAGTCCCAGCGAGGTAGCTACCGCTGATCGTCACCACGGTCCCGACTCCACCCACCAGCGGGTCGAACGAGGCCACGACCGGCCCACTGGGGATCGTCACGGTCACGCCACCGATAACCGTCGTCGTACCCCCGATAACCGTCGTCGTACCCCCGATTACGGTGGTCGTTCCGGGAATGGTGGTCGTGATGCTGGGATTGGTGGTGGTGACGCCGGGGGTGGTGGTCGTGCTGCCGGGGGTCGTCGTCGTCGTGGTCGTGGTCGTGCTGCCGCCGAAGCCCGGGCCGAGACCCTGCCATTTCGCGTTGGCGCCGGCCAACCGGACGGTATCCG
>Ga0315290_10003820_pt1 | contig 10820 bp, 12 predicted proteins | sample YL17G12_0_MG_FD_203627 | JGI IMG/M metagenome (GOLD analysis project Ga0315290, IMG submission 203627) | Sediment microbial communities from Yellowstone Lake, YNP, Wyoming, USA - YL17G12_0 | ecosystem: Environmental > Aquatic > Freshwater > Lake > Sediment | place: USA: Wyoming | collected...
GGGACATCAGCGCGAAGCGGGCCAACTCGGGGTTCCTCGTGCACTTCGAGGCCAAGACCATGCCCGGTGGCGTGTCCAAACGCCGGACCAAGGCCGTGCCGCTCCAGCACGCTCCTGGCTGCCTGGTCGATCTGGCTGACCCGGACGCCAGGCTGGACAATCGCCAACGCGGCGGCCTGAGCCTCGAAGACCGCGTCGTAGAGACGCTGCGCCTCAGCCGACGGCTGACCCACGCAGACTGTGCGTGTCAGGTCGACGCAGTATCCGTCGTACACGCCCCCGAAGTCCAGTACGACCAGGTCGCCCGGCATCAGAGCCCGGGGTCCAGGGCGCGCATGCGGGAGGGCCGAATTGGGTCCCGATGCCACGATGGTGTCGAACGCCGGCCCCTCAAATCCTCCCATTTTCAGCCGAAAATCAATCCCGGCAGCAATATCCCGCTCCACCTGGCCGACCCGGATTGCCGCGAGGACGTCGGCAGCCACGCGGTCCAGCAGCTCTCCCGCCACCCTGAAGGCCGCCAGTTCCGCCGGGTCCTTCCGGAGGCGCTGGGCCTCCACCCGTCGGTCGGTCGGGATCAGTTCGATCCTGGCGCTCCCGCGACCGGCCGTGCCCTCCAGGAGGGCTGCGCCGATCCACTGGTGCCGGCGGACAGAGAGATAGCTTGATTCAAAGCCGACCCGCACCAGCCGTGCCTCGTCGAGCAGGCTGACAAGTGTCGCGTCGTAGGTCGGATCGACCGGCACGAGCCGGAACGAGGGGCAGACAGGCGCGATCGATTCGCGGACCGCGGTGAGGTAGCGGCCGTCGGTGATGAAGATCAGTTCGTCTGGCGTCAGCACCGCGATGGCCGCCGTGCCGCCAAACCCGGTCAGGTACCTGACGTTGGGCAAGTGGGTCACGACCAGGGCGTCGATCCGATCTGCGTCAAACGTGCGACGCACGCGCTCGTGGCGGGCCTGCAGCAGGTCGGCGGTCAGACTAGGCATAGTCCTGAAGAGGATCTTCTCACAATTGGTAGGCTGGCGTCGGTGGCAACCGAATTACGCCCTTCGACTTACGACGTCTGCGGCGATGCGTTCGCTCAGGACTTCGCCGGGTACAGCCGGTGCCGCCGTTCGGCCATGATCGCCTCGAGCCAGCGATGCAGATAGGCCGACACGCGCCCGGCACGAGGCTGATCGGGAGCGTCTGCCGCGGTCGTCCCCCAACCGCCAGCATCGCCCGGCGACGTCGCCGGGGGCAGGGCGCCGGTCGCGGACTTCTGTCCGACCTCGCGGCGGAGATCCCGCACGAGTTGTTCGGTGCTCGGGTCGCTGCCCCCCAACTCGAGGACGTGCTTGAACTGTTCCAGCGCCTCGGGCATTTCGCCCCGGCGGCGGTGAACCTCCGCCAGGCCGCGTATCGCGGCGATATTCTCGGGGGCCTGCCGCAGGACCTCGGTCAACTCCCGATGCGCATCATCCAGTTCGTTCACCTCCAGCAAGGCCCTCCCGAGCGTGACGCGGGCGGAGAGATATCCCGGATGCCGGGCGAGGCCCGCCCGACAGGCGTCGATGGCTTCCCGAGAGCGGCCAGCGCGCCGGTATTCTTCTGCCAGCTGGGCAAAAGCAATCGAGGCCGGATCCTTCTGGATTCGGCCTCGAAGCTCGTCGATGCGGGTAGAGCCTTGGCTTGCCATCCCGACTATTCTACCCCGACTAATCTACGGCTTGCACTTCGCGACGGTCACAAACTTCCTGGCCGGGATCACCGATTGGTTGCCCAGCGCGTCGGTCACCCTCAACTCCACCGTAAAGTTCCCTGGGGTGAAGTTGGACGCACTGGTCGAACAGCCGTTGAACTGGTGAACCGGCGCGATGCCGAAACCGGTAGTGCCATCACCAAAGTCCCACGAGTAGGTCGCGATCGGGCTCGAACCGGGCAAGCTGGTGGTGGCGTTGAAGTACACCTTCTGGTCGCCCGTCGGGGTACTGGGCTCGAAGGTAAAGCTGGGCGTGGGTGGATTGGCGATGATCGGCGCGGTGAGGCCAATGGTGACGCTTCGGGCCGTAGCCCCTGTCGCGTCGGTGCCGACTGGCGTCGCGAGAATCCTTACCGACGCCAGCCTGTCGGCTGGCGCGTTCGGCGCGTTGTAGAAGGCCGAAGCCCGCCCATCACCGCCTGTCACCAGTTGCTTCGCGGACAACTGTCCGACGTCGCCGGTGACCGTCCCCCCCAGGGCATCGAGCCCCCAGGTGGCAAGCGTGACGGCCAGACTCGCGATCGGCTGATTGCGGGCATCGCGCGCCTGAATAGTGATCTGCGACTGCGCCGCCCCGCTCCGGGCGAGGATGTCCGGGTTGGCGTAGATCGCGATCGATGTCGCCAGTTCCGAGGGCCCTGAGAGCGGCGGTGCCTCCGTGTTGGTCGTGCAGCCGAGGCTGGCGGCCATCATCACTCCCGCAATCACTGCGACGACGTTGATTCTACGCGTCATGGTCCTGCCCCGTCCCCATGCAGCCTGTGCTGCGTTCAATCCGACATCTCCGACCCCCGCCAGCCCCCAGTCCCAGGCCCGCCACGTCACGCCGAGTCGGCCCAGTCAGCAAAGTTCACCGAAATGGTGCCGGTCACGGCGATCTGGTTGCCGTTCTGGTCCTGCCCGTAGAAGGTCACGTCTGCCAGCGTGGAGATGAAAATCGAGCCCCCGCCGCCGCGCAGCGCTGCGAGCGGCGACTCGGTCTTGGCCTGCGCACGGACCAGCACGAAGCGCAGCGACTGTGTGCCGCCGGCAGTGATGGTCGCGGTAGCCCCGCCGTCAAACGCGTAGGGCACGTCGACGCCCTGCGTGTTCCGGCCGTCCGATCGCCGGAACGACACGTGGTAGCGCGTCACGGTCACCGAGTTTGTGGGTCCGCTGGGAGACGTCGCGTCCTTGAGCTCGACGCGCAGGATGACGCTGCCGAAATCCTCGTAGATGCCCCCATCGGTCAGCACGTCGGACTGCAGCGTGTTCGAGAGCGTGCCGGACCCGCGCCCCCCCGGTGCCGCCAGCATCGAATCGACGAGGAGGTACGACGGGGACCGTCCCGTGTTCACCTGCCCGCATGCGCTCGTCGCTGCCAGCGTCAGGATGACGATGCCGCCGGCTATCCATCGCGAAGCGGCGCGTCGGGTGTGCCATCTGTCCTGCATGATGCGTTCTCCTGCCCTCTATCGGCCTGCTACCGGCGAATCCGCGGCGTGATGAAAATCAGAAGCTCACGGTTCTCGTCGGAAAACGAGTCGCGCTTGAACAGCCACCCGAGGAGCGGAATCTTCGACATCCCCGGCACCCCGTCTTTCGACGCCTGTTCCTGACTCACGACAATGCCGCCGATGACGATGGTGTCGTTGTCGTTGACGAGCACCTGCGTCCAGGCGCGCTGCGTGTTGATCGGGGGAATGCCGTTGACCGCCTTCGAGAAATCCGCGGAGGCGTTCTCGAGCTTGATGTCCATGATGACCGTGTTCGACGCCGTGATCTGCGGCCGGACCTTCAGCGTGAGCGCCGCGTCTTTGAAGGTGACCGTTACGGTGTTGTTCGACACGGTCTGGATCGGGATCTGGACGCCCTGCGTCATCTCGGCTTCGTAGTTGTTCTGCATCATGACGCGCGGCGACGAGAGCACGCGGGCGTTGCCCGCCGCCTCGAGCGCGGTGAGCGCCACATCGAGGTTGAACGCGCCGTTGACCGAACCCATCGCCAGGCCGATTGCGGAGGTGGCGCCAGCCTTGACGCCGAGGTCGACGGCGGTGCCGAGCGCCCCGCCCTGCGCGGTCTGCGCCTGCTGCCCGATCCCGCCGCCGGTCCGGCCGGTGAGCGCAAGCTGATTCGGGAAGGCCAGCGCCGTCGTGTTGCCCAGTTGCGGGATGGCCCTGCCCGACAGGCCCCACTGCACGCCCAGGGCGCGTGCGGTGTTCCGCGACGTCTGGACGATGCGGGCCTCGACTTCCACCTGCGGTTCAGGGCGATCGAGCGTCAGGAGCAACTGCGCGGCCCGGTCGAGCGCGGGCTGCAGGTCCGTGATGATGAGCGTGTTGGTTCGCTTGTCGACCTGCACCTGCCCCTTGGCGGTCAGGGCGCTCTTCAGCAGCAGCCCCGACAGGTCGTCGGCCTTCGCGTAGCTCAATGCCCTGGTCAGCACTTGCACATCGCCCGACAGCGCCTGCGCATCTTTCAGTTTCTGGCTCGCCGCCTCTTCCTCGGCGAGGGTGGCCAACGGCGCGATCCGCACGACGTTGTCCTCAACCGCGTAGCCCAGCTTGTTGGCTTTGAGGATGTACTCGAGCGCCTGATCCCACGGCACTTCCTTCAAGACGACGTCGACGGTCCCGTTGATGCTGGGATCGACGATGACGTTGAGTCCGCTGATCTCGGTGAAGCTGCGCAACACCGCTCGCAGGTCGGCCTGCTGGAAGTCGAAGCTGATCAGGTGGCCGGTGTATTTCTTCGGGCCCTGGGCTGGCGGAGCCGATTGCATCACCGCGGCCGGAGCTGGTGCGCTGGCGCTTGAGACCGGGCCCATGGGCGATGCGGGTTTCACCTCAACCTGCGGGGGCTGGACCGGAGCCGACGACTGGCCCTGCTGCACGGCCGGCGCCGGACGCGGGCCGGCGGCTGAGGGGGCAATGGCCGCATCATCGAGGCGCGTGCCAAACTCCACGATCACGGTGTTCCACCGGCTGCGCACGGTCGGTTTGCCGGGCTTGGCGAGTGTCAATCTGACGCGTGCCACGCTGGTGCCGTCGTCGGCTTCCGCGGATTCGACGCTCAGGCCAGAGAGCACGCCGGTTGGTTTCACGAGAGACGGCGACGACCCGGTCGTGACATTGCGCAGATCGACCAGCAGCGTCAGGGGGTCCGGCTGCGAGGCCACGTACGCGACCGGTGCGCTGGTTTCGATCACCACCGCGGTCGCGCGACCCTCGACCCGGGTCGACACGCCTACCAGCCGTGCTCTGCCCACGCCGTCGCCCGTGGCGTGCAGGGGCGAGACCAGAAGCACCGCGCCTGCCACCAGCGAGGCCAGGCGGCCTGCTCGCGTCATCCGGCGATTCGACGATTCTTGGCGGCCCATCGACATCACAGCCTTCCTCTCGACGTTACTTCTGCTCGACCATGGCGCGCAGCGTCTTGCGCACCTCTCGCTGTTTGGTCACCGATAGCGGATCATTGACGTCCTGGATCAGGATGAGCGTGTCCGCCGTGACGGCTCGCACGAATCCGTCAAGCAATCGATCATTGACGCGCACCAGATAGGTCTTATTGTCGGCCCCCTGGACGAGCGCGATATTGTCCCCGCGGCTCTGCAGAATGCCCTTGAGTGCAACCTCGTTGACCAGGAGGCTGCTGACGCCATCGAGCACCTTGCCGTCGGGCCGACGCACGGTCTCCCGGCCACGGCGCAGCAGGCTGACGAACGGATCGCGGCGCCCTTCCGGATTGTAGGCGTACGCCGGCCGCGCGGTCGCGCCCGCCTGGGGCGCGACGACCCGGCGCGCGGGTTCCTGGCCGCTCGCCGATACGGCCACGAGGAGAAACGCCAGCAGCCAGGGCCTCACTTCTTGACTCCTGCATCAGGTTTGGCGGCCTCGATCAGCACGAACGTGGTCGCCACGAACGCGACCTGCACGCTGTTGTTGGGATCGGGCTTGTCCTTGGCCCGGATGGCCACGCCGCCGATGTTGATGATGCGCGAGAACCTCGAGATTCGATCGAAGAACATCCCGAGGTTGTGGTACGTCCCATCGAGCTCGACGTTAATGGGCCACTCGACATGCATCTGCTTGGTCACCACCGGGGCCGGCGTGAACAACCTGATCGTCAGGTTCGACTGCACCGCCAGCGTCTGGAGGCTGCGAAGCAGGTCTCCGAAATCCTTCTCTTCGGGCAGGACCGCCCGGAGTCCGTCGAGCCGCTTCTGCAGCTCGGCCACCTGGGCTTGGAACTGCTGCAGCTGGCCCGCGACGGCCATCCCCTTCCGGATGTCCACCCGAAGGGCGTCGAGCCGCGCCTGCTGCTCGGCCTGTCTGGCGATGACGGGCGTGGCGTACCAATAGTAGAACGCCGCCACGCCCAAAATGGCGACGGCGACGAAGGCTCCAGCCTGGGCGTACCACGGCAGTTTGTTCAGGCTCAGGTCCATGACTTCTTCTGTGGTATCGGAATCAATCCTATTCAGCTCTACCGAAATTGTGCAGCGTCAGGCGCCCGGAGGCGCAAACTGGGCCTTAATCGTGAACCGGATCAGCGTCGTCTCGGCCCCCTGCACCTGATCCAGCTTGCTGTCGATGATCTCGACAGGCCTGGTGAACCACCCGCTCCGCTCAAGGTTGCCGACGAAATCGGACAGCGACGTGAGCGCGATGCACCGCCCCTCGATCGTCAGGTCGCTCCCCTTCTGATTGAGTTGCGTGAGCCACAACTGGTCGGGCAGGCTGCGGCTGATCTCGTCCAGCATGTGGACCGGCCCGCTCTGTCCGTGCCGCAACTGCTCGATCAGGTTGACCCGCTGCTGCAGTTGCGCCCGCTGTTCCTCGAACTTCTGCACCTGGAGGATATTGGTGCGCAGCCGCTCGCTCTCCTGCTGGGCGGTGGTCAGCATGTCCGACAGGCGGTTCGACTCCTGCTGGAGTGACCAGTACCACCAAGCCACGCCGACACCCGCCAGAGCGAGAATCAGCGTGCACGCGACCGTCACTTTCTGACCAGACCCCTCGAACGAGGAGACGGCCTTCCGCCGCTTGGGCCGCTCGCGTTCGGGGCTCAGCAGATTGATGTGGATCATCGGTCGCCCTCCCGCCGCAACGCCAACCCCACGGCCACGACCGACGTCGGGGCCACGTCGGCCGCAGCGACGCCGAACTTCGCGGCGTCCAACAGGATGCGCCGGAACGGATCGAGCGGTTCCACCGGCAGCCCGAATCGCTCGCCGAGCGCGCCGACGAACCCGTCGATGCGGGCGCCGCCGCCGCAGAGCATGATGCGATCGAGGCGGTCGGAGGTGGCGGTCGCCCGGAAGAAGTCGAAGGTCTTCTGAATCTCGAGCATCACGTTCTCGGTGACGGCCTTCAGCACGGCGCGGATCTCATCGATCTTGGCGCCTGCCACGGCCTCGCCGCGCTTGGCCTGCTCGGCCTGCCCGAACGGCAGGTTGAACTCGCGCTGGATGGCTTCGGTGAACGCATGACCGCCGACCGAGATGTCGCGGGTGAACACCGAGGCCCCGCCGCAGACGATGTTGATGTTGATGGCGCTCGCGCCCACGTTCATCAGCACGTTCACTTCCGCCGGGGCCGCGTCGTAGTTGGCCTCGAAGGCGTTCTGCATCGCGAAGGCATCGACGTCGATCACGACGGGGACGCGCCCGGCCTGCGCGATCACGCTCGTGTAGTCCCCGATCTTGTCCTTCTTGGCCGCGACCAGCAGCACGTCCATCGCCGCCTTCCCGTCCGCGCCGCCCGGATCAAGAATCTGATAGTCGAGGTTGACGTCCTGCACGTCGAAAGGGATGTACTGCTCCGCCTCCCACCGAATCGTCTCGGACAGCTCGGACTCGGTCATCTGCGGAAGACTGATCTTCTTGACGATGACGGCGTTGCCCGACAGCGATGCCGCCACGTCGCGGGTCTTGATGCCGGCCTGGTCCAGCACGCGACGAATGGCGTCGGCGACGCCGACCCCGTCGATGATGGCGCCATCGACGATACTGTCCGGCGGGATCGCTTCGCTGGCGATCGCGACGACGCGGTACCCCCGGGCCACTGCCTTGAGTTCGACCGCCTTGACGGCACTTGATCCGATGTCGAGCCCGACAACCGTCCTGGACTTGCCGATGCCGAACACGTCGGTATTCCCTGCCCTTTCCGAAGCTCCGGGGCCCTGGCCTGTGGCCGGCGTCCCGTAAGTCTCTGGCTGGGTGCGACTTGTGTAACAACCCCAGACTTCGACCGGGTGCACGAGGACCCCCACGCACCCATCTTCGCTCATGATTATCGGCGCAATAGGAGATCGACTACAGAATTATTTTGCATTATTTTTGCGCGGGCCCCCGGGCGCCTCCCCGGCGCGAGGCGGGCCGGTTGACAAGGCACGGAATGACTGGTACGATTTTGGTTTGCCGTCGCTGAAATTGACTGAAACATAGGGACTTGCAGATGCGAACGTATACGGCGAATCTCGCCGAACTGGATCGGCAGTGGATCGAGATCGACGCCGACGGAAAAGTATTGGGTCGCATCGCCACGCGTGCTGCCCGGCTGCTGATGGGCAAGCACCGTCCGATCTACACGCCATTTCTCGACACTGGTGACTTCGTCATCGTCGTCAACGCGAGCCGCGTTCGGCTAACGGGCCGCAAGGAAGAAGACAAGATCTATCGGCGCCACAGCGGCTACGAAGGCGGTTTGAGCGAGGAACGCGCCAGCCTCGTCCGCAAGCGGACGCCGCTTCGCCTTGTCGAGGAAGCGGTTCGGGGCATGCTGCCGAAGACGAAGCTGGGCGACGCGATGTATCGCAAGCTGAAGGTGTACGCGGGGGCCACCCACCCGCATACGGCGCAGAAACCCATCAAGCTCGAGGTAGCGTAACTTGACTCTGATCCAGTACTACGGCACCGGGCGCCGTAAGACCTCCACCGCCCGCGTCTTCCTTCGGCCGGGAACCGGCACGATCTCCGTCAATCGCCGCGAGTTCGAGAACTACTTCCCCACCGGCGTCCTGCGGACCGAAATCCGTGAGCCTCTGGTGCTCACCGAGACTGCCGACAAGTTCGACATTCTGGCGACGGTTGCCGGGGGCGGCATTGCGGGGCAGGCTGGCGCGGTTCGTCTCGGCATCTCGCGCGCCTTGTGCCGCTACAACCTGGAGCTGCGCGGGGCGTTGAAGAAGGAAGGCCTGTTGACGCGCGACGCACGGGCCAAGGAACGCAAGAAGTACGGGCTGGCCGGCGCACGCAAGCGCTTCCAGTTCAGCAAACGGTAATCGAGAGGCACGTGTTTCGGTTGGAGGGAGGACGCTTGAGCGGGATCGCCATCAAGGAACTGCTGGAGGCCGGCGTGCATTTCGGCCACCAGACCAAGCGCTGGAATCCGAAGATGAAGCCGTATATCTTCGGGGAACGCAACGGCATCTACATCATCGACCTGGGCAAGACGTCGAAGCTCTACCGCGAAGCGGAGGAGTTCGTCACGAACCTGGCGGCCGATGGCGGCACGGTGCTCTTCGTCGGGACGAAGCGTCAGGCACAGGACGCGGTGGCTGACGAGTCGCAGCGGTGCGGCATGCACTTCGTGAACCAGCGATGGCTGGGCGGACTGCTGACCAACTTCACGACGATCCAGCGCAGCCTGGCGCGCTTGCGCGAACTCGAGGCCATGAGCACCGACGGCCGGTACGAGTCGCTCTCGAAGAAGGAAGTCGCGGGCATCGAGAAAGAGAAAAAGAAGATCTCGAAAAACCTCGATGGCATCCGCCAGATGACCAAGTTGCCCGACGCGATTTTCGTCGTGGACACGCGGAAAGAGAAGATCGCGGTCGACGAGGCCCGCAAGCTGAAGATCCCGGTGATCGGCGTGGTGGACACCAATTGCGACCCGGAAGACGTCGATTTCGTGATTCCGGGCAACGACGATGCGCTGCGGTCGATCCGGCTGTTCACCTCACACATCGCCGACGCGATCATGGCGGGTCGTGGCATGAGGGAATCGGCCCACGCCGAGGCGCAGGCCGAAGCCGACGCGGCGGCGGCGACCGACCGTGCGGCGAGAACGGCCGCGCGGCGGCCCAAGCCGGATGCCGCACCGGCACCACCGGCCCCGCCAGCACCAGCGGCGGCCCCGGCATCGGCCTGAGAGCCTGACGCTCCCGAGCGCTGCGGCGTCCCGGGAATGATGAGACTGGATATCCGCGCCGGCCGGAGAGGTTCCCCGTCCGGCGCTTCTTACGTACAGCAGAGAAGGTAGCACGATGGCCATCACAGCAGAACAGGTGAAAGCCCTTCGGGAAAAAACGAGCGCCGGCATGATGGAGTGCAAGGCTGCGCTGACCGAAGCCAACGGAAATATGGAGGAGGCCGTCACCGTCCTCCGCAAGCGCGGTCTGGCGCAGGCCGCCAAGCGGGCGGGCCGGAATACGTCGCAGGGACTGGTGAGTAGCTACATCCACATGGGCGGCAAGATCGGCGTCCTGCTGGAAGTCAACTGCGAATCCGACTTCGTCGCGCGCACCGAGGATTTCCAGCACCTGGTGAAGGAAGTCGCGATGCACATCGCGGCGGCCGATCCGAAGTACGTGCGGCGGGAAGACGTGCCGGCCGAACTGGTCGAGAAGGAGAAGGCGATCTACCGGTCCCAGTTCGAGGGCTCCGGCAAGCCGGCCCAGGTGATCGAGAAGATCGTCGAGGGCAAGCTCGGCAGTTTCTACAGCCAGATCGCGCTGCTCGATCAGCCGTCGGTGCGCGACCAGGCCGTGACGGTTGGCCAGATGGTGTCACAGGCGGTCGCCAAGACAGGCGAGAACATCGTCGTGTCGCGGTTCAGCCGGTTCAAGCTCGGAGAGAGCGCCGCCGAGTAGGCGCTGGTCGAGGGACTGATATAATCGGTCCGCCTATGATCGACACCTCGCTTCCCGCTCCCGCCTACCGCCGTGTGCTGCTCAAGCTGTCAGGGGAAGCCCTGATGGGTGAGCTGCAGTACGGCATCGATCCCCACGTGGCCTCGCAGATTGCCCGCGAGGTGGGCGACATCCAGCAACTCGGCGTGCAGATCGCCATCGTTATCGGCGGCGGCAACATTTT
>Ga0315290_10003821_pt1 | contig 10819 bp, 13 predicted proteins | sample YL17G12_0_MG_FD_203627 | JGI IMG/M metagenome (GOLD analysis project Ga0315290, IMG submission 203627) | Sediment microbial communities from Yellowstone Lake, YNP, Wyoming, USA - YL17G12_0 | ecosystem: Environmental > Aquatic > Freshwater > Lake > Sediment | place: USA: Wyoming | collected...
TTCAAAAGTAATGTTATCGATTACCTTGGCCGTGCTTTTGCTGACTTCTTCCCAGATATTCCTGAATATACATTTATAAATATCATTACAGCCATGGTATTTTTTATCCACGCAGGCAATCGGCTCAATCGGTCCGTCAATAAAACGGATTACATCCCCTACTTTTATGCGGGAAGGCTGTTTAGCTAAAAGATAACCTCCGACTTTTCCCCGCCGGCTCTCCACAAATCCTCCTCTTTTTAAATCCAGGAGTATCTGCTCTAAAAATTTAATCGGTATGTCTAGGCGCTCGGCTAAATCCGAAATCGTCACCGGGCTATTTCCATAATGTAAGGCCAAATCCAAAATTGTCTTTAAGGCGTAATCGCCTTTATAAGTTATGCGCATTTTCCCCTTTTCTCTATTATCTCTATCATTTTAGTAGAGTATAACAGACAAATAAAAGTTGTCAAGTATTTTTTTATTTTAATGAATCTGTCGTTTTTCTCGCTCAGGGTCATTAATCTATTTAAGCGATAATTTTGAGAGCTTCTTGGATGGGTTGACCTGGGAAGATTCCTAATTTTCTGGCGGAAGAGGTGTTAGGCACTTAAAATCTTTTTTAGCTCATCTACGCTGGGAATCTTACCAGAAACCTTAACCCGGCCATCCACAATTACCCCCGGCGTAAACATCACTCCTTTTTTAGCAAATTCAGCTACGTTAGTAACTTTCGTGATTTCTGCTTGTAGGCCTAACTGTTGCACTGCCTCTCTTACATTTTTCTCTGTGGTTATACAGCGGGCGCACCCCGGACCAACAACTTCAATCTTCATCTTTATCTCCTTTTAATCTGTGTAATCTATCTTTAAAATCTGTGTAATCATAAAATTTATTATCTACCCTATTAAAAAATAAAATTCCCAAAAAACCAACCCACCAATGTACCTAAAGCCATAATTAGCAAAATATAAACACTTGCCTTTTTAATGCCAAATACCTTGGCAATTGCCAACATATTCGGCAAGCTCATTCCCGGACCGGTTAATAAAAGTGCTAATGCCGGGCCTTTACCCATACCTAACTTCATCAGCGTATCCACAAAAGGCGCCTCGGTCATGGTGGCAAAATACATAACCTGGCCCATTACTGTGGCTAAAAATGAGGCGCGTATTCCTGAACCGCCTAACCATTTCTGGATTATATCTTGCGGCAGCAATTTTCCGATTACGCCCACAATAAATACTCCCAGTAATAACAAAGGAAAGATGATCCTCACAAACCACCAGCTTTCTTTCAGCCATTTTTTAATCTCATCAGGCGCTTTTACCTTAAAGGCATATACCAACATAATGAAGGAAGCAACCAGCCAGACTATTACCTTATATAGGTAAGGGCCTTTCTGGATAATATAATTTGGGCTTAATAGAGACAGGAGAATCAATAGCAAAAGAACCAAATCTTTTCTGGCGATAATGCTCGTTTTCGCTTCTTTAGCCACTTCCATTCTTTTGGTCTCTTCTTTTCTAAAAATAAAACTCATCACCATGCCCACCACAAAAGCCATAAATAAAGCTGCAATAATGCGGCTGGCAACCATCTTGAGCCCTAAAATGCTGCCAGTATAAATTATCGCCAGGATATTGGCTGCTGGCGCAACCCACAAAAATATAAATGCCGGGCCAATGCCTGCGCCCTGGTAATATATTCCGCTGGCAACCGGTATTACAGTGCAAGAGCAAGCAGCAATAAAAAAACTGGCCAAGGAAGCCAGGGAAAATGACTTTAATTTATTTGTGCTTGAGCCTAAATACCGGATAATTGCCTCTTTGGAGATAAAACTCACCATTGCCCCGGCTAACAAAAATGCGGGAATAAGGCAGGTTAGAACATGTAAAGCAATATAGTCCTTTAGGGCCAATATTCCAGCAAAGACTAAATCTATTATCATGGTTAAAATTTATGCTGCACCAGATACCTAAATGCCTCTAGAGAAGCCTTGGCGCCTTCTCCGGCCGCAATAATAATCTGCTTTTCCGCCACATCCGTCACATCTCCGGCAGCAAATATGCCGGGGATACTGGTTTCATTGCGGCTATTGACTTTAATTTCTCCAGGCTGATTTTTCTCTACGCCAATAGCAAATCCAGAGCCGGGCATAAGTCCGATCTCCACAAAAATTCCCTGGACAGATATTTTTTCTTCTTTGCCGTCTCTTTTTATTTTAATTCCGGTAACAAAATTGTCTCCGATTATCTCGGTTACCTGGCAGTTATTGAATACAGCGACAATATTGCTCGCTTCTACTTTCTCCCGCATTACCGCATCTCCACCTAAAGCAGAAGTATTATTGATAATATAAACCTGTTTGGCTATTTTCATTAATTGTATCGCAGCATCCAAGGCAGAATTTCCACCCCCGATTACTGCCACATCCTTAGCGCTAAATAATGGCCCGTCGCAGGTTGCGCAATAAGTAAGGCCTCTATTCTTAAATTCTTTTTCACCCGGTACGCCCAGTTCTCTGGACTTTTTTCCCGAGGCAATGATTACGCTCTTGGCCTGGTATTCGTTTTTGTTGGTCCTCACGGAAATTATATTGCCTGCTTTCTTAACTTCTGTTGCCTCTTCATTCTCTTTTACCGCAATATTGTATTTACGCATATGCTCTTCAAACTTAGCTGCCAGTTCCGGACCGGTAATAAACTGATAGCCAGTATAATTCTCGATATCTCCACTCCAGGCAGTCTGTCCGCCGATATCTCTGGTAATCACCAAAAGGTCCATTCTTTTGCGCGCCGCATAAACACTTGCGGTAATCCCCGCCGGCCCTGCGCCAATAATGATTAGGTCATACATTTTTATTCCTTAATTTTTAGCGGATCCTGTCTTGGCCTGTTTCTCGCGGGGACGCTCATTTTGCCCCAGCGTGGCAAAATTTCGCTCGCCTGCGGACCCTCGCTCTCACCGACAATTTAATAGCGGGTGAACCATGCCCGCTCGGGTTCCTCGGACGCCCCGCTCGAAATCAGTCCAAGCCACCCGCTAAAACTAACCCCATAAACTTATTACAATCTTTTTGTTTCTAACCAATCGCTGTTCTCTAGATTGAATTTTTTAGCCAATAATTTCATTGCTTCAATACTTCTATTAAATAATCTTTTTACTAATTTATGGTCGACATTCCTAATTTCGCGATATTCTTTAGAAGAATATTTTTTAAATTGCGGCTTAAAGTGAGTAAATAAGTTTCTATAAGTGAAAATTTTTGATATCGATTGAAAAGGTTCTCTATCTTCAAATAGTATTATTTCTGAGTGTAATTTAGGTATAATAATCCATTTATCTAGCGTTGGTAGTCTATCAATTCTTTCAAAATCATCTTGACAATACTTAATGCCTATTTCATTGATAAATGATTCAAGAGCGAAAGCTAAAAACAAGATTGATCCATATAACATGCTTCTACGCTGTTCCCCAATATAAGGTGTTTTTTTGTCTGGTTCTGAATCATTATAAAGCTTCTCTGCCAAAATAAGAAAACGTTTATACAGCCTAATTTTTAAAACAACTTTATTTGGGTATTTCTCTAAAAATTCTTTTAACTGCATTTTGCAAAATTATGTTTTAGTATTTGAACGTAACAAAATGAATCTGGCGGTTTTCGCAGCGAATGGAGGTTTTAGCCAAAGCAGCTTGAGCAAGCGAGGGAATCCGAACGCGGAAGCATTCGGACGACGAGCATGTTTGAGCCCGTCCTGGCGACAGCCGACGGGCGAGTTGCGCAGGAGCCGAGCTTGCGAAAGACCTTTGGCGTTAAAAAACCGACTTGAGCGAGAAAATCCGACAGGTTCATTTTACAATTTTAAAGCCTGCTTTATTTTTTCTTTGTCAAATCCCACAATAATCTCACCTTCGATATCCAACACCGGAACGCCCATCTGACCGGTTTTCTGAATCATCTCCTCAGTTGCTTCTTGGTTGCTAGACACATCTGTGTCTTCAAACGGGATATTATTATCCTTTAAAAACTGTTTAGTGCGAATACAATAGGGACAGGTGGGAGTGCTATAAATTTTCACATTCTTAGCCATTCTTTCCTCCTAAAAAACTACTTTTTCTTCTTCTTAGCTTTTTTCTTCGCTTTCTTTGGCGCACAACAACCGCAACCCATAACTCCACCTCCTCTATTTAAACTGATGTGGCGTAAGGTCGACAATATCCTCTACTTCCATAACAATCAAATATTCGGGTTTAGGCAAAAGAATTTCCGGGTGCCGGGGATGGCCTTTTTCTTCATGAATATTCTTAAGTAGCCTCTGGGTTAATCTTCCGGTAATCCTCTCATCCCAGGCCTTAATAATCTGTGGAGTAAGTTTGGCTTCGGTCATCTCTTTGGTTTTACCCTTAAGACAATAACCCATAAATTTATGTTCGTCAACCGCTGTGATACTTATGTGCGGATTGGCTTTTAGGTTTTTATAGGTTCTGCCAAGGTAAAGGTCAAGGAGATAAATCTCGCCTTTTTGGTTTATTTTAACTATGCCTTTACAGGAATTATGCATACTGCCATTGCCGTCAATAGTAGAGACAATGACAAAACCCTGATTCTCTAAGAATTGAATTATCTCATCGCTTAATCTTTTCATTAAATTTTTGCTTCCGCAATCCAGCGGCCGTGGAGATTGCAGTTCTCCAGAGCCAATAATTTACCTGCGGCTGCTTTTAAATGAATGCCCACCACCGGATTTAACTTATCGGGTGTGAGATGATAGCGGGCAAGGAAATTATCGTCAAGATAAAGGTCAATATACATTATGTAATGATCAGCTTCCATAACATGTAGTATTTGGCCTATCTTAATATTGACATCGAGGCAACCAGGGCCCACCAGGACGCATTGTCTTTTGATTTCAATTACCGGGATATGCTTCTTCTCCAGCTCATTAAGATTTTTAGGGTCAGCGGGCTTTTTTATAGCAGTCGGGTCGAGCTCAAAAGCCTGTTTCGGTGCCCCGCATACCGGGCATCGCTGGGGAGCTTCTTTAAAGGCAATATATCCGCATTTTCCACAGACAAAGATATCCATTTTTCCCTCCTTTTTAATTGGTTCGAGAGCCGACAGGCCATTCATTGCTTAGTCTTTTAGGCAATTGCTTCAGGGACATTTTTTGCGCCCCAGCGGCAAGCATTTCTTTGATTGCCTCTTGGGAATCCGATGCCTTGATGTTTACGCCCTGGATTGCATCGGTCAATATCTTGACTTTAAGCCCTAGTTTCAACGCCTCCAAGGCCGAAAACTTAACGCAGTAATCTGTGGCTAAGCCTGCGATAAAAAGCTCATCTATCTTTAATCTCTTTAGCCAATGCAAAATTCCCCTGCCCTGATTATCCTGAGCCTGAAAAACAGAATAACCGTCCTGATCCGGGTTCATGCCCTTGGATAATATTATTATCCCTTTCGGCAATTTTAAATCAGGGTGGAACCTCGCTCCTTTGGTCTTTTTTATACAATGCTTTGGCCACAGGCCGCCGAAGTCCTTAAAATGCTTTGTCTCTTTGGGATGCCAATCCCTGGTGACAAAAATAGGCAGTTTATTTTGAGAAAAAATCTTGATGTATTTATTTATAGGGGGGACTACCTTGTCTCCCCGAGGCACAGCAAGGGCGCCTTTCGGACAAAAGTCATTTTGCACATCAACTATTAAAAGGGCCTTTCTTGATTTCATCTTTATCTTTGCATTTTAATCTATTTTTTCAAACATATCTTTTCCTACGCCGCACTCCGGGCATACCCAGGTATCAGGCAAATCCTCAAAGCTTGTTCCCGGGCTAATCCCTTGAGTTGAATCACCATTTGCCGGATCGTATATATATCCGCAAACTGTGCAACGGTATTTGGCCATAACTTGACTCCTCAATATATTTCTAATAACCTTGAAAGTTCTCTGTTACGACTAATTCTTTGGGTAAGGATAATTCCTGAGTAAGAATATTCTGCATCGCCTCTACCATCGCCGGAGGGCCGCAGAGATAAAATCTTCTGCTTAAATAATCGGAAATTTCTTCTTTGATAATCTGGCTGTTAATGCGCCCTGCCTTGCAAGATATGTTCTCCGAAGGCTCGCTGAGCACCTGTACTACTTTTAGCTTAGGATAATGCTTGCGCATCTGCTGGAAATCTTCCTTAAACACGATGTCGCGCTCTGAGCGGTTAGCATAGATAAGAGCTATATCAATATCAAGTTTCTTATCTACACAGTATTTACAAATACTTCTTATAGGGGTAATCCCGATTCCTCCGGAAAGAAAGGCTATCTTGGAATCGCCATCCTTGAGGGTGAAATTTCCCAAAGGGTATTGTATGTTGAGCCAATCACCGGGTTGTAAATTAACCAGGGCTTGGGAGAAATCACTCTCGGTAATTTTTTTAGTAAATTCGATATATCCGGTTTCCGTGGGAGAGCTGGATATGGATAGATATCTTTTGCATTCTTTCTCCGTCTTAAGCGTAACGCATAAGAATTGTCCGGCCTTATAATCCACAATATCTCCAACCTCAAGGCGTACGCTCTTGACATTATAGGTCCTGGGGATTATCTCTTTTACCCTTAATTCCGCATTGTTTATCGCCATTTTTTCATTGATATCCTCTTAAAACAATAACTGATCTTCAGCTCTCTTTTGTCAGAATTCTAACTTCAATTTTACCCTGAAGCAAATCCTTAAAATTCTGGGCATCTTTTACCGAGCCCACGATATCGCCGTAATGCATGGGTATAGCCGTCTTTGGCTTAATTGCCAAGGCTGCCTGCCTAGCCTCCTGGCTGGTCATAGCATAAGTTCCGCTGACCGGCAAAAGCGCAATATCACATCTGTAATCTTTCATCTCTGGGATATTATCCGTATCTCCAGCATGATAAATGGATACACCGTCTATAGTGACAATAAAACCTAAATTTTTACTCTCTTTGCTATGAAATGGCTTGTTGAGGTTATAACTGGCTGCAGCTTGAATCTTAATCCCCGATATCTCAACATTATCTCCCGGCGATAACGCCTTGATTTCTTTATAGTTTGATTTTTCTTTCTCTAATTTTCGGCTCACCGTCTTATCCGTTACTATCACGGTCTCTTTAGAACTTATCAACCTGACATCTTCCAAAGAAAAATGATCAAAGTGCTCGTGAGATATAAAGATAATATCTGCCTTTTTAGAATCTCCGGATATCTTCCAGGGGTCAAAATAGATTACCTTGGAAGCGTCTAATCTAAAGCTGGAGTGGCCTAACCAATGTAAATTTCCTAACATCTTGTTCACCTCCCCAAGTTCTGCACCAAAAGCAGAAATGGAAAATAGTAAAATTACTGCGCCTAGCGCAGGAAGAATAATCTTCTTCAATCTTAAGCTGATTAAAAGATTTGTCTCTTTTTGATCGGACACCCGCCGCTCCCCCTCTCATTAAGTAACCATCGATTAATAAAATTCGGGCTAAAGGAATAATAAATGAGGTATTTATAAATGCAGATAGGCTATATATAACCTTATGTTTTTTCTTTTGGCTTCATTTTAATATCCTTGGCCAAAATTATTGCCTCGGCAATCTCGCGCATAGATTTTCGAGTATCCATGCTCTGTTTTTGAATTAATCTATAAGCCTCGGAAGGCAAAATATTAGCTTCCTGAGATAAAATCTCTTTTGCCCGTTCGATCACCTTGCGCGTCGTCAATGCCTCTTCAGCGCTGCGTGCCCTTAAATCTAGTTCAGCATTCTCAATGGCTACGGCTGCCTGGTTGGCAACCGCAGTCAAAACATCCAGTTCGTTTTTAGTAAATTTGTGTTTTTTAGAAGTATAACAGTTAAGCACACCTATCACTGTACCTTTTACCGTTAAGGGAACGCTGGCTAAAGAACACAAGCCCTCTTTTTCAGCAATATCGCGATTTAGATAACGGCTATCTTCTTTGACATCCAAGACGCAGATAGGTTTGTTCTGTTGGGCAACCAATCCAGCAATTCCCTCTCCTAATTTGACATTGGGTTTCTTGTTATAGGCCTCAGAAATGGACTGCGTGGCCTTCACCACCAGTTCTTTTTTCTCAGGGTCAAGGAGCATTAAAGAAGAAATTTTAGAGTTCATTATTTCTGCGGTCACATTTACAATCAAGCGTAGCAGCTCTTCCAGGTAAAGCCCTGAGGTAATCAGATTGGCTACCTTTGAGAGTGCTTCAATGTGTTTTAAATAAACCTGATAATTTCTTTTTTTGGGCATAAGGATATCACAGTATCGGCAGGTATTTGTTTACCTCATATTGGGTTACCTGGGCCTTGTATTCGTCCCACTCTAATTTTTTGTTGCGGATAAAGAATTGAAATAAGTCCTCGCCTAAAGCCTTCCTGACCAATTCTGACTTTTCCGTCACCTTAATAGCCTCGAGTAAGTCCTCAGGTAAAGATTTAATCTTAGCGCGTTCTCGCTGTTCTTCGGTCATATGATAGATGTTATCGTTAGCAGACTCTGATAACGCATAGCTCTTTTCAATGCCTTCTAATCCTGCTGCCAACATTACCGAAAAGGCCAGATACGGGTTACACGCCGGATCAGGCGCGCGATACTCAATGCGCGTAGATTTTTCTTTTCCCGGTTTATACATGGGCACCCTGATAAGCGCTGAACGGTTCATCTGGGCCCAGCAGATATAAACCGGCGCTTCATATCCTGGAACAAGGCGCTTATAAGAATTAACCCACTGGTTAGTTACCGAAGTTATCTCAGGGGCGTGTTTTAATAAACCGGCAATAAAATACTTGGCAATTTTAGATAGATGAAACTTATCCTTCTTCTCAAAAAAAGCATTGGATGCTCCTTTGAATAACGACTGATGCGTATGCATCCCCGAACCATTAATCCCGAATACCGGTTTAGGCATAAAGGTGGCGTGCAAGCCTTTGGCCTGGGCAATCTCCTTAGCCACCAATCTATAAGTCATCACATTGTCAGCCATCGAAAGCGCGTCCGAATAGCGTAAGTCAATTTCGTGTTGACTAGAGGCTACTTCGTGATGGCTGTATTCAACGATTATGCCTAAATCCTCTAGGGCGCTTACCGTTTCGTTTCTTACATTCTGGGCAACATCTAAGGGGGTTAAATCAAAATATCCGCCTTTATCCAAGACAATTGTGTTTTTGGGATTATTAAAATAAAAATACTCTAACTCCGGACCCACATAGTAGATAAATCCCATTTTTTTGGCATGAGCAAGATTTTTCTTTAATACGTACCTAGGGTCAGCCGCGAAAGGTTTCCCGTCAGGCATATATATATCGCAGAACATGCGTGCCACTGGCTGTTCTTTGGACTCCCATGGCAGTATGGCGAAGGTTGTGGTATCGGGCCGGGCAATCATATCGGATTCCTCAATACGGGCAAAGCCCTCAATAGAAGAACCATCAAAACCCATGCCATCTCCTAAGGCACGCGGTAATTCATCTACGGTTATGGTAAAACCTTTCAGGAATCCCAACACATCTGTAAACCATAACCTTATGTATCTCACCTTGTATTTTTTAATCAATTTCATTACTTCAGATTTGGTTTTAGGTTTCATCTTAGTCATTTTCTCCTCCGCATCATTTTAAGAAAATTCTCTATCCTTAAAAGCGCCTCTTTCAAGTTATCAAAGCTTGAGGCATAGGATATACGCACATAATCCGTGAATTCTCGACCAAAAGCCGTTCCCGGAACAACTGCGACTTTTTGTTCTTTAAGTAACCTCCGGGCAAAGTCCATGCCGCTAAGCCCGGTATTTCTTAGGCTAGGAAAGGCATAAAAAGCGCCATCGGGTTTTTGACATACCAAGCCTAATTTATTTAAGCCGCCGACAATGAATTCCCGGCGTCTTTTATATTCGCGTTTCATCTGCTCAACTGAGTGACGGCCCGCATGCAAAGCTTCACATGCCGCCATTTGCGAAGTAATCGGGACGCACATAATCGTATATTGATGAATCTTAGTCATGTTAGCGATTATTTCCTTTGGTCCGCAGGCATAACCCACGCGCCAGCCGGTCATGGCATAACTTTTGGAGAAACCATTGAGATAAATATTATAATCTTTTGCACCGGCAAGTGTAGAAAAAGGTACATGCTCAAAGTCATAGGTTAAATCGCCGTAAATCTCATCCGTTATACAGAGTATCTTATGTTTAGATATAACCTTATTAATCGCGATTAATTCCTTTCTGGTATAAGAAACCCCGGTGGGGTTTGCCGGATAATTCAAAATTATGGCCTTGACCTTTTTATCAATGTATTTACCCAATGTTTTGGGGGTGAGCTTAAATCCTTGTTTCTGGGTATTGATATATATAGGTATACCGCCGGCTAACTCTGTCAAAGGCCCGTAAGAGACATAGCTGGGTGAGGGAATTAAGATTTTATCTTGCGGATTTATGATTGCGCGTAAAGCCAAATCTTTAGCTTCGCTGACACCCACCGTAATAAGAATCTCTTCCTCGGGAGAATAATCCAAGCCGTATCTATTTTTTAAATACCTGCTTATACTTAGCCTTAATTTATACAGCCCCTTATTTGAGGTATAGGAAGTAAAACCCTCCTCTAAGGAAAATATCCCGGCCTCGCGTATCTGCCAAGGAGTGACAAAATCCGGCTCTCCTACGCCAAGCGAGATAACGTCCTTCATCCCGAGCACCAAATCAAAGAATGCCCGGATACCCGAAGGCTGCATCTGTTCGACTTTTTTGGAAATCATCATCTGTCTCATTCTATTTAAACTGCTCTTTAATGGACTTACGTGTAAAAGAATACAAGAAAGCTGT
>Ga0315290_10003825_pt1 | contig 10813 bp, 10 predicted proteins | sample YL17G12_0_MG_FD_203627 | JGI IMG/M metagenome (GOLD analysis project Ga0315290, IMG submission 203627) | Sediment microbial communities from Yellowstone Lake, YNP, Wyoming, USA - YL17G12_0 | ecosystem: Environmental > Aquatic > Freshwater > Lake > Sediment | place: USA: Wyoming | collected...
ACGCCGAGTTGCTCGAGCTGCATCAGCTGATGGGACCGCAGTTCGCCGAGGGAGTACTCCAACCGGTCGTCGGACCCCAGTTCCCGTTGGCGGAAGCCGGGAAGGCCCACACGGCGGTTTTCGAGCCGGGGGCCAGAGGGAAGATCGTGCTCAACTGTCAGCAGTAAACAGGACGTCCTGGATTCAGCAAGGGCTCCGGCATGGTACCGGAGCCCTTCTGCTTCCTGCTTACTGCTCTCTGCTTACTGCTTTCTGTGTCTCTTCAGCAGCGTCGCGCCGCCGAGGCCAAGGAGGCCGGTGCCGAGGAGGATGAGGGAGCCTGGTTCGGGAACCGTTGTTTCGGGCAGCTCGAAGTTGGCGTAGACGGCGTCGTTGGTGCCGCCGTCACCGTTGTCGAAGCCCAGGTGCACCCAGTCCGCATACCCCTTGTATTGATCAGGCCAGTTGCTGCCGACGCCGACGGCGATGCCGTAGACGGAGGCGTTCGCCATGTTGAAGCTTGGGCACGCGGAGGGGCTGGCCCAGCCAGTGGGCGTGCCGAGCATGAGCTGGAATGCAGGGCTGGGTGGCGTGAATTGCGTCAGCTCGAGCGAAGAACAGTCCGTGACCGAGTAGGATGATCCCCCGACGTTGTCACGCCAGAAGTTCTGACCCGTCAGGTCCTCTGGGTTCCACTGGTCAAAGGCCGTGGTGGATGCGTCGGTGTAGTACTTCTCCCAGATCAGCTCGTTCATCACCAGTTGGTTGTCTATCGTCTCACCCAGCAGGAGCCGGAGCACCGGCGTCTGCGCCAGCCAGGGAGCGTCCGGCGTCTTGGCGTAACCAAGCTCTTCGCGATACCACTCGAACGAGAGGGTATTGACGTCGGAGAGCTTGCCCCATGGGTCGATCCCGGACAGCGTCCCGTAGAATCCCCAATCCCACAGGCTGCCTGTCGTGGTGAGTTCCAGCGACCCGTTTCCGTCGAATGGATTGTCTCCGGTGATTCCCGCCTTGTTGTCGAGCGGATTGATCACGTTCCAGAACCGGTCCATCGGAAACCAGGTAGGATCGCCCGGATAGGGATAGACCTTGGTCTGGGCGGCCAGGCCGGCTGCGCTCCCAGACATCAGCGCCGCCATGACCGCCACGCCCCACACTCGTTTGATGCTGCTCTTGATTGCCATAGGGCTCACCTCCACGTGTCTGTGGAAGCAACCCCTATGCCCGATTTGTGTACGGCTCCCCCGCCGCCGCGAAAGCGGCCCCGGGCCAAGACGTCAATTCAATGTCTGACAACAGGTTATGGGATTAACGGGGGACTTGGATGGCCCAGCTGAATTAAGGGCTGGTGAAGGGCTCGGCAGGAATCGCTTGCCAAACTGTTCGGTTCGATGACAGCCGGAGGCCGGGGAGAGAAGGGTGGTGTTGAGACGACACGACATCGAAATGCACCCCCGCACCGGTTCGGGCAGTTCAGTCCTCGGTCTGGCCGCCTTCCTCGGCGATGACCTGGCCATGCACGGTGGTGCCCAGGGCGAGCGCGACGGTACGGCCAACGATGGTCGTGGGTGACTCGACCGTGCCGATCATGGTGCCGCGGGCGAGGCGAAGCTGTTCCTCGGAGATGATGGGCCCGCGCACCCAGCATTTCTGCCCGATCGCGATTGCCTTCCGGCTGACGACGCTGCCGACCACCACCGCGCCCGATGCCACCTGGATCTCGCCGTGCGCCTTGACGCTGCCCTCGATCCTGGCTCCGATGCCGATCTGCAGCGATCCGGCGACCACGAGGTTGCCGGTCACCAGGACCCCGGCCGGGACGACGCAGTCCTCCTCGACACGGATGGCATCTCCCATGTCGCGCGCCCGCTCCGGCCTCTCGAAGGCAGGCATACTCTCAGGCACCGGGGGCCGGCCGACGATCTCGGATCCCGAGCCAACGATGATCGACGGTGCCCCCAGCCGGTCGAAGCCGACCAGCCTTCCGAGCCTGATCCTGGCCTCGGACGAGCACCGGCCGTACAGATGGGCGCGGTCACCGATAGTCAGCGTACCTACGCTGTGCAGCCAGCGCAGCACCACCGACCCATCGGCGAGACTTACCGACCGCTCGCCGAGGATGGCCCGGTAGCTTGCGCCCGGACCGCCGGCAAGTTCCTTCCGGGCCCAGAGCTCCTGCTGGAACTGTTCTCTCCCCGGCAACTCGGCCGACTGCTCCAGGACCACGATTCGCTGCTGGGCGTCCGCCGGGAGTTCCGCCACCGGATGGCCCTCGGCTGCAGTCACCACGTGGACGATGCCGGTGCCGTCCGGCAGCTTCCCGATGAAGTCGGTGCCACTGCGCGCGTCGGGAGGAAGGCGCTTCAGGTTCGCCTGGATGTAGTCCCGGAAGTGGCGGGAGAACCGCGCGATATCGGCGTTGTCGCGGCCGACCATGCTGAGCGGCTCGACGTCGCTGGGTGCGTACAGCTCGCGCAGCGCGGGCAGCAGCGGCAGTACGACCCAGAGGATGGTGAACGCGAGCACGCCAACGAAGGAGAGGACGGTCATGCCGCGTTTCCCCCCTTGGCCCGATAGCGCTCGGTCTTCTCCCAGGTCGGCCCACTCTTGCCCGGATCCCTCCACGACGTCCGCGAGATCGTGGCTCGGCTCACCGCCAGGAGATTCACCAGGAACCCGAACGAGAGAAACGGAAGCAGGCGGATGCGGCGCCGGGAGCCGTCCAGGCGCGCGGCGGTCGCCACTTCGAAGAACGCGGCGAAATTGCCGAGGGTGCTGTAGCTGGCCACCGCGAAGAGCACCAGCAGGCTCTGCGAAACCGGATACCCCATGAAGAAGAGCGCCGTGGCGAGCCCCCACCCCACGATCAGGACCGGAGCGACGGCGAAGACACCCAGAAGGAGCACGCCGTCAATGACCTGAGCCACCCGCATGTGCCGTGGGAAGCGGAGCAACCGGGGGGCATAGCGTTTGAGGCACTGATTGTGGCCCCGAGTCCAGCGCTGCACCTGCCGGATCCGGGTCGGCCAGTTCTCCGGGACCTCTTCGTAGCATTCCGACCGGTTCTGATAGACGACGTCCCATCCTCGCAGAATCAGGCGGTAGGTGATGTCGGTATCCTCGGCGAGAGAGTCCTCGTTCCAGTCGCCCGCGTCGAGGAGGGCGCTTCGTCTCACTCCGCCCACCGTTCCCCCGTACTGCGGAATCAGGCGCAGGTTCATTCGCGCCTGCTGATCGACCTGGTAGCCGCCGGAGCGCTCGAGGTCGAGGAGCCGGGTGAGCAGCGACCGGTTGAGGTTGTGCGGCACCACGCGGCCCATGACCGCGCCGACTTCGGGATCGAAGAAGGGGGCGACCAGCTGTCGCACCAGGTTCGGCCCCGGCAGATAGTCGGCGTCGAACACCAGGAAGATCGGGGCGTCGCAGTGGCCGGTGGCGTCCTTGAGCGCCGCGGCCTTGCCGGGCTTGCCCGCGGTCCGATGGTACGGGCGGACTCGGCCGGGGTATCGGGCGGCATAGTCATCAATGATCCGGGCGGTGCCGTCTGCCGAGCGGTCGTTGATGGGAACGATGTAATACTGGTCGTGGGGGTAGTCGGCGGCCAGCAGGGCCTCGAGCATCCCCCCGATCACTTTCTCCTCGTTGTGACAGGGCACGAACACGGCGACCTGCGGCCAGGCCCCTACGCCGATGTCCACGTAGGGCTGACGGTGCCGCCCGAAGACGCGGTTCAGCGTGAAGATGTAGTGGCGGATCGTGTAGATCACGAGGATGGCCACGACGATCCAGAGGCCGATGGCGACCACATCCCGGGGGGTCATGGGCGCCGCTCCGACGCCGGGCTGGCCGGCAGCTCCGTCCCCTGCCAGCTCATCCCCCAGCCATAGAAGGCCACGAAGACCAGCACCTGCAGCAGCAGGCCGAAGATGAAGAACAGCGTCGGCTGGACCAGCGCGGACAAATTGTGGATCAGCCAGGCATGGATGAGCACCTGGAGCGGCAGGAACACCGCCAGATGCACGAGCAGCATCGCGGTCAAGGCCAGCTGCTGGCCAAAAGTGTGATCGAAGATGTAGAACGAGAGACCCAGCACCAGGGGCACGAGGACGAGGACCGCCATGCCCGCGGTGAGAAGGCCCGCGCTGTAGCCAGGCAGCGGATAGAGGAACGGTGGTGTCGTCAGGGCGAAGTAACCGAGCGAGACCGTCTGGATCATGACCAGGAAGCGGAGGAAGTACTTCGCGGGCAGGAACCGGTCCGGCAGCACGAAGGAAACCAGGAAGAGTGCCGCGGTCGCCCCTCCGACCATGAGCCAATGCCCTGTTCCGGGCCAGGGTCCTTCGAGCCGGAAGTAGGGGATGCCGATCGTCAGCAGGGAACCAACGTGGATCTCCAGCAGGCTGACGCCGGCGGGAAGGCCGACCCACCAGACGACCTCCTCGAAGAAGATCGCGTAGAGACGGCCCAGTAAGGGGAGGGCGGCGAACACCCCGATGAACCCGAGCAGGGAGAGGCTGACGGCACGAGCGACCCGGCCCGGTGTCCACCGCAGGCCGACCATCGCGCGGTGCTTGCGGATGACACCGCCCTGCGCGCCGCGGAAGCGGAGCGGGGAGACGCCGGGCGCCTTGGCGCTACCAGTGCCTGAAGACACCGGCCGTGATCCCGTTACGGGTGTAGTAGGGGTTGTGATACCAGTCGAGCTGGATGAAGGTGCCGACATGACCGCCCAGCCATTCGCGCCAGGAAAGCGAGGCCTCGTAACTGCTGAACTTCTGTTCGGTCTCGACGGCGCCGGTGAGCTGATAGCCCTCGTACCCGCCGGCGACGCGAAGCGTCACGAAACGCTTCCGCTCGCGGCCGGCGGTGACCGCCCCATAGCCGCGGCCGGTGGTCACCTGACCGGGCGAGCTCCAGTTGACGCGACCGCCGCCCTCGATCGTGACGCCCGGGAGGTAGACGGCCACGCTCCCCGTGAGCGCCACGTCCTGGTACACGGACTTGGAGTTGGCGTACATCGCGCCCACCGTCGTCACCAGGTTCTTCCGACCGAGCCAGGCACGCCCCACCTGGGCGTCGACCCGCAGATCGGGGAAGTAGTAGTCGCCCGTGCCCCCTCCCACGCCGACGAAGGTGAACCAGTCCGACCCGAACTGGTGCCGGTTGGCACCGGACAGGTAGACGCCGCGGTCCTTGAAGGCTTCCTGGGCGATCAGCTCACCGAACCAGACGTTGGTGGTACCCGTTGGTACGTGGGCCTGGATGCCGAGGCCCTTCCAGTCGCCGAAGTCGTTGGTGACGTGGTGGTAGAACCCGTCCGCCTGGAGCCAGCCGGCTGGACCCTGCGCCTGGAGAGGTCCGGCGGCGGCCAGGGCGGCCAAACCGAGGGCCTGGAGCCGGAGACGTCTCATGCGCCCGCCACCCGGCTTTGCTCCAGCACACCGAGGCCGAAGCGCGCCACGATGGCGTCCACGATCCGCTCGGCGGCGTGACCGTCCCCGAAGGGATTCACCCCGGAGATCATCCGGTGGTAGGTCGCCTCATCGTTGAGGAGCAGGCTCGTGGTCGCGGCCACGACGTCCGGGTCGGTGCCGACGAGCCGGCCGAAGCCGGCTTCCAGGACTTCCGGCCGTTCGGTCACGGAGCGGAGGATCAGGATCGGCTTGCGCATGGATGGCGCCTCCTCCTGGATCCCGCCTGAATCGCTGAGCACGAGGTACGACCGCCGCATCACCTCGAGGAGATCGGGGTACGACACCGGATCAATCAGGACCATCCGGGGCGTCTCGCGCAGGTCCTCGAAGACGACCTCGCGGACTCGCGGATTCAAGTGGACCGGGAAGACGATCTGCACGTCGGGATGCTTGGCTAGAATCCGTTTGAACGCCTGGCAGAGTCCATGGAGGCTGTCACCGAGATTCTCCCGGCGGTGCACCGTCACCAGCAAAGTGCGGCGACTGCTCCAGGGAAGCCCGGCCAGCGTCTCATCATGGAAGTCCGGCCGTGGGGGGACGCCCGCGAGCGCATCCACCACCGTGTTGCCGGTGACGACCACATCTCTTGCCGGGATCCCTTCACGCAGCAGGTTGTCGCGTGCCTGTGTGGTCGGAGCGAAGTGCAGGTCGGTCACCACGCTGGCGATGCGCCGATTGGCTTCCTCGGGGAAGGGCCGGTGCATGTCGCCTGAGCGGAGTCCCGCTTCCACGTGACCGATGGCAATGCCCTGGTAGAAGGCTGCCAGTACCGCAGCAGCCACCGTGGAGGTGTCCCCCTGCACCAGCAGCAGGTCGGGCTTGAGATCGGCGAGGCACTGGGTGAGCGCCAGCATCGCCTGAGCCGTGAACTCGGCCAGGGTCCGGTTGGCATGGGTCAGCCCCAGGTCCACATCGGGGCGGATCTCCATCGCCGCCATGGCCTGCACCAGCATCTCGCGTTGCTGAGACGTGGCGATGACCACTCCCTCGAAGAGCTCCGGCCGCTGCCCGAGGGCACGAATCACCGGGGCGAGCTTGATGGCCTCGGGCCGGGTTCCGAGCACGATGGCGACGCGAAAGCGGCGATCGAGGGGGCTCATGCTGGCACGAGAAGGGCAAGGTTCAGGCCATGTTGCGTGACAGCAACGGCCTGCGGCGCGGTCGCGAATGGATAATATAAGTCGTTGATGGACAAGCGGATATGCGCTGTCCTCGGTTTGGACTCGTTCCGGACTAGATGGCTCGTCCATTCCAATGGAAGTGGCTACCCATGCCTCTCGCCATTCGCCGGTCGATCCTGCTTGGTCTCCTGGTCTCCGGCTTGGCCGCGCCCTTGAAACCGAGGAGGCGATCTACAACTCGCTGTTCATGGCCACGACCGTCGCCAGCCGGAGCGGGACGGTGGCGGCGATTCCCCTCGACCGGGTGAAGCTGATCCTCGCGAAATACAGAGTTGACCGGGTAGTGAAGTAGGGGAGCGCCTAGTCCTAGCGGCGCACCCAGGCCGTGGCTTTGATGAAGTCGCGGAGCAGGTTGAAGACGTGTGGATCGCTGGACTCGAAGACCTCCGGGTGCCACTGCACCGCCATCAGGTAGTGGCCGTTGGGCGACTCGATCGCCTCGATCAGGCCGTCGGGCGCGACGGCGGTGACGCTGAGCCCTTCGCCCAGCTGGCGAATGCCCTGATGGTGCATGCTGTTGACCTGGATCCGATCCCGCTCGAAGACACGGCGGAGCCGCGACCCCTCGGCGAGGGTGACCTCGTGGGCAAGGTGCTCGCGGGCATACCCGGCGGTGGGGAAGTAGTCGTGCTTGATGGCCGGCGGGAATTGCCCCGAGACGTCCTGGAAGAGGGTTCCACCCTGGGCCACGTTGATGACCTGGAGGCCGCGGCAGATCCCGAAGAGCGGCTTCCGGTCCTCGATGGCCCACCTGGCGAACTGCAACTCGACCGCGTCGCGGGCCGGGTCGATGCGGCCGCAAAGGGCGGTCTTCTCCTCTCCGTAGGTGACCGGATCCATGTCCACGCCGCCGGCGAGAAGGACCCCGTCGAGCCGTTCGTAGATCTCGCGGAGGGTGGCGAGGTCATCGTGGAGCAGCGGCACCATCCACGGTACCCCACCGACGGACGTGACGGCGTGGTAATACCGCTGGTTCATCACCCAGGACGCCGGCAGGCCTTCCGGGATGCCGTCGATGACGTGCAGGGTCTGGGTGGGGATGCCGATGACGGGCCGACGTTGCTGCATACCCTAGACCACCCCTTCGGCGGTTTCCCGGATGAGCTGATCCACGACATCGTGGAGGTTGCCGGTCCGGTGCCAGGTCGCGATCTGGCGGTCGGCACTGGTCCCCTCCTCCATGATACGCAAGGCGTATTCCACTTCCTTGCGGCTGCCGAGCTCGTCCACCACGTCGTCGAGGAACCACTCGAGCAGCTCGCGGATGATGGTGCGGGCAGGGAACTCTTGGCGCTTGCCGAAATCGATGAGTTTGCCGTCGAGGCCGTAGCGCACCGCGCGCCACTTGTTCTCCTCGATGAGTTCCTGCGGGTAGATCCGGAAGGTCAGGTTGTCGCGCCGCAGCTTCCAGAGCTTGGCGATGATCGCCTGGAAGATGGCCGCCATGCAGACGGCCTCCTCGACCCGGGTGTTGACGTCACAGATCCGGAACTCGATGGTCGGGTATGTCCAGTTGGGCCGGACGTCCCACCAGATCTTCGATGAGTTCGGGATGGAATTGGTCTCCACCAGCGTCTGGACCAGGCGCTCGTATTCGGCCCACGACGCCAATTGGGGCGGCACCCCGGTGCGCGGAAAGTTGCGAAATACCACACTGCGGTACGACTTGAGCCCGGTGAGGCGGCCCATCCAGAAGGGGGAGCTGCTGGAGAGCGCCAGGACGTGCGGCAGGAAATAGCGCGACACGTTCATGGCATCGATCAGGAATTCGCGGTCCTCGATGCCGATATGCACGTGGGTGCCGAAGATCAGCAGGCGCTGGGCGAGGTCCTGCAAGTCATCCTTCACCGCGATGTAGCGTTCCAGCGGGGTGATCTCCTGGGTCTGCCAGGCGGAAAACGGGTGACTGCCGGCCGCGGCGATCTTCAGTCCCTTCTTGGCGGCGAGGTCCATGACCAGCTTCCGCAGGCGGATCAGTTCCAGGCGAGCCTCGGCGGGAGTGCGGCAGACCTTCGTGCCCACTTCCACCATGGACTGGTGCAGCTCCGGCTTCACTTCGCCCATCAGGACCGAATCCTCCTTCAGGATTTCGGTGATGTAGCTGCGGAGCTCGCGGGTCTGGGGATCGATGATCTGGTACTCTTCCTCGATCCCGATCGTGAGGGTCGGTGGCTTCTTGGGCATCAGGGCCGTGGCTCCACGACGAATGTCGGTACAGTGGACCCCCCGCCGGCCGTGACATTGACCAGCGAGGCAGTCGAAATACGGGTCAGGCACCCGTCCACCTGACGGCCGTTGAAGGCGAACGGTGCCGTGTCGACGATCCGATCGGCATACTCCACGCCCCCCGGGGTCAGCGCCGGGAAGGACTCGACCGGCAGCTCGATCCGCTCCTGGACGATATACGGATCGGTCAGCGCGGTGCGGAGGGCGGCTTCCCACCCGGCGTCATCCACCTCCCAGCCCAGGACAATTCCCGTGCCGCCGTACTCGTCATTGGGCTTCAGCACCAGCTGCTCGCGGTGGGCGAGCAGGTGGGGCACGAGGTCCACCTCGCCTCCCTGCCAGGTCGTCCTCCGCTCCTCGACGATCCGGGTCCACGGCACGTGACGGGCAATGACGGCCCGCTCCTCGGGTCCGAAGAGCCGCGCGTTCCGTTCGTCGGAGAGCACCGCCAGGCTGGCCTTCTTGTGCAGCACCTTGCAGCGGAACCCGTTGGCCAGGCAGACCGCGCCATCGCGTACTGCCCGAAGGATGGGGTGCGACATCCCCCCGCGGGTCACCAGTTCGGCCAGCAGTACCCGCTTGTAGATCAGGTCCACCGCCACGCCGTTGGCAAAGAGCCGACCGCTGGTGTACTCGCACTCGGCCGGATCAGCGAGGACACAGCGGAGACCGCGAGAGGCGAAGTACTTCTCGTAGAGGACGAACTCGCTCCAGGTGGGGACCTCCCGCCAATCGATGATCGCGATAACGGGCAGGTCACGACGGCCCGACCAGTCGTGCCAGGCGTCGAGCAGGGCGTGCATGACGTTGTGCCGGGCGGGCAGGGTCCCCACGGCGTGGCTCCGCAGAAATTCCCGCATGGCCGGCAACCCCAGGAAGACCTCCGACAGCAGGTCCACATAGGCGCTGCCGGCCGGCGTCTCGGCGTTGTACTCCGTGATCTTGAAGGTGGTGCCGGCGGTATCGAAGAAGGCGTCGATCCGGGAGACCGAACTGGGCACGGTGCGCCCGGGGTCCGCACCGATCAGCTCTGTTTCCCACGCCTCGAGCCGGAACTGGGCGAAGATGCCGGGGTCCACCATGGCTGCCGCCCAGGCCGCGTCGAAGGCGCGGAGCAGTCCCCGGCCGCGCTCACGGAGGAGAGTGTACTGCGCCGGCGCCAGGAACCGCGGCCGGAGCACCGTGCAGAGCGCCCGGTCTCCGAAGAAGAGTCCGTGGCGGCGGAGCTGGTCCTCGAGCTGGCCCGCCGACTCCGCCGCCACCGAGCCGGCGAGGCCGTCGTGCCAGGCCTGGATCGCGGCGGTCGGCGCCGCGGGCGGAACCGTGGTCACGGACGCGGGGGCCGGGTGACCGGCGGCAGCACGCCAGCGCCCTCGTGGGGGAGGCGCCCCTGCAGGAAGCGGTTCCAACTCTGCGGACCGGCGGGCGGGCGGGGCTCCTTGGCCAGGCGGATCGCCAGGTCGGCCATCTTCTGCAGCGCCCACTCGAAGTAGGTGGGAGTGAGCGAGTGGATGTCCATGTCGGGCGCCGGATTCATGAAGTCGATGGCGTAGGGGATGCCGTCTCGGATGGCCCACTCGATCGAGTTCATGTCATAGCCGAGGGCGCGCACCAGCGCCCGGGATTCGCTGATGATCTGGTCGCGGAGGCGCGGCGCCAGGTAATCCGGGTCCACCACGTACTTCCGTTCCTTCGGGTCGTAGTGGATCGGGAGGATCTGCTCCTGCCCGATGCAGATGCAGCGGACGAACTGCTCGAAATTGATGAACTCCTGCGCGATCATCGTGAGGAGCCCCGAGCCGTTGTAGTTGTCGAGCAGCTCCTCGAGGCTGTGGCAGATATAGACGTCGCGCCAGCCGCCGCCGTAGGCGTCCTTGAGCACGACCGGCAGCCCGAGGTACTCGACCAGCCCTTCCCAGTCGAGGGGGAATTGCAGGTTCCGGAGGCTCT
>Ga0315290_10003827_pt1 | contig 10812 bp, 13 predicted proteins | sample YL17G12_0_MG_FD_203627 | JGI IMG/M metagenome (GOLD analysis project Ga0315290, IMG submission 203627) | Sediment microbial communities from Yellowstone Lake, YNP, Wyoming, USA - YL17G12_0 | ecosystem: Environmental > Aquatic > Freshwater > Lake > Sediment | place: USA: Wyoming | collected...
CCCGCGACGATCGATCGGCACCGGGAACATATCCGGAAGAAGCTGCAGTTGACCAAAGCGAAAGTGAATCTGGCCACCCACCTGCATTCATTTACCTAATAAGGAGGACCTGATGAGCCTGATCACCATAGACCGAGAGAAATGCAACCAGGACGGTATCTGTATCAGCGAGTGTCCCGCCCGCATCATTCAGATGGACGAAAAGGAGGGATATCCCGTTCCCAGTTCGGATTTTGAGGAGTATTGCCTGAGATGCGGGCACTGTGTGGCCGTTTGCCCTGTTGAGGCGCTGCGCCTTGACTGGCTGGATCCGGAAAATTGCCGGTCACTAAAAATGGAACTGGCCTTGACCCCCGAACAGGCCGAGCAGTTTCTGCGGGGCCGGCGCTCGATCCGGACATTTAAAGAAAAGACGGTCCCACGGGAGACTCTGGAAAAACTATTGGAGGTAGCCTGTTCCGCTCCGTCGGCCAAGAACCAGCAACCCTGGCACTGGATCGTTGTTCAGGAGCCCCAAGAAGTCCGGCGGCTGGCCGGCCTGGTCGTGAAGGCGATGCGGGCGGTCCTGGAATCGGATCCGGAAGCAGGGAAAACCAGGGGCTACCACCGGGTGGTCGCTGCCTGGGACACGGGATTGGATCGGGTCTGCCGGGAGGCACCCCATCTCATCATCGCTCATGCCGACCGAAACTGGCTTTTCGGTCCCGAGGACACCGCCCTGGCCTTGAGCCTGCTCGACCTGTACGCCACGAGCCTTGGGTTGGGGGTCTGCTGGGGCGGCTATATGTACAAAACGGTGAACGCCTATCCTCCCCTGTTTGAGGCCCTGGGCCTGCCCAAGGATCATCTCGCCTTTGGAGCCGTGATGATCGGGTATCCTAAATTTAAATACCAGCGCATCCCGGTCCGCAATCAACCTCGGGTGACCTGGAAATAAATTCTTTCAGGAACGATGATCCGCATCGACGGTTCTAAAGGGGAAGGTGGCGGGCAGATCCTCCGGACAGCCTTGAGCCTTTCCGCCCTCCTAACGATTCCGGTCACCATCGAGCATATCCGGGCCAACCGGCCGAAGCCCGGCCTCCGGCCTCAGCACCTGACCGCCCTACAGGCGTTAAAGGAGATTTGCGGCGCCGAGGTGGAGGGGATGGCCGTAGATTCCCGAAGGATCGTCTTTAGACCCGGTCGGGTTAAGCCGGGGAATTACTTCTTCGATGTGGGCACGGCCGGATCGATTACCCTGATCCTGCAAGCCCTGCTTCTGCCCCTGGTCCTGGCGCCAGGCCCTTCCCGGATCAAATTAAAAGGCGGCACCCATGTTCCCTGGAGCCCGCCCTACCAATATCTTTCTGAAATTTTTCTCCCGACATTGGATAGGCTGGGAATCCACACCTCCGTTCGGCTGGAAAAATGGGGCTGGTATCCAAAAGGTGGGGGCGAACTGGAGATCGATATTCTTCCCACTGAAAGGCTCAATCCCCTGGTGCTTGAAAAACCTTGGGAACCCGAGGAGGTGGAAGTCCTGTGTGCCTCCGCTAGCCTTCCCAGGCATATCCTGGAAAGGGAAAGGAAGACGATCGAGGCCCTCCTGCAGGAACGGCGGGTTACGGCCCACTTTGAAATCCAGGAAGTGGCTTCGATCGGGCAGGGCAATATGGTGTTTATCACCGCCCGGAAAGGTCCGGCCGCCGCCGGGTTTTCATCCCTGGGGGCCAAGGGGAAACCGGCGGAGCAAGTGGCGGAAGAGGCGGCCCACTCCTTTTTATCCTTTCTGGATTCAGGCGCGGCGGTGGATGAACATTTAGGAGATCAGATCCTGCCCTACCTGGCCCTGGCTCCCGAGCGCTCCGAGATATTGGTTCAAGGCGTTTCCTCGCATCTGCGGACCAACCTGGCGGTGGTCAATCAATTTATCCCCGCCCGGCTTTCCTTGGAGGCAGGGCTGGGGTTGGGAAAACTAACTACTCCCCTCCCTTGATCCCGCCCTGCGGCGGGACAGGCTTCGGGGGGGGTTAGTGGGTGGGTGAATCTGGCCTGCTCCTGCCCGGCGTTAAGAATGTCTTGAATTATTAAACCTGCATAACGCCCTTCGGCCTCCGGGGCCGCCTGGCGTTTTTATAAATCCTGTAAAAAAACTATGGCAACAGCCTGTCATTCGTATTATAATGATCGATATGATCAATATGATTAGGGGGGTCCGAAGATGTCCGAAACAATTTCAGCGGTGGAAGCACGACAGAAGTTCGGGGAGATGCTCAACAGGGTCGCCCTGCGTCGTGAGGAGATCATCATAGAACGGGCGGGTAGAAAAATCGCGCGCCTTTCGCCAATGGATAAAGAGAAAAAACTGCCGCAGGGTAAGCTCGATTTTCGCAGGGCGGCCGGACTGGGGAAAGAGGTCTGGAAAGACCTGGATGTTGACGCCTATCTCCGCCGGGAACGGGATTCATGGGAATAAAACTTAAACCCGGGGATATCCTTTTCCTGGATACCGCTCCGTTCATTTATTTTTTCGAGTTGAAGGTTGTTCTGGTCGGGGAGTTATAAGGTTTACCCGTCTTAATCACTGTCCAGCCACCTCACCCCTTCAAAGAAGACTTCATCATACGGGGGGGCCTTGACGGAATGGTTTGCTCCTTTTTCAACTTCTTTTCCGCCCTGAACTTCCCTAAACACCGCCTTTGCCCCCTAAAAAGGGCATATAGGCCCCAACCAACACCCCCTTTTTCATTCTCATTTGATCTTTATGCGAATTTTATTTTCTCCAAATTCAACGACATCGCCTGAAAAAATCTTTTTTCGCTTTCTGATTTCGACCTTTCCATTTACTATAACTTGGCCTTCAGAAATCACATATTTCGCTTCACCGCCGCTTGCGACCATATTTTCGAACTTCAAGATTTTATAGAGCTCAATTGGCTCTTCTGAAATTTCAATTTCTCTCATTTTATAAAAATCTTGGGCTTGATGTCATTTGAATACCCCGCCTTTCTTAAACCCTGGCCCAATTCTTAATCGCTGCCTTAAGAATTCAATTCTTTGAGCTGTTCCGGCCGGCCTGACTTTTTGGGCTCCGGACCCCCAGTCTCATCTCAGGAGCCTTAGGATTTCGATTCAACTAATTCATGTGAAGGCCCAGATTATAGTTACTGAATCAGGTGAACTACGTCCCCCTATATGCTTTCGCCTGATGCGATAGACGCCGTAGGCGGAGCTGATGATACCGTGATGATTCGACACACCAAGGCCGCCAGCCCATGCCCAGAGGCTGTTGATGACCAAGTCACCCGGCCAGCAGAGCTTGTACCCGAGATACGACTCGGCCTTGAACATCGTCACAGTCGCGGTCTTACGCGGGACGACTCCTCTCGCGGATGAAACAGTCAGGAGTTCTTCCTTACCTGTCTTTGATCGCTGATCAATGCGTTGGAAGATCGATTTGGCGCGTTTTATTACCCAATGTCTCGGCACCTTCCCTAACCACGGCAGTCCCGACTCCTTGTATTCCGGATACGGATTCAAGCCTGTGCTAAGCGAAGTCGATGCATCGGCAATCATCGATTGCCTCCCTTTCTTTTCTCTTTGGCCGGTTTGTCCACATCATCTTCCGGTGCATTCAGGGCGTAAAATTCATGCAGTTTGGCGGCGAGCAGCTTCTTGTCGGGCAGTTGGGTCTGGTATTCGGCGATAAGGGCAGGGGAAAGGGAGCGGCTGAGGGCGTATTCGACCACTTCGCTGTCTTTTGAGGCGCACAGGAGCACGCCCATGGCCGGGTTTTCGTGGGCCTTGCGATGGTCGCGGTCAAGGGCTTCGAGATAGAACTCCAACTTGCCCAGGTATTCCGGCTCGAAGCGGCCCACCTTTAATTCGATGGCCACCAGGCAATTGAGGCCCCGATGAAAAAAGAGCAGATCAAGAGCAAAGTCCCGGCCACCGACCTGGACCGGATATTCCGATCCGACAAAACAGAAGTCGCGACCGAGTTCAGTCAGGAACCGTCCAAGATTGGCAAGCAGCGATCGGTGGAGGTCCGTCTCTGAGTGGGTGTCCGGTAAATCCAGAAATTCAAAGAGATAGGCGTCTTTAAAATGATCGTTTGGGCAATCATCCAATTCTCTCAACGCCTTTGAGACTTTTGGCGGGTTGAGGACAGCCCTCTCGAAAAGCGCGCCATCGAGCTGCCGGGCAACCTCCCGTACATCCCAATGGTTCTTTGCAGCCAGTCGCAAATAAAACTCCCGTTCTTCAGGCCTTTTGGCGCGTGTCAAAATATGCAGGTTGGACGACCAAGGTAATTCTCTCAACAGGGTTGAGAGTTTTGACTCGTTGCGGTATGTTTCAAAGAACTGGCGCATGCGCCAGATGTTCTGCGGTGAAAAGCCTCGAATGCTGGGCTGCTGCCGCTGGATATAGGCAGAAAGTTCTTGGACAGTGCCTTGACCCCAGCCGTCAGTCTCAATCTTCAGGCTGACGTATTCGCCCACCTGCCAGTAAAGATCTATCAGGTGGGTATTGACAGACTGATAAGCGTGCCTGCGGGCCTGTTCGATAAGGCTCACGACTTCGTCAAAGGCTGCTTGGATCGGCAAAGCCGCTGCCCGTTTTGCCGGGGTCAACCCTGTCTTTGGCGTGTCTTTCTTCGTCTTCATACTCCTCCTACCTTCAGCAAATCACCCAGCAGCCCCTCGGCCTCCTGTTCGATAGCGAGGATATCGGCGCGAATCTCTTCGAGGGGTCGCAGCGGCTGGGGTTTATAGAAATGGCGGGTAAAGCTGATCTCATACCCGATTTTCGTGGCTTCCTTTTTAATCCAGGCGTCGGGCGTGTAGGGGAGCACCTCTAGCCGAAGGCCTCATTGGGAAAAATTTTAGACTCCGGCGTTTCCGTAAAGGCCAAGAACGTTTGACTGATGCGCTCGATGTCCTCGGGCGCAAGCTCGCAGTTTTTCTTGCCGGGATTCTTGCGCAACGGCTTGAACCACTGCGTCGCGTCGATGAGCTGTACCTTGCCTTTCCGGTGCGCAGGTTTTTTGTTGGACAGCACCCAGATATTAGGTGGCGATGCCCGTGTTGTAGAAGAGGTTGAGGGGCAAAGCGACGATGGCTTCGAGCCAGTCGTTTTCGATGAGCCAGCGGCGGATGTTGCTCTCGCCCTGGCCTGCGTCCCCGGTAAAGAGCGATGAGCCATTATGAACCTCGGCGATGCGGCTGCCCAGGGCTTCATAAACCAGCCTTAGTTTAGTTCAATACCCATTAATTAGGTTTTGTACCTATTAGAAATAAACATGATCATTTAACCTGTTTTGATCATATTAATATATTCATGATCATATTCCTATAACATAATCAAACCGCCAGAAATGATCACGTTATTGGGGTTCTGATCACGTTTTCTGCCAAACAGCGTCTCGCCCTCCTTTAAGGCAACTGATTTTGCCCGCCTGGCGAAGGTCTCGAAGGGCGCGATTGATAGTCGGGCGGCTGACGCCCGGACAGGCCCGTTCAATGTCTGCCACTTGAAATTTGTCCGAAAACCGCGATATAACGTCGATGATCCTCTCCCGCTTGGCCCCGTGAGCGGTGGTCAGTTCACCGGTTCGGCGCTCGAATTCATGGTAGGCGCCCTGAAGCATAACACCCAGAAAATATTCCCACCAGGGCAGTAATGAATGTTCGCCATCGTGCCACCCCTGAGAAGATTTATAAAGCGCATCGTAGTACCCTTCCCGCTGGTTCTCGATCAGATGTTCCAAACTGATGTAACGGCCAACTTCAAAACCGGCTTGATAAAGGAGAAGCAGAGTCAGCAGCCGCGCCATCCTCCCGTTACCATCAGTGAATGGATGAATACAGAGGAAATCAAGCACGTAGGCAGGGATCAGTAGCAGTGGATCGATTTCTTCCCGGTCCAATTGTTCATTAAAAAGGGTATGGAGCCTATTCATGGCCTCGGGCGTTTGATGAGCGGGAATCGGTCTGAACCGGGTAACCTTTGTGCCGTCGGCACGGGTCTCGGAAATCTCATTGTCCGACATTTTCCAGCGTCCGCCCTGCTGGGCCACGAACTGATAAAGATCGCGGTGGAGTTGAAGGACAAGGCCTGGGGTAAAGGGCATGTTGGGGTAGTTGGCGTGAATCGTCGCCAGTGCATCACGATATCCGGCGATCTCCTGTTCGGAACGATTCTTGGGCGTGGTCTTTTGCTCGACGATTTTCTTGATTCTTTCGGCAGGGGCTTCGATCCCCTCGATACGGTTGGAGGATTCGGTGCTCTGGATCATGGCCGCCTGGCGCAAGGATTCGAGTACTTGGGGTGTCTGCTGTTTAAAAAGCGATTCTTTTCCACGATATTCACCCAACAATCGTATAGTTCGTAACAGCGAATGCGGCAAGGGATGTTTTTCAAGATAATTGGTTTCAAATGATTTCATGGTTTACTCCAAGACAATGCCCATTTTGTCGGGCTCCTCTTGTCGGACTGCTTTATGGTCAGTCTTTCGGTTTGAGGATACCAACCTTAAATTAATGGAAAAATAAATGTAAAATTAACCAGATAGACCGGAAATAACACAATTTTCGGGGACTGTCAATTATTAGGCTTGCCGGGAGTAGATTCCGGCGTCAGTCCTGGAGGGAGGAGGCGCTGTTGGGTTTGTCTTTAGGCCTGATGAAAGCGAGCCGGGTTCCCCCACCCCCCAGCCCCCTCCCGCAGGGGGAGGGGGAGCCTCCATCAAAATAAAGGAAACCGAACTATTGATTTTGGTGTTTTGCCTATTTCTCCCGGAAACGGCCCAGCCGGTAGGATAGCAGGACCTTGTAAACTTGTTTGGGTAGTACCCCTGTTCGTTCGGCAATCAACGGGTGAAGAGGAGAAGGCGGGGGGCCGGAGGCGGATAAGTATTTCCGGTACTCCTTCAGGACGGCAGTTTCCTGTTCCGAAGATACCGGGGGGACGGTTCGCAGCTTCCTCTCCCCGTCATGGATAAGGTCCAAATAGCGGGAGACCGCCCAGGGGTTCAGGCCGGTCTCTTGAACGATCCGGGCTTTGATGTCCAAGAAGGATTCTTTTCCTTCCCGATATGAAAAATAGACCTTTTCGATGGCGAAACGCTGTTCCCGGACCAAATCCTCGATTTGCGTCTGCTGTTGATTCCACTGCCTCAGGCCCAGGACAACGCTTTGATAGGAAAGGCCCATAGCGTCGGCAATAGTCTTGCGCCTTCCGATCGCAGGTCGCTCCAGGACCTCCACGTATCTTTGGTAGCGGTCGGCGATTTCTTGAATCTGTGATTGGGTCAGATCAAACGCTTCCCGCTTCCGCTCGGGGATAGGTAGTGCTTCTTTATTACCGGTTTTTTCTTCCTCTTGGGGGGCCTGCTGCACCTTGGGCTCGGTCACCTCGCGCCCCCTTCCCTTCGTTGCGATATCCTTGGCAACCCGGGACGTTGGGCCATCAACCGGTGCGGAGGTTGGGCTTTTTTCGAGGGATTTTTTTGTTTTACCCGCTGCTTTTGGCGCGGTCCCTTTTTTGGTGACCGTCTCCGGTTGGGGCCTTGGTTGGCCCTTGCCGGCACATCGTTGGCATATTATTCTCGTCTTGTCCGGGGTTAAAAAACTCCGCCCACACTCCTCGCAATCTTTTCTGAAGGCCATTCCTCCGGACATAAATCCTCCCCTTTCTCTTTTCGTTTTCTACCTTCAATAATGAATTGGGGGAAATATTTCAATAAAAAGAAAATGATTAAGAAAAGAGGGTAGGTCTGTTCTTGATTTTTTTGCTGGGTTTTAGTTTTTCAATCGGCAAGCCAGGGAACACTGTTTCGGCCAGAGGGCCCAGTCTGCGGGGGGTTTGGAGACCTTTTCCTCGATCAGGCGTTCCAGGTCATTCCGAGTTGCGGACTCCAGCCCCAGCCCCGTCAGATTTTGATCGACCTCTTTCCAGAAGAGACCGAATTGAAAGGACTGGAGATCGAATTCCCGGACAGTGAGGAAGCGTTCATCCAAAGTCCCGAGAAGGAAACAGTCTTCCTCCCCGGCGGTCTTGGCACTCGGGAGGCAGCCGATTAGGACAACCTCCAGCAGGACCTGTTTCCTTCCGGCGCCTTCGGATATCGATCTTTTCCGCCATTCGAGCTGCATGGCCGCCTCATATCCACCCCAAGACTAATCTGTAAAAACCTTCAACCGTCGGCCGGCGCCGAGATGTGGCGGCGGCCCGCCGCCCGGCAAATACAAGTTCTGTCTTTGTCTGCGTCTGTCTGCGGCTAAATGAAGGCATTTAGATTTCAAATGTTTTCGAATCCACCGGGAAGGTGAACTGATCGTAAATCCGCTGGATCCCCTTGGCCCGACGGACCGGGCTGATCCCCAACTTGCGGATCCGTTCCTCCACCGCCTGGCAGGTCTTGAGGAGTTGAGCCAGCATGCCCGGGCCGACGGTTTCGAACTGGATCCGTTCCGGTTCCAGACCCAACTCGGACAAGACCTCCCGAAGATACTCCACCCGTTCCAGGGCCTTTTTGTTTCCTTCAAAGGACTTGCAGCCCTCGATCGGACAGGCCAGGACCAACACCCCGTCGGCCCCTTCCTGAAAGGCGTGCAGCACATGATCCGGATCGATCTTACCGGCGCAGGGGACCTTGATGAATTCGAACCCGATGGGCAGCGGCTCCCGAAACAGCAGGGCCTGCTGAAGGGTCTTTTCGGCGGAATTCTGGCAGCAGAAAGCCACCACCTGGGGTACGACCGTATCGAATTTCCGGTCCGTAAAATTCCCGGAGATCTCCCGGAGTACGACGGCATCCTGAAAATCCTTGATCTGGATGGCGTCCATGGGACATTCGGCCGCGCAGACCCCGCAGACCTGACAGGCCAAGGGATGGGCCTGAGGCCGGCGAAGAACAAAATGCATGGCCTGATGGGGGCAGGAGCGGACGCACGTCAGGCAGATGGTGCACTTCTTGCGGTCGACCCGGACCCGCGACTCCACCTCCTGAACCCCTCGGCCGATCAATTCCGCTGCGGACAGGACCGCTTCCTGCACCTCGGCCCCTGTTTCCTCCGGACTGGGGAAGGGCCGACGGCTGCCGCCCACCACGTAAATCCCGGGGCGGGGTGCCCGAACCGGCAGGGCGTAAACCTGGTCCGGAGCCATAAATCCCTTTGGATCCAGCGGCGTCCCCAGGACAGGGGAAAGTTCCTTCAGCCACGGGTGGGGGAGCAGGTCTTCATCCACCACGATCACCTGCGGGTTCAAGACCAGGGAGCGGTCGATGATTTCATCAAAAAATTCCACCTGAAGGTCAGCCTCCGTGGCTTTCACGACCGGGAGTCGACCGGTGAAGCGGAAGAAAATCACCCCTTCCTCCCGGGCCCGGGTATACTCCCGCTCCAACCCCTCGGCGGCCACTTTAAGGTTCCCCGAGAGGAAATAGACCTGAGTATTTCCCAGACCCTGGATCTTGCGGGCGTCACTCAGGGCCCTGGCCAGCACCGGCGGACCGGACTCGGCCGTAAGGCTGGACAGGAAAACGATTTCGGTCGGCTCTCCCTGGGGAATCAATTTTTCCCGGTACTCCGGTGAACTCAACAGAGTTTCCAGTTGGCTTAAGGAAAGGACCCGACGGGAGGGTTTCAGACCGAAGGCTTCAAAGTTGGCCTTCACTTCCGGCGCCAGGGCGATCAGGACCGCCCCCACCGGTTCTTCCTGAACCCGATCTTCCCCATCCAGATATCGAACCGCAAAGCGGCCGGCCTGGCCCTCCAAGCTGAGGAGCTTGGCCTCCGTCACTAAGCGAAACCCCTTCAGCGCTGTCATTTCGGGAAGGCTTAGATCCTCCCCCTGCACCTCGGAGACCTGATCGTAATAACCGGCCCGGCCGGGGTCCTTAGCGTCCACCAGGACCAGCGCTTCAACACCCGACCGGAGGGCTTCCCGGGCGGCCAGCAGGCCCGTCGGGCCGCTCCCTAAGATCAACAGGCGAGGAACGGTCTCCACCTGTTCCAAGGTTGGTTCCTCGGCGGATTGCAGCCGCAGGATGGCCTGTTTCAGCAAAAGCCCGGATCGTTCCCGGACCAGTTCGGGCTCCGATTCGGCCCCCCCGAAAACCGGCTTTACATTCACCAGCGAAACCTGATTAGGATTAAGGCCCAGTCGGCCCACCTCTTTTTCAAGAAACGCGGATCGGGTCGTACCCCGGTCGGAGACAATGACCAGCCGGGACAGATCATGGTCCCGGATTTCCTGCTCCAGCCGGCCGGCGCTGGTTTCCCAGTGGTCTTCGAACAGGTCCTCGACGACCTCCACCCCGGGAAAGGAGGCGGCCACTTTCTTTAGATCCAGGCTGCCCGGTGTTTCCGGCGTTCTTTTTGCTTTACGATAAAGAAAAACGCCGATCTTCTGTTCCGCTGCTATCATAAATAACCTCGTACTCCTAAATAATCGGCCACCATTCGGGCCGCCCGACCGCCGTCGGCTGCGGATTGGGCGATGTCCATGGGGCCGGTCACCGAACCGACCGTAAAGATCCCCTCTTCGGGATGATCCTTCAAGAATCCATCCACTGTTCGGGGAAGTTGAAACCATTTTGCCCACTGTTCATTTTCCACTGAAGGCATGAGGCCTACGGAAAGGACCACCAGGTCAAAGATCTCTTCTCGGGGCGGGCCCCCGCCTTCCGGCTGATAGCCCAGGGCGATCCGGTCCCCTTCGGTGGGACTGATGCTGCCCGGTATGCCCCGGATCAGGGTCAGGCTGTCTTTGGCCTCCTCATAGGCGGGAATAAAATCCTTCCCGAAGTTCTGGAGATCCATA
>Ga0315290_10003831_pt1 | contig 10803 bp, 11 predicted proteins | sample YL17G12_0_MG_FD_203627 | JGI IMG/M metagenome (GOLD analysis project Ga0315290, IMG submission 203627) | Sediment microbial communities from Yellowstone Lake, YNP, Wyoming, USA - YL17G12_0 | ecosystem: Environmental > Aquatic > Freshwater > Lake > Sediment | place: USA: Wyoming | collected...
AATCGCAGGACTGACCGCCTCCGCCCCGACTTCGCTCTTCGAGCTTCGTCGAGGTCTCGCCGTAGCGCTTCGCGCGGAGGCGGACAAGGCTACGGCGAGTCCGCCGACGCTTCGCGCGAAGGCGGAAGTCCTGCTCCACGTACAAGGCGCTGACAGGGATTGTCGAGGCGGTGGCGGCGAAGATGAACTTGACGGCGCAGGGATGAGGTGCTGCGCCTCACCGTGGATGCGACCACGGCTTGTGGGTGGCTGCGACTGGACTGCCCTGAGCCTGTCGAAGGGGTCGAACCAACGTCGTAGAGGGTGCAGATGTGGGGATGATTCACCGCCGACACGGCGCGCGCTTCCTGCTCGAATCGGCGCCGCCGCTCGGGGTCGGCCGCGACGTCGGCAGGCAGCACCTTGATGGCCACGGTCCGATCGAGTCGCGTGTCGCGCCCCTTGTAGACCTCGCCCATCCCGCCCGCGCCGATGAGCGCGACGATCTCATACGGGCCGAGGCGCGTGCCGGCCGGGAGGGTCATGTGAAGACCGAGCGCACTGTAGCACCGGGGCCTGATGACGCTGGGTTCATCGCGCAGTTGCAGATGTCGAAGTTCGATGTCGACGCACCAGGCAGGCCGTGAAGGCCGCGCCATCGGACCTGAAGGCGCCGGTGCTTCAGCCGCGGGACCGTCTGCTGAAGGAACTGGACGAAGGACGAGTTCTTATGCTTCGTCGAAACGATCTCGATCGATGTCCAGTTGCCGCAGGATGCGCGCCAGCAGGCCGGGGCCGATCTCTTTGGCGCGATGATAGGGAATCGGTGTTTGCGTGTGTGTGGCAGGATTGCGCCACAGTTCATGACTGCCCGCGCCGAAACGAGTAGGATAACAGCCCAACCGCCGCAACTTGCGGGTCAGCTCGCCGTACGTGATGCCGTCACGGCAACATGCGTGATCAGCGGAAACGACGATACCGGGCGAATCGTCGCGGGCAGAGGATCACCCTCGGCTTGCAGTGAGGCGATCAACGCCCCGGCCACGGATGGGGCCAGGCTCAAGACTTCCTCGGCCGTGTCGCCGGCTACTAACAGGCCGGGCAGGTCCGGGCTTGTGGCCAGGTAGTGATAGTCGCCGCCGTCTTGAATCTCTTCAAGTTGGAGTACCAGATCGTAAATCTTCATGCGTTGCCCCAGTGCGAGAATGATACCCCATGCGCTCTGGGCGTCAAGCTGGCCGCACCGTACTGCCGACACCGTGGCCAGCAGCCGGCCCGAATCATACAAAGACGCGGGCCATTGCAGCGCCAGGCCGGAACGGAGAATGTCCCTGGAACACAGTTGGAACTCGGCAGGGCGGGACACTCGGCTATCGGCCCGCAGGCACCTTTGCCTTCAACTCGTCGAACCAGTTCTGGATGAGGCTGATGTGCGTGACCACTGGCGGGGCTGGAGGGGTCCGTGTCTGGACCGTGTAGAACCGCTGCCCGTCGGGCGCGACGTCGAAGCACCGCACAGAGGCGCAGAGCAAGGCGAGGTGGTCGTATTCGAACAGCGGGCGCGGGCGACCCATGCGAGGCGGTGACCCTGCCGCGAACTCGACCACCATCATCCGACGCCTGCCCGCCGGATCGAGCTCACTCACGTAGAACAGTTCGGGCCCGTTCGGATGCCAGGCCGGACTCAGGCCCCCCCGACAGGACGGCCATAGAACATACGGCCGCGGGCGTCCCAGACCAAACCGTACGGCGGCCCCGCGGGGCCCGACGCGAGATCCGTGACTGGACCGCCGCCCAGCGGCACCTTCCTGATCGCCCCGTGCGCCCAGAACGCCACCCACTGACCGTCAGGCGAGACCGCCGGCACCTGCGCGCCCTCGGTCCCCCCGAGTGGGCGCGCCTCGGCGGCGTCGAGCCGCCGCACGTAAAGCTGCTGCACGCCGTCCCGACGGCCCACGAAGACGAGGCTCTGCCCGTCCGGTGTCCATGTCAGCGCCGTCCGCGACCCGCCCGGCGTGGGCAGGAACTCGGCCGGCGACCCGAACCCACCGGCGTTCAACGACTCGGCCGGGCGGACGTCCAGCGACGAGCGAACAAGCCCACTAGAAGGCGCTCGGGCCGGCCGCAGGAACCACATCGCACCCGCACCGGTTAGCGTTGCCACCAGGACGCCCGCCACCATGAGGGACGTTCGCAGGCCGGCGCCGTGGTTGAACACCCGTCACGGCACCCGTGCCGTTGGTCTCCCGCATCCAGCGCAACTCGTCGGCCACGTCGTGCGCCGAATCCCAGCGCCCGTCCGGGTCTTTGGCCAGGCACTTCCGCACGAGCCGATCGAGGGCCGGCGGCGTGAGCGGTTGGGTACGGCTGATCGGTGGCGGCTCGTGTTCGAGGACGGCCGCCATCACGCTGGCCGGGCTCGAGCCCTCGAAGGCCCGCTTCCCCGTCACCATCTCGTACAGCACCGCCCCGAGCACAAACAGGTCGGTGCGCGCGTCGACCTCCCGTCCTTCAATCTGCTCCGGCGCCATGTACGGCACCGTACCGACGATGTGCCCGCTCGTGCCGCTCAGCGTCTCGCTCGCGCCTGTGCCCCCCTGCCGCTGCGTCAGCCTCGCCACGCCGAAGTCCAGCAGCTTGGCCTGGAGCGCGCCGGAACCCGTGGCGCTGGCCTTCGTCAGCATGACGTTGGCGGGTTTGAGGTCGCGATGGACGATGCCGTGCTTGTGCGCCGCGCTGAGCGCATCCGCAATCTGCGCGCCGATCTCGAGCGCGTCTTCGACTCGAAGGCGCGAGGCCTGAGTCTCTCCCTTCCGCTGCTGCAGCCGCTCGGCCAGCGTCTGGCCCTCCAGGTACTCCATCACGAGGTAGTGAAAGGGCTCGGGACTCCCGCCTTCGCCCGGTTCGAATCCATCGGGCTTCGGCGTGGCAAGCGGGATTCGGGATTTGGGATTCGGGGTTCGGCCTTCGACGCGGCTCAGCTCAAGGGATTCGGGATTCGAGGGAACGTGCTCACCGACATCAAGAAGCGTGCAGATGTGGGGATGATTCAGCGCCGACACGGCCCGCGCTTCCTGTTCGAAGCGGCGGCGCCGCTCGGGGTCGGCCGCCACGTCGGTCGGGAGCACCTTGATGGCCACGGTGCGATCGAGGCGCGTGTCGCGCGCCTTGTAGACCTCGCCCATGCCGCCCGCGCCGATGAGCGCGACGATCTCGTACGGGCCGAGGCCGGGTGCCGGCCGGGAGGGTCATACGAGGACCGAGCGCATTGTAGCACCGGGGCCTGATGACGCTGCTGGAATCGGTCGCCAGTTTCTGGACGGACCCAGGGAGCGCGCCCGCCCAGGGCGTTGGATGAGTCCCTTCATATGGCGCTGTCCGCCGTCCATGACGTCGGCCATCTCTCGATATCGAACGGTCGGCAGACTGACACATCGGACATCTCCGTTGAAACGTCCCACTCGTGAGTGACTGAAAATCTGCCATTTAGTGGTTGATTATCAACATCCGATCAGCTACACTGACCGCATGATTGTTCGCCACGCCGCCGCTCGCCTGCGCGCAGCGCTGGCCGATCGTCCGGTCGTGCTGCTGCACGGCGCGCGGCAGACCGGAAAGACCACGCTGGTCCGTGCGCTCGCAGGGGCGGATCACCCCGCGCGATACGTAACATTCGATGCGCTCACCGCGCTCTCCGCCGCGCGCCATGACCCCGCGGGCTTTCTCGCCGGGTTCGATGGCCCGGTCGTCCTCGACGAGGTGCAGCGGGTGCCTGATCTGTTCGTCGCCATCAAGGCCGAGGTCGACCGTGACCGCGAGCCGGGTCGCTTTCTGCTCACCGGATCAGCGAACGCGCTGCTGGTGCCGCGGCTGTCGGAGTCGCTCGCCGGTCGGATGGAGATTGTGCCGCTGTGGCCCTTCTCGCAGGGCGAGATCGAGGGTGTCGTCGAGGGCTTCGTCGATGCGGCGTATGGCGAGGCGCCACCCGCGCTCGTCAACGCAGAAGGGGGTGCCGCGCTCGCCGAGCGAGTCCTGCGGGGCGGCTTCCCCGAGGCCGTCTCGATCGGGACGGCCGGCCGACGCAGCGCCTGGTTCGATGCATACGTGATGACCATCCTGGGGCGCGACGTCCGCGATCTGGCCGACATCGAGGGGCTTGCCGAGTTGCCGCGCCTGCTCTCGCTCGTCGCCGCGCGGCCGATGGCGCTGCTCAACTACGCCGAACTGTCCCGCAGCGCCGGGCTCGCGCAGTCCACACTGAAGCGCTACTGGGCGCTCCTCGAAGCCGTATTCCTGGTGCGCGCGCTGCGACCCTGGCATGCCAACATCGGCAAACGGATGGTGAAGTCACCGAAAGTTCTGCTCGGTGACAGCGGGCTCGCGGCCCACCTGATGGCGATTGACGACGTTCGCCTCGCCAGGGACCGCACGTTGTTCGGCGGCCTGCTCGAGAGTTTCGTCGCGATGGAGCTGACCAAGCAGATTGGCTGGAGCACGGCGATGCCGGCGTTGTACCACTTTCGCACCCACGAAGGCGGCGAGGTCGATCTCGTGCTCGAACGTCGATCGGGCGCACTCGTCGGCATCGAGGTGAAGAGTTCGGCGACCGTGGCCAGTACGGATTTCAAAGGTCTGCGCGCGCTTGCCGACGCTGCGGGACGCCGGTTTCACCGCGGCATCGTGCTGTATACCGGCGCGGAGGTCGTGCCATTCGGCCAGCGCCTGCACGCCGTGCCGATTGAGGCCCTCTGGCGCTGGGGCGCGCGATCCGCCGTCGTGCCGTCACGCGCCGGGCGCGGCGGCCGGTCGGGGCGTTCAGGGAGGCGGGTGGTGTAGGAGTCGGGCCACACGTCCGCGGCGCGCATTGTCGCATCGGGGACCGATGACGCCGCTGGAATCGGTCGCCGGTTTTCTGTACAGTGCCCACGGTGTAACTACCGCGTTCACACGCCCCCGCCACTGCACTGAGCGCTCATGAATCCGGAATCGCTTCCGCGCCTCGTCCGCTTCGGTCTGTTCGAGGTGGATCTGAGGACAGGCGAACTGCGCAAGCGCGGTGTGAGGATCGCGCTGCAGGACCAGCCGTTCCAGGTACTGGCGATGCTCGTGGCGCGCCCGGGAGACCTTGTGCCGCGGGAGGCATTGCGCGCCGCCCTCTGGCCCGACGCCGTGTTCGTCGACTTTGATCACGGGCTGAACAAGGCGGTTGGCAAGATCCGGCGTGCGCTCGGCGACCTCGCCGACAGCCCGCGATTCGTCGAAACGCTCGAACGGCGCGGGTACCGTTTCATGGCGCCCGTCGAACGCCTCGAGGAGGCTGGCAGCTCGCACCCTGCCGGCGCGCGGATCGCATCCGCGCGTCTCGTTCGCCTGGTGTGGAACGATCGCGCTACTCCGCTCCCGGCAGGGACACACGTGATCGGGCGAGACCCGGAGGCGGCGGTCTGGCTCGATTCGTCGCTCGTGTCCTGCCGCCACGCCCGTCTGGTGGTGAGTGACACCACCGGCCTGACCATCGAGGACCTGGGCAGCCACAACGGGACCTTCGTCAACGGCGAGCGCCTCGACGGCGTGCGGCGCCTCGTGCACGGCGACGAGATCCGCGCCGGCAGCGCACGGATCGTCGTGCACGACCCGCCAGAACATGCCGCAACACTCACGGATCCCGCGAGCTAGTCCCGCCGGGGACCTGTCAGCATAACTTCTTCGCGATCAAGGTGTTATCGGGGGACCCACGTTCCCTGATCCGGGGACGTCCCGTCCATTTTCGGGCCGTGCTGGAAGGCGCATCTTTCGCTCGTGACCAGGGAGGTCCGAGCGATGCGCACCCACACCGTCGTCGTCTCCGCCGTTGTGCTACTGATGCTCGCGGTCGTGGCGGATCACGCCGGGGCACAGGACCCACCCTATCCGGCAACGTTTGTGCTCTCGTCCGCCTCGCGCGTCCGTTGTCTCGATCGCGAAGCCCGGCGCCTGATGGAGGTGGCCATCGCGGCGTCACCGACCATCGCGCGCCAGGTGACCGACCTCCAGTCGACCGACCTGATCGTCGGGATCGAGACGCACTTCTTCCAGAAGAAGAGCCTCAAAGGAGAGACGCGAATCATCGCCGCGACGCCCGACGTGAGGCACGTGAGGATCCGGATCGGGATCCCCGGTGCTCAGCCCGACCTTGTCTCGGTGCTGGGCCACGAACTCCGGCACGCCCTGGAGATCGCCGCCGCGTCAGACGTGCGGGACACGGCGAGCCAGCGCGCCCACTACCTGCGGATCGGCTACGACCCACTGGGCCGCGGGTATTACGAAACCGACGCGGCCCTGGAAGCGGGGCGCCGAGTCTCTGCGGAACTCGCCGCATCGCAGCCGGACCGCCGGGGCGCGGCCAGGTGAGGGCGCTCCTCGCTCGCGCGACCGCCTCGAGGCCCACAACAGACGACGAGACCAACCGCAAGGCCGAGGAGGAAGAGGGAATCGCAGGACTGACCGCCTCCGCCCCGACTTCGCTCTTCGAGCTTCGTCGAGGTCTCGCCGTAGCGCTTCGCGCGGAGGCGGACAAGGCTACGGCGAGTCCGCCGAAGCTCCGCGCGAAGGCGGAAGTCCTGCGCCACCGACGGGGGGTGACTGCCTCAACTGTCTGCGGTCGTCTCGTTCTTACGGATGAACTTCGACCAGGGATCAACGAGATCGTAGTGCATGGGTCAGCAGACGAGGCCCAGGATGCTACGGAGGCCGCCGCCCTACCTCTTCAGGTGCCTGTCCATTAACGCCAGGAATCGCGGCTCGGCACGCAGGTTGTCCAGGTCGGTGTGAATCGTGAGCCAGATGTAGTTCCTGAAGCCTTTCTGGATGGCCAGCTCCAGCTGGTCGATGGCCTCGTCCTTCTTGCCCTGCACGCTGAGGAGCGTTGCCAATCCGAAGTGCTGGTCCGGGTCCATGGCCATCGCCTTCCGGGCGAGCGCGTTCGCCTGCTGCGTCTGGCCCATCCGCTGCGACACGATCGCCAGTACCAGGTAGTGCTCGGCGTTCTTGGGCTCCGCGCGCAGCTGTGTCCCGGTCGCATCGCGAAAGCGGCCGAACTCGCGGTTGGCGGTGGCATCGTCCTTCATCAGACGTGCGACCACCCCGAGTTCGTAATGCGCCGCTGATTCAGACGCGTCGATCTCGATCACGCGCGCGAAGGCCTGCCGGGCGGCCGGATACTCCGCGCGCAGGCGGTGAACGTGGCCGATCCGGTACCAGTCGAGGACCGACTTCGGATCGAGCGCCACGGCTCTCTCGATCGCGGCCTGCGCCTGTCCGAGGTCACCCTGGCCCAGGTACGCCCAGCCGAGGTTGTCCCACGCGCGGAAGTGGCGATCGTTCAGGGCCAACTGCGCCTTGCACACCTCGATGCCCGCCTTCACATCGCCCATTGCGTAGAGATACATGCCAGCGAGGCCGTCACGGGCGAGCATGAACGTCGGGTCGGTCCGGACGGCCTCGCCGTACTCGGCAACGGCGTTGTCGTATTGACCCATCTGGCGGTAGTACACCGCCAGGTTGTTGTGGGCCGCGTTGTGGTCAGGGTACAGAGCCAGCAGCGACTTGAGATACTGCACGGCCTTGGGCAGGTCGTTCTCAACGGCCCTGGCGTGGAATGCCAGGATCCCGTATCGCTCCTTGTCGGTCAGGTTGTCTACGTGCCCGACGGCCTGGGCGAGAAGCGCCTTGCCCTTCTGCCGGTCGAAGGTCTCGTAGTTGATCATGCCCAATGACGCCTGCGCGGCCGTGAATCCCGGATCGATGCCGAGCGCGGCCTCGTAGCACGTCCTGGCCTCCGCGAGTTTTCCCTCCCGGTGCCGTTCGACGGCGACCGAGTATTGTCTCAACGCCTCGAGCGACGAGGTCGTCACCTTCGCGAGGGGCCTGCCCTGGCGATCGATCGCGGCCATCGACTCGCCCAGGGTTCGTCTGATGTCCCGGGCAAGCTGATCAAGAGCGTTGAACACATCCTCCTTCTTCGACGCCCGGACGATGCCCGACTTGAGGGATGCGCCGGTCGTCGGGTTCTCGAGGGTCGCGGACAGCACGTACGCGCCACCGATACCCGAGATGCTCGGGATCAGCAGCCAGTCGCGATTCGCGAAGGCCAGCGCGGGTTGGCTCATCGTCATCCAGACGCCGACGGCGATCAGCAGGGCGACGACGGGAGTGCCGATCGTCAGCGGAGCCTTCCAGAAGGGCGGCGGCCGACGGGTACCGGTTCGCCGGGTCCTTCTGGAGGCACGTGACGATGATGGCCTCGAGGCCCGTCGAAGGAGTGACACGCCAGCGGACCGCTGCGCCCGCGCAAGGTGGCGAGGACCGGGTGGGATTCGGGTCCCGTGTGACCACCCGGGGGCCGGCGGAGATTCGCCCCTGCGCAAGGGTCACGCGGCGAAGGGATTCCGGATCCTGGGGCGGCCACCGATGACCCGGCCGGACTTCGGCAAGCCGGACGAACGTTGCCACGATGTTGCCAAGACCAGGGTCGATTCGAGCGGATTCCCGAGGTCGCAGGCGGACAGCAGCAACAGCACCGACGCGAGCATCACTGAAGGGATTCTCTTCATCGCGTCCTTCCTGTTGAGGGCAGGATCAGCGGGGATGCGCCTCGGGCAGGGGCGCCACGGCACATCGCGAGGCTCCTGAGTGCGCCGGGTCGCCGAACTTGCGGAGGAGGTTCCTCATGTGTTGTAGTCTCTCGGCATGAAACGGTACGCGCATCCTGCCTTTCTGCTGCTCCTCGCCGGCCTCCTGCTCGCTTCCGCCACGCCCGCCCGCGTGCAGCAGGCGCCGAATCCGGCCGACCGATTCGAGGTGAGCGACGTCATGATTCCGGCACGGGACGGCGTCAAGCTGCACGCCAGGATCTTCACGCCGCGCAACCAGGCCGGGCCGTTGCCGATCATCCTCTCGCGGACGCCCTACGGCATCGAGGGGTCCGCGGGCGACTTCAACGCGTACTTGAAGGCGCTGGCAGACGAGGGCTACATCTTCGTGTTCCAGGACATCCGCGGGAAGTTCGGGTCCGAGGGCACGTTCATCATGCAGCGGCCCGCGCGCGCGATGGGCGACACGACGTCCCTGGATGAGGGCACGGACACGTACGACTCGATTGACTGGTTGCTCAAGAACGTCCGCAACAACAATGGACGCGTGGGGATGCTCGGCGTCTCCTACAGCGGCTGGACCACGATCATGGCCACGCTCGAGCCGCATCCGGCGCTGAAGGCGGTGTCGCCACAAGCCTCGCCCGCCGACATGTGGCTCGGCGACGACTTCCACCACAACGGCGCGTTTCGACTGAGCTACGGGTTCGAGTACGCCGCGATGATGGAAAGCGGCAAGGACGTCCGGCAGTTCACCTTCGATCGCTACGACACCTTCGACTGGTACCTCGATCTCGGATCGCTCGCCAACGTGAATGCGAAGTACCTGCACGGCACCATCCCCACGTGGAACGACTACGTCGCCCACCCCGACTACGACGGCTTCTGGAAGCGCCAGACGATGGTGCCGCACCTGACGAGCGTGAAAGTGCCCACGCTGAGTGTGGCCGGATGGTGGGACCAGGAGGACTTCTACGGACCGGTGCGCATCTACGACGAACTCGAGAAGCACGACACGCAGGGCCTCAACTACCTCGTGGTGGGTCCCTGGCGGCACGGCGGATGGGCCGGCGGCACCGGCGACCGGCTTGGCGCGATTCCCTTTGGCAGCAACACGGCGGAGTACTTCCGCGACTCGGTGCAGGCGCCGTTCTTCGCGCACTTCCTCAAGGACAAGGGCGCGCGCGACTTTCCCCAGGCGCTCACATTCGAGGCCGGCGCGAATGCGTGGCGGCGATGGGACCAGTGGCCGCCGACCAGTCGCACGGACACTCGCGGGCTGTACTTCGGGCCGAATGAGACGCTGACCATCGCCGGCCCTGAGGGCCCGGCGCCGCAGGCCTCGCGCGATGCGACTTCCCGTGGCACCAGGCGTTCAGGCTCGCCGGCGTTCGACGAGTTCGTGTCGGACCCCGCGCATCCGGTGCCGTACCGGCATCGGCCGATCCAGCCGACATACTTCCCCGGCGGCTCGAAGTGGAGCACGTGGCTCGTCGAAGATCAGCGCTTCGTGGACGATCGCGCCGACGTCCTCAGCTGGGAATCCGCGCCCCTCGACGCCGACCTCACCATCGCCGGCGACAGCGTCGCCCACCTCTTCGCGTCGACCACGGGCACGGACGCCGACTGGATCGTGAAGTTGATCGACGTGTATCCCGAGGACAACCCCACGAACTGGAGCCTCGCAGGCTTTCAGTTGATGGTGTCGAGCGAGGTGTTCCGCGGGCGGTATCGCACGAGTTTCGAGACGCCGGCGCCCATCCAGCCGGACACGGTCCTCGAGTACACGTGGAGCCTGCACTCGCAGAACTACACGTTCAAGAAGGGCCACCGCGTGATGGTCCAGGTGCAGAGTACGTGGTTCCCGATCATCGACCGGAATCCGCAAACGTTCGTGAGAAACATCTTCGAGGCGAAGGAGAGCGACTTCAGGGCCGCGACCCACCGCGTGTATCGGACGCCGCGGTACCCGTCGCGCGTCGACGTGCCCGTCGTTCGCGCACGATGAACCTGGTGCGGGCCTCGCGACAACGGTCCCTGCGCGACACTGTCACGGCGGGATGACATGCTCATCCTGAACAGGCGACGCGCGGCGGACGCGCGAAGACGCAAAGGCGCGGCTTCAGGCCGGAATATCGACTGGACGATTCGGCATCATCGTTGCATAATCCCAGCAGGAGAGCCCCGGAGGGTT
>Ga0315290_10003832_pt1 | contig 10798 bp, 9 predicted proteins | sample YL17G12_0_MG_FD_203627 | JGI IMG/M metagenome (GOLD analysis project Ga0315290, IMG submission 203627) | Sediment microbial communities from Yellowstone Lake, YNP, Wyoming, USA - YL17G12_0 | ecosystem: Environmental > Aquatic > Freshwater > Lake > Sediment | place: USA: Wyoming | collected...
GAGTCACCGGTTTGGCTTATGCCAATTATCGAAAGCGCGCTTGGCGTAATAAAAGCTTATGAAATTGCAACAGCAGCTGATAATGTTGTAGCACTCGCAATCGGTCTTGAAGATTATACTGCCGACATTGGCGTTCGTCGCACTGCGGAAGGAACTGAATCCTTTTATGCCCGCAGCCAAGTGGTAAATGCATGCAAAGCTACCGGCATACAAGCGATTGATTCGGTATTCTCGGATGTAGGTGATATGGAAGGCCTCAAACAAAATGTGCTGCGATCGAAAGCGCTGGGTTTTGATGGCATGGGATGCATCCATCCACGGCAGATTGGCGTGATTCATGAATATTTCGCGCCTGACGCTCAGGAAATTGATAAAGCCATGAAAATTGTGAATGCGTTCGTTGAAGCTACCGAAAAAGGCCTGGGCGTGGTATCACTTGGCACTAAGATGATTGATCCTCCAGTTGTTAAGCGGGCACAGAAAACCATTGACCTTGCCATAAACACTGGAAAATTATCAGCCAACTGGCGCGAGGAGTTACTGGCAGCAACACAAACCAAATAAAAGACTGCATCAATCTATCCTTCTGTTTATTTGCGATGCATATACTTTCTCTCTTTTTTGGTGTAACTTGGTGTCTTAGTGTCTTGGTGGCATTTTAAATTTTAATTTTTGGACTGAACTTAATAATTGAATGAATATGAAGAAATACGATAATCTTGTGGTAAATGCGGCCGGAAGGCTGGTCCCTGCAATCATCAACGGTAAAGAAGCCATTCCTTTCATGGGTGTTGGCAAATACAAACCTACTGGCCGAAAATACGCTCCTCCCATATCAAGTTGTGCCGATTTTCCGGCCGATGGCAACAAGATAGTACCAACATTGAAAGAAGCACTAGTGAAGGCTGGACTTAATGATGGCATGACAATTTCCACCCACCACCATTTCCGTAATGGCGATCTTGTAGCTGTTCAGATCTTTGATATTGCTGCGGAACTTGGCGTAAAAGGCCTCACATGGATGCCGTCGGCTTCATTCGAATGTCATGTGCCATTGATAAAATACCTCGAGGATGGAACCATACACCATATCGAAGGCAGTATGAATGGTGCGCTTGGCAGGTTCACAAGCCAGGGCAGGATGAGCGGACTTGGGGTTCTTCGTTCGCATGGTGGCAGATACCAGGCAATTCAGGATGGTGATGTTCATATTGATATTACAGTTATCGCAGCACCAACTGCCGATCCATTTGGCAATGCAACCGGCGATCGTGGCCCTGCAGCCTGCGGATTGCTCGGTTTTGCGCTTGCCGATTCACAGTATGCTGACAAAGTGATTGTTGTTACCGATAATCTCGTCCCTTTTCCCTGTGTTCCCTGGCAAATACAGGGCAATTACGTAGACCATGTTGTAGTGGTTGATAAAATCGGCATTCCCGAAAAGATTGTTTCCGGTACTACGGAGATCACCAAAAGCCCCGACAGGCTGTTCCTTGCTGAGCTTACAGCCAAATTCTGCGATGAAGCAGGTATTGTCCGCGATGGATTTTCTTTCCAGGCAGGCGCAGGAGGCACGGCACTTTCAATCGGCGTATATTTTGCCGGAATGCTTAAGGAGCGTGGCATGAAAGCTCGTTTCGCCAGGGGCGGCAGCAATAAATACCTGGTGAAGATGCTCGAAGAAGGTCTGGTTGATTATATACTCGACGGGCAAACCTTCGATCTCGACGGCGTACGCTCCATGCGCGAAAACCGGAACCATATCAATACAAGCCCTTTTACCAGCTATAACTATCACGGAAAAGGCAATTTTGCCGGAATGGTGGATGTAAGTATCCTCGGGGCAACTGAAGTGGATGTGAATTTCAATGCCAATGTTGTTACCCATTCCGATGGTTATCTCCTGCATGGTATCGGAGGCTGGATGAACTGCCTCTTCTCGAAATGCGTGATTCTTCCGGTTCCCTTGTTCCGCGACCGCATTCCTGTAATTATAGACGAAGTTACAACGTTATGCGGCCCCGGCGAACTTATCGATGTTATCGTTACCGAACGTGGCATTGCCATCAATCCTTTGCGCAACGACCTCATCGAAAAACTAAAGGACAGCAAACTCCCTATCCGCACCATCCAGGATCTCAAAGCCGAAGCCGAAGCCATCTGCGGCAAACCAACCAAACCAAAATTCAGCGATGAGGTGGTTGCCGTCATCAAATGGGTAGATGGAACGGTGATTGATTGCGTAAGACGGGTTATCGAATAATCAGTTGTGGACTACCTTAGATCATTTCCATCCGGTTTTATTGTTTCGTCCTGAAGAAATGCTTCTTTGCTTGTTTCGGTTGTTATCACGGATACATTATAATCATACTCCAATAAGATATGTTTTAAGTATTCAATTGACTCCTTAGGCATATTCTCCACTTCCTACAAAATGAACGGACCTATATATGGCAGTTATGCCCGCGACGAAGCCAACATAGATAGTGAAATCGATCTGCTGCTTATTTCATCCATATTCGATACAACTGACGATTACATCCTGACAAGCCCGTGGCTATATACAACTCAAATAGATCCGCGAATTGAACCCTTAGCGGTGGGTCTGCAAAAATTTCAAAAGGACAATGTATCACATGATTAGAAATCATACGAAAAAATAGAATCAAGATACAACTTGCCTGACAGCGTGACAACATACGATTGATAAGACTTGCTTTCGAAAGTTGATTTCGCACCTATAAACAACCTGCCACTAACCTGGTTTTTGAAATTACCAAATAAGGCTAATAAGAGACAATATCTCATTAAACAAATAACCGGAGTGCTCACAACGCAATCCGGGTAAATAAAACACATAATCTTCACTTAGAACGGCCAAAACTGGTTATCGAACCAGATGCTTTGCTTCAGTTCTTCATTAAGGTTGTTCAGGATTTTGTGATGTCCTTTTTCCCAATCGGCGAGCCATAGGTAAAGTTCTTTCTCTTTGGCATCGTTTGTTTCGGCAGCGCGTTTCGAATACACTTCAATGGCTTTGGTCTCCATGTCGATGGCGGCCGAAATTGCAGCTGCTTCGTAGCTGGCGGCTGAAATCTGTTTTTTAACGTTCCCGCTTAGAATCAGATCAGCGATTGAGCCGTATGCTTTGCCATTGAAATCGTCTTTTACGAATTCGTGGTTTTTCTGATAACTCAGATACTGACGCGATAAAAACTCAATATGTGTTTGTTCTTCAGAAGCCATTATGGTGAAGATCTTCTTCACTTCTTCGCTTTTGGTTTGCTCAGCCACTGCTTCGTAGAATGCTTTCCCGCGTTTTTCCATCAATATGGCCATCTTCAGGATTTCAGTTGCTTTTGTGGTTTCCATTTTTTTATGGGTTGAAAGTTGTAATTCGTTTTGATGTTAGACAATGCTTATGCTGCCGCTAAGTTAAACATTGTTGCCGGATTTCGGCCTTCGTTTGAAGCGTTTTGATTTTTTAGTTAAGTTTGTAAACATCGTGCAGCTAACTTTTGTTTGTTGAATTATAATACATATATGCAAATAATTGAAAATCTGAAACAGCTTTTTCTTCAATGGGCGGGAGAGGAAGTACTTTCTTTTTCTCCGCTTCCACAATCAGGTTCGGCTAGAAGGTATTTTCGCATGCAAAGCGGAGCGCATGCTGCCATTGGCGTTTATAACCCCGACATAAAAGAAAACCGGGCTTTTTTAGTGTTTACCCGTCATTTTATTAGTCATAACCTTTCAGTACCCGCCATTCTGGTTGTGAGCGATGATGAAAGCTCATACCTGCTTCAGGACCTGGGTGATATCACTCTTTATCACCTTTTGGAAAATCAGACTCCCGGGGTACCTTTGCCAGAGGGTGTACAAGCGCATTACAGGAATGCTATCAGCGAATTAATTAAATTCCAGGTGATAGCCGGGCGCGATCTCGATTACCGTTATTGTTACCCACGACAGCATTTCGACAGGCAATCCATCATGTGGGACCTGCATTATTTTAAGTATTATTTTCTGAAACCAAATAATATTGTTTTCGACGAACAGTTGTTAGAAGATGACTTTGGGCACCTTGCCGATTACCTGCTGCAGGCGAAAGCACATTATTTTATGTTCCGCGATTTTCAGACACGCAATATTATGGTACATGATGATAAACTTTGGTTTATCGATTACCAGGGCGGCCGGCAAGGTGCTTTGCAATATGATATTGCTAGTTTGATGTTCCAGGTTAAGGCCGGGCTTACGCAGGAATTCAGGGAGGAAATGCTTCAACATTACTTGCAAGAGTTGAAATCCTATTTGCACGTTGATGAAAAGGAATTTATAAAGCATTACTATGCTTTCGTATTGGTCCGGCTGATGCAGGTTGCCGGAGCGTATGGTTTCAGGGGTTATTTTGATAAGAAGGCACATTTTCTGCAAAGCATTCCATATGTGGTGAAAGAGATGAAATGGTATCTGGGAAATATCAATCTGCCTCCTGATTTGCACGAACTGGGAGCTTCATTATGGAAAATGAGTGTTCTAAATATAGAGGTACCTGCTGAAGGGAATACTGGCAAACTTACGGTAAGTGTCAGCAGCTTTTCCTTTATGAGAGGAATTCCTACAGATTATACCGGCAATGGTGGCGGATTTGTGTTCGATTGCCGGGCACTTCCCAACCCCGGCAGATTCCCCGAATATCAGAGCCTGACAGGCCGCAACGAACCTGTAATGAAATTCCTGGAAGGAAATCCAGAGGTTGAAGAATTCCTTTCACATGCTGTTAACCTGGTCGGCCAATCGGTGAAGCTTTACCTTGAACGCGGATTCAGTCATTTACAGGTTAATTTTGGATGTACAGGAGGGCAACATCGCTCGGTATATTGCTCCAGCCGCTTAGCGGCACATCTTCAAAAGGCTTTCCCGGTGGAAGTTATACTCAGGCATGTGCAAATCAAAGCAAACGATTGAGTACATTTACGCTTTAAGATTCACCTGTATGGGTAAGACACTATGTAAAACCGGCGAGAAAGTTAAAGTAAAGCCTGAAGAAGCCAGGTTCGTTTGTAAGAAATGCGACCTCATGGCAAAAAAAGAGAAAAAATTATGCAAACCTCATAAAATTTAGCAGCTAAATACGCTACACGTGGAACAACTCGACTTTGCGCCTTACAAACTACAGGCAGATATTATCCAGCAAACCATTCATCAGATTATCAAGGATTTTTCAATGTTCGGCATGGAAGTTTATTTTACCGGCAATGTGGCACTGGTTTATGAGGAGGTAAACCGGCAGCTGTCCGGGTTTGTTGAAACCCTCATGATTCATGATTTTAATAAACTGCTTGCACTCCTATATCAGATTGATCTGAATGATGAAACGATTATCATGGCCGAGAATGAACATCAGGACCTTACGCGGCATGAACTAATTGCCGAACTCATCGTCTTTCAAGAACTGCGTAAGGTGGTTTATCGCAATTATTACAAAAATCAGAAGGACATGGAGGGGTAAAAATTCATGTTTTTCCAACACCTTTGGACATTGGTACAAATTGTCTTAAAAGTCGAAATTCATCATAAATGAAAGCAATGATTTTTGCAGCAGGTGTTGGAAGCCGGTTAAAACCGCTTACCGATAACATGCCGAAAGCACTCGTGCCTGTTGGAGGGCATCCTATGCTTGGGCGCCTCATTCACCACCTGGCAAAGTTGGGCGTAAGTTCCTTTATCGTTAATGTTCATCATTTTGCATCACAAGTTGTTAATTATCTTAATACTGCAGAGTTTAAAGATTTTAAAATTTCCATTTCCGACGAGCGTGGTAAATTGCTCAATACCGGTGGAGGATTATTCAAAGCTGCAGGATTCTTTTCGGATGGTGCACCTTTCCTGGTTTATAATGTTGATGTTTTGTCGGATATTGATGTAAACGAAATGCTTGAACACCACCGCGTAGAAGGCAATCTTGCAACGCTGGCAGTGAGCAGGAGGAATTCTTCCCGGTTATTGCTCCTGGATGGACAGAATTATTTAAAAGGCTGGCATGATACCAGTACCGGTGAAGTTATCCGTGTTACCGGAGCCAAGGGCAAACTAACTCCGATGGCTTTTAGTGGGATACATATTATCGATCCGGCCATCTTCGCATTTACACGCAAAACCAAACCATTCCCGATTATTGAACTTTATATGCGCCTGGCCGAAAACTACCGGATTGGCGTTTACATCCATGAGCCATACAACTGGGCCGATATGGGTTCGCTTGATGGTCTGAAAAAGGCTGAACAAATGCTTCCAATAATCGATCCGGCCACAAACCTTTGATTTTGTATCCTGAATGAAGCCATTTCTTGAAACACTAGCTGAATATATTGTGCAGACCCACGGACTGGGGCAAAAACGACTTGCCGTAATATTACCAAACCGTCGTGCCGGGCTTTTCCTGCGGCGCTACCTTGCAAAATATACAACAACACCAATATGGGCGCCTGATATTCTCGCCATTGAAGATTTTATCCGTATGAAATCAGGTTATTCAGTTCCAGACCAGGTAACACTGCTTTTTAATCTTTACAAAGCTTATGCAGATGCCGAAGGAAAAGATACCCGTCCTTTCGATGAGTTTATGCCTTGGGGAAATATGCTTTTGGCCGATTTTGACGAGATCGACCGTTACATGGTAAAAGCACGTAATGTTTTCGAATACCTGAGCGATGCCAAAGCTATTGAAAACTGGAACTTACCCGGACAGGAACTTACCATTTCTGAGAAACAATATATCAGGTTTTACAATTCACTGGCCGGCATTTACGAAGCATTCGCAGCTTCACTTACATCACGCCATTTTGCTTACCATGGAATGGCTTGTCGTCTGCTTGCCGAATCTGTTGCCGATGTTTCGTTTGATGAGTGGGACCATCTGATTTTTGCCGGATTTAATGCACTTTCCGCATCCGAAAAACACCTTATCGATCACTTGTTGAAGTCGGGAAAGGCTGAAATACGCTGGGATGCTGACGAATATTATATGAATACCGAAGTGCAGGAAGCGGGTAAGTTCCTTCGCGGCTACCGGCAATCAGGGAAGTTCGCCGAAATGCAATGGATTTTCAAGGATTTTGCTACTGGTGCAAAGAACATCGAAGTCATAGGTGTTGCCCAACAAATCGGTCAGGCAAAAGTGGTTGGTGAAATACTTACCGGCTTGTTGTCCGGTTCCAATGCGGCTGCCTCAGAAACCGCTGTGGTGCTGGTTGACGAAAATCTGTTGATGCCGATACTTAACTCTTTTCCCGAAATATGTTCTGAATTGAACGTAACGATGGGTTATCCGTTACGTTATTCTCCGTTAGCTTCACTGATAGAAGCGCTCATCAATCTTGCAGTGAATACAGCCAGATACACGCGCATTTCAGCTGATAATAAGATTACAGTCAGGTTTTACCATCGCGATATCACTGAAGTTCTTTTCCATCCGCAGATAAGGCAGCTTACCGAAAAGAAACAAGATGGTTCAGGTAAAAGTGATTTGAAATCGTTACAGGCAAGGTCATTTTTGTCTGCTGCCGATATAAGGGTTCTCTTTGCCAATATGAATAAGGAATTGGCGGTGGCACTTGATCCGTTTTTTGATGGACATGCTGTTACATCTTCAAAATTACTCCTGGTTTTATCTAATGTCATCACTGTACTTCGCGATGCTGCCATTGGTTCAAAAACAGAGGCCAATCAATCGGGTAGCGCTACTCTCGATCTGGAATACCTTTTCCAGTTTGCAGTAATCACAAGCAGGTTGAGGTTGTTACTGGCTGAAATGCAGGTGGAACCTGGCGTTGCCATAATGAAATCCATCATCAGGCAGATGGTAATGGCTACAACAGTTCCATTTTACGGAGAACCACTAAAAGGGCTTCAGGTAATGGGAATGCTTGAAACCCGGACCATCGATTTTAAAAATATCATTATGGTTTCGGCAAACGAAGGTTTGTTGCCGGGGAGTAAGTTGTCCAATTCATTTCTACCTGCCGACATCCGTAATTATTTCGGATTGCCAGGGTACCAGGAGAAAAATGCAATATTTGCCTATCATTTTTATCGCCTGCTCCAACGGAGCGAAAATGCCTGGCTGATCTACAACACCGAATCAGATGAAATGGGCGGAGGCGAAAAAAGCCGGTTCATTGCGCAATTGCTTCATGAATTGCCTGCATATAATCCTTTAGTCAATATACAGCAGCGCACTGCCGAAATCCCGCTTACCAAACCTTCTGCTGATTTTAAGATTAGCATCGAAAAATCTGAGACAATTTTAAAAAGGCTTTCAGAACGTGCTACGGATCCTGACCGGGGATTTTCACCAAGCCGGTTAAATATTTTCCTCACCTGTCCGCTTCAATTCTACTTTTCGGAAATACTTGGGATAAAAGAACCCGATGAAGTGGACGATACCATTGATACCATGCAACTAGGCACGGTCGTGCATAAGGTTCTGGAACAATTGTTCCTGCCTTATATTGGGCAAGATATTGATCCGTCATATTACAAGGTGATGAAATCTGAAGCCGAAGGCCACGTGGAGCAAGCACTTAAAGATATTATGCCCGATTATGATTTTAGTTCAGGTAAGAATGCACTTTTGGTTCAGGTAGCCAAGCGGCTTGTGCTGAATTATCTTTCAACAGAATCTGATTTTGCTACTGCCCAGGCAAAAGATCATAGGAGTTTTCGTGTCCTTGCCCTGGAGCATAAGATGCGTTCAGAACTTACTATTGACGAACCTGCCGGGATTGCTGTTCCTGCTAAGATTTACCTTAACGGAACAACCGATCGTATTGATAAAGTTGGAGATGTAATTCGAATCATCGATTACAAAACCGGAAGTGTGCAGGAAAATGCACTTAGGCTCTCATCAACGGCTGCAATACTGGAAGGTAAGAAGCAGGGGATGAGCTTTCAACTCCTGATGTACGCTTTTCTTTTGTCGGAAAATAAATGCGACCTGAATATAGCTGAGGGGCAAGCTATGGAATCGGGGATTGCAAGTTTGCGCAGTTTCAAGCATGGACTGTTAAAAGTAACGGTTGATGGCCGCTCGCAAATGACAAATAATGATTTGCAAGCTATGAAGGGGGTTCTCAAAACAGTTTTGCTGCTCCTTTTCAACAAGGACGAACCCTTTGCTCAAACTGAAGATACAGATTCCTGTAAATACTGTGCGTTCAAATCCATATGCAACCGTTAGAATTGTTCTTCGGTCATTTGCTGGGATTGGTTGCCGTGAGTTCTACTTCCTTTTAATTCAAAATTCCGGTATCCGTAAATGGTCAAGCCAACCAGCAAGAGGTTTCCAAGGCCAAGAATGCCATTATGCGTAAGCCAAAGCGATACTGTTGCCCCAACGAGGTCGTGTATGTTTATGGCATATAATACAATGGCGCTCACTACCAGAAATTTAAACCATAAAGGAGTTTTATCACGTATCAATCCCAAAAGAAAGAGGATAAGCGGAATTGAAAGCAGGAAGTGCTCCGAATCAGTGATTGCCAGGTTTGGGATAAGTGCGATAAGTATCAGGAATTCTATTGTGAATGATCGTCCGGTCTGCTGAGGTTGCATATTTCGTTCCCTTCGAATGTTGTCAAAAATAAACCAACCGAAAGTAGCACTCACGATGATTAAAAAAAATATCACAACTGCTTTTTCGGAAATCTGGAAATTGAATATCTGCAGGGATGAGAGTTTGAGGAGGAACAATGAATAGATAGTATCGTAAGCGTGCAAGAGTGATTCATTGTGGTTTTGCATGGTTTTCAACCATTCTCTATGTAAAACTATATTTCCGGAAACACCGCTTACCAATGCAGGCAATAAAATTCCTGTAGCAAGGCCTAATAGTGTTATAGCAAGTGATTTGTATTGTTTCCTAAGTAAGAGGAGCGGCATAACGATAATAAAATGGGGTTTAATGAGAAGTACAAGTGCAAATAGAATTCCTGCTGTGATCTGTTTTCCCGATAACAGAAACCAAAGCATTAGGAGCATGAGTAGCAGAAGAATCATATTTACATTGCCCAGGTGCAACTCGCGGAACGTATGAGACGATACAATTCCCATGACGATGAGAAACATTCCACTACTATATGTTCGCCCGCTTTCCATGGTATCTTGTAGTAGGTGTGCAGCTAGTAACAGAGTAGTAATCATAGCAGCAGAAATCAGCACAAAGAAAACGACTTTAGCTGCCCCGAAAGGCAATATACTTAGCGGAAGGAAGATATAAAGCGCGAAAGGAGAATACTTATAGAACCCGGAATCGAGTCCGAAAACCAGCCCATAAACCATGCTTCCGCCTGCATAAGCCTCTGATGCCCTGTAATAAACTTCAAAATCGTGCATCCAGAAACGCCTGTTGATGATTTGTATTGCTAGGATTAAGAGCAGTATAGTGCATGTAATCACGATAAAAAGCCACCGTTGTTTTAAAATAAGAGGAAAGATAACAGGAGGTCGCATACAAAGAGTTTGATTTGTTAAAAATAACACTTTAATGGAATTTAGGGACACCTCAAATAATATTGATTTTTTTTACAATTGTTTTGGGAGTTTCGAAAATTGGACTATTTTTGCAGTCCCTTTGCACCTTTACATTAGGGTTTGTTCTTTATTTATATGGTTCGGTAGTTCAGTTGGTTAGAATACGTGCCTGTCATCTCGTCAATGATTGACGAGACGGGTTCGGTTCCCAGTGCACTGGTGGAAATTAAAAAGTTCTTAAAAATATTGGTTCGGTAGTTCA
>Ga0315290_10003835_pt1 | contig 10795 bp, 16 predicted proteins | sample YL17G12_0_MG_FD_203627 | JGI IMG/M metagenome (GOLD analysis project Ga0315290, IMG submission 203627) | Sediment microbial communities from Yellowstone Lake, YNP, Wyoming, USA - YL17G12_0 | ecosystem: Environmental > Aquatic > Freshwater > Lake > Sediment | place: USA: Wyoming | collected...
CCGACACCACCTCCCGCGCCGTTCATCACGCAGGTTCTGGGATGCTCCGCTGTCTCTGATGTTAGTATCAGCGTTGATACTATCGTCAACCCCAACGGGTTCTTGACCGATGTATTCGTCGAGTACGGGACAACCCCGCTTCTCGGATTCACCACACCAGCGTTCAATATCGGCAACGGTGTTACTGCGATCCCCGTTGGCCCAATCGTTGTTGGTGGTCTGACCCCCGCAACGCTGATCTACTACCGTCACCGCGCCACGAACGTCAACGGCAGCAACTTCACTTCGGTGACAACCTGCATGACGCTGCCGACCCCAGCCACGCCTCCCGGCGCTGTCTGCACCACGGCATTCGATGTCGGTAGCACCGTTGCGTATGTCTCTGGTGTTGTGACCCCGAACGGCGAAGCAACTACGTCGTTCTTCGAGGTTGACGAAGATCCGTTGTTCGGCTCACCGATTGTTACGCAGATCGTCGATGCCGACCCATTGGCGCTTAGCTCGATCACTTCGGCAATCGTTGCTGGGCTGACGCCTTCGACGCAGTACTTCTTCCGCCTGATCGCCAGCAACATTGTTGGCACGACGATCTCGTCTCCGTCCTGCACGTTCACTACCGGCCCAGACCTGAACATCTCTGATCCTTCAACGGATCCGTCGTGCTCGGAAATCAGCACCGTCGAACTGTGTCACTCGCAGTCCGTCGTTGTTCTCTGCGAGACTGGTACTGGCCGCACCGTCAAGGTTCACACGATCTATGATCGTGAAGGCAACCCAGTCCCGCAAGGAACGATCGACGCCTACGGCAATGTCATCGGGACGCGCTACACCGATGTCAATGACAACCCGCTTGACCCTGACGATATCGGCGTACTGATTGACTGCAACTCTGAGTCAGTGATCGAGCCTGCCGACCGCTGGGCACAGGTCTTAGTGACGAATGCGTTGTCGCCCTGGGTGTCGCCGTTCGGCGTGACATCGCTATCTGTTGTCGATCTTGACGGCGGTGCATCAGTCACGGTTCTCGGAAGCCCCGCTGTGAGCTACCGTCCCGGCCAGATGGGGACATGGGGTCAAGACGGGGCATTGATGCCACAGAAGCCAGCCGGGTACGTCACCGTATCGGTTGGCGTTGGGTTCGAGGCATTCGTAACCTACCAACTGCGTCCGTGATAGGGTAGGCACCCGATGGGCACCAACTCTTCCGCAAACGTTCCGGCAACGAACTACGATGTCTGGCGTCCGCTACCCGATGGTATAGCTGACGATTTCAAACAGATCTATCACTCTGCTGGCGTTGGGATTATGACATCGCCTGGTGGGTTTTTCCCGCAGGTAGCTGACACACTTGATATCAATGCGCCGATCATTGTCCGCCCAGTTTTTTCTGCCGGATCATTTCCCGGCATTACACCTCTTGGTACAGCCGCAACGACGGTTGATATCAGTTCGGCCATCTCGGTAAATCAGATTCAAGCTGGTGCCACGCGCACAATCCCGACACCGACCGATACGACTACCGGTCGGATCCTTCGCATCTACAATATCGGAAACCAGACATTCGCCGTTCCTGGTCATAATGAGACATCTGACATCCGACCCGGAACGCACGCGGACTTTATCTGGGATTCTCAGATCGTAGCATCGACCGGTTGGTACAACTCAAATGCCCCGAGAACAGCTGGATCCCCCGGCAACCCAGCCGTTACGCTACCGGACTTTGCTGCTGATGCCGTTATTGGCACGGCCCCGCTGACCGTTGACAACTATGTGACGGTGATCATTCAACAGGTCACACCGGGCATTACGGTGACAATCCCGAATCCAACACCCGGCGTTGACATTGTCGGCAAGGTTGTGCGGATTGTGAATGATGGCGGGACCACGGACCTAAAGGTCAACACGCTCATCCCCGGCATCCCCACCGTGACGATTGCCAGGTCGACGCACGCTGAATGGACATACACACCTTCTGGTTGGTTCCCAGATGTCGGCGCGCTGTCCTCCAACGTTGCACTTAAGAAGTTCAGGACCACGCAGACCTTGGCGGTTGGGGCGAACACGATCACGCACAACCTCAACCTTTCCCCGACTTCGACGATCTTTGAGGTGAGGACAAGCACCGGAACGTTGATTGTTACTGGATCGGTAACTGCCGAAACAGCCAACACGGTCACGTTCAGTTCAACAGTCGTCGTCCCCAATGCCCGGATCACCGTCATCGGATGACCATGTACGATAACATCATCAGCAAGGCCTTTCCGGCCATCAGAGAGGAATAACATCATGGCCGCAGGAGCAGGGTTCACACCCTCAGCAGCATCAAAGGTAACGACTGATACTGTCGGTTGTTACGTCAATGCGTTGTCGGGCCTCCCGACAGCCGTGCTGTATCAGATCGACTGGGATACCACGGTAACCCCAGCGACCCCAACCTTCACGTATCGCGACCTTGCTGGCGTGGTTCTTGTTCTCACCCTTGCCGAGCAGGCCACCTTCACGGCGTCTCCGTGTGACCGCGCTTCGATCTCGGCTACCATCAGGATCGGTGCCGGTAACGCTGCGAACATCGCTTTCGGCCAGGACGGCACGTCGTTCGACTTCAACGCCTACCTGAGTACGGCGGCTGTCGTGACGGCAATTGGTGGGGCTGCAGTCCTACAGGCCTACACGATCGTCGTTGAAGATGCAGCGAACGTCGCTGGCCCCGCATCGGCCAACCGTGTTGACTTCATCGAGCCAGGTAACGCTCTGGCAACCGGTGTGTCTCGCACGCTCTCCAACGGTGAGTCGGTGTCTGCCGATGCCGACGACTCCGACATCTATGGCTTGAAGACAAGCCCCACCATGACCGTCACCTGTGTCGGCGTGTCCCGTGCCCTGATCAAGATTCTCGTCAAGCGAGTCAACTGATCTAGAATGGCAGCTTCGTCGTCGTTCGTTCCGATCGAACCAGATCGTGCGGAATGCTGTGTTGTCTACAACAACGCTGGCGTTCCCACGATCTGGAATGCTGTGCGTGACGTGCAGTGGTCGGCGTGGTCGATGGCTGTCAAGTTCTGGGATTATGACGTAAACCCACCGCTCGATATCACTGCTGATGTGATCTCGTTCCGTCATGCTGGACGATGTGAATGCTGCCGTGATTCAACGCTCGCCCCGCCCCCGGTGTCATTCTTCCCCGCCTACAGTGCTGGCCTGCTTGGTGGAGTTACCAACCCGGCACAGGACAAATACATAGACTGTGCACCAATTTCCTGGTCGGTTACAGTTTACGTGGGTTCCAACGTTCCTGTTGCTTCGGCTGGGCCATCGCCAGTTCTCCCAGACCTTGCCAGCGCCGCGGCATGGATCAATTCTCAGGGAACGAACACCTACTTCCAGGTTCTGGTAACCGGACCAGCCAGAGCGGATTGGTCGATCGGTATGCCGCTCACGCCGGAAGTTCTTGTAGTTGTGACCGAGACTGCCGATCCAGCCTGTGCAGGACAGCCAGCGTTGATGTATGCCTTCACCAATATCCAACAGCCAGTCTTCCAGGGTGTCGGACCGTTCTATTCCCTTATCGATTACAGCATCACCATTGACTGGAATAACCGAGCATCTTTTGGCTGGATCTCGCTATGATGACCAAGCGACCGATTGTCCACGAGTTGGGACTCAACGATCACGATCTCGAACTGGCAGGACGTTTCGCTTCGTTCGTGAATCGCAGAATCTTCGTCTGGGGTAGCCGCGTCAAGGGATACTACGAGGATTCGTCTGACTATGATATCTCCGTGAGTGGAACCAGGCATGACTTCCCAAGAATCAAGCTGCTTGCTGCTGCGTTCGCCAAGAATGAGGGAATCAAGATCGACGTTGGATTGTTCGCCGAGGATCCACAGATCTACGGACAGTTCGTTAATCCAGTCATGAGCGGTATTTCGTAATGGGCGTCTTCGATATCTCTCTTGCCGAGCCGTGTGGCTGCGCCGTTATCCCCACCAATGGGGCGATCGTTGCGTGCAACACGTCAACCGGGTACATCTGCGTAAAGAGCACCGATGCAGCCAACGCTCCATGCTCTGTCCTGCAACCGACAATTACTGCAACGGGTGTCGGATTCTTCATCTCGTTAGAGATCGACTTTGGTATCGGGTGTATTGGTACAGGATCAGACTTCGCGTCGCTCCTGTCCACTCTCAGTTGTGATGCGGTAGGATTCGGGCCGTCACCTTCTGGACCGACGAGCTTCGAGCTAATTCGCTCTCAGTGTTCCAACGTGGTCGATAGCGGCAATGGAATAGTATCGTTCGACTGGGACACCAGCCTCCAAGACACAATCTGTTCCCCTGTGGATCCAGCCGATCCCTTGATCATTTGTTGTGGTGGCCCAACCGGCGTTCTCGTAACCTTCAATACCTTCAATTCTATCGCCATCAACGCTGCTAGCTCAATAGGCACGCCATTCAATCTCGGCACCACCGGAGACACGATTTTCTGCATCCAGTGGAATGCCGTAGAGCAGTTCGCCACGCAAGATTCTCAGGTTGTCACCGTCTGCCCACCATCGCCCACGACTGTTCTCCAGGGCGGGATTGATCTTGCGTCTGATGGCAAGTCACCACAATGGGGTGCTGTGGCAATCAAGGACTTCTCGACGATGATTGGGAAACTTGAATCTGTGTCTATCACGGTTCGACAGGCAGCTGCTGCTCCCGGCGTCGGTGGCCCAGATTTTGTGCAGGTCCAGATGGGTGGATCGTATGGGCTGGCATTGGTGCTAGGCGATTCAATCACGTTCTCGATTTCTGGTCAGGACGAGCAGCTAGACAAGAATATTCTCATCACGTCGTTCGGTGAAGCTGCAGCCAGAGTAATCTGGACATACAGGCTGTAGCTCGACATGGCCGCTAACGCAGTCTTCGATCCATTCGCAGGCCTCGCCAGCGCCGATGATGTTACGGCGCGCCAGGTCAGATTGAAGTCTGCTACAACATCCAAGACGACATCGGTGCTTTCTGTAGACACTGATTTCACGATCTCCATTGCGACTCCGGGTCAGTATCGCGTTGAAGGTGCCCTCATCTTCAACTGCGCATCGAATACGCCTGATGCCAAAGTGCAGTTCGATTTTACCGGAACATCAACGGCGAACACAACGATTGCCTTTATCGTACCAGGGACTGCATCGAACTCTCCAATCAATCAAGTTTCAACGCAGGGATTCTCGCTGGCTGCGCCGATCAGCTTCGGAGTTATTGCTATTAGGCAATACAACATCGTTGATGGGTTTCTGATCGTGAATACGGCAGGAGACTTCACGGTATCCTGGGCGCAAGACGCAACCAATGCAACCCCAACCTTTCTTCAACTTGGGTCATGGATTGCAATTTCAAGAATGCAGAACTCGGGGCTTCCGCTATGAAATACTGGATCGACAATAGCACTTCCATCGTCATGGAGTTTGACAGTGATATCACTCCAGGTCAGAATCTGACAGAGTTGACATTAGAGCAATACGAACCGTTGCTGCTTGTTCAGAACGATCAGATTGCTGATCGCGCAGGGATCTGGGCTTGAACCTGAATATGAATTTAGATTGAACAAGTAGCATATTACCGTTCTCCGTGGTGATGAAATAGGATATGCTTCTATCGTGACAAGCCCATCGATACACTTATTCTCCAGCATTGCAAGTTCATCAGTAGGGGAAGTTCCCGTGTGGGTGGCAGGTATAGGCGGTGTAGTCGCTATCGCCACGGCGTTCATTGCCGAGTCTGGAAGAAGGCAATCAAAGGCTGCGAATAACGCCGTCAACAATGTCTCCGCTGGTGAGCCAGCGCTCAAAGATCGTGTTGCATCTCTAGAGCAGGGCATTCTGTCGCTGACCAATTCCGCCACTGAGCACGGCGATCGCCTTAGCGGTATTGAAAAGTCTTTTAACGATCATGCCGAATCGACCAGGGACAATTTCTCTGGGTTATCGGCTCAGATCCAGCTTATCGCGGGAGCCGTTATCCGATGAAACGACAGAACACAATTAGGCGTTGAGGCGGCTCACCAAGACCGGTCGGTCTTCCTCCAATCCCGAGGTTGCCGCAGCCACGACCGCGCAACTACTAGGAACGTACTTGCACATTCATGATTGCGCAAGCTGCTGCGCAAGCGATTGAATACAAGCGGGACGCCGTTCGGATATCTGATGTATTCTGGTCTGGTGAAGAAGATTATCCGTCGCTTCGGCGCATCAGCCATCCGCCACTTCGTTGCCGTCGCCGCTGGCGTTCAAGCCGGTGCCGCGCTGAACTGGGTTGATCCCAGTGCTCTACATCAGATCGGCATGGCATTCGTCGGTGGGCTGGTTGGGCCAGCGTTGAAGGCTCTGCTGGAAACAGCAGACGAGCTTGAAAAGTAGATCGAAGCTGGTCAACACTGATTCGACTGGCGCTGCCTGGATCCTGGCGGCAATCATTTTGTTCTTTATTGCCAGCAGGATCTCGACTCGATAGCGTCGCGCTCGGCATACGTGGTATGGTTGCCGCATGCCGCAGATTGACGCACCACAACGACCACAGCGGACCAATGGGCTGTTCTCCGTTGTTGGGACGATCGGTCCCATCTCTGGCCTGACCCCGTTGTCGTTCGAGTCTCCTTCGTGCGCAGGCGTGCAGGTGCGCTACCCATGTGACCCTCTCGCCCCAGTCAAGATCATCCCTCCGACCGTTGCTCCGCAGGGTGGGTTCGAGCCGTTCTGGATCGTGTCCGGGTATCAGTGTAAGGCGTTCTCCAACCTCGACGAGTATCGCCAGAAAGCACTTGCTGCTCTTGCGAGCGTCGTTGAGCGTACCGTGGAGAATGAACTATGGGCATCCGTGCTTTCCCCGAATCTCTCAACGCTTCCCATCGTTGGGGTAGGCGCAGACCCCATGCTTCGTCTCGCCGCTGCGCTTGACTACATCTCTCAGTGCGGTGGGTCCGGTGGCGGCATTCTCCATATGTCTGCCGGGACGGCGATTCAGCTTGCCAATGAAGCCCTGTTTCTCGATGGTAACGTGATCCGCACGCAGTTCATGAACCTTCCCGTGACGATCACTTCGGCACCGATTGGTAACTCGATTGCCATCACCGGAGGCATCACCGTCGAATTGTCAGAACCAACCGTCATCGGTGGCCCTGAGTCTTGGATCGATCGCAATACCAACGAGACGGTTGTTGTTGCCGAGCAGATGGCTGCGGTTGCATTCGACCACGAATGCTGCGCTGGCCTGGTAAACTGATCGCCGTAGAGTAATCAACCCCACAGCGAAGGATCACTCATGTCAGAAGAATCAGACAACACACCTCATTATCTCGTCAAGGTCGACGATGGGTCGGTCACCGCTGTCGGTGGACCGCTGAACGGGGCGCGCTTCGCTCCGAACACGCGTCGGCTCGATGTTGGCGATTGGAAGTACGCCCTGCAGGATGTCTACCTTCCGCCCGAATACGAGGCACCGGTAAGCGGTCCAGGCAAGCCGCTGACGATCACCTCTGCCGAGCGTGACGCCTACGATGCCGAGACTGCCCGCATCGAAGCAGCCAAGACTCAATCCGTTCCTGTTGTCCCCGCATTCGCAGAGATCGTCGTCATCGATAATGATCAGAGTGACATTGATGCATCAGCAAACGTTGATGTATCAGCAAACGCTGACGTATTAGAAGATCAGCCCGAGCAGGCCCATAATCAAGCCGCTGATTCCGGCGATGAAGCCGACGTAGCTGACGGTGGAGAGCCTGCTGGTGTCGTCGCTGAGGTTGTCGATCTCGTCGTCGATGCCTTCGAGCCGAGCAAGCCCGTCAAGCCCGTCAAGAAGACTGCTGCTAAGCCGAGAAAGTGATTCGGCCAGCTTGTCGTTCGCTGTTGGCGCGAGGCTGAGAACAATCGGCCTGCCAGCAATGGCACGCTCCAGGCGATCACCGATCTGCTCGATGAGCAGTGCCGTATCGATTGCCTGGGGCTGATTGAACCGACATTCGGCCGACACCACTGCCGCGTGCGGGGTTTGGGGATTCTCCGTAGTGAACGGGTTTTTCGTTGAGTAGTCGATGAAGCTATGTGTCGTGATGTCATCCATCTGAATCTTCCTTCTTGTAAGCGGTGAACGCTGGCTGTTCGGTGGGTGGTGTCGGCCATGCTGATGTGCTTGAAGACATAGTACCACGACTGTCCACAGAAATCGTTGTCTTCACGGGAGGATTGACGGGATCGATAGGATCCGATAATCCGGCGTCTTTATCGCTAGCAGCCTGAGCAGCCTGAGCAGCCTGTCTCTCCATGATCTGCGTCTGCATCAACATGGCCTGCTTGATCTTGTCCTCAACAGACATCGCACCGAGCGCCACGCTGGCTTGCTGATGGGTCGTCAATTCGAGGTATCCGAAGCTGAGACGAATGCGATCGAGTTCTTCTTGATCACCGGACTTCGCAGCGCGGCTGATCATCCATCCCCTTATCGTTGCGCACGCGAGATATAGCGACATATCCCAAATGTCCACCCCGACAAGGAAGGCAATGACATCACGGATTTCTGGATCCGCAACTATCACCGCCGTGGTTATTTTCCCTCGGTGTTGTCCCCGCCGTACTGCTTCAAGAGCGCAGCAACAATCGCACCAGCACGAGCGGGGTCAAGGCGATCGACGATCTCCTCCCACGCGCCGTCTTCGTCGACAACAATTGTCGTGAGGAAGGCAATCGTTGCGAAGGCATCCCCACGCTTCTCTGCGCGGACGAGCTTACGCACGCTGCCAACACCAATGGTTGGGAGAGCCTTCCAGATCCGTCCCTGGAACTTGAACTGCTTATAGATCGGTTCGGCGTCGATCTCCTTTGAGAAGATCTCGTCGAAGTCGGCGAAGACTTGATCGTCAACGGTCTTGATGGTGTCACCGACCTCGTCGATGATCTCCTGATTGACATTCTTCGGCTTGCTTGGCGTCTCCACATCGTCTGCGCTACCGACGAGCTTGTTCGTGGCGTTACTCATAGCGGATATCTCCCATTCTGCCGCGTACGTCGTACAAGGCTCGTTTGACTCTGAAAATTGGGTTGGACTCGCAGCGGTTGTATCCACTGAGAAGCATTCGGATCATTGCTGGATCCCGTTCGGGGAAGAATCCGCAGATGTCCCTGGTTGATACTGGACCCTTGGCTTCGATGATTTTCAAAATGATCTCATCGCGGATTGATCCGACGTACTTCGGAAGGATCGCCATGGAGTGTATGCTAACGAAAGCATATACCATGGCGAATCAGGAATTAGCATACCACCCAATCATCCAACCGCAGCCGTATGCAAGAATTGATGCTATGGACATCATCTCGATTAGCAAGGCAGGCAACTAGCCATGGCGGAAAACCGGAGTCTCTGGGGCGTTTGTGGTTTGCGTATCACGCCGCTTGTGCAATGCCTTCCGCCCGCCGCTGGCGCGCCAGCTGCTCTGACTTACGAGCAGATCGGCGTAATGAATATCGCATTAAGCGCGGATTTGAAGGAAGGTATCGACGATTCACATGAGAACGCATGTGGTGGAATTTGCGCGGTCGTGAAGACGTGCGATACGGTACGTTCGTACTCAATCGCGGGAGAAATGTGCTCGATTTGCCCCGATTTGCTCGCAGGTGCGATTGGTCTGCAGGCGATTCTCGATGCCCTCGGCAATGTCATCGGCCACTCGGTCGGTAACGCTCTGACCGGCTGTCACGAGTCTCTGATCGAGATCTGGAGCAAGGCAGCGAACAACAACGGCCAGCTGTGTACTCCTGTTGGAGATGAGTTCGTCAAGTTCATCCTTCCCCGCGCTACGCTCGGGCCGATGGAGAACTTCACGCTCAACTCTGGCTTCAATAACGTGCCGATCAAGGGCGACGGGATCAGCAACCCGCTGCTCACCCCGGCGATCATGGAGGCTGCCTTCCCTGGCTCCACCAACGGCGCAACGGCGTGGGACTTGAACTCCAGCCTGCACGTCATCGTTGGAACCGATCAGCCGCCCGTCAACCCGACCTGCGCTGCCCGCAACTACTGATCACAACCCGACAAGGTGACGCTATAGCCGTCGCCGCCGACCATTGCGGTCGGCGGAGGCGGTTTTGCGTTTCTAGAAGTCCGCGTCATCATTGTCCTTGTCGTTCACTTCTAGGCCCGTGTTGTCGAAGATATCATCAGGGTCGAAACCTGATAGCTCGATATCCCAGAGAATCTCGTCAAACATCTCAGTAGCTACCTGTTCAATCTCCTCTTCTGATCTCCTGCGGAAGAACACATAAGTTGATGCAATCCCAGCCGCGAATCCGGCAATCAAGACAGCGATTGGGTTGATCGACATTCTCTTCATCTGCTGCAGTGTATCACCAATGTCGTTCCGGCGCAAGAACGAGCACGTCGCCGCGCCCCTAGCTGAGCCTACAATGTAGCCGTGACAGCGTACTGTGGAACCATCTGTGCCGATCGGCCCATCGACTGCGTTCCTTGCGCTACGGGCATTACGCAGCCCGAGATCGATCAGGCCTTTGACGCTGCAGAGCAGATGATCCACGAGATGCTGGGCCGACGCTTCGGAACGTGCTCTGACTCAATCACAATCTGCACGGGAGCCTGCTGTAGATGCACGTGCAACGACTGCGCTCGCGTTCGTGTCGTCGTGAACGACAGAATGCCAATCACTCAGATCACGTCGGCCACGTTCACTCCTCACCCAACTGTTGCCGTGCCCATCCCAGTGACGGTCCCCTTGGTCGGTTTGACCATCAGGAACTTCAACGAGATTA
>Ga0315290_10003842_pt1 | contig 10792 bp, 10 predicted proteins | sample YL17G12_0_MG_FD_203627 | JGI IMG/M metagenome (GOLD analysis project Ga0315290, IMG submission 203627) | Sediment microbial communities from Yellowstone Lake, YNP, Wyoming, USA - YL17G12_0 | ecosystem: Environmental > Aquatic > Freshwater > Lake > Sediment | place: USA: Wyoming | collected...
GGCGTGCACGACCGGCCATCCCATGGACGGCAGCCTAGCGGGGGCGGCTAGGATACGGCCACGACGCTGCCGTCACGACCCCGGAGGGATCCGATGAACCCGATCGACCGTTCCCGGCTCCACGATCTGAGCGAGCGAGAACGACAGACCTTCCGCGAGCACCATGAGAAGTCGCGCGTGCTCGCCGAAGAGGCGAAGGCCTCGCTCCTGTTCGGCGTCCCCATGAACTGGATGACGCGGTGGTCCGGGGACCACCCGGTCTTCGTAGATCGGGCAGAGGGCGCGCGCTTCTGGGACGTCGACGGGAACGAGTACGTGGACCTGTGTCTGGGCGATACCGGCGGGATGGCAGGTCACGCGCCCAAGGTCTCGGTCGACGCGATCGCGAACCAGGCCGCCAAGGGGATCACGCTCATGCTCCCCACCGAGGACGCGGCGTGGGTGGGCTCCGAGATGACCCGCCGGTTCGGACTGCCCTTCTGGTCGTTCACGCTGACCGCCACCGACGCGAACCGGTTCGTGATCCGGTGGGCCCGCGAGATCACGGGCCGCAGCAAGATCGTCGTGCACAACTGGTGCTATCACGGGTCGGTCGACGAGACGATCGCCACGCTCGACGAGCGGGGGCTGGTGATCGAGCGAGAGGGGAACACCGGCAAGCCGGTACCGCTCGAGCTCACCACCCGCGTCGTGGAGATCAACGACCTCGAGGGGCTCGAGAAGGCATTGGCGCACGGCGACGTCGCCGCCTGCCTGTTCGAACCGGCGCTCACGAACATCGGGATCGTGCTGCCCGACGAGGACTATCACCGCAAGGTTCGCGAGCTCTGTACGAAGTACGGGGCGCTCCTGATCATCGATGAGACGCACACGATCAGTGCCGGCCCGGGGGGCTGCACGAAGGCGTGGGGCCTCGATCCCGACTTCCTCACGATCGGGAAGACGCTCGGTGCGGGCATCCCGAGTGCCGCGTACGGCGTGAGCCAGAAGATGGCCGACCGTATCTACGCAGAGGTCGACTGGATGAACGCCGACGTCGGCGGGACGGGCGGAACCCTCGCGGGGAACGCGCTTTCGCTCGCGGCGATGCGGGCAACGCTCGGGGAGGTCCTGACCGACGAGGCCTTCGAGCGCATGGTCGGCCTGGGCGAGCGGTTCGAACAGGGCGTGCAGGAAGTGATCGACACGCGAGAGTTGCCGTTCCACGTGACACGACTGGGTTGCCGGGTCGAGTACCTGTTCCGTCCCGAGCGCGCGCGCAACGGCAGCGAGGCGGCTGCAGGTCAGGACGGCGAGCTCGATCTGTTCATCCACCTGTATCTGCTGAACCGCGGCATCCTGATGACCCCGTTCCACAACATGGCGCTGATGTCGCCGGCCACGACCGCCGAGGACGTCGACCGACACACCGAGGTGTTCGCGCAGGCCGCCGACGAGCTCGTCGGGGTGTAGGCATGAGCGTCGGGACGTTCCTGTTCGCGACGATCGACGCGCTCGACCCCGCCCGGCTCGCGGCGTTCTGGGCCGAGGTGCTCGGCACCGAGGTCGAGGCCACGATGGATGACGGCCGCTACGTCTTCCTGAAAGGAGCCGATCGCCTGCCGGTCCTGTGTTTCCAGCGGGTGCCCGAGGCGGCGACAGAGAAGAACCGGATCCACCTCGACGTGTCGGTCGATGACCTGGGGGTGGCGACGGAGCGGGTCCTCGCGCTGGGGGGCTCATGGCCGGGCGAGGTCGAGCTGGAGCTCGACGACGTCAGCTGGCGCACGCTGGCCGACCCCGAGGGCAACGTCTTCGACGTCGCGACGGGGTAGCCGCGCCTGGGCTCGTCGTCAGGCGCGCCGCGCTGCGAACGAGCGCATGAAGTCGGCGAGCGCGCGCGCGCCCTCGGGCGGCATCGCGTTGTAGAGGCTCGCGCGGATCCCGCCGACGCTCCGGTGGCCCTTCAGCTCGACCATCCCGGCGTCCGCGGCCTCAGCCACGAACGCGCGCTCGAGCGCTCCGGAGGGGAGCCGCCACGTGATGTTCATCAGCGAGCGCGCCTCGGGTAGCGCGTGGCCCCGATAGAAGCCCTCGCTCGCGTCGATCGCGCCGTACACGAGCGCGGCCTTCTCGCGGTTGATGGTGCGCTGGGCGTCGAGGCCGCCGACCTCGTCACGGAGCCACCGCGTCACGAGCATCAGCACGTAGATCGAGAACACCGGCGGCGTGTTGTACATCGAGCCGTTCTCGGTGAAGGTCCGGTAGTCGAGCATCGTCGGCAGGCTGTCGGGGATCCGCGTGAGCACGTCGTCGCGCACGATCGCGACGGTGACTCCGGCGGGCCCGGTGTTCTTCTGGGCGCCGGCGTAGATCAGTCCGTAGCGGCCGACGTTCACCGGCCGCGAGCAGAAATCGGACGACATGTCGGCGACGAGCGGCACCCCGTCGGGCGCCTGCGGGTCCACGGGGAACTCGACGCCCTGGATCGTTTCGTTCGTGGTGATGTGCAGGTAGGCCGCGTCGGCGGAACACGAGTGCCCCAACTCGCTCGGCGAGGGAACCGTCACGAAGCCGCCGTCGACGCCTGACCAGATCGCGTCCGCGTCGCCTTCCTTGCGGGCCTCCGCCAGGGCTTTCGTGCCCCAGGCGCCGGTGACCGCGTACTCGGCAGGGCGCCCGGCGCCCCGCAGGAGGTTCATCGCGACCATCGAGAACTGTTGGGTCGCGCCGCCCTGACAGAACGCGACCCGGTGCGTCTCGGGGATCGCCAGCAGGTGCCGCAGGTTCGCCTCGGCCTCGTCGATCACGGAGCGGAACCAGGGGGCCCGATGTGAGACCTCGAGCGGACTCGCCCCGACTCCGGGGAGCGAGATCAGGTCTCGCTGCGCCTCTTCGAGCACGGGGAGGGGAAGCACCCCGGGGCCCGCGGAGAAGTTGAGGGTCCGGTCGGTCATGGTGCCCAGGCTATCGAACGACCGCGGCGCGACCCGTGGACGCCGGGGAAGGTCAACCGCCGGGCTTATAGACCATCAGGTACAGGATCAGGACGAGCGCGACCGCCCCGCTGCCGGCGACGATCTGCACCATCGGGCCGTCCAGGTGGGCGGCGAGCTCTTCGTAGGTCATCGGGTACGAGCCGTCGTGCCACAACGTGCACCCCTCGCGGAGCTTCTTCATCCAAGGGGTGCCGGTCACCGACATCGCGGCAAGGATCACGAGCAGGACGACGATCGAGCCCCAGAGCCACGCCTGGGCGAAGAGCTTGCCCTGGATCCCGGCGGCCACGCCGCCGAGCACGAGGAGTCCGATCGAGATGTACATCGGGCCGATCGTGCGCTTCGAGAGTTCGCACAGGCCGAGGATCCGGTCGCGGTCGCGCTCACCGCCGCGGACGGCGAACATCGTGTACATCGACACGCCGTGAGTGGCGAGGAACCCGGCCACGCCGAGGACATGGATGAAGACCCAGAGCTCGTACACGGCCCGGAGCATAGCCGAGCCCCCGCAGGAGCCCAGGCGCTCGCCTCACCGTTCGCGCCGGGGCCGGGTGATGCGCCCCTTCAGCCGGAACCCGCGCCCCAGGTGCACGCGCGAGGGAAGCATCCCGCGCGAGATAGTGCGCGGATCGCGCCGGCGACTCGGCTCGTGGACGGGCATCTTCGACGTCAGCCGCATGGGCTGCACCTCCTCGATCTCAGCCTACGTACGCCGCGCACACAGGGTGCCGGTCGTCCGGCCCGGAGCCAGAGGGACCTCGGCCCGGGAGTTCAGCCACGGTCGAGCGGGCGGGTAAGGCATGTGGGTCCGCCGTCACCCTTGCGCGAGATCTCCGAGCCCTCGAACACCCGGACGTCGACCCCTGCCGCCTCCATACGTCGCCGCGTCTCGGGGTTCCCGTCGACCGCGAGCCCGACCCGAGGTCCGAGCGCAAGCACGTTCGGCCCCATCGAGTCGAACTCCTCGTCGGGGGCCTCGACGAATGCGACCCCGCGCTCGCGGAGAAGCTGGACCAGGCGCACGGGCAGCATCGGGAGATAGACCACCGCGAGGTCGGCATCGAGCGGCGAGATGAACGACATCAGATGGAGGCACTCGTCGGGGCCGTGGAAGTGGGGCAGGTCGAAGACCTCGATCGAGGCGCCGCTCGGCTCGAGCAGCGCCCGCAGCTGTCTGATCCCCTCATCATCGGTGCGGTAGCCGCGCCCGACGAGCAGCGTCGCCTCGTCGAGCCAGAACATGTCGCCGCCCTCGGCCGAGGCCGGCTCGGTGAGCGCGCCGACGATCGGGATCCCCGCGGCCTCGAGATCCTGCGCGTAGGCGCCGGGCTCGCGGAGACGGCCCTCCTTGCCGGGCCGGAGCAAGATCGCGCCTGCCTCGGTCATGAGCACCGGGTCGTATGCATAGATCGCGTCCGGGTCGCCCTCGACGCGGGTGGAACCGGTGACGACCTCGGCGCCGGCATCCGCGAGGAGCTCCCGGAGCCGTGCGTGCTGCGCCTCGGCGAGGGCCGGGTGCGGCGCGTCGCGCCATCCGTACGCGCGCCAGGCACCGGCGTCGTCCGGGACAGGGGGGCGCACGAAGACCCGACGGATCGGCGTGTACCCGTTCTGGATCGACATAGGGCGACAGCGTAGCCGAGCCCAGAGCCCGGCTACCGCTTGTGGTCGTGCCGGTGGGTCGTGGCGTGGGCGCCGTGGCCGTTCGCGTTGCCGCTGCCCCGGCTGTGGTCGCCGCCGTGCCCGGTGCCCGGGCCCTGGTGGTCGCCGCCGTCGCCCTGGCCCGGGAACACGCCGGTCTGGCCTGGTGGCCCGCCGTGCGGGTTGTGTGCGGCGCACTGCCCGGGAAGTCCGCCCTCAACGGAGCCACCACCACCCGCGCCGCCGCCGCTCCCGGTGCCAGAGCCGGAGCCACCCGAGCCGGAGCCACCCGAGCCGGAGCCACCCGAGCCGGAGCCACCCGAGCCGGAGCCACCCGAGCCGGAGCCACCCGAGCCGGAGCCACCCGAGCCGGAGCTCCCGTCGGGCCCCTTCCCACCAGCCGAGGTGAGCCCTGGAGCCGGATCAGGCGGATAGGACGGATCGACCGGATCGATCGAGACCGTCGCGTCGCCCTCGTCGACGATGGGCGCCTCGCCCCGCACCTCGGACACCGGGACCCGGGAACCTTCGCGCGCGAGGGCCAGCACCAGGGCGCCGGCGGCCGCGGCGCCGCCCAGCGTGATCGTGCCGAGCTTGCCGTTGAGCTCGTTCGCCTCGGGGTCCGGGTCGCCCGGCGCCGTATCGAGCGCCGCCGTTCCGTCGCCGTCGGCCTCGGGCACCATTACCGTCTCGGCATCGCCGGGCGAGGCCTCGGGCACCACCACCGCATCGTCGGGCTCGTGGAGCGCGGGTATGACCGGCAGGGTCACCACCGGCGCCGGCCGGTCCTCGATGATCGCTTCGCCCGAGAAGGCCGCGATCGCACCGGCCCGACTGGGATGTGTGCGCTGGAGCTGGGCGGCCTCTCCCCGGGCGAGGATCTCGCGGAGGGTGGCGGGATCCGCACGGATGCGGTCGGCCCGGTCGGGCGTCTCCAACGCTTCGTCGATGCTCGTCGCGCCCTTCTGCCCGGTGAGCCGCTCGATCGTCCGCCCGAGCTCCCGGAGGACCTCTGAGGGCTCGACGCGGGCGTCGCCGCCGATCGGCACCACGGCCCCCGGCCAGATCAGGACCACGCGCGCCGACGGGACGATCTCACGGATCATGCCGACCGCCATCGAGCCGATCCCGTCGTCCATCACGACCACGTCTGGCCGGTGGATGGTGACCGTGCGGGCGAGCTGGGCCGACGTCGTCGCTTCGCCGACGACGTCGTAGCCCTCTCCATCGAGGACGAAGCGCAGCAAGCCTTTCCGTGAGGAGGGGCCTTCCGCAACGACGATCCGGACCGGATCACTCACGCGTTCTCTGTCCCCCGTTCGACCTGCAGCACATGCGAATCCTACTCCACGGATACGGCGCGGGGTCACAAGACGCACCCCATCATGACGCCCTGCGCTGCGGCGCGCCTGGGGCACGCGGTCCGTAGACTCGGCCCATGGGCACCCAGCGCCTCACCTGGACCGGCGACCGGCTCCAGTTCGTCGCGAGGGCGGGCTACGGCGAGACGTTCGGGGTGGGCGGCGACCCCGAAGGCCCCGGTGCCAAGCCCTCGGACCTGCTCCCCTTGAGCCTCGCCGCGTGCACCGCGTACGACGTCGTCGTGATCCTGCACAAGCAACGGCAGGACCTCCGGGCTCTCGAGGTCGAGCTCACGAGCGAGCAGGAGCCCGAGGCGCCGTTCGTCTTCACCTCGATCCACATGCATTTCGTGCTGACGGGGACGATCGACGAGCGCAAGGCGGGTCGCGCGATCGCGCTCTCGGAGGACAAGCACTGCTCGGTCGCGGCCACGATCAGACCGACGGTCGCGCTCTCGCACTCGTTCGAGGTCCGTGCTCCCTCGAACTAGTCCGAAGCGGGCTACTGACGCGTTCCCCGGAACCGGGCGGCGCCTGACGACCGCGCGAACCCCGGGCAGGTGAACGACGAGGTAAGGCGTCCGCGGATCCGCGAGGTCACCCACGCGCCACCCACGACCTCGGTCTCATCGACGCGCAGCAGGAATCGGATCGGAGCTCGGACCCGCGTGCCCCCCGGACATCGGGCGAACCCGGCCGCGGAGGTGCCGCGGTAGATCCCGTCGACCGGCACCAGGAGCCCCGGGTGGCCGTTCCACCGGATCGGGCAGGCGCCGACGACCGGAGGGCACGTCGCGACGAACGTCCAGTCGGTCGTTGCCTTCAGGCCGGGGCGGGGAGCAGGCATCCCCTCGAGCTTCTTGAGGTTCTCGGCCCGCGTGACGGTGCGCGTCACCCCGAAGGCGCCCTCCACCTGCGCGGCCTCGACTGGGGGGAGCGGCACTACCACGTCGGCGGGTGCCGAGACCGCGCGCGAGCCGTCGTCGGCGATCGCCACGACCTCGTAGCGAAGCGTGGCGCCGATCACCGCCGATCGATCCTGGACCGACGTCGACGCCGGGCCGATCGGGGGCAGCGAGGCGATCTCCAGACCGTCGCGCAGGACCCGGTAGCCCGTGATCGGGGAGGTGGTCGGCCGCCATCGCAACTCGACCGTCGCGAGGATGCGATCGCAGACAGGCGGGGCACACGTGGTCGCGTCCGCGGAGGTGATCGCCGGGGGAGACGGCGGGGTCGGCGAGGGCCCCGTGGGCTGGGGGTCGCACGCGGCGAGGCACGCGGCCATGGCGCAGCCCAGCACGAACCAGATGCTGCGCGGGGGGATGCGCATGGGCGGGAGCCTAGTGAGTCGGACGGCCTGGGACAATCGGGCCTCCGATGGATGCCGTAGAACTCCGCGCGCTGCTCGAGGGGCCCGCCCGGGCGCTCCCCGCGGAGGGCGTCGCGATCATCGGAGGCTGCCGTGGCACGAGACCTGGCCACACCGCGGCGACGACGCATGGGCGGTGAGCCGGGCCTCGTGACGACGCCCCGTCCTGTGCCCCTGGGTCACCGCCGCGCGTCAAGACGGGAGGCTCGGCGGCCGATACCCGTGGCAGCCATGCGTCGCGTGTCCGTCCTGTTCGCCGTGCTCATCGCCCTGCTGCCCGCCGCGGTCGGGCTGGCTCCGGTATCCGCGTACGACGTCAAGGACTCGCCCGAGATCCAGGAGATGGACGGGCGGATCGCCGGCGCGATCGCCGAGGCCAACCGCTGGAACCGCCGGGTCACCGCGTGGCAGGTGCGGATCGGGAAGGCATCCGTGGTCGTGCAGCGCCTCACCTACATCGCGGACTCCGACGTGGTCGGCACGGCGTCGCTCGAGGTGCTCCGCCCGGGCCTGCGGCGCACCGACGTGCTGGAGTACCGGCTCGCGCGGGCGCACGAGGACCTCCGGCGCGCGCTGCGCGATCCCGAGGCACGCGACGCACAGCAGCAGGTCGAAGCCTGGACGGCGTACGTGAACGAGCTGATCGCGGCCCGTGACACGATGATCCGCAAGGCCAGGCGGGGGTTCTCGTTCTCTCCGGGCGAGCCCGTCACGTACGAGGCATGGGCGAGCGGGTTCCTCGACCGACTCGGTGCCCCACGGTGCGACGAGAACCTGCTGATCGTCGTGGCGTGGGAGACGAGCGAATCGACCGCAGCCGCGTTCAACCCTCTGGCGACCACGCACATGATGGAGGGCGCCACCGACATGAACTCGGTCGGTGTGAAGAACTACGTCTCGCTCGATCAGGGGCTCGACGCGGCGCGCGACACCCTCACCGGGGGCGCCGGGTCGTACGGGTACGGCGCGATCGTCGACAGCTTGCGGGCATGCGCGACGGCGGAGACCACCGCCGCGGCCATCAACGCGTCGGCGTGGTGCCGAGGGTGCACCGAGGGGATGTACCTCACCGGGCTCCTGCCGCTCGTGCGGGACTCGTACGCCGATCACGCCGCGCGGCTGGTCTCGACCACCCCCGCGTAGTCCGCCGCGGCCCATCGGATCGCCGCAACTTCGGCGCCTCGCGGGGTACCGCGCCGGGCCGGACCTGCAACAATGGCTCTTCGTGGACCAGACAACCGCGCACCCCGACACCACGGCCTCCGAGCCGCCTCAAGTCCGTCCCGCCCTCTACGAGCTGATCGCCGAGGGCGCCGCTCCCGAGCGACGTGACGCGCTCGTCGCGTTCGCGAAGGCGTACCTTCGCCGCCTCTCCGATGAGGAGCTCGCCGAGCCCACCCTTGAAGAGCTGCACCGACTCGTGACGTCGACCTTCGCGTTCGCCGACGGGCGCGGCACGCAGCCCTCGGTCGTCCGGGTGTTCGACCCGACGTTCGAGACCGACGGCTACGAGGCGCCCGGCTCGGTGATCGAGACGAACACAGACGACTCGCCGTTCCTCGTGGACTCGGTGAAGGAGGAGCTCGTCGCCCGGAAGCTCGTGATGCGCCGGCTGATGCACCCGGTGGTGGGGACCAGTCGCGACGTCGAGGGGCGGATCGAACGGGTGATGTCGGGGCGCGACGCAAGCCACCGCGAGTCGGTGATGCACTTCGAGGTGGACCGCCGGATCTCTGCGAAGGAGAAGGTCGAGCTCACCGAGCGGCTCCATCGGATCCTGCTCGAGGTGCATCTGGTCGTCCGGGACTTCGAGCCGATGCAGGAGCGCGTCAAGCACATGGTCGGCATGGCGCGCGCTGCCGCCGTGCGGTACTCCCCGCAGGAGGTCGGTGAGACCGTCGACTTCCTGAACTGGCTGCTCGAGTTGAACTTCGTTCTTCTCGGCTACCGCGAGTACGAGCTGTTCGATGCCGCGGACGGCCGCGCGATCCGCGTGATCCCCAGCAGCGGCCTCGGGATCCTCTCCGACGTGACAACGTCGACCTTCGCCGACGCCACACCGCTCGACGAGCTCGCTCCCGACGTGCGCCGACGGATCGAGGACGGCGACCTGCTCGTCTTCAGCAAGACCAACGCCTACTCCGGTGTCCACCGGCGCGCGCGGATGGACTACATCGGGGTACGCCGCGTGAACGCCGAGGGCGAGATCGTGGGCGAATCCCGCCTGATCGGCCTGTTCACGAGCAAGGCGTACATGGAGTCGGCCTCCGACACCCCGCTGCTGCACCACAAGCTCGAGCAGATCCTCACCGCCGAAGACCTGATCCCGGGCTCGCACGACTACAAGGAGGCCGTCGAGCTCTTCGAGTCGTTCCCCAAGGACGAGCTCTTCCAGGCGTCGACGCAGGAGCTGCGTCACCTGGTGGTGGGGCTGCTGCAACTCGAGAAGCACGGTGGGATCCGCGTGCTGGTGCGACGGAACCTGTACGGGCGGAGCGTTAACGTCGTCGTGGCTCTGCCGCGCGATCGGTTCAACGCCGCGCTCCGCAAGCGCCTCCAGCAGCTGTTCGTCGAGCGGTTCAACGGCTCGACGGTCGACTACCACCTGGTGCTGGGCGAGACCGAGAGCGCCAAGATCTTCTTCACGGTGCATGTCGACCCGGGAGTACAGATCCCCGAGGTCCCCTACGAGGAGCTAGAGCAGGAAGTGGAACGGCTCGCGCGTTCCTGGGACGACGACCTCTACGACGAACTCGTGTCGCGGGTCGGTCCCGAGCGCGGGCTGACGCTCACCGAGAAGTACGCCGGTCGGTTCCCGAACTACTACAAGGCCGGCGACGAGTGGGGACTGATCGTCGACGACGTGCTCGCCCTCGAGGAGCTGGAGACGAACCCCGAGGGGTTCGTCGTCGGGATCGGCAACGAGAGCAAGGGTGAGCGGCTCACCCGCGTGAAGCTCTACAAGACGGGTGGCAAGGTCGACCTGTCGGCGTTCATGCCGATCCTCGAGGCGCTGGGCCTTCGCGCCGTCGAGGAGATCCCCACCGCGCTCCACGGCGAGGGGAAGGTCTACATCCACGACTTCGGCGTGCTCGACGCGCGCGGCGCGGTGCTCGAGCTGGACACCGCGGCCGAGCACGTCTGCGACGCGATCGCGGCCGTGTGGCGCGGCGAGGCCGAGTCCGACTCGCTGAACCGGCTCGTGATCTTCGCGGGCCTGAACTGGCGCCAGATCAACGGGGCGCGCGCCTACCGCAAGTACCGGCAGCGCGTGTCGTCGCAGTTCACCGAGGAGTACCAGAACGACGCGTTCGCCGAGAACCCGCACATCGCCGCGCGCCTGGTGTACCTGTTCGAGGCGAAGTTCGACCCACGGGGCCCCGCGACCGACGAGGAGATCGCCGAGATCCATGCGCAGGTCGTGCAGGACCTGCAGGCGGTCG